>Ga0316204_10002234_pt1 | contig 45153 bp, 62 predicted proteins | sample 6monrhotite_MG_2_FD_205661 | JGI IMG/M metagenome (GOLD analysis project Ga0316204, IMG submission 205661) | Microbial mat bacterial communities from mineral coupon in-situ incubated in ocean water Damariscotta River, Maine, United States -... | ecosystem: Environmental > Aquatic > Marine >... | reverse complement strand
ACAGCCCCCACCCGTACGCCTGCGCCCCCTCGCCCGTGCCAATCGCGTGCAGCGAGAACTCGTCGAAGCGGTGCGGCGTCCCGTGGTACGCCGGGTGGAACAGCGTCGTCAGCCCACGGTCAATCGCCTCGCCCGCGCGCCGGAACGACACCGGGAAGCGGCGCCACAGATCCTCGACCGTCGTCCCCACACGCGCGGCCAGCGTCTCGTACGCCCCCACCAGCATGTCGGCCATCAGCGGCGCGTCGGACTCCGACCGCCCGGCCGTCACCAGCTGCTCGCGCACGCCCTCGCGCAGCCGCTCCGACGCCGCCGTCGGCGTTGACCGCTCCGGCAGATCCGCCAGCGTCGTGTCGATCTCCGCGCGACGCTGCCGCAGCGCGTCTAGCCTCGCCGTCGCGGAAGCCTCAGTCTCCGCGCCGGCCTGTACGGCGGCACCCTCTGCGGCATCCCCATCCAGCACCGCCCCTGGAAGTCCGCCCCCGGCTCCGTCATCCGCACCGTCGCCCCCACGTTCCACGGACCCGGCCAGCGCCTCGGCATTCTGCTCACCCTCGCCCTCCATCGCCGCGATCTCGGCGTCCACGCGCTCCGCTTCCTCGCGCAGCCGACGCTCCTCCTGGAACATCGTCACGCCGCGCTCAAGCTCCGCGCGCATCGACTGTGCAAGCTCGCCGCCGCCCTCATCGGCCAGCACCTCTAGTTCGGCCAAGGTGTTGCCACGCGGCCTGTAGCGGGCAAGGCGCAGCATCTCCTCGAACTGCGGCGTATCAGCCAGCGCCTCCACCCACGAAGACAGCGGGAACTCCAGAAAACCCGTCCGCCCCGCATCGCGGTAGCGCATCTGCCCCAGGGTCTCGGACCCGAGGATCGCCGTGGCCGCCTCCTGCGGGTTCTCGCCGCGCTCACGGTGGTAGGCGTCCCACACGTTCCGGTCAACGTACGCCGCCCGCACCTCCGGGTCCTGGTCCGCCACCTCGCGGTCCATGAGGTCACGCAAAGCTTCGGGGACCCGCTTGCCTGTCTTGCTGTTGCGCCACGCCTCCACGGCATTGCGAACCGAGGCCGCATCCTGGATCGACTGCACCGCCTGGCCAGACTTGCGGATCGACGCGCCAATCGCGATCTCGCCGCCCGACTGGCCCAGCGACGCCACGCCCTCGAGCATCGCGTCCTTCCAGTCCTCGGGCTTCAACTCGCCAAGCGCAAGACCCTTGCCGGCCGCCTCGCTGGCGATCTCGCCCAAGGACTGCACACCCACGTCCTTGCCTGTCGCTGCGGCCTTTGCCACGAAACCACGCCCGCGCGCCCCCGCCAGCCACTTGCCAGCCACGAACGTCGACAGGGTGTCCACCAGCGCCGTGCCGAAGCCCTTGCGCGCCGCCTCGCCCTGGATTCGCCCCATCAACTCCGGGTCGCTGTACGCCTCCAGCAGCGATTCCGGGTTCGTCGGATCGTATCCAGCCTCGCCGATGGCTTGGTTCACCCATGCGCCGAACTCGGTCGCCATGCTGCCGGTGAACGCACCCGCCGCGAAACCGCCAGCGGAGCCTATCGCGGTGGTCGCCGCAGCGAAATGTGGTCCGCCTGCGGCGCCAAAAGCGAGCCCTGCCTTCGCGCCTGCCGCCGAGCCTGCCGCGCCCAAGGCCAGCGTCGGCGCACTGAACCCCAAGTTCTCAGCCACCAGCACCGCGAGCCCGGCCGGGTCCGACAAAGCCGTCGGGATCACCCCGAGCGTGCTCGCCTGCTCGAGCCGCTGGAAATACAGCTTCGTCGCGTGACTGCGGTTCCGCTGGTCTTCCTGAACGCGCAGATTCGCCTGCGCGATGGCGCCCACGACGTCCTCTGGCTGCACCATGCCGAGGGCCACGGCCAGGTGACCGGCCGTCGACTGCAGGCCGATGAAGCCCGCCTGTGTCGCCCCGCCCACGTCGCCGAACCACGACCGGCTCGACCCAAGCCCCAGAAGAGCGCTGGAGACGCCCAGGACGCCATCTACGTCGTCCCGCGCCACCGCAGCGTTAGACGGGTCGGCCATCCACGCTTGCGCCGCACGCGAGCCCCTGACGAGCTTGTCGAACGGGTCGTCCTCGAGCAGCGCCTTGCGGTGCGTGTCCGCGCTCTCGAACACCGAATGCACGGCGTCCGGGCTAATCCCGCGCTGCTGACCGATCCGCACCTCGCGGGCACGCTGGTCCGGGTCGTGCTGCTGCGCGAGCGTGAGCGACCGCTTCATCGCCGCCTGCAGGCCGCGCATGGGAGCCCCGGTGTCGTCCGGGGGCGTCGCGTCGATGGATGGGACGTCGACCATCAGTCGGGATCTTCCTCGCCAAACAGACCACTCAGCGGACCCTGGGCAGCGGCATCCCTGAGCGCGCCAAGATCACCGCCAAGGGTGTCGACGAACCCGCGGCCGACATCGGCCACGTCGCTCATCCAGCCACCCGCAGCCTGGGTGGGCGTTGGGGTGGGAGCCGCCGCTTGGCGCACGATGGCCGTGATCGCGCGGTCCCCGTCTGGCGTGTCGCGCTCGGGTGGGAAGAAAACGTCTCGCGTGGTCTCCATCCCCGCGCCGGGCGCCTTGCTGCCCAGCCAGCCGATGATTGCGTGCCGCCGCGCGTTCTCTGGCACCGGACGGTTCCAGCCGTACACCTGGATCAACTCGCGCTCGATCCGCTCCATGGCGTCTGGGTGCGACTGCCACAGGGACCACTGGTAGTCCTCGTCGATGTCATCTTGCTGGAGCAGCAGCGGCGCCTTGTTGCCGGGCAGTCCGACCGGCACGCCCGTCAACTGCCCTTCGATCTCGGTGTTGATGATCGGGTACAGCACCTCGGACCACAACTCGCCAGCGCCGGGCTTGCGGCCGTTCGCGCTCTCCCAAGCGTTCTGCCGCTCGACCATGAGGGCGTACATGCGGCCCGCCTCGGCAGGGTCGATCTTCGCTACGTCGTCCACGCCCGTCGCGGCCAGCAGCGCCCGCTTGCGCTGCGCCTCGTCCTGCTTGCCACCGCCCGCACGCTGATAGGCGTCGCTCCGCAGTTCGTCCTGGAACGTGACCAACTCGTCGAAACGCTTGGTGTCCCACGAACCGTCCTCGCGCATCGTCGCGAGGTCGTGGAAGTGCAGCCGCAAATCCTTCTGCGCGAACGCCGCCTGCTCGGCCACGTCCGGGCTCTCGCCCTGCATCCGCAGCGTGTAGTACAGCGCGTTCGCGCCGTCCTGCTGCTCGGCCGTGACCTGCGTGCGCGTTTGCGCCCGAACAAGCCCGGACAGCGCGTTCAGGCTCTCGGCGGTCAGGTTCTGCAGGTCGCCCGCGCGGCGCGTCAGTACCGACACGCCGTCCACCTCGCCGGACGCGATCTGACCGTGGATCTCGCCGAACAGCGCCTGCTCCTCGGCCTGCAGCGCACGGTGCTGGTTCTGCCCCGACCTGCGCACGGTCTCCTCGAGCGCCAGCGTCGCCGTGGGGCTCAGCCCGGCTTCCTCGGCAGCCGCCCGCGCCGCCGCCACGTCGTCGTTGATGACCGCCTCAGGCGAGCGATAGTCGTCCGCCTCCTGCGCGCCCACGCCGATCCGCAACTCGCTCGGGTCGTACACCTCGCCGAAGATCCGATCCGCCTTCGCGCCCTCGGCAGCACCACGTACGGCGTTGGCCGCCTTCACACGCGTCTCGGGCAGCAGATCCTCGCGGAACGCCTCGTAGTATTCCTCGGCAGCTTCAGCCTCGCCCTCGGCGATCAGGGTGTCGATCATGCCCCCGTGGAGCTTGCTCAGCTGCTCGCCGCGCAACACACCGCGCCGCGCCTCTGTGTCGCTCACGCCCGGCACGTCCGGCAGCACCGACGTGCCAGCCGTCATCAGCACGGCGTCCAACTCCTCGACCGCCGCGCGCCCGACCTCGAGCGGGTCCGCCATCGTCCCCACCTGATCCACCGCACTGTCACGCAGCAGCACCAGCGAGTCCGAGAACGCTACCGCCGCCTCGGCATCGTACTCGGCGCCCAGCCGCGCGTTCATGCGCTCGTCGAACGCCAGCCGCTCCTCGTCGAACAACGGCCCCGCGAGCATCTGCTGGTCTGGGGACAGGTTGTTGAGCGTTGTGGACAGGTGCGTCTCGAACGCCTCGCGCGCCGGATCCGACGCCGCCCACAGCTCGCGGCCTTTCAGGTGATCCAGTCCGGTGAGCGGCGTCGAGAAGGCGTCCAGGCGTGCCCGGCGGCCTGCGTTGCGCGCGTGCGCCACCGCCACCGTGTCAGCCTGGATCTTCGCCCGCTGCGACTCGACCTGCGCCTGCTGACGCTTCCTCGCCACCTGGCCGATGATTGCCTGCCCGGCCTGCGTCAGCCCCGCTGCGCGGTTTGCGCGCGGAACCGCCGGCTGCCGTAGCCCCGGAAGCGGCGCGGCCCGGACCTGCCGCTGCGTCAGTGCCGGAACTCTCATGGGTTCGGCCCCTGCCCGTAGGTCTTCGTGCGGCCCGTGCTGTACGCGCTCATCCCGCCCGCTGACCCGGATGCCGATGAACCGCCGCCCTGCGGGCCGCTCGGCGTGCTGCTACCGCCCGGCATCGAGAAGATCGCGCTCAGCGTGCCGCCCACCGCCGACGACCACCCAGCCTGCCACCCGGCACGCTTCGCCAGCCTGCCCTCGTACCGCACGAAGCGTGCTTGCTGGTTGTACCCCCACGCCTCGCGCACCGCGTTGTTCCGAATCGTCAGCGCGTCACGCTCGCTCATGGAGCCCGTGTCGTACGCCAGGTCGGCCGCGCTGCCAGAGTCCACCTCGAGCCCCATCGCCGCGTGACGGGCCTGCTGCGCCCCTCGCACGATGCGCCCCTGCCGCCTCGCCTCCGTGGCCTCGGACATGCCGCGCTCGCGCGCGTCCTTCGCCTGCAGACGCAGCATGCGCGCCTGCGCCTTGCTGCGATCATCGGCGTCCAGCCCTGCCTGGATCGAGGCGTATGCCTTCCCGCACATGCTACGGCTCCCGGTCCTTGATCGTGACGTGCGTGATGATCGCGTCCACCTCGGCCGGCACCGGGTCGTCCTGCACCAGCCACAGCCGCCCGTGGTTGTTCCAGTCTGTGCTCATGCGCCCACGGTACTTGCCGGTCAGGTAGGTGTTCGCAGACCCGGACAGTCCGTCAATGGTGCTCGCGCCCGAGGCCGTGTACCCGAGTTTCAGCGCCCGCGTGTTCTTGGCGGCGACATTCGCCCCCACGACGATCTTCTGCAGGTCCAGTACCGCATCCGGCGTGTTGACCTGGTCAATGTCCACGGTCTGCGCCTGGGCGCTGATTGGCAAACCCACATGGATCACGCCGTAGGGCCGCGCCAACGTGGTCAGCGCGCCGCTCGTCACCGTCTGCTGGGCCAGCACGTTGCCGTCAGCCAGGATCGCGACCGTCTCGCCCTCGATGTGGCCCAACCCGGACAGATCGTCCACCATCGCCACCCACGCCGACAGCGCCGTGGCGCGCGTCTGGGTCGGCACCGACGTGACCGCCGTAAACGTGGCGTAGTCCTCGCTCACCGTCCGCGCCGCCAGCGTGGTCACGGTCTGGACGGTCGTGCTCGCGTCCCCTGTGACCTCGACCTCGACCTCGTACATGGTCCCGTCGTCGGCCGTGGCCACCAGCCGGTAGCCGTTCCCGACGTTGCTCGAGTCGCCAGGGAACGTCGCCACGCTCGCCGTCAGCGTCAGGCCCGTCTCGCCAATGTTCCACGTGGAACCACCCGTAAGGGTCAGCGTCGTTGCGCTCGTGTTCGTCCCGTCATACGTCAGGAACGAGTCCATGAAGAGGCTGCCGACGCGCGGGTCGACGCCCGGATACCCAACCTGCCGGGCCGCCATGCGCTCGATGTAGTAGGCGTCTGCGCCGTCGACCGTACGCTTGATGAGGCAGTACGGGGCGTCACGCTGACCCTCGGGGACAACCACGATGGACAGCGCCTCGCCCGACGCTCCGGTCGTGTGCTCGTGCCACGCCCAGATGTCGTGCTCGGTCAGGTACGTCAAGCCCAGCACCGTGCCGTCGCTCCGCACCGCCCACAGGATCGGCTCGGGTGCCTCGGCGTCGTCCCAATCGACCATCGTGTAGCCGTCGAACAGGTGCGCCGCGAAGACCGTGAGATTGCGCCCCAGGAAGCCGCTCGAGCCGCCGTCGGCGAGATTGAAGCGCAGTTCCCGCACCTGGCTGCCGCGCGCCTGCGCGTAGATCACCGCGTCCGTCATCAGCGCCGGCTGCAGGTCCGTAGCGCCCTCGTACGACAGCGCCCGAGGGTTGATCGCCGTCGGCGTGATCGTCTCGTCCTGGTCGCCCACGGCCGTCCAGATCGCGCCGTTGGTGAAGACGATGAGCTGGCCGAGATCCGCAAGCCCCACGATCTCGTTCGCCTGCGTGCCGCTGATCGTCCAGATCACCCGGTCATTGTCCTGCACCGGGTCGTGCCGGGCGAAGTTGCGGAAGTCCGCCGACACGCTCATCCACACCCGCTGCGGGTAGTCGTTGCTGCCGGCGTAGACCACGCGCTGCTGGTAGTACCCGACCACACGCGGCCAGCTGCCGTACCGGAACGGGTTTCCGTACAGCTGCGGCGTGAGCGTCAAGTCGGCCTCGTAGTCGACCTCGCCGTCCACCATGGTCGTATCGTGAACGACCTTGATGAGCCCGTACGGACCCTTGTCGACGCTGCGATAGACTCGGTACTCCTGCACCTCCGACCCGTCGGCGGGGGCCTGCCACAGTAGCGTGACGTTGCCGCTGCCGGTGCCGGGCACCTTGATGGAGTCGAACTCCAGGTAGGCGGGTGCGTACTCGACTTCCACGTCCGGGAACGTCACCGCGAGCGCGGGGCTCGTCAGGATGCCCGTCGACTGGTCCAACGTGAAGTCATCGCCGGGGATGTCCACGTCGTCCGTGATCGTGAAGACGCAGTCCTGCAACGCAATCAGCGCGTTCTCGTTCGCCTGCGTCAGTGGCGTATCGGATGGCGCCCCCACGATATACACCGGGTCGCCAGTCTCAAGCCCGTGCGACGAGCCCGTCACCTTCAAAGGCAACGTCGTCGACGTCTGATTGTCCAGCGCCCGCCCGCTCACCGTGGTTTTGTTCGGCGCGGGCAAACTCTCGGTCTCGCTGTCCGCCATGACCGCCGTGACCATGTAGCGGACATTCCGGCTACCGGCGGTCGCGCCGCTAGATGGGCTCTCCAGGTCGTACGGCGCCTTCGCCTGCGGCTTGAACGCCACCGGCAGGCACGTCCACGCCGTGTTCGACGTACGCACCAGCTCGTGCGGTGGATGGTCACGGTGCGTGACCGTCACCACGTCGCCCGACTGCGCGAAGTCCAAGTCCCCAAGGTCCGCCTGCGCGTACGGCGTCGGCAACTCGAGGATCGCGCTCGGGCTCTCCAGGGTCAGCGGCCCGTACCAAAACTGCGTCAGGATGTCCGTCTCGGTGCCCGTGCTGTCGCTGTCGTGCGGGCCGTTGTCGCCGTCGCTGCTCGTGTGCGTCGCAACGCAGTAGAAGTAGTCGCCGCTGCTACCTCCTGCAGCACCGTCCACCACGATGTCGCCGGGCACGTACGCCGTCGCGTCGGCCCAATCCGACTGACTACCAGTCAGCAACCGCGCGCCGTCCTGGAAGAACCGCACGTAGCCCGTGCCGAACTCCAGCACGTACGTCTGCGCGTCGTTGAACGCGAACTTGGCCAGCCGGATGTCGTCGTGGCTGTCCTTCGCGGTCGCGACGTAGCCCCAGCCCGCGCGATTCTGCAACACGCCCGTGCGCGCGATCTGCCAGTTGCGGCAGGTACGCAGCCCCGATGCGTTCTTGTTCGTGTCGCCCCGAGCCACCAGCGCGGGGTCGATGATGCCTCCGGCGAAGGACCGTTGGATGATCCCTTGCCCGGTCGCCATCAGTCGCTGCCTCGCGCGGCGATGTACGATCCGCCATCGCGCCCCGCGGGATGCGGGTTGTCCTCGTTGCCGTCGAGAGCGCGCGCCGCGCGGACCTCCTGCTGGTACATCTGCCAGCAGTGGATGGATAGGTCGCGGCCCAGCGACAGCCCAGGCGCGAGCCGATGCCCCAGCAGCCACATCAACGATGTCACCGCCGACGGGTTGCCGTCCCACCGATCCAGGTCAGTGACCTTCTCGGTGTACTCCATGTCCGCATCCACCTCGGACACATCGGTCAGGATCACCTTGTCGCCGTCATGGACCCGCACGACGTAGCGCCACGACAGGTCCGCACCCGCGAACTCGCTCGCGTTGTACGGCTCGCCGTAGCCCCATGAGCCGCCACCGAGATCGTTGACGAACCGGCGCAACTGCAGGCAGTCCGTGGGGTACGTGTAGGCGTTCGCCCACTCGAACCGCCAAATCTCGCCAGTCCCGTCGTCGGCGAGCGCGAGCGTCGCGAACTTGCGCGCGAACCTCCACGGGTACGCCTTCAAAAACTCGTCGCGCGAGTAGGCGTACCACTGGTTGCACAGGTCCACCTTGAGGCCCGTCGCCGTGACCTCGGCAAGCGTTCCCGTGCCCACAGACGCGATCTGCTCCGTCACCCCCAGTTGGGAGAGCGCCAGGTTGCAGAGTTGGACTTCGGTGGTCATGCCTCACCCCCTCAGGCGGGGGCCGCGTCGGATGCGCGGGACTCCATCGTTGCACCGGCCTCGAGGCGCTGCAGCAGCTCGTTCGCCGCATCCTCGCCGCGCACCTTCTCGACCGTCTCGCCGACCTTGACGGTGTACCAGCCGGCACCGCCAGCGTGGATTCCGTCGGCAAGCTCGCTCGCGGGCTCGGGTGTAGCGGCTACGGGCGCAGCCGGAGCCACAGCCGCGCGCTTGGCCGCCAGCTTCGCTTGCTGGCGCGCCTGGTCCAGGTTGGCGTGCCGTCGATACGGGTCGAACCCGCCCGTCGTGCGCCCGGCACGGTGCTTGCTCACGCGGCGCCGGATCTCCTGCACCGCTTCTGGGTCGCTGCGGAGATCCACCAGCTTCTCCTGGATTTCCGGGTCCTGCGCATCGCACCACAGCGGCAGCAGCGCAAGCTGCGTGGCCTCGTCGTAGTCGTCCACGGGGAAGCTGTAGTGCCACTCGAAGACATCGTCCTCATGGACGACGCCCGGCTTCCACGAGGTCACGCGACCATCTTCGATGGTCTCGGGATGCTTGTTCACGAACCCGCGGTCGCGGGCGACCAACATGAGCGCCATGGCTTGTTTCCGTAGAGAGGTGATCCGAGGCCCGCCGCAGCGGTGAGTCCCTGGTGAAAGGCCGCGTACGGCGGACTCGGATCGGTGGTGCAGGCGACGTAGCCGGGAGGGACCAGCTACGCCGCCAGGATCAGGTCAGGATCCCGCCGTACCCTTGCTGAACTGCGGGCCCTGCGCGCGACCGGCCCACTTGGGCATGTCGAGGCTCAGGCCGCACGAGAACGAGCCGGTCGTCAGGTTGCCGTCGGCCACCGTGAAGTACGCCCGGAGGTACTTCTCGTACGTCAACTCAGGAGGGAGCTGCACGAAATACTGCGTGCCCGCGGCGCTCTCGGCCGCAAACGTGGTGAACGTCGCCACCGTGGTCGCGCTCGAGAACGCCGTGTTGTCGTCCTGCTGGATCGTGACGACGACGGTGGAGTCGTCGCCCGCGTCCGTCATGACGACATCGCACGTCACCCAGGCGAAGACGGGCGTGCCGTGCCCGATGTCGATGCCGGAGTTGGTGGCCGCGCCGAGCGGGTCGCCGAACGGACCGAGGTCCACGTAGTTGGTGCTCGCGGCGGAGGCCGTCACGGCCTGGGCGTCGCTGAACAGAAGCTGTGCATCGGTAATCATGGGTCAGGCTCCTCTCAGGACACCACGGTCTCGGCGTAGCCGAGCGTGTCGTCGATCTTCACGGGCACACCGCGGAACGTGGTCATCGGGTGACCATCGACATCGACGGTCTTGAACACGTTGTCCGTGGTGCGGGCGAGCGTCTGCCGGTCGAACGCGATGTAGAGCGAACGCGGCATGTAGAACACCGGCGAGCAGTTGGACAGGCTCGGCAGGTGGTGGATGGCCTCGGCCATCAGGAACAGGATGTTCGTGCCGTAGTCGGTCAGCTGCTGCGTGCCACTGACGTTGAGCACGTCGTACACGTCCACGTTCGCGATGCGGACACCGTAGCGCCAGTCGGACACCGCAAGACCCACGTCCCAGCACCACTCGTCGGAGTAGGCCGTCACCATGCTGCCGGTGATGCCGGTGCTATCGGGCACCAGCTGGATGCCGTGGTCGATGTGGTCGATGCCGGCCATGCAGTTCTTGGGGAAGATGCCGTGGATCGGACCCCAGCCCACCAGGTAGATGCTCGCGTTATCCGAACCGCTCGCACCCGCCAGGAGCACGTTGTCGCCCGTGCCACCAGACGTGCTCGTGTAGCGCGTCTGGAACCCGTTGAACATCGTCTCGTCGTCCGAGACCGCCGCGTGCCACACGTCATCGTTGACCTGCTGGCCCAGCGACTCGACGTGCGGCTTCGCCTCGTCGAACCGCAGACCCGCCTGCGCCGACTCGCTGCCGGCCAGGTCGACCAGCTTCTTGTCGACGTTGCTGCGGGTGCCGTACATGGTGATCGTCTCGGTCACCTGATCCGTGGTCGAGCGACTCGGGCTGATACCCTGGTTGAGCCGACGACGGGTCACGGTGGGGAGACCCGTACGCTGGGTCACCCGGTGCGACGTGACGTGGTTCGACGCCTTGAAGGGCATGTCCTCCATGAGAGGCGTCGCCTTGGACAGCAGCTCGGCCACATCGGCCATGCCACCATCCGGGTCCATCCGCTTGGCCCACTGGTCAAGCGTGAGGACAGATCCACCTAGAGCTGCCATGATCTACTCCGTCAGGCTTCGCCCGTGTTCTTGCGCGCCGCGGCTTCCATCGTCTTCCACGACTTGCTGAACAGGCTGCGAGCCTTCGATTCGGGACTCGAGTCGCCGGTCCGGCCACCGTGGGCCAGTCCACCCGGCTCGGCCATGGCCTTGCCCACGTTGGCGGTCATCTGCACAAACAGCGGGTGGTTGCCGTATCCGCTCTTGTTCAAGAAGTCAGCCATCCCCTCGGGGGCAAACTGAGCAATCGCGGCCTTGCCCCACGTGCGCGTCTGGGTGTAGTTCTCACCCCCGAGCTCCGCGTGGTTCTTGACCTCTTGCTCCCAGCCTTTGACCGTCTTGTCCCAGTCCTCCATGGCAGCCAGGGCCTGCTCGTGCTCACGCTGGACGAGCGCCTGCGCCACGCCCTCAGGAAGTTCGTTATCACGCGCGAACGTCAGCGTCGCGGCGATCTCGTTCTCTCCGAGCGGCGTGCCATCCGGCACTTCGATCCCGTCGTAAGCCAGGGCATCATCCCCAGCGTCATCGGTTTCCTGGGACGTGCTCGAGTCCGTCGTCGGTTCGCCGTCTGCGGGCTCGTCGCCGGTCGGTGCCGGCTCGTTCGCGTCTGCAGTCGGCTCCGTCTCGGGAGCGTCGGGCTGAGTCGTAGCGACATCCGCTTCCGCGGGTGCCGTCTCCGTCTCGGTTGGCGGCGTCATGTGTCAGCCTCGTGGGAATCGTTCCACTGAGGCCCATGACGGTGTTTACCCGCGCCGAGTCAAGTCCCCATTGAGCCAGGCCATGAGAATCGCCCGGCCCATCTCGCTCGCGGAGACGCCCTCGCGTAGCGCGCGGGTCTCCAGCGCCCGCTTCTCGTCATGCGGCATTCGCACCGCCAGCACCTTCGACCCGGTGCGCGTCAGACCCAACTTCGATACCAGCCGAATCTCAGGCACCGGCGCCTCCGGGGAGTTCGGGATCGCGGTCGTACTCCTGCTCCATCAGGTGCAGGGCATCCGGGATCAGCGCCTTGATCTCAGTCCGTAGCCGCTTCGCGACCGCCTGGACGCCGAGCGCGTGGTGGGTCACCGCGTTGTTCCCCACCTCGACCTCCGCATATGCGTGTCGGACGATATCTTGCAGTGCCCGACGCCCGCGCGTGTCCGACAGGACCCAGCGCAGATCCTCGCGCCTGCGGTACGTCGCCGCGGCCTTGCTGCGGTTCGCATCCGCCTTGATCTGGTCGCGTTCGTCGCGGTCGAGGCGAGCCATCAGCCCTCCGCCACCGGGGGCGCACCGGGCGGATCCGCGCTCAGATCCGGGGTGCCCCTGTAGATCCCGGCCCTGCGAGCCTCGGGCGTGCCGGCCGTCGCTCGAGCCCAGACGGCCCCGGATCCATCCACCTGGTACGGCGTCACGTCCGCCGTCGCGATGGGTGCCCCGTCGTTGTCCGTGGGCTCGTGGAACTCGTTGATCGTGCTCGCCACCTCGGCCGCACCATCCGTGCTCACCTGAGCGCCAATGCGCTCGCCGGTCGGGTCCGCCGGGTACAGCAGCGACCACGCGCCCGTCGCGAGCGTCACGCTGGCGTGGGTGTGCATGTAGGTGCCCGTGCCGCCCGCAGAGCCACCGTACGCCCACTCCACCGCCTGTGCCGAGAAGACCTTGACGATCTCCTCGGTGTCGTTCCCGTCCGTCACCAGCGTGCCGTCGAGGTAGTCCACCACGTCCGCGTCGAGGTCGCCGCTCGGGGTCGCGTTGTGGTAGTAGACCTCGCTCACGAGCCCCTTCGCCTTGAGGAAGATGCCGTGGTCGAGGGCGTGGAAGTCGGTCAGGCCGGTCGACGACGTGCCCGGGTTCTCGTCGAGCCGCTTGGCCTCGACGAGCGGCAACTGGTTCGCCACCGAGTAGGACACGATGGCCGGGACATCCGTGTTCGTGTAGTCCGGGTCCGTGACCCAGCCGTCGAACACGTCCAGCGCAGCCACGTCCATGTCGCCGATGCCGGGCGCCGCGATGGCCGAATCGCCGTCCGACCACTGCGACGCGGCACCGCTAGCGGGATCGTGCCCCTGTGTGCCCTGCGGGCCCATCCAGCCCGTGATGCCGTCCGGCGAGCCGAGACGGTTCTGCTGAATCATCGCGTGCAGCCGGGCCGGCACGTCGATGCCTAGGATGCCCAGCGGCTTGGCATATGACCCGATGCGCTCGGTGTGCCGCTGGGCGTCCGTCAGGTCGAGCTTCTTGCGCAGCCGCAGAACTTCCAGCCCGCCGGCAGAAATCCCCATCACGATGATGCGGTCTGGGTCGATCCCGTAGGTCGTGGCGTTCTGGACGAGGTAGTCCCACGCCATGCGGAGGTCCTTCGGCGCCATGTGCCACGTCGCGTCGTCCCACATGACGGTCTCGCCGGGCGTTGCCGTGGCGGACCCTGACGCAACAGCGCCGACCGTCGTGCGATACGTGAACCCCGGCGGATTGGTCACGCCGTAGCCGTTGACCGCAGTTCCATACTGCTGCGTTCCGCCCGCATCCAGGTCGTTCGGGTCGTACTCATCCGTGTACGGCGTGTACGGCTTGATCGTCGGGCTGTTGAGGTTGCTGTAGCTGGGCGTGAGCGTGCTGATCTCCGCGCCCATCGCGATGGACAGTCGCACGTCAACCACCACGAAATCGCCGCGCTGCAGAAGCCGCTGGGCGACGCGGTAGCCGATGTTCAGCGGATCATCGTCCAGGATCTCGCGATCATCCGCCGCCGCCGTGCCGAACTCGGTGCTGTCGATCTTCGGCTTGCACAGGCTCCAGCCCGAGAAGCCCGTCACCAGCACGCACGGGAGCTTCTGCCCAGCCGCGCCGTTCCACACGTCGAGCTTCTGCTGGTCGCTCGCCGTCACACCTGACGGCGTGTAGTCCACGTCCTTGTGGGTTGCCGTGTAGGTCGCCATGGTCAGGCTACTCCGGGATTCCGTAGATCGTGTAGTACAGCGATGCCGGTGACGAGATCGCGTTGATGTAGACCGTCGTGTCGCGCGCCGGGAGCCAGCGGTACCCGCCAGCGGTGATCCGATACCCGATGTTCGCCCCCTCGTCCGTACCCACCGAAACCCAGATCACCACCGGGCTCGCGCCGCAACTGGACAGCGACACGCCGCCGAATGCGTTGGCCGGAACGGCAATCGAGCCTGTCGTGCCGCCGCCCCCATCAAGCGTCGCCTCGTCGGACTCCAGCACCTCAAACGCCGGCCCGGTGCTCATGAACGCGCCGTCTTCGCTCACCGGCATCACGGCCAGGATGCGGACGCGCCCGTCGTCTGGGTCCACGAACGCCCGGTGCGGCGTCCCGTGGCCGGCTGTGTCTTTGGACAGCGCCATCAGGTCACGCCCGCCAGTTGATCGAGCGCGCTTGCGCCGCCCACCTCCGTCTCGGACAGGTCGCGCGCAGCCTTCGCCATGCCCGGCGCCTGCTCGCGCTCGGCCATCTCGCGTTCCATCGCCTGTCGCTGCTCACGCAGCCCAGCGACGACCTCTTCGGGCCGAAGGTGCTGCGGGTCCACGCCCAGCGTCTGCGCGTAGTTCTGCAGCGTCCAGTCCAGGTCCAGGTTGTCCAGCGTCTCGGGCGCGATCTCGGCAAGCTGCCCACCCATCATCAGCAGGCGCTCGACGGACCCCAGCGCAACCATCCGCTGCGCCATCGCGACCTCGGACACGTACTGCACGCGCAGCTCGGTGTCCTCGAGCTCCTCGGGCGGGAACGGCAGCAAGCCCTCCTGCCCCTGCTGCCAGTCCCACGTCGCCATCCGCATCAGCACGGACGACACGCGGTCGATCAGCGGGTCGAACACGTCGTCGGAATGCCGCTCCATGATCGGACCGAGCACCTGGGCGCGCTCACGCTCGCGCGCACGGATCTCCTCGGCCGTCGGCGGCGTGCTCCTCGAGTCACCCGCCAGCATCAGGAACAGGTCTTCCATGAACGCCCGGCGGATGCGGTGCTCGACCGTCGCGATCTCTTCGCGGACATCGGCCAAGTTGAACTGCATCGCGTGCAGCGCCTCGACCTTGCCGCTGTTCGCGGGGACCTGCGTGAACTCGCCGGGCATCATCGACACGTCACGCGCATCGAGCGTGTCCGGCCCCTGCGTCGGCGGATCCACCGACTTCTCGATCCCGAGCGCCTTGTCCTTCTCCATCGCCTGCAGGGACTTGATGTCCCCCAGCGCCATGAGACCAGGGCATGACGTGCCGTACACGTCGTCCACGTTGCGGTCCCAGCGCCCCGCGATGATCGGGCACTCGTGGTATCCGCCCACGCGCAGAATGCCGTCCTCGGTGCTGTCAATCGCGCCGTTCTGGAGGTTCACGCCCCAATCCGGCTTGTCAGCACCCGCGCCCTGGCCACGGTCGCGCGACTGCCAGTACACCTCGCGGTACGGCAGGTACTCGCTGCCAAGCATGTCCGCGTCGGCCGCGGGGTTGGGTTCGATGATGTGCCGGATCACGCACGAGTGGCTCAAGCGGCCCGCGCGCAGCGCCTCCTTCGTGTCGCCGTCCAGCCTGTCCACGCCGAACTCGTTGGCCGCCGCGTAAGCCGACATCGAGAGTTCGCGCACCAACGTCGTCACGCGACCCTTGCTGTTCATGCCCAGCGCGTACGACCCGATGGACAACACCTCGAACCGGACCAGCTTGTCCGCATCCTCGAAGACCAGCATACAGCCGGTGCCGAAGACCAACTCATCGCCGAAGAACGTGCCCAGCTCGTTGTAGAAGTTGCTGCGGTCCAGCACACCAAGGATGCCGTCGCGGTAACCCTGCAGCCAATCGCGGACGCTCGGCTTGCTGCTGATCGCGGCGTCCTGCACGGCCAACTCGAACCACGGCCGCTGCGGGCTCGCCATGTTGTCGAGCATGCCCGAGCGCGCGATGCCCAGCGAAAGCGCCGCCGTGCTGTTCACGATGCGGTTGCGCGGCTTGTTGCCGCTGTTCGCGTCGCTGCCCGAGAAGCGCGGACGCATCGGCAGGATGTAGCTGCCCGCCGTCTTCCACCTGGCCTCGTACGACGACCGTTGCGTCATCAGGTCGGTGTGCCGGTGCTCGAGCTGCACCCGCGTCGTGTAGGTCTTCTCGCCGACCTCGGAAGTCGTAGCCGCGCCAGCCATACGTCAACCCCCGATCTTCGTTTTGCCGCCCTTGGGGGCACCGTTCTGGACGCCGCCACCAAGCGAGCCAGTGCCGCGCTGCGACACGCCGGCGCGTGCCCGCTCATACTCGAGGTACTCGCGGCTGCGCGACAGGTTCGCCTCGCGCCGCTGTGTCAGGCGCTCCGTGTCTTGCTCGCGCCGGCGCTCGGTCCGCGCCCGGTCGTCCCGCCTGTACTCGAACAGGCCTCGCTGGGCCGCTGCGCCGCCTTGCTTGCCGCACATGATCAAGACCCCAGCATCGTCTTGGTGGACGTGGCCGTCGCCTTGCCCGCGCCTTGCGGGCCACTGACGAACGTGTCGCTGTGCCCGTATCCGCCCTTCACCTTCGACGCGACGATGCGCCCGCGCTCGGCTGCCTGGCGGCGCTTCTCGCTGTCGGTCAGCAGCTTCTTCGGACGCTTCGCGCGCGGCGGCTCCACGCTGTCATCGCCGAAGTGCCAGCCACCCGGCATCCAGCGACGGATCGAGCTGTTGCCGTCGCACATCAGCCACCCCCCAGGATCGTCTGCCGCGGGGTCGGGCTGTTCGGGTAGCCGCCCATGGGCACGCGCCAAGGGCGACCGTCCGTGCGCTCCAGGTTCAAGTGCTCGTCGGGCATTCGCTCGCCAAGCTCGTCGTCGACCGATTCCTGCATCAACAGGGACAGCACCAGACGGATTTGCGATGGCTTGCACATGGACGGTTCGCCTCGTGGCTACCCGCCATGGAGGTGTTTACCCGCCCGATTTCAAGGGCCAATGTCGCGAACCAGCGTCACCCCAGCCCGGCGATACCCCATTCGCTCGTACAGCTTGGCCACCGCCTCGGTCTTGCGGCCCGTCGAGACGCCCAGCGTGATGCGCTCGGCCCCCTTCTCGCGCGCCCACGCCTCCAGGGCCGCCACAAGCCGCTTCATGTGGTTCCCGCCCCGGTGCTCCGGACGCACGTAGATCGCCAGTTCCCCGGCCTCCTGTGCCCTCGTCGCGAACCAGAACGGGGCCACCCAGCCGATAGCCACGCCCGCCAGCGACCCATCCCCGGCGACCGATACGAACGTCCCGTCCAGCCGCAGCCAGCCCTCGAGCGTCGACCGCACGCCCGCGTCCGTGACCTCGAGGCCGGCGAACTCGGGTGCCTCGGCGACCATCGCACGCGCCATGTCGCACAGCGCCGGGAGGTCGTCCACCCTCGCGGCGCGGATCACGACGGCATCCCCAGCCAGTACAGCACGCCGCGGATCAGGCGCTCGGCGTCCGCATGCGGCATTCTCAGGTACTCATCAGCGTCCATCAGTCCCTCCAGCGGTGGGCCGCAGCCCGTGTCCGGTTCCGATGCCGCACGTCCATCGCTCGCGCGAACAGGTCGTGCGCCTCATGCGTCCGCGGCTTCACCGTGCCTGCGAACGTCAGCCATAGCGAGTCCACCTTGTCCATCCCGTGCGGGTTCTTACTGCCCAGCCGCGCCTTGATGTCCGCCTTTTCCTCAAGCTGCAGCAGATCGCGCTTGAACCCGTACGTCGGCGCCACCAGCGCCTCGGCTAGCTTCGTGTCCTTCGGCAGCGCGCCACCAGCCTTGACCCACTCCGCGCATTCCCACGCCATGAAGGCCCGCATGTTCGCGAAGCCCTCGCGCGGGATCGTCCGCGTCGCGCTGAACTTGACGGAGACCGGGTTGAACCCGTGATCCCGCAGCCGCGACGCCCAGCCCAGACCGTAGCCGCCCGTGCCGTCCAGGAAGCACCCGTCCGCCTGCCAGTCCGTCCACTTGCGCGCCACCATCGCTGCGCCCGCCACCTCCTGCACGCCGTGCATCTCGACCTGCGGGAAACACACCTGGCCCTGGCGCATCGTGATGACACTGGCGTCCAGGCCCTCGTCCGCCACGTCCACGCCGAGCACCTTGGCCTGGCCTTCCCACACGTCGCGCGGCGGGTTGCGATCCATCGCCTCCCAAACTTCCTCGCGCGTGAGCAGCTGATTCACGCCGCCAGGCGGGAACTGGCCCAGGATGAAGCAGATGACCCACGGCGAGTCGCGGCCCTGCTTGTCGATCATCTTCTGCGCGTGCTCCTTCGTCACGCGCGACGTGCGCTGCGGGTCGTCCGGGTCCGCCGTGATCTCGGTCGTGTGGAAGTCTTCGTCGTCGCACGCCTCGCCCAGCAGCGTCTCCCGGTTGAACGGGTTGCCCGCCATGGCGATGAGCGCGCGACCGTTGGGATCACCCATGCCCTGCTCGGCGCGCAACCCGACGACGCCCGGGATCGCGCCGGCCTCGTCGATCCAGTAGGCGTTCATCGCCTGCGCGTGAAGACCGGACAGCGTGTCGCCCTGCTCCTCGGGACTCGCGCGCTTCGACCAGGTGCGGAAGTCCACGAACCACGTCTTCTTGTGGCCCTTGGCGAAGAGGCGGTCGTCGGTTAGCTCGAACGTCTCGGTCAGGAACTCGGACCGCGACATCCACCGCGCGACCTCCTTCTGCAGACCAGCGCGCAGGTTGTCGCGCGACATGCTGATCGCGACGCCCTGCGGGTGGTCGCCGACCTTGCCGTTCGTGGCGGTCGTGCAGAGCAGCCCCCACGACAGCGCCGCAGACTTGCCCGAGCCCGCGCACGACTGGAGGGACTCGCGGACCTTGTCGGGTTCGCCCACCGACAGCCGCGCGAGGAAGTCGTCCTGCCACGGGTCGGGCGTGACCTTGAACTCCTCGCGGACCATGACGCGGTAGTCGCGCCGGTAGCGGCGGAGACGGTCGGCGGACATATCGAGGGCGGTGGTCACTCGATGCGCGCTGCCGGATTCATCACCGTAAGCCTGTGCGCGGTCGGCATGTTGCCAGGCGCGTTGCGTAGCGTGACACGCAGCACGCGGCCCTCGACCCGGCGGCGGGGCGCTGCCAACGGGTACGTCTCACCCGAATGCTCGCTTTCCCACGCTCGGATCTCTTCGGCTGTGACACGCGGACAGCCAGCGGCGAGCAACCGCGTGTCTCCAGGCAACCCCTTGCCGATGCTGCATCGCTCCAGCGCGTCCAACCACTTGAGGCCACGATCTGCCCCATCCATCACGCATCCTCCGTCACCACGTCGAACCACGCCGCCAACACCGCGTTGTTCGTGTCGCTGTTCGCCGTTATCTTGATGTCCGTCAGCGCAGCGAACTCTCCTGGGATCGGGTACGGCCGGTGGAACCACGTCGTCGACCCACCCTTGAGCGCGGCCTGCTCCTTGACCTGCCAGACCTCGCCGTCCGGGCGTGCGCGCAACAGCACCGTTGAGTCGCCGTTGGAGCCGTTCGCGAACGCCGAGCCCCACGCCACGATCCGCGCGACCTTGCCCGCTGGCACCGTCCACGCCGCGATCATCGTCTGATTGTAGCCGGGCGCCGTGGTCAGGATCGACACGCACGTCGGCGTGCTGTACTTGGTTTTGAACACGACGCTGATGGTGCCGGCAGCGGTCGCGCCAGACCCGGCGCTGCGCACGACGGCGCGCCAGCACCGCGCCCATGTCGCCGCCGTCGTGTCCACCGCCGTCACGCCGTTGAGCGTGATCGTCTCATCAACCTCCACGCCGTCCTCGTCCAGCCCGTAGATCTGCACCGTGCGGGCGCCCGTGCCGGCTGCCGCATCGGCCGCGTCCGTGCTCACGACCTCGAGCGTGTCGCCCTGGCCCGCGCCGAATGCATCCGGCATGCCAGCGTACGTGCCGCCCATCTCCACGATGTCCTCGAACGTGCCGCCCGAGTCGATGTCGTTGTTGCAGCCGAACTTGCGAGTCGTGCCCTCTACCGGGCCGGGCACGACGTAGACCGCGCTGCTGCTGGCCGCCGGCTCGCGGGGTCCGATGTAAGGCCCACGGCCAACCGTGCCGCCGCCGATGATGATGCCGCTGCCTCCGCCGATGAGCACCATCAGACTCGATCCCACGTCGGGTGCGCCGTGCGGGCGACGTACCCGGTCTTCCCGCCGACAATCCACACGCAGCACGTAGCCTCACCGCGCCAGATCATTTCCCATGCCTTGAGCCACCGTCGCCCAACCTCATCCATCGCCCTTGCCCTCCGGGTCACCCCAGCGCAGTTTGCCATTCTCGAACGCCTCGCATTGCGGCCTGTGCAGCGCATGCTCCACTCGCGCCAGAGCGCCGTCGTACTCGCCTTCCGCCTCGATGTCCGCGCCACAATGCCGGCACACGAGGCCGGCCCCGTCGAGCACACACGACTCCTCGATAAGAATGCCTCGGCGCTGCATCTCGACCTCAAGTTCCCACACACGCGCTTGCAGCGCCGCGCACCGCTCGCCCAAATCATCGGCCATCTCGGTCGACCCGAAAATCCCCATCACTTGCCCCCTTTGCTCTCCTTGTCCGGCAGATCGTACGAGCGCGTCAAGATCGCCTCCAGCGTCAGCTTGCCGCCGAGGTCGACTTCCACGTTACGCGGGATGATCTTGGACACCAGCGCCATGAATGCGCGCGGCTCGTCGCGGGCCTGGCGCTTGAAGTAGTCCACCCCGCCGACGCCCTCGAGCGCCTCCAGGATCATCTCGTGGACCAGCTTGGGGATCTTGTTCTTGGACCCCTTCGGGCGCCCGGCGCCGGCTCGCGGCCCGCCACGCCCTTTCTTGATAGGTCTCTCTTGATTATCAGACATATGGCTTGCTCCATATGGCAGCAGGTGTCAGCAGTGTTCAGTGCCCGATTGACTTCTCAGCATCGGCGGTCAGTCTGGGGACAGGCGGCGGCGAGGCGGGAGCGCTGTCCCGGGTCTCGCGTGAGCGACCGCCTCCAGTTTCCGCTTGGATGGCCTCCCGTTCGGGGCAAGGGTAGCACCACCAGCCCTTGCGGTTGGGGCCGCCGTCGAGGCGCTGCATGGCGGACCCGCAGGCTGGGCAGCGCGGGTCGGTCATGACATCACCGGCACAGGGCGCCGGGGCTGGCGACGGGCACGCCGCAGGCCGGGCAGGCGAAGCAGTAAGCGGTCATGGCTCGGGCCTCTGGTTGATGGCGTCGGCAATCGCCTGCAAGGCGTTCGCGATACCATCGAGGCTCTTGCACAGTTCCTCAACAGGGCCGGTGTTGATGACGGTTGCGTCCCCTGCGCCGATTTCGCGCAAACCGCGCACCACGGCGTCCGCGGCCCTGTCGACAAGCGTCTCGGCCTGATCCATGTTCACGCTTCACTCCTCCGCTCGGGTGGTTCCCCGACGCGCTCGAGGATCGCGCGCAGACCGGCTGATCGGTTGCCGGGCTCGCCGATGTGAGCGGCCCAGCGGTCGACGAGGTCGACGTGCCATTCGCGGACGGTGCAGTCGAGTCGGCCGCCGGCGACCTTGGGGCGCTGGGTGCGCTGATTGACGAGGTCGTGGTCGGTGGTGGTCATCGGTTGCCCTCGGGGTTTCTCGGATTGTGCCCTATTGCATCGGGCGATTCCACCCGATACCATCGGATAGATACCCCGAGGGAGGACGCCATGGCATATGCTGACTACCGCCTATGCGATCTATGCAACGCGAAGACGTTCTACGACGCGGGCCTTGAGTACAGTGGCGCGGAGCTGCCGCGCGTGGGATCGCTTTCCGTGATCTGCTGCACTTGCGCCGAGAGTCACCGCACCATCGTGTGTGAGTCCACGGCCGCCGCCCGCATCGCCGAGATTGAGGCCGAGGTCGCGCGGCGCGGGCGGCTGATTGAGGCAGGCGCGCGGCGCGGCGTCACTGTTGAGGGCAAGCACGCGCCATCGCAGACCTGCCCGTGGTGCGGCACCGATCCGCGTCCGCTGCTGACCGGGAAGTGGCCGCACCGAGACGACTGCCCGGCCGTCACCGCCGACGGCTCCGTCCGCTGGGGCGACCCCGAACCCACCGAAGGCGACGCGCCATGAGCACCACGTGGCACCTCATCTGCCGCGCCCGCCGCACATCGGTGTGGATCGGTCAAGGCTGGCCCACTATGTCGTCGTTCTACTCCGGCGATCCGGGGACCATGGACGCGCTGCGGCGTTTTCTCGTCGATAGCCACGGCTGCACGGTCGCTCTCACATCCAGCCGCGACAGCGACGATTGGGTCGACTACTGCGAGTTCCACGACGAACCCACCCCGGAAGGAGATTCCGATGCCTGACGAAACCACCGAAGCCGTGACCGTGCCCGAGGTGGCGCAGGTCGCCGCACCCGCCAACCCCTACACGCTCATGCAGCAGGCCATCGTGACGGGCGATCTGGACGTCGCCGTCATGGAGCGGCTCATGGACCTCCAGGAGCGGTACGAAGCCAACGAGGCGCGCAAGGCGTTCCTGGTGGCGTTGGCCGACTTCCAGTCAGCGGTCGACACGGTGCCCAAGACGCGGCCGGTACACGACAAGCGCGGCGCACACATGTACAACTTCGCGAGCCTCGACGACATCGTGCGATTCATCCGCCCGCTGCTGCGAAAGCACGAGTTGACGTATGCGTGGGACAGCACCCACGACGGCGACTTCGTGAACGTTACGTGCAACGTGCGGCACAGTGCGGGGCACGGCGAGACGAGCACGTTTTCGGTGCCGTTCAAGGCTGGCGCCCCAGCGATGAGCGATCAGCAGAAGATGGCGTCGGCGCTTTCGTACGCCAAGCGGTACTCGCTCACGTCGGCGCTCGGTATCAGCGTGGGCGAGCCCGACAATGATGGGGTCGACAACGGCGACGACGGTAAGCCCGTGACCGACGAGCAACTCGGCGAGCTGACAAACCGTGTCAACGCCTGCTGCTCGGCCGACGACGAACGCCGGTTCCTGACGTTCCTCGGCGTGGAGCGGCTCGACGACATCACGCAAGCGAACTACCGCAAGGCGATCCTCGCGCTCGAAGCGCAGGAGCGCACGAAGGGCGGCGCAGAATGACTCCGCGCATCTACACGATGCAGCAGGGCTCGCCCGAGTGGCACGAGATCCGACGCGGCATCGTCACGGCCTCGGGCATGAAGCGCATCATCACGCCCGCGAAACTCGCCTACAGTTCACAGGCTCAGGCGTACATCGACGAGCTGCTGGCCGAGCGATTCACCGAGCCGGCGAGCGGCGAAGACGGCCCGTTAACGTACTTCATGCACCGAGGGAACGATCTGGAGCCGACGGCCCGCGCACACTACGCATTTACCCACCGTGTAGACGTTCAAGAGGTCGGCTTCGTCATGCGCGACGACGGCAAGGTCGGGTGCAGCCCGGACAGCCTCGTCGACGAAGACGGCGGGCTCGAGATCAAGTGCCCGGACGGAAAGAAGCACGTCGAGAACCTGCGATCTATGCGCGAGGGCATCGGCGCCGAGTACCGACTCCAGGTGCAGACGTGCATCATGGTCTGTGAGCGCGATTGGTGGGACGAGTTGTCATTCCACCCGGATATGCCAGCCTCAGAGCGCCGCACGCCGCGTGACGACGCAGTCATCGTCAAGATCAGCGAGGCTCTCGAGCGCTTCCTCGCGGACCTACAGGCAGCGCACGACGAGTGCGTCAAGCTCGGCTGCACCGAGTACCCGCGAATCATCGACGCGGGCGCTTGCAGGAATGGTGAGCGATGACGCACGACATCGACCATCACATCGGCCTCGACCTGGGCACGCATTGCGGCTGGGCGGTGCTCGCGCGTGACGGCTCGCGCATGGATAGCGGCACCTGGGACTTGCGCGTTCGGGCGGACGAGTCTGCGGGTATGCGGCTCGTCCGTCTGCGGCGCAACCTGCTGACGCTGCTGGCTGCGTACCCGCGCTCGTTGGTGTCGTACGAGATCGTGCGCCGGCACGAGGGCACGAAGGCGGCGCACGTCTACGGCGCGCTGCGCGACACCATGTTGATGCTCGTGGACGAGCGCGAGGGCGTCGAGGCGCGCGACGTGGCGGTGGCGGACGTCAAGCGGCTGGCGACGGGCAAGGGCAACGCGAGCAAGTACGACATGCGGCGTACGGCTTGGCGACAGTGGATGAACGCCATCCACGACGGCGACCTGCCGCCGGACGACTTCGACGACAACGAGGCCGACGCGCTGTGGCTCGCCGAGCACGGCCGCCGCTGGCTGGAGGGCGGGTAGTGCAACAGTCCATGTTCGGCGCCGACAGCGACCCGCTTGGGTTGGGTCCCGTCGCGCTTGCGCGTCGCGTTCACCGTGCTCACCTCCAGCTCGTGGGTGACGGCCACATATGCCCCGTGTGCAACGTGCACCAGCAGGTCCGCCGCCGGCCGCTCTCGCGGCAGATGGCTGCGTTCCTGCGCGCACTGGTGCGCCACGAGGAACGCCACGGTCGTAGCTGGTACACCGCTCGAGACTTCCTGCCCGCCGGCCACAAGGCCAGCAGCGACGGCACCTACTTGGCTGCGTGGGACTTCATCGTGCCCGGCGAGGCACGCGGCACATGGCGCAGCACCGTCAACGGCCAGGCATGGGCCCTCGGCCACGCGTCGGCACCACCAGCCGTCTTCACTGTCGAGCCGCAAGGCGGCGTGCTCGGCCTCGACCACGAATCAGCGCCCGTCACCATCCGCCAGTGCTGGCCGATGGATTGGGACTCGGGCACGCATCCACCACGGAGCGACCCATGACAGGCGAACGACCGAACCCACGCGCGCGGCGCGAGCAATCCGCCGACGAGCTTGCCGCGCTTGAGGCGATCATCGACGAGTTGCACAAGGGCAAGCCGGTGCCGTACCTCGACGTGCTCGAGGTCGCCAGGTGCGCGTCCGCGCGGGCCGGTGGCGGCGTGCTGACGATGCCCGGCTCGGGGCTGACGCGGCCGATCCACATGCAACGGTTCATCCGCCTGACGCGCCGCAAGCTGAACGAGGCGGGCTTGATGACGAACGGGCGCGGGGGCAAGCCGCACACATGCGCGTGGCGGATGACGTAGCCATGACCGACAGGCCGTGGTTTCAGCTGTGGCACCGGGACTTCCTCGCCAGCAAGACCTACCGACGACTGCGTACTCACGAGCTGCGCTGGGCGTACATGCTGCTGCTCATCGAGTGCTGGGAAGAGGGCTCGCTGCCCGACGACGAGGCCGAACTCCAGGCCATCGCCGATGTGGACGACGACGCCTGGGGGCGTCTGTGGGCGGCCGTCGAGCGCAAACTGCCCGTGAGCCCTGACGGTAGGCGTCGGAACGCCAAGATCGACGGGCTGCTCCAGGGCATCGCGGAGTCGCACGCGCGCCGCGTAGCCGCTGGTGAGAAGGGCGCGCGCAGGCGATGGCGGGATGGCAATGCTACGGCCTCTGATAGCAATGCCATAGCCGGGCCAGAGCAAGCGCATAGCATGACCGTAGCAAGCGATAGCACTCAGACTCATACTCATACGCAGACACAGAATGTAGTACCTATCGGTACTACTGGTCGCACTTCGCGCGACTCACCGCCCGCCGCTGGCGGTCGGCCGCATGGCGAAGGCACCATGATCGACGAGAGCACGGCAACGAGCCCGTCTCCGGGCCTTGGGCACCCACCCCCGACTGCTGGCACCCAGGACGCTCCGAACGGCTCAGACGGCCGCTCACGCGACGAGGACGGCGAGCCGCTCGCGGAGCACCTCGTACGGGTTCTCCACAATACCGGCGTGGATAAGTCGGGGAAGGTCACGGCGGCGAGTTCTACGGGCTTCGGCCGGCTGGTGCGTCGGCTGGCGAAGGGCGGCGGCGGCACGCTTGCCGCGTCCGTCCGAGTCCGGGACGCCATCGACGGCGTGTTCGCCGACCCCGAGCCCGACTCGAGCGGCTTCTGCTGGGCCGACGTGCTGCGCTCCGGCCAGTCGTGGGCGTCCAAGACGCGCGACAAGAGCCGCCACAAGTTCGAGATGGTCGAGCAGCACTTGGCGCGCAAGGCGGCCGGGCCAGTCCGGCGCGCGACCGTCGCCGACCGAAACCGAGACGTACTGGACCGATTCGCAAACACAGGAGGGACCGATGACTGAGCAGAAACTGTGGGCGAACACGCCCGCGTATCACGCGCTGATGGAGCATGCCGGGCTCGACGCTGACAAGGCACAGCGAGTCGCATGGGCCATCGCCGCCGCGCTGCCGCCGGCCGACGCGCCGGGGCTGGGCCTGACCGACGACGAGCGAGACGCCGTGCTGGCAACGGACAGCCGAGACGTGTTCACGGGGCCGGACGAGGCGCGCTCGTTCGAGTCCGCGCTGGCCAAGATCCGCGCGCACCTGGAGCGCGAGGGATGGACCGATGGCCAGTAAACGCGAGACCGCCGACGCCCTGCGCAGAGTCGCCGCCATCTTCCACACCATGACCGTCACCGAGGAGATGGCCAACGCATGGCACGACATCCTCCAGGACGCCGACCCCGCCGCGCTCGCCACCGCCACCGGCAACGTCCTTAGCTCTTGGACCAACACATTCCCGCCGGGTCCAGGAGCCATCAACCTCGCCGCCCGGAACCTGGCGCGCGCAGAGAGCGAGCGGCACGGCGTGAGCACCATTCCGTCGCGCGGCAGCATCCCGCAGGCGCAGCAGACGGCGGCGCTCCGCGCGAACGTGACGGCGGCGATCAGCCTGGACGGCAAGACGCGGGAGGCGGGCCGGACGGGCGCGGTGTACGCGCGGATCCGCCGGCAGGCCGCAGAGCGGGGCTACGCGGACCTGCCGGAGTGGACGCCATGACCGAGCACCGCGTAGGCGACCTCGTGAGCACCGACGACAGGAACGCGAACGTCCGCATCCTCGACATCCGCGAGGACGGGATGGTGGTGGTGTGCCCGGACGGGCTGCCGGAGCGGTACGCGCGCGAGACCGTGGTGGCGGCGCTGCGGGCTCCGCGCAAGCACCGCGCCACCAGCGGCCCAGCCTAGAGCCGCCGGATCGCGAGCGTCACCTTGTCGCGCACGGCGGCAGACATGCCGCGACGGCCCGCGAGGATGTCGCTGATCGTCGAGTCGGGCACGCTGAGGTGCTCGGCCACGCGCCGCTGCCAGCCGTGCGTGAGGCTGGTGGTTCGGAGCAGGCGGCGTCCGAGGTGCCGCAGCTTGCGGGAGTCGGGTGAGTAGGCGGCGGTCACTCGACGGTCCCCTGCTGCGACGCCAGGAAGGCGAGCGCGGCCATCTCCACGTCGCCAGCGAGCCCGCCATCTGCGGCTGCGGCGTAACGCTCGCGCCAGTCCACGGGCTGCCCGATCACCTTCCACGCGGCCTCGAGTTCGCGCACGCGCTTGCGGATCTGGGCCAGGTAGGCGTTGAGGGCGGGGTTCTTGGCGGATGCCATGACGTTCTCCGTAAGGGGTTGCGCGGATTGTAGCGACTCGCGGCAGCGCCCCGCGCGAAGTTTTCGCGAAAAGTGTTGGACTCGCGGGCCGATCCAGCCGATCTTGTGGGTGTCCGAAGGGAGGACCAACGATGACGACCTACGACAAGCGCGCGTGCGAGATCCTCGCCAGCGACCACGACTCGCCGACCGTGCAGGCGCTCGCCGCGCAGATCATCGCGCTGCACGCAGCGGCTGAAAGCGCGCTCAACACCATGGGCGTGATCGACGACATCGACAAGAACGCGCTCGACGACGCGCTGCTGGTCGCGCACCGCGAGTACCACGAGTTGTGCGCGGAGTGCGGCGGCGAGCCCGGCGAGTACGCGGGCGAGTGCGTGACGTGCGACGACGAGGTCCGGGCGAACGAGCCCGACCGAACGGACTACGAGTAGACTGATGGCGGTTTGGGACACAGGAACGTCAGCGCCCCGCTGTCCTTCCCCCCTTCTTTCTTCACAGGCGCGGGCCTCATCAGCCGCGCGCCGCAGCGGGGCGCTGGCAACCTTGCGGGTCGGCGTGGCTTCCCGAGCCACGTCGGCCCGCTCTTACCCACGGGAGGTAGTGATGGACGCTGTTACGAGGATCATTATTCGTGTTGCGGCGCTTGAAGATAATGCGCGCAAGTACGAGGTCGACGCGCAGCTGTACACCGCGCGAGCCAACGAGGCCATCGACGCCAAAGCGCGTGAAGTTGGGCTCCGGCGCGCGCATGCCGCGACGATGGCCGAGTTGCGGATCCGCTCCGAGATCGCAGGGCTGGACTACGCGCTGACCATGCTGTCGGCTGAGGTGGCGCGATGAAGACGCACCACTACGCACAGGCGCTCGCCAAGGTCTTCTCGGATGCGTACGCCGCCGAAATCAAGGCTGGGTCTGTCAGCGGTGACGCGCGCTACGCTGCCAAGGAGGCCGTGCGCGCGTTCGCGGATGCGCTCCAACACCACGTGATCTGCCACATGCCAAAGGGGGACGACTGATGACCGCCTGCAACCACACGCGCGGCGCGTTCCACCGCGACGGCGACGAGTTCCAGTGCGCCGAGTGCGGCTCGACCTACCACGTGCGCGACGACCGGATCGGGCGCGCTCTCGTGCGCTGGGCGCTGTTCGGCCTGGCGCTGGTGATCTTCGCGATGATGTGCTTGGCGCTGACGACGGAGGGGCCGGCATGAAGATCGTGACCATCCCATTCGTCGGCTACGTCACAGTAACCATCGAAGACACCGACGACATGGACGATAAGGCGCTCATCGACCATGCCATGGAGATCGCGGGAGGGGCTGTTCACCTCAAAACCGACGATCCAGTGGAGTGTGACGAGTGGGAGTTGATGCACGAGGTAGTGCGCGGAAACGTTTTCTACGGTCACTGCGCCGAAGCATCTGTGGACGAATACGATGACTAACCCGCAACGCTACCGCCGCCGGCCGGTCGAGGTCGAGGCGCTCCAGTACACCGCCGAGACGTGCGAGGCGTGGCACGAGTGGCGTGGGGAGGAGCACGGCAGGCCAGGATGTGCATGCACGCCCAATGACCGCGTTGGCCCGCCGGACGCGCTGGGGCGCTGGAATGTCTGCATCCCAGACAAGCATGGCAGCGAGTTCCCCGACTACGAGTGGGTCGATCAGATCGACTTTCATGCCGAGTACGAGCCCGTGGACCCGCCCGCGATCACCCCCGCGCTGAACGGCACGCTCACGCTCGACAACGGGTGGCGGGTGGAGCATGACGAGAACGCGGGCCAGGACGGCGACCAGTGCTGGCGCGACGAGTCGTCGCTGCGCGTAACGCGCGGGGACGGCCGCTGGCTGGACCTAATGGACGATGACGACGCAACCTTGGTGGCGTGGAACCAGCCGAGCGGCGGATACGGGATCACCCGCATCACCGACGCCGAGCACGCGCTGCTCGTGCGGATCGCCGAGGCTTACGGGGTGACGACATGACGACGACCTGCACTCGCTGCGAAGGCTCCGGCTTCCTGAACGCCGAGCAGCTGCCGGACGACATGGACGTTTTCGAGGTCGGTCACGATGCAGTGCTCGCGTGGGTGAACAGCGACACAGATCACGACGTGGCCGTGTGTGACTGCTGTGGTGATACCGAGTCTTGGCACGGCTCGCCTGGCGAACACTACGGATCTGACGACCCGCCTGGGAACGACGGCCCATACGCCTACAACGGAGGGCTCAGCGAATGCCACTGACCGACATCCAGACCGACGCCGAGCGCGCCGCGCGGGAGTTCCTGGGGGTGCCAGACCCCGGAGAGGTGCGGATAACCAAGACCAGCGAAACATGGACATGGGACGAGCGGGTCGTATTCGACAAGACATCCCCGCGCACCATCCCAGCCCCCGGCCCCACGTGGCCTTTCTTCGGCGCGCTCTGGGGCGAGTGCAAGCGGCGGGGGTTGCAGGTCGAGGTGACCGGCGACAACGTGTGCATCACCAAGTTGCGCTGGCCGATCTGCCACGACGGCGACCCGCGCCACGCGCTGATCCGCTGCGTGTGCCAGTGGCTCGATACGCAAGGAGGAAGTGATGACTGACGACCGAGACCTGGCCGAGCAGGCCGCGCTGGCGATGGGGTGGCTGCCGCACGATGCGCTGAACTGGAGGCGCGACGGGGTGTACGTCAAGCCCCCCTCCCTCGCCGACCCGGCGTTCTGCTGGGCGATGCTGGAGTGGCTGCTGGCAAAGTCTGGTGATTGGGGCCTTGAGATTGCGCCGACGATCCGCGATTTGCCGGATGGCGTAGACGGTCTGCAAATCCAGTGGAACACACTAGAGAGCGTCCAGGCCGACACGCTCACCGAAGCTCTAGCCCGCGCGGTGATCGCGGCGAAGGAGGAATGCTGATGTTGGTGCAGCGAGAAACGCTTGGCTACATGGTCTTCGAGGTCTGCGATCAATGGGAGCAGCCGCTTTGCCTTTACGCCACGGTTCACCGGGAAGATAACTACCCGGAGACTCCACGGCGCGGTGTGCTGATGTGGTGCTCTCGCACAGGTGAGCGGGCGGCCGTGTTCTTGGGCCGCGCCGAAGCACGCGCCGCAATCCGTCGCACTGAGCATTGGTTGCTGGCGCATGACCTGGACGGGCGCGTGCCACGCAGTCGCGATTGCGTGGTCCGACCTGTTGAGCGCGTTCAGATCGCGGCGAAGGAGGAAGCATGAAACTGTATCGCAAGACCGCCGAGCAGCCGATGGAACCGTGGGTCCCCGGCTACGACATGACAGGCGTCAGCGTGTCCGCGTGTGACAGTGACGCCGGCAGCCCGCGCGCAGGCGACATGATCGCGGTCAACCCGAAGGACCCGACCGACCGATGGCTGATCGCCGAGGCGTCCTTCCTCGCGAACTACGCCGACGCGCCGGGGCTGACGCGGGAGGAGTGGGACACGTTACTTGGCGCTCTCTATTGTGGCTCGGAACATCCAGTGTGGGCCATCGTGGCTCGCATCCGCGCGCACCTGGAGGCGACGAAGTGAACATCGCGATCCCCGTGTGGCTGCTGTGGGTGTTCGGCATTGCGGCCGGCCTCGTCCTACTCGGGCTCGCGGCGCTGGGTGTGCTGTTCGTTTTGTTTTTCAAGGGTTTCCGGATGTGGGGAGGTTGACATGACCATCACGATCACGCTGGACGACGACGAGGCGCGGGCGGTGCTCTACATGGGCGAGACGTGGGCATCAGGCGACCCGCACATCCCACGCAAGACGAGTCCCGTGGCCGACGCAGCCCTCGCCAAGCTGCGCGCGGCGGTGGAGCGGCCCCCCACCACCGCCGACGAGGTGGACATCGCGGCGCTTGTCGAGCGCGCCTACGCCGAGCGGCACCTGGGCAACCTGTACGCCTACGCCCTCCGCGCCCTCGACGCGCTGGAGCGCGAGCGCGCGGAACGGGATGCGCTGGTGCAGTCGATCCAGCAATGGGTTGCTGCCCACCACGCGATGGAGCGCGACCGCGACGAAGCCCGCCGCGCCGCCGAGGAGATCGCCGAGGCGAACCACCGGATCGAAGCGCAACGGCAGGAGGCTCACGCCCGCGCCGAGCAGGCCGAGCGGGACAAGAGGACGGCGCAGCAGTCGGGCATCGAGGCGGCGCGTGCCATCGACGACGCAACCGACAAGATCACCGAGGCTAACGACCGCGCACGCGCCGCCCGCGCGGCCACCGAGGCCCTGGCGGCGGATGTTCTGGCGTGGACGAGCGAATGCACGGACGACATGATCCAGGCCGACCTGCGCCGCATCGTCCTGTCCCACTTCCCCGCCGCCCGCGCCCGCGTGCTGGGCGACACGGAGGCAGAGTGATGGGGAAGTTCCGCGACGAACTACAGAGCATGGCAGACCATCGCCCGGCTGGATCCAGCGTACGGACACTGTGCATTCAGGCGATCACCCAACTGGACCGCAAGGACGACGAGATCGCCCGCCTGCGGGGGCTGGTGAAGGCGGCGGAGTGGAGCGGCGACGCCGCAGACGGACTCGGGCAAGATCCTATCCCAGCGTGCCTACACTGCTACGCCCCGCGCCCCGGCCCCCACGCCCCGGACTGCCCCGCGTTCCACCCGAACAGAGACGTGCGATGAGCGACATGGATGACCTCCACAGGCAGATCGTGCGCGAGTCACTAGCAGCTACCGATATCGCCCAGCGTCGCCCCACCTGGACCGCCACGCCGCCGACCGAGCCTGGTTTCTACCCCGGGCAGTGGCGCGCTGACTACGACGTGACCGTCGAGGAACTCGTTTGGAGCTGTGATGATCCAGACCACCGTCGACTCATGTTGAAAGGCACCTGGGATGCGGCCTCCGAGTGGCACCTCTGGTGGCCCGTCCCGATGACCCTGCCCGACCCGCCGGAGGTGACGACGTGACCGTTACCATCCCTGCATGGTTAGTGGTGGTGCTCGCACTGGCCTACCTCGGCCATTCCTATTCACTACGCAAGCGCGAGGAAGCCGCCGAGCGCATCTATCGCCTGCGCACGGAGGGCATCCGCAATGCCGACTGACCCCGCCAGCCTCAGCGACGCGGACCTCGGCGCGGCCGTCGCCCCCTGCCTCGCCTGCGGCACCCCCACCACGCGCGTCGGCGGGCCTGTCGTGCTGAACCTTGGCGGCGGCCTCAACTCGACCGCCATGGCTATCGAGTGGCTGTCGCGCGGTCTCGCGCTCGATCTCGTGGTGTTCGCGGACACAGGCGGTGAGCATGATGAAACCTACGCATTCATCCGCGAGTTCAATGCTTGGCTGCGTGACAGGCACGACATCGGCGTAACAGTCGTCCACAATGCGCTGCGCCCAGGCGGGCACGGCCCGCACGGCTCGCTGGAGGAAGAGTGCTTCAACAACCGCACACTTCCTAGTAAGGCGTTCGGCATGGGCGGCTGCTCTACCAAGTGGAAACGCCAGCCGATGGACCGCTACCTCCGCCAATGGCAACCTGCGCTTGACGCATGGGCCAAAGGCCAGAAGGTCACCCGCCTGCTCGGCATTGATGCAGGCGAGGCACACCGCTCGCAGGCGCTGTGCGACTATGAGCACGACATCTGGGTCTACCGTCGCCCGCTCGTTGAGTGGGATGTCGACCGCGAAGGCTGCGAGAAGATCGTGCGGGCGGTCGGCATCACGCCGCCGCGCAAGAGCGCGTGCTGGTTTTGTCCGGCGGCCAAGAAGTCCGAAGTGCTGGCGCTGGCTCGCGAGCGGCCCGATCTATTCAAGCAAGCGGTCCAGATGGAGCGGGTCGCCCGCGATTCCGGCAACCTCACGATGGCGAAGGGCCTTGGCCGGTCATGGTCTTGGGATGCGCTCGCAAAGGCAGACGAAGCGCAGATGTGCTTGTTCCCCGAAGTGGGGATGGGTGACTGCATGTGCAACGACGGCGCGGACCCGTGACCACCAACCCCTGCCTCGCCTGCGGCACCCCCACCACGCGCACCGGGCCGCTCTGCCTGTTCTGCGCGGCTATCCTGCAATGACCGCCGTCAGCACCGAACACATCGTCGCCTTGTCGGGCGGCAAGGACTCGACGGCCATGGCACTGCGGCTTGCCGAGGTGGAGCCGCGTGACTACGTTTACGTCTGCACGCCAACCGGCGACGAGCTGCCCTCGATGATTGCGCATTGGGAACACCTGGAGGAATTGCTCGGGAAACCCATTGTGCGCGTGACAAACAAGTCGCTTGACGAGTGGATCGAGTTTTTCGGCGCGCTACCCAACTGGCGGCAGCGTTGGTGTACGCGCCTGCTCAAGATCGAGCCATACCTCACCTGGCTCAAGCAGCACCCCGACTCGATCAGTTATGTCGGCCTGCGCGCAGACGAGGAGGAGCGCCGAGGCATTCTGAGCAACGACATCGAGTGCCGTTTCCCGCTGCGCGAATGGGGCTGGGGACTCAGCGAGGTCTGGGCGTACCTGCGCAAGCGGGGCGTCAGCATCCCGGCCCGCACGGACTGCGCTCGCTGCTACGGACAGCGCCTGTCCGAGTGGCATGACCTGTGGCGAGAACACCCGGACAAGTTCCAAGACGCTGCACGGCAAGAGCGCGAGGTCGGCGCAACATTCCGCAGCCCCGGTCGCGACACTTGGCCGGCATCACTCACGGAGTTAGATGCCGAGTTCTCCAATGGGAGGCTACCGCGTGGAGCTAGGCAGCCAGGGCAGGGCTCGCTCTTTGACGATGATGACATCCAGCCGTGTCGCGTGTGCAGCCTGTGAAGATCGCCGCGCTCTACGTCCAGACCAACGGCTGCTACTACGGGCTCGAGGATGTCGACCCGTGGGACGAGGCGCGCGACGCACGGCTGTACGCCGGACCGTACCCTGTGGTCGCGCATCCTCCGTGCGCTCGGTGGTGCCAACTCGCGGGACTCGTGGAGCACCGCTACGGGATCAAGAGGCATGAGGACGGGGGCTGTTTCGCGGCAGCGCTGGCATCCGTCCGCAAGCATGGCGGCGTCCTGGAGCACCCGGCGCTCAGCGATGCGTGGCGCATCTTCGGATTGCCAGCGCCTATGCGTGGCGCGTGGGTGCGCGGGTTGTTCGATCCAGGGTGGACCACAGAGGTCAGCCAGGTAGCCTACGGGCACCGCGCTCGCAAACGTACGTGGCTGTACTACGTGGGCGAGACCGAGCCGCCGCCGCTCGACTGGAGCGAGCCGGAGCACACCGCGAGCGTGACGAAGTGGTACACGTCGGCCGACTGCGTAGCGCACATGGGCAAACGGGAGGCGAAGGCCACCCCCACAGCTTTCCGCGACCTCCTCATCGACCTGGCGCGGACCGCTACCCCGGCAGCCCCCGCGCCCTGACCACCGGCCACTGGCTCTCCAGCACCGCCAGCAGCAGATCCGACTCGGGCCTCGAGCCCCACCGCTGCTCGGCGTCGCACGTCGCCAGGACTGGCTCTGCCAGCGCGTGTAGCCGCTCCCGGTGCTTAGGCCTGTCCTCGGCCATGGCGTAGACCTCGGACGCCCAGAAGCGCCCCAGCACGCCCAGGGCGTCGTTCTGGCCTCCACCTCCCCGTCCGATGCGGACCGGGCCCTTGGTCGCCACGTCCTCGAACGTGCCGTTGCCGTGCGGCAGGGTGAACATCGCCGAGCCCTGGTCGAGCGCGACGGTCGTGGCGAGTTCGCCGATGAAGGCCGCGCAGAGGTCGGAAAGCGCGTCGAGGCGGCCAAGGTTCAGCCACTCAACCTTTGGCTTGAGCAGCGACCGCTTGACCGACCGCACCCCGTGCCCCAGCTGCGCCACCATCCAGCAGCAGTCCGAGTCGCCCCACGACTTCCGCACGTCCTCCGGGTAGTCGTCCGGGTTCATGCCCAGCTTCACCAGCAGCTCGTCGATCTGCGCCAGGTTGAGGTGGTAGCTGCTGTTGCCTTCCCAGTCGGGCGACGGCATACCGCCGTGCTCGCGCGCCTGCTGGTACGCCAGGACCGTCTCTACGTCGCCGGCCAGCGTCTCCAGGTCCACGCCCGGAGCGAACGACAGCAGCGCCGCAGTCCGCAGCAGGCGGCCCAGCGCGCGGCTCGACATGAAGTCGTGCGCCACCACCAGCCGCACCCAGACCTGCCAGGTGCCCCACGCTGCCTCGGCCAGATGCACCGAGCCCGTCATCACGGCCAGCCCGATGGCAAGCTCGAGTTCGCCGTGGGTCGGGTGGCTCGGCGTCGCGCCGATCTTGCCGGGGACTCCGGGCGGGATCTTGCCATTGTAGAGCGAGTCACCTGTGTCGCCCTTCTCCCAGCCGCCGCCCGACGACCGATACCCCCGGTGCATCAGGTACTCGGTCTCGCGACCCAGCAACGGGCGCCCGCCAGCACGCCAGAACACAGCCCGGCCGGCGCGTCGCTGCGCCTCCTGGTGCGCGGCCATCTGCTGCGGGAGGCTCATCCGTCCGGTCAGGCACATCGCGAGCACCTGTGGGCACCCGTACGCGCTGACCCACTGAGAGCCGGTCGAGTCCGGGTCGTCGTCGAGCGCAGCCGTCTGGCTCGTGACCTCATCGAGATCGCCCAGGCCCCAGCGGCCATCGAGCGCATCCATGGTCATCCCGTCGAGCACGAAGTCGGCGAAGTCGGCCCACTCCTCGCGCGGCAGCAGGCCCCACCAGTCAGCGCCTACCCGCGCGTACGCACGGCAGCCCATCGCTGCGCGCATGTGCAGCGGGGCCGACCCGCGATCCTCCGGCGTCGAGCCCCACTCCAGCGTGCCGTGGACCTGCACCTCGACAGGCGGCTCGCCCTGGCCCTTGTCGTGGTACGCGGCGATGGCGTCGAGGTCGGTGTAGTCCAGATACACCTCGGGTCCGTGCCGCACTAGCACCGCGCCGGGACCGAGGATCTCCAGCAGGAGCACGTCGTGCTCGCGGAGTTCGACTCGGGCGAGGTCCAGGGCCGGGATGCTGACGACGACGGCGGTGGTCATGGGCTCAGTCCTGCGGCAGCGGCGGGTTCTGCGGGCACGACGGGTCCTGGGGGAACTCGGCGTACAGCGCGTTGCGCGTTGCCCGCACACGCGCGGCGAAGTCTGGCAGCGACTCGCCCTGCTGCTGTGTCACAACAACCGGACCCATGATCTGGCACACGCCGTTCTCGTCCTTCCAGCCCCAGGAGGGGATCGTAACACTGGCCATGTCTGGCTCCTCAACAGTGATGCCCGCTGGCGTGCTGCGACGTAGCAGCTCCGTGCTCAGGGCATCGGAATGAGCGGTCTGGATCCATGCGACAACCCAGAGCGAGATCAGAGCGAGCGTGGCGACTAGCCACGCCTTACGCATTGTCCAGCACGGGTTAGGGCACGGGGATTCAATCTGGAAGCTCCGGGAGTACGACGCCCACTTCGTGGTTCACGGCGCGCGCCATGTCCAGCCAGTTGCGGAACATCGTCCGCGTTAGCCGGTCGCTTGTGCGTGACTCAATCTGATCAAAGCCCTCGCGCATCTCCTCGCGCAAGTCACGCACGGCGTCCGCGTTCTGCTCGCTCGCGCGGCGGTTGAGTTCGATGGCGTGCATGACGTTCGCCTCGGCTCGCACCGCCCACAGCAGCGGCGCGCACAGCGCAATCGCCACGCCTATTGTCATACCCGTGCCCTTGCTGATCACGAGCACGCCGCTCTCTGGCTTGTCGCCTGCGTCGCTCACGCACCCGCCTCCGGCCGCAGCACGTCACGCCGCCGCGTGTGGTTCCGCCAGGCGTGCAGGGCGGCCAGCGCGAGCCCCAGCACACCACCGCCCTCGGGCAGCGTCAGCGCCGCGTCAGCCGCGGCCTGCGCCGCCTCAAGCCCATCCGCTGCATCGCCCACGTCATCGGCCAGCGCACGGATCTCGCCCTCGAGCCCACGCACCCGCTCATCCGAAGGCAGCGCGCAACCAGCAGCCGACAAGATCAGCGCCATGATCGCCACGAACATCAACACTCGCGCCGTCCATTGAACCTTCGTCATCGTGCGACCTCCGAGTACCAGTTGCTGCCGTTGCACGTCAGGCGAATGACGCTGTTGCTGCCGCCTGTCCAGTTCGCACCAGCACCAGTCGCACCCGACAACCTCAGGTTACCACCACCCGTGTTGTGGTTCAGCGTCAGGTTGCCACCGCTGGACGTGTAGATCACCACCACAGTACCTGCCGACATGGCGGTGATTGAATCAACGCTCATCGCCCCCGCGCTCGCGTCGATGAGGATGTTCCCGAGCACGGCAGCTTCGATTGGGAACGTCAGTGTCTGGTTGGCCGACGCAGCAGGCGCAAGCGAAGGCTTGTAGGTCGTCGATCCACGGAAAACCGAACCATGCGGAGCAACGACCTGGGCCAACGCTGCGATGTTGATGTCGGTCTCGTAGCCAGACTCGTTCGCATTGAGCGAGCAGCCTATGAGCTGGAGCAACGTCACGCTCGCACCCACCGCCAACTCGTAGCCGCCCTCGGTGCTGTTCGTATCGCCGTTCTGGCTCGACACGCCGATCAGCTTGATCTCTGTCGAGGAGTCCTCGATGGAGATGCCGTCGTGCGTTGTGCCACCAGCCCCGCCACCGTTACTGAATAGGTGCCCGTCGGAGATCGTCACGATGCGCGTCTGCGTGGCCCCGCCCGCTGCGTCGGTCCCGGCGCGCAGCCTGATGGCCGTGCCGGGCACGCCGTTGATCTCGAAGTCGTCGATGACGCACCGGCCCCAGCCGCGCGCGTCAATGCCGACTTGTTCGACCGCGATGGTCGTGGCGGACTGGATGCGCAGCCCAGAGATCGTGACTCCCAGGACTTCGGCGTTGTCCTCGGTCGCGATGCCCGCCACGCCGTCGGTCGCGCCGTTGTTACGAAGACTCCACGCCGCGCCTTGGACGTTCACCAGCCCACGGCCTGCCGTAGTGCTGTTCGTGTTGCGGAAGCCAACGCCGGCCTTACCGTTGGCGTTGCAGATCAGCCCCGCAATCGCGAACCTCTCCGCGCCGTCCAGAGCGAGGCCATACCCGGTGTTGTCCGCACTGCGCAGGCTCGTCGCCACACACTGCGTAGTCTCGATCAACGGAGTGGTCGTGTAGTTGAAGGCTTCGAAGACGATCCCGTCGCCGCCATTGCCCCACGACCGGATCACGTCTGGCTGCGTGTTCTTCTCCCCACGCATGTGGAAGCCGTGCCCGTCGTTGCTGTTCGTGACGATGTGGTGATAGAAGTTCCGCACAGCGTTCGTGTTGACGGTCGCCTCGCTCGTGTCCGAGAAGAACCCCTGCCCGTCGCAGTTGTAGGCGCCTATGTGGTGGACCTTGCACACCTTCGGGTTCCACAGCTTGAGGCCGACGGTCGACGCCGAGTTGTTCGCCTTGTTCCCGTCGATCAGCAGTTCCTTGACGGTGACGTTGAGCACGTCCGTCTCGCTGCCGTCCGTTGCTCCGATGTGGACGACAGCGGCGAGGTTCGCGCCGGCCAGCTGTTTGATGACCGTCAGGTCGCCGTCGCCCGTGATCGTCATGCCGTCGAGGGCGAACACCGGCATCGTTCCCACGCCGTACGTGCCGCCCGGGAAGTGGAGCACGCTGCCACCAGCGGCGACCAGCGCGGCATAGGCATCCATGATCGCCGTGTAGTCGTCCGTCGTGCCGTCACCCGTCGCGCCCCACGCAGTCACGTCGAAGACGCCCTCCTGCAGCGCCTTGTCCACGTCGCTCCACCACGACGCCGCGTGCTTGCGCAGGTACTCGGACAGCCCGCTAACGGGGCTGATCGCTTGAAGCCGTGCGTACAGTCCCATCAGTCGCTCTCCTTACGAATGCCCACCAGCGCGGTCGGCACTTGGCCGCTGAACACCTGGTCGATGCTGTCCGCGGCGTCATTGATGAAGCGCGCGGGGTAGTTGAACAGTGAGCCGCCGGCCATGTTGATCGACTTCCACAGGGCCTCGTCGATCTCGCCCTGGCCGATCTGCTCGAGCGCACGAATCGTGTTCGTCACGGACGACAGGCCCGCGGTGCCGGAGTAGCGCCAGCCCTGCGCGGGGCCGGACAACTCGCGGAGGATCGGCATGGTGTCGAGCACCGCGCCGACGGTCTTGCGCGCCATGACCTCGCCCGGTTCGTCGTCGTCGTCACCGCCGCCAGCCGCCACGATGGCCCCAGCCACCGCCGCCTCGAAGAAGTACAGCAGCGTCATGTCGGCAAGGAACGCTGGCCACGTACCCGGGTCCTTCCACGAAGTGCGCGACAGCGACAGCCGCGTCTGATTGAACTTGAGCGACGCTTCGGTGAAGTAGGTCGTCATCAGGCGCAGCGCAGGCGGCCCGGCTTCCCACCACGACAGGTCGTTGATCTGGCCGCCGCCCTGCGCGTCGCGGACAGCCTGGTCCGCCTCCGCGATGACCTGTGCCTCGTTCGCCGGGTCGCCACCCAGGCGCTCCATCGACTTCTCGTACTGCGCGAGCCACGTCAGCACGTCCACGCTGCCCTGGAACTTCGTCAGCATCCAGAAGGCGTAGAGGTTCATGCTCGTGCGGTAGCGCCCGGGCATCGACAGCCGCATCTCGTTGAGCTCGCGCTGATACGTGCCATTGGCGCGCTCAGCCATGAACGCCGACTTCGACCGCACCCACTCGGGCACCTTCCACGTCGACTCGGCGTCCAGGAACCAGCGGCGCATGCCCTTGGCCATGTACTTGCCGCCGACGCGCACAATGGTCTGCCGGAAGCCGAACAGCTGCATGACGGCCGACTTCATGCGGAAGCCAAGCGTCGCTGTGATCGCGGCGCGTCGCAGGTAGCCCAGCCCCTTCTCGGTCGCGTTCGTCGCGGACCCGCTGTCCGCCGCGACCGTGCGCAGCCAGTCGTTCAGCTGGGACATGACCGTCTTGCCCCAGGTGTCCTGCACCGCGCTATGCACGGCCTCGCTGCCGAGCAGCGCCTGAACGTCCAACACCGCCTCGCGCAGCGTGAGCATGTGCGTGATGTCGATGACGTGCTTCGTGATGACGCCCTGGTCAAGCCGGATGCGCCCGTGCACCTTGGCTTTGCGCTCCTGCAGGAAGCCCATGTCGATCATCGACGACGCCGCGGCGCCTGACTTCACAGACGCCCACAGGTCGCGCATCTGCTCGCGGTACGGGCGGCTATCCGCGTACGCGATGGGCATGTACCCGCCGGGCAGTTCGGCCACATCGCCGTCCACCAAGCGCAGCTCGAACGGCGTGTGCTCCACAGCCTTTGGTGTCTGGCCGCTGATCCGCTCGTGCATCCGCACGGCCCGCTTGAAGTACCCGTCGTACAGTTTCCAGAGGTCGCGCACCCACGCCACGTCGGCAGACGTGTACGACGCCATGATGAGCCGCATCTGGTCCGGCGTCAGGATCTGCGCCAGTCGCTGCCGGCCCTCGGCGTTGCCCAGGTGCGCGAGGATCGACAGGCGGTCCTGATGCGACAACCCAACGCCGCCGAAGTCCTCGCGCGTGTCCATCCGCTTGCGCTCGGCCTTCGTGTAGTGCGTGTCGTACATCGCTTGCACGGCCTCGATGGCCTTGCGCTGATCGACGGCCTTCGCGTCCACAGCCTCGTTGATGCGCCGGACGATGTACTGCCAGAACGGGCCGCCGTCCTTGTCTCCGTCCATCATGCGGGCGAAGTAGCTGATCTTCGTGCCTTCGGCGAAGAACGCCTCCAGGTACTCCAGCGCCCGCTCGGTCTTCGTCGGCGCACCCGGCTCGCGCTTGCGCTCATCGCGGTTGGCCCGCACGGACGCCGCGATCTCTTGCGCCTCGGCCGCACGGCTCGCCTTGCGCGTGCCCGTGAGTGCTGCGTCTGCGTCCCGCGCAACCTTGTACATGCCGTCCACGAGGCTGCGGAGATCGTGCAGCTGGTCCGGCGTCAGGTCGCGCGTCTTCGCGCGTACGGCCTCGTTCACGACCCACGCGGGGGCGGCCAGCGGGTTGCCAGCCAGTTCGAGTTCGACCAGGAAGTCCTCGAGGCTCTTGGTCTTCTCGACGGGCTCGCCGTGCCTGGCGATGCCGAAGCGGTCAAGGACGTAGTCGATCTGGTCGCGGAAGCCGCGCCCGCCACCCTTGGTGACGCGCTCGCGGTACGTCTTCTTGCCGACCGTGCGCAAGCGTCGCTCGTCCTTGCCGGACTGTTCGGCGCGTCGCATCGCCTCGCGGTACAGTTCGTGGTTCATCCGCTCGCGACGCTTGGCCTTGGCGGCTTCCGCCCAGCGGTCAGCGCGGACGTGCGCTGCAGCACGGGCGCTCTCGCGCTTGGCGGCGGCCAGGAACGCGCTCGGCCGCAGGTCCGCCCGCCGCGTGTTACCGATCATCGCCTTGGCGCGCGCCTTCAACTCGGCGACGGTCTCGTGCATCCGGCCGAAGTCGCGGCGGGCCGCTTGATCGCGGCGCCGACCGGCCACGACCGCGCCAGCCTCAACGCCCGCCTGTGTCGCTCGCCGAAGCAGGATCTTGTGCTCACGCTCCAGCAGCTTCGCACGCTTCTCGTTCGCGACCGCCTTACGGGCCAGCACGCGGATGCTGCGCGTGTCCAGCAGTTCGGGGTGCTCCTTGCGGAGAATCGCCCGCGCCGCACGCTCCACACGCTCGTCGCGCGTCAGCACCGGCTCTACCGCCTTGACGAAGGCATCGCCCGAGTCGAACCCGAACTGCTCGGCCATGTCCTGCATCGTCAGCCCGTCGTCACCCAGCAGGCCCAACTTGCCAAGGATAGCGTGCTGCCCCTCATCGCCCACGGAAGCCGGGTCGATCTTGGGCGCGTCGTCTTCGGTCAGCAACTCGACGGCGACAGCCCCAGGGCTCTCGTCGAACGCCCGGCTGGCGCGACGCACCAGCGCCTCCATGACCTTGCCGCGCTCGGCCTTGCGCTGCGCCGCGAGGCTCTTGAACTCCTGGTGCGCGAGGTCGGCTTCGGCCTCGTCGCGCGCCTCGCGGGCCATGCTCATGTACTCGGCGCGCTCGTCGTCGGGCACGGCCTCGGCGGGCAGACTCGGCGCACCCACGTCGTACTGCGCCTCGGCGATCTGGTCGTCAGTCGCAAGGATGCGGTCCATGACGCCGCGCACGTCGTCCGACAACTCGACGTTGAGCCCGCGCAGATCCCGGTACAGCCGCACCATCCAGTCCTTGAACGCGGCGAAGATCCGGCGCAGCGCCTGGCTGGGCGCCTTGCCCTCGCGGATGTACGCTTCGAAGCCGCGCGCGAACTTCTCGTGCTGCTCGGTCTCTAGAGCATCGCGCGACTCCACGCCCATCCACTTGAGCGCCGCCGCGTAGTCGTCGCGGATCTGCGCTGGCGCGTCGTCGGCCGTGGCGAGGTCGCCAAGGATCTCCAGGAAGACGTGGCCCATCTCGTGGAACCAAGTAGCCCGGTTTGCCCGCGAGTAGAACTGCACGTCGAACGGTCGCTGCTCGCCAGGCGGGCCGAACTCGACCGCGCCGCGCTTGCCCGGGGCGTGCAGGATGCTCCGGTCGCCCGGGTCGAACGCCCCGCTGTTGCCGATGGCGGACTTGATCTGGGTGGGGTCGGTGACGGACCAGACGCGCTCGCCAATAAACTTAGTGTGCGGCATGGCCTTGTCGCGCTCAGAAGCCGGCGCCTTCCAGTCGTGTCGGCCGACGGTCACATCCTGTGGCTCTCCAAACGGAACTGTGGCAGCCCAGACGCGAGCGTCGGATCCAGCCGGTGCGCCCTCCTCGGTGTCGAGCCCGAGCACCTGCATGTCGGCAGGGTCGGTCGCACGCAGGTACACCGGGAAGATCCTCGGCGCGCGGTTGTCGCGGAGGTCGTGAGCGAACTCCTCGGCCACGCCGAGGTCTTCGGCGAAGAAGATGCCCGCGCCTTGAACAGAGCGCCCGCTGCGGAACTCCTCGTAAGTCCTCGGCGTGGATGTCCCGTGATAAACCACCAACGGCCGCCCATCCCCGTCCACCACCTTGCTGTCGCCGAACCACCGCCAGAACGCGCGCACGCCCTCCTCGGTAGGGTGGATCTGCTGGCCCTCGCTGTTCAGCGTCGGACGCTCCACACCGTCCACCTCGAGCGTCGCCGGCAGCGCCTCGGTCTGGAACAGGATGCTCGCGCTGCCCGTGTCGAACGCCCCGCTGTTGCCGATGGCCTTTACTTGGGCGTTCGGGTCCAAGACGCCGAGTGATTCGATGTCCTCCAGCGTGTCCGGCCTTCCATCCAAACCGCGGGCTGCGTCGAAGCCCTCGGCGCGCAGCGCATCGGCGAGGTCCGGCTGCTGTTCCAGGTACGCGGTGGCGTAGTCCTCGCCGAACGGCAGATCGAGGCCCGCACTCTCCGCGATACGGCGCACATCCGCCTCAGTGGCGACACGCGAAGCGCGCACGTAGGCCGCGAGCACCAGGGATTCGTCGTAGGGCGCGAGCTCGTCGGCGTAGCCGAGTGCGCCGTCTCGGTCGAAGGCGAAGTAGGCGACCGGCGTGCGCAGCGTGTCGGGCGGTGAGTCCGGGAGGCGGCCTCGGTACACCACCAACGGCCGCCCGTCATCGTCCACGATCTCCGAGTCACCGAACCACCGCCAGAAGTTCCGCACCCCCTCCTCGGTCGAGTGGATCGGGTTCCCTTCGCTGTTCAGCGTCGGACGCTCCACCCCGTCCACCGTGATCGTGTCGGACTTCACCGGCACGCCGTCGACAGCCGTGATGCTCACGAGCCGGTCGTCGAAGATCACGTAGTTGGATGACTGATCGGTGTCCGCCTTGAGCGCCTTGACCGCATCGCGCAACGTGTCGGACGCATCGAAGTTGTCGATGTCGGAGCCAAGCGCCGCGCTGATGGCCTGCGCCACTGAGTTGAACCCGAGCCAGTCGTCGCCCTCCAGGGCAGCCAGTACGGATTCTTGCGACGCGGTGAACGTGCCCGGGTCGGCGTCGACCATGTCGTCCGGGGTTGCGTCTTCGGGTAGCGCCTCCAGGAACGCTTGCTTGATGTCGCGCAGCGGGCGGTTGCGACTCTGCCCGTCGAGGTACTTTATCCCCGGGATGCCGGCCGCCGCGAGGGCCTTGCTGGAGACTTCCTCCGCGGTCAAGAAGTCATCGCCCCAGACCCCGGCGAACTCCTGCCATTGGGTTGAAGGCAGGTCGGCGCGGTCACCGTCGCGGTGTTCGGCCAGCTCAGCTCGCACTCGATCCACAAGACGGCCGTAGAGCTTGCTTCCAGACTCGCCGGGCAGCAGCAGCGTGGAGTCAACCGCCAGCAGTTTGCCGACGGCATCGCGCACCTTCGCGGATTGGTCCAGAAGCGGCTTGTCCCAGTCCAGGTACTCGTCCTGCTCCGGGGCCAGGTCCACCTCGTAGAGCGCGCCGGGGTCGCCCACGCGCGCCTTCGGATCGTTGGCGATCTCTTCGGCAAGTTGGGCCTGCTCGCGCCATGACTGCTCTTGATCGCGACCCACGCGCCGCACGTTTTCGGCGGACTGCTCGTCGCCTCCAGCGGCCAGTACTTCCGCAACCCGGCGCTCTTCGGACCCGCGGCGGGCGTCGGCCATCTCAAGCAGCCCGGCTGCGATCTTCGCGGCTGCTACTTGCGCGCTCTCATCGTACTGCCGAGCACGCTGCGCGATCTCGCGACCGACGCTGTAACGCTGATGGAACAGGCGGTCTGCGCCGCCGTCGGGGATGTTGGGGCTGCCCCATTGCTGGCCGTTTCCGAGCAACACGACCGAATCGTCCTGCCCGCTCAACGCCCGCTTGTAGTACTCCGCAATCCCCCTGCTTTCCGCGAAGTACAGCCCCCACCCGTACGCCTGCGCCCCCTCGCCCGTGCCAATCGCGTGCAGCGAGAACTCGTCGAAGCGGTGCGGCGTCCCGTGGTACGCCGGGTGGAACAGCGTCGTCAGCCCACGGTCAATCGC
>Ga0316204_10002232_pt1 | contig 45190 bp, 39 predicted proteins | sample 6monrhotite_MG_2_FD_205661 | JGI IMG/M metagenome (GOLD analysis project Ga0316204, IMG submission 205661) | Microbial mat bacterial communities from mineral coupon in-situ incubated in ocean water Damariscotta River, Maine, United States -... | ecosystem: Environmental > Aquatic > Marine >... | reverse complement strand
ACAGCGGCCTCGACGGCGCGGGCCATGCGATCAAAGACGGCTTGTTGGCCTGGGCGCAGTTCAAACGCATAATCACAGCCATGCGCCATGATATGCGCGTCATCCAGTTGCGGTTCTATGCGCGGGCTGAGCCAGAAGACCGGCACATAGGCCGAAACCGCACGGACATATGCGGCGTTGCGCTCAAAATGATCGGTCAGCAGCGTCAGATCAGCTGCGGGCATTTCGGCGCCGGGGGGGTAAAACCCGAACAATCGCTTTGTGCGTCGTCCGCCGGGGCCGACCATCAGATGCTGCCCCGCAACTTCGAAAACGACACGGCTGAACAGGTCAGGATGTTCGGCGACCAATGGCAGGAACCCGTCATAGCCACAGTCCGAACGGGGCGTATCGGGGCGGCAATTGCCCTGCGTCATGCCATAGATGAAGGGCGCGGCCTGCGCGCGGATCAGCGCATCGGCCAGATTGATGGCATGGCTGTCGCCGATGATCGCCAGGCCCGGCCCGTGTGCCGCATAGCAGGCGGTTAACCGGGCGCGGGTGTCATCGGTCACCGTCCGCTGGTTGAACCTGCAGCCGCCATCATCCAGGTTCCAGACTTCGACACGCGCTGTTTCGAACAACGTATAGGTCTGTCGCTGAAGGGGCGTGGCGTTGCGCAGCCACATCTCGGCCCGGCCATGGCTGAAATAGCCGATCCAGCCAAGGCCGGCGAACACCGCAATTCCGGCCAAAGACGCCGCGAAAACCTGCCATTGCCGCTGCAACCAGAGCGTCTTTCCGGGTCGATGCCGAAACGGCCCTTCGACGTATTTCCAGCTGAGCCAGGCCAGGACCAGGGACGCGGCTGCCAACAGCGACATCAGCGGCATGCTGGGATCGCCCTCGACCAGAATGCGGGCAAAGGCGAACAGGGGATTATGCCACAGATAGGCCGAATAGCTGATCAGCCCGACCCCCACCACCATACGCCACGACAAAAGCCGCGCCGCAAGGGTTCCGGGTGTGGCAAAGACGATGACCGCAACCGACCCACCGACCGGCAGCGCCGCCCAAAGCGACGGGAAGGGCGTGGATCGGTCGAACAAGACCACCGACACTGCGATTGCCGCCAACCCGGCCAATCCCATGGCGTGATCCCAAAACCGTGGCGTTGCGCGGGGCGCGCGCGGCAAAAGGGCCACCAAGGCGCCGGCCCCCAGTTCCCAGGCGCGTGACGGCAAGAAATAGAAGGTTTCCGCCGGGTAGGCGCGCCATGCCCACTCAGAGAATGCCAGGCTGGCCAGCGTGATCACCGCCACACCCCAGATCAGCCCCGGGCGTTTCCACAGCTTCCATAACGCCCACAAGAGCAGTGGGAACAGGATGTAGAACTGTTCCTCGACCGCAAGGGACCAGGTGTGCAGCAGTGGGGTTTCTTCGGCGGCGGGGGCGAAATAGTCCACCTCGGAGATGAACAGCATGTTCGACAAGAACAGCGCCACCGAAAAGATCGAAGCGGCGTAATCCATGTAGGGCGGGGGCATCAGGATCAGATGCGCCGCGACCGTGGTGGCCGCCATCATCACGAACAATGCGGGCAGGATACGCCGCGCGCGTCGCTCATAGAAACGGGTGATGGAATACCGATCCGTTTCCAGATCCCCGACCAAAATACCGGTGATCAGGTAGCCTGAGATAACGAAAAACACATCCACGCCCACGAAACCGCCGGTAAACCCGGGAAACCCCGCATGAAACGCGATCACGGGCAGCACCGCCCAGGCGCGCAGGCCATCAATTTCGGGGCGGTAGGCGGCAGACATTCACGGGCTCCGAAACGGGCGGTTTTGCGTCGGCGCACCATAGTCGCGTCGCTTGGGCTTCGCAATGTCCTGCGGGCTTGTGTGCCGCCCGCCCATCGTGCGGTTGTTCAGCCGTCAAACGGCGGATAACAAGGGGCAAATGGGATGGAGAAAGCCATGCAAAAGGTCGGTGAATACTGGGTGCCTGATATCGACATGCGCGGGTTTCGCAACCGGCGCAAGACTTTGGCGAACTACCAGGATGGCGGCCACGGCAAGCAAATTGGCCATCTGACGCAGGCCTTGGCAGTGATGATCGACCGGCTTGGGGATGATGCCCTTGCCGGGGCCGTCGCCATCGACGCCGGGGCGAATGTTGGCGCCTATTCACGGCTGATGGCGGCGCATTTCGGCGCGGTTCATGCGTTCGAGCTGGCGCCCGATACGTTTGAATGCCTGGCACGCAACGTCACGGATTGGGGGCTGGAGGGGCGGATCACCCCCCATCAGACGGCGATTTCGGACCGACCGGGCACCGTGGGCTTGGGCAGCGGCGGGTGGTTTCGGCGTTCCATCTCACGTGAGATCAAGGGGCAGGGCACAATCCCGGCCATTGCGCTGGACGATCTGGGTTTGTCAAACGTGCGGCTGCTGAAACTGGATATCGAAGGGCACGAAGAAAAGGCGCTGCACGGTGCGTCGCGTATCTTGAGCGACAGCAAGCCATACGTGATGATGGAATTGAAAGAGCGCCACGTGCAAAAGGGCAAGGCTGATCTTGGTGCTCATAACCATTTGCTTTCGCTGGGCTATACCGTCGTTGCTGATCTGGGTGATCCGATCATTGACCGGCTGTACGCACCGCCATCCTGACCGAAAAGCGCCCAGCCAACGGGCCGGGCGCTTGCAATTGCAGGTGGTTGACCGGGTCAGGCGGCGTTGGTCTTGGCTTCATACTCGGCGGCTTCGGCCAGCCATTCGGCGGCATAATCCACGTCCTGCCATTCCTTGAACCACGGGCCGCCGCGGGTGTGATGAACGGCTTGCGGGAAGCCGTCGGCCGGTTTGTCATACCAGCCTTCCAGCCAATTCCAGCCGGTCGGCAAGGCGCCGATTTCATCGTCTTGCGCCCATTGCATCCGGTGCAGATAGGCGCCGCTTTCACGGTTCACCACCTCTGGTGTCAACTGTTTCGTGGACGGGTGGCCACAGTTGAACAGCATGAACGACGACCAGTTCTTGCGCGGGTAGGCGGTCTGCGGAACGCCGTCCATCTTGGTCGTTTCCTTGGGCGTGTAATCATGGTGCACGCACATAACGGCTTTCGCCGGGTCCATGTATTGCTGCAACTCGGCCACGTCGCCGAAGAACAGGAAATCACAATCCACAAAGATCGCCCAGCCGTCATACCCGGCCAGATGCGGCACCAGAAACCGCGAATAGGTGAATTCGGTCGACGCCAGCGGGTCGATCTCGCGGGTATATAGCCCCTGTTCGACCATCTCTGACTGCTTGATCGGGATCACTTCGACCGGGATCGTGGCGTGCTTGATCAGCGACTGCTTGGCGACCTGATAAGCGATATCCTCTCGCGAGTCCCATCCGACATAAACGCGCAACGTGTCCATGAAAGCCATCCTTTCGGTTTCTGTGGGCTTGCCGGGCGTATAACGCGGATTTGCAGGGCTGAAAACCTGCATCTCGGCCACACCGCTGGGATTGGCGGGCTATGGCTGAAGCCGACCAAGCAAGTCTTCCATCGCGTCCAACGAGACCTGCAACGGGTGCATGTTTTCGGCCTGAACCTGCGCGGCACCTGCCAGATAGGGCGCCCGGAATGTGGCGTCTTGCGCGGCGGCGACAGCGCGCGCCATGGCCGCCGCATCCGCCACTTCCAACGCTCCGCCCGCGGCTTTCAGGCGGGCATAGGCATGGGAGAAATTACCAACATCCGGCCCGTGCAACACCATGGCCCCAAGCGCGACGGCCTCGAACGGGTTCTTGCCGGTCAACGGGGTGCCGGGCACCGGCAGGGAATTGCCGGTATAGGCGACCGGGGCCAACCGATACCACAGTCCCATTTCGCCAATGGTATCAGCGATGTAGACTGCCGTTTCCGGCGTCAACGCGTCGCCACGTGACCGGCGAGCGACCTGATTTGGCAGGAACCTTGCCCGCGCCGCAGCTTCGGTCTTGTCTGCTTCGGTGCGTTGGCGCGGTGCGATGATCAGCAGCAGATCGGGGCATTCCGCCCGTGCCAAGACATGCGCGTCGATCACCTGCGGCTCTTCGATCACCTTCGTGCTGGCTGCCAGCCAGACCGGGCGCGTGCCGATGGCCGCCGCCAATTGCGCACGGTCTTCCGGCCGGTCGGGCAGGGGGTCAGAGGCCGCCTTCAACACCCCCATCACCGACATGCGCGCCGGATCCGCGCCCAGATCGACGTAGCGGCGCATGGAATCCTCATCTTGCACCAGGATCGGGTCGAACAGCCCCATCAGGTAGCCGTTTGTCGATGCGTATTTGATCCGCCGCCGATAGCGGCGTTCGGTCACATGGGTGTTGATCAGCATCATCGGCAGACCCGCGCGCCGCGCCTGCATCAGGGTCTGTGGCCACATGTCGGCTTCGGCCACGATCAGCGCATCCGGGCGCCAATGGGCCAGGAAGCGGCGCACTGCGGCCGGGTAATCGGCGGGGGCAAACTGATGGATCACCCGTTCGGGCAGGCCCCGCGCCGCCAGCGCCTGTGCCGAAGCCAGCGTAACAGTCGTCAACAGAATGGAAATCTGAGGGTGGCGCGCGGTCAGGCGGTTCAGCAGCGTGACCAACGCCTGGGCTTCCCCCACCGACACCGCGTGAAACCACAGCACCCGGCCCTCTGGGCGCGCAACGGTATAACGCCCCAGTTTTTCACTGACACGCAGCGGGTCCTCTCGTCCGTGCCGCGTCCGAATCCGCAGCGCCAGCCGCCACAGCGGCATGGAAACTCTGGCAAAGGCCAGATAGAGGCGCAAAAGGAGTGGCATCAGCAAGCAAAACCCGTGTCAGGTTGCGCCGGGCATACAAGCGTGCCGGCCAGCGCGCAAGGTCGCTAAGCTCAACGCCCCTTCCACACCGGTTCGCGCTTTTCCGCAAAAGCGCGCGCGCCTTCCAACTGATCGTCGGACGAATAGAGCCGGTCAACCGTAGCCATTTGGCGCTTGGTCACCCGGTTCAACGCGTCCTGGAATCGCATGTCCTCAGCCTCGCGCACCACTTCCTTGATCGCGCCGTAAACCAGCGGCGGACCGGATGCCAGAAGACGCGCCAGATCCCAGGCCTTGTCCAGCAACTCCTCGGGTGCGCAGATTTCACGCAGCAAGCCCCAGCGCATCCCCTCTTCGGCGTCGAACCAGCGGCCGGTCAACAGCAAGTCCATGGCAACATGATACGGGATGCGCTTTGGCAACTTGATGCTGGCCGCATCCGCCACTGTGCCCGAGCGGATTTCCGGCAACGCGAAGGTGGCGGTATGCGCGGCCAGGATCAGATCGCAGCTAAGCGCCAGTTCCAGGCCGCCGCCGCAACAGATCCCATTCACAGCACAGATCACCGGTTTGTTCATTAGCGGCAGTTCCTGCAATCCGCCAAACCCGCCAACGCCGTAGTCACCGTCAACCGCGTCGCCATCGGCGGCGGCCTTCAAATCCCAGCCGGGGCAGAAGAATTTCTCACCTTCTGCCCGCAAAATCGCCACGCGCAAATCCGGGTCATCACGGAAGTCGCGAAATACGTCGCCCATGATCCGGCTGGTCACCAGGTCGATGGCGTTTGCTTTCGGTCGGTCCAACGTGACCTCCAGGATCACACCCTCGGCGCGGGTCCGGATCGGACCATCGGTTCGCATCTGCATCATCGCTCTCTCCATATTACGGCGTCCACTGCGACGGCGCCGGATGTGCGCACGATCAGTGGGTTGATTTCGATCTCGGTCAGCTTCGGATCCGTTTGCAGCATGGTTTGCAACGTCAATGCAACCTGTGTGGCGGCCACGACATCGGCCTTCTTTCGCCCACGCCAGCCGTCCAGCAGGGGCCACAGGCGCAATTGCCGCAGCGCGTCTTTGATTTGCTGCGCGGTCACCGGGGCAATCAACGTCACTGTATCCGCCAGCAATTCCGCCTCGGTCCCACCCAGACCCAGCGTCAACGTGGCCCCATACACAGGGTCGCGGCGGATCCCGACAATCAGCTCTGCAACGCCGTCGGTGACCATCTCCTCCAACAGATACCCGCGTGCGCCGACCATCGGTGGTTCAAGCGCGGGATCCTGAACGCCCAATCGCACGGCGCCGGCTTCCGTCTTGTGGGCGAAGCCCAGCCCTTTGAGAACGTAAGGCGCTGTCAGGCCATCGGTGGACAGGTCCGTCAGGTTGGGGGCCATGCGCCCCGTTGGCACCAAGATCCCGGCCTTTGAAATCAGCGCTTTGGCGTGGAATTCATCGACCAGTTCGGCGGTTTTCACGGGGCAGGTGGGCCACGGCTGCCATCCATCTTGCCCCTTGGGTGTCTGCGCTGCGCGCAAAGCCTCAAAGGCGGTGCGCAGGCCCATCAGCGGCACCACGCCCCGGTCAATCATCGCACTGGCCCGCGCCTCATTGAACCCCTCGGGCAACAAGGAAACCGGAAACGCAGGTTTCCCGGTCAGGCGTTGAGCGGCCTCGATTGCGTCCAGCGCGGGTTCGAAACTGGACGGATCGCAGCGGTCCGGGCGCGGCGGGTCAATGATGAAAATACCGGCGTCATACCCGCCCAGCATTGTGGCAAAGACCTCGGTGGTCTTGTCCAGATCACCCCAGATAAAGGTTTGATAATCCAACGGATTCGCAATGGCGACCAGCGGCCCCAAAACGCCGTTCAGCCGCGTCACTTGGTCCGCTGACGGTGGTGTGAAACGGATCCCCGCAGGGTGCCCCAGATCGGCAGCCAGGCCGGCCTCGCCCCCAGAGCAGGAAAGTGAGCAGAGTTTGTCGCCCAATCCAATTCCGTGCACATGCGCGATCTTCAAGGCTTCGATCAAACCCTCGGGTGTGGTGACTTCAGCGATCCCGGCTTGCCTCAGGAATGCGCTTGATGCCGCGCCGCCGCCTGCAAGGGACGCGGTATGCGACGCCGCAGCAACCTGTGCGGCTTCGGTTTTTCCGGCCTTCATCGCAACGATGGGCTTGCCGGCCTTGCGCGCGGCGATCGCCAAAGTTGCAAATGCGGCAGCGTCGGCAATGCCTTCAATATACAGCCCCAGCGCCGTCACCCGGTCATCGGCCAAAAGCGCCGCCGCCAGGTCGCTCAAACCGATTTGCGCCGCATTGCCCAAACAGGCGACATAAGCCACGGGCAATCCACGTGCCTGCATCGTCAAGTTGATGACGATATTCGACGACTGGCTGATCAGCGCAACGCCGCGGGCCCCGGGACCGTCCAGTTTACGCCCGCCGTGCTGGTCCGGCCACAAAAGCGCGCCGTCCAGATAGTTGATCACCCCGTAACAATTCGGCCCCAGGATCGGCATGGAGCCGGCCGCCTGGACGAGCTTGTCTTGCAGCTCGGCGTCACCGGCCTCGCTCCAGCCGGACGCAAAACAGATTGCCCCCCCGGCCCCCATCGCCGACAATTCCGCGATCACGTCGATCGTCGCATGACGGTTGACGCCGACAAAGACGGCGTCTGGCGCGGCTGGAAGATCCGCCAATGTGGCAAAGCAGGGTTTTCCCCCGATCTCGGCTCGGGTGGGGTGAACCGGCCAGACCGGACCGTCAAACCCCATTTGGTCAAGCTGCTCAATCACGTTGCGTGCCCAGCCCGATCCCAACACAGCCACGCTGGAGGGCTGCAAAAGGCGCGACAGATCCTTCATCTTGCGTCGGCCGGGCTGAGGGGGTGTGAGCCCACGCACCAGTCCCATATTGTGGGGCAAACAGAGGGCGCACCACTTCCCAAACGGGACGTGATGCCATTGCCTGTCACGGGCATCGGCATCCCTGCCTGTTCCGTCCCATTCCCGTAAGTGGCAGTAGTTGAAGATCGGGTTAACATGTTTTGCCGCACTTGCTCAGTTTCCGTCTGGAAATATCCACCGAGGGGTCCAAGGGGGCGCGTGCGCCCCTTTGGCGAGAGGGTCGTCATTGAGTGCGCCATTGGTTCAGGCCCCAATTGCGACGGGGGGCGAGCGGCCCCCACCGTCAGGCGCCCAACGGGCGCAGCAATTCGCGGCTGATAATATGGCGCTGGATCTCTGATGTGCCTTCCCAGATCCGCTCAACCCGGGCATCGCGCCAGATGCGTTCCAGCGGCAATTCTTCCATCAGCCCCATGCCGCCATGTATCTGGATCGCCTCGTCTGCGATCATCGCCAGCGCTTCGGTCGCTTTCAGCTTGGCCATCGCCATATCACCATCGCTTACCGTGCCCTGATCCAGCTTCCACGCAGCTTCATACGTCAGCAGTTCGGCGGCTTTCAGTTCCAGCGCCATATCGGCCAACTTGAACGACACCCCCTGAAATTTGCCAATCTGCTGGCCGAATTGCTTGCGCTCGGCGGCATAGGTCAGGGCGTGCCCCAGGGCGCGGTCGGCGCGTCCGATGCTGGTCGCTGCGACCTGAAGGCGCGTGGCCCCCAGCCAGTCGTTGGCCACGTCGAACCCCTTGTGCACCTCGCCCAGCACGTTTTCGGCTGGCACGCGGCAATCGTCGAATTCCAGCACGGCGTTGGTGTACCCCCGGTGCGAGACATTCCGGTACCCGTCGCGCACGCTAAACCCTGGCGTGCCCTTGTCCACGAAAAACGCGGTGATCTTTTTCTTGGGGCCACGCGGCGTGTCCTCCACGCCAGTCGCCATGAAGGCGATGGTGAAGCCGGCGATGTCGGCATGGCTGATGAAATGCTTTGTGCCGTTCAAAATCCAGTCGCTGCCGTCGGGCCGGGCGCTTGCCGACATCCCCCGCAGGTCCGAGCCCGCACCGGGTTCGGTCATCGCCAGGCAATCCCAGGTCTCGCCTCGGATGCAGGGCATCAGATAGCGTTCGCGCTGGTCTGGCGTGCCGGCCAGAAGAATGTTCGACGGGCGCGCCACACACGTCCAGTGCAGCGCATAATTCGCACGTCCCAGTTCGCGCTCATACAGCAGCCATGACAACGTATCGAGGCCGGCGCCGCCCACGTCCTCGGGCATATTGGCGGCATAAAGGCCAGCCGCCATCGCCTTGGCCTGCACGTCCTTGATGATCTCCATCGGCAAATGGCCGGTGCGTTCGACCAGGCCCTCATGCGGATAAAGCTCTGCTTCGACAAAGGCGCGGGTGGTGTCAACGATCATACGTTGTTCGTCCGACAGTCCAAAATGCATCACGCGCCTCCCTTCGTGCGCGGCTGCCCGACGTACCGCCCGGCAGTGTTCGGCCGCTCCAATGACCGGTGCGCCTCAACAATTGGCAACAGGTGTGCCATGACGTCGGCACTGGCCGGGCATGCGCGCCCTGCGGCCATATCAACGTGCAACAGCATCTGTTCAACGCTGGCGACCAGATCGTCACCGCGCTGAATGCGGATAAACAAATGCAATCGCTTCTCATCGGCGCCCAAAACCTGCACCGACCCCGTGAGCCGGTCGCCCAGCTTGGCTTCGCCTGCGTGAAGAATGTGGGTTTCGGCGGTGTAATAGCTGTGACCTCCGGCAACATACTCCATACCCGCGCCGATATGCCTGAGGAACGCGTCGCAGGTCTCGGAGGATGCGAAGAGATACCGACTTTCGGTCATGTGGCCGTTGTAGTCGATCCACCCCGGAAGCACCTGCATATGGGCCATAACAAGGGGCGCTGCGGTCTCGGGCGTCGGGTCTGGTGCGTCGGCGCGACGGCGGGCGTCATGGTCCAGCAATACCTTGCCGGCCCCCCAGTTCCGCTCTTTCAAGACACGCAGAAACCCGATCAGGTTCTGGTCGCGAATCCGCTCCATCTCCCGGATCGTCATGTGGCCGGACTGCGCGTCGGATTGCCCGGCAATCAGGTCCACCAGTTCGTCGTTGAACTCCGGCACATCCATCAGCTTGGTCCACGGCCATTCCAGGCAGGGTCCAAACTGGGCCATGAAGTGCTTCATTCCGGCTTCGCCGCCCGCAACGCGGTAGGTGTCGAACAGGCCCATCTGCCCCCAACGCAGACCAAACCCCATGCGGATCGCCTCATCGATTTCCTCGGTGGTGGCGACACCGTCCTTGACCAACCACAGCGCTTCACGCCAAACGGCCTCCAGGAAACGGTCGGCGATATGCGCGTCGATCTCCTTTCGGACATGCAGCGGATACATCCCGATATCACGCAGGATTTCTTTTGCAGTTTCAATCTTTTGCGGGTCACTCTTGGGTGAAGGGACAATTTCTGCAAGCGGAAGCAAGTACACAGGATTGAACGGATGCGCGACAAATATGGCGTCCGGATTCAGGGCGTTCTCCTGCAATTCCGAGGGCTTATAGCCTGATGTTGAGGATCCGAGCAGCGCGTTCGGCGCATGCGCCTGTATCTCCGCGTAAACGCGGTGCTTCAGTTCGATGCGCTCTGATACAGATTCCTGAATATAATCAGTATCTTTCACTGCGCCTTGAATGTTGTTCTCGAATGTCAGACGTCCTTCGTCAGGCATTGGCACATCAGCCAGCGCTGGCAGTGCCGCGCGGGCATTTTCCAACACTTCACCAATTTTTCGGGGGGCTTCGGGATCCGGATCAAAGACCGCCACGTCCCAGCCCGACAGCAAGAATCTCGCTGCCCAACCGCCGCCAATTACACCGCCACCGATAATCGTCGCCTTGCGCGTCATGTGCGCCACTCCTGCTGCAGTCACCCGAAGGCCGGGGCCCGCTTTTCAAGGTTAAGTCTTTCGCGGACATCGTTGGGACCAATGACCCGCGCCCCCATAGCCTCAATGATAGCGCGCGCACGCTCGACCAGCTGCGCGTTGGTCGCCAGCACGCCTTTATCGAGCCACAGGTTGTCTTCTAACCCAACCCTAACGTTGCCCCCCGCCAGGACGGACGCCGCGACATATGCCATCTGGTGCCGTCCCAATGCAAAGGCAGACCAGTGCCAATCGGCGGGGACATTGTTGACCATCGCCAGGAACGTATTCAGGTCATCCGGTGCGCCCCACGGCACGCCCATGCACAATTGTACAAGCACGGGATCCTTGATCAGCCCTTCCGCGACCAGTTGTTTGGCCAACCACAAATGCCCGGTGTCGAAGGCTTCGATCTCGATCTGCACGCCGCTGTCGGTCATGCGCTTGGCCATGTCGCGCAACATGCCCGGGGTGTTGACCATCACGTAATCGGCCTCGGCGAAGTTCATGGTGCCGCAATCCAGCGTGCAGATCTCGGGCCGGCATTCCACAATGTGCCGAACGCGCTCTTCGGCGCCCGCCATGTCCGAAGTTTGCGACATGCGGTTCATCGACTCGGTGCCGTCGAACAGAAGGTCGCCGCCCATGCCCGCCGTCAGGTTCAACACGACATCGACCTTGGCGTCGCGGACGCGTTCGGTCACTTCCCGGTACAACGCCCGGTCGCGCGACGGCACGCCGGTTTCCGGATCGCGGACGTGGCAATGCACCACGGCGGCCCCGGCCTGCGCCGCGGCAATGGCGCTGTCGGCGATGTCCTGGGGCGATCTGGGGACATGCGGGCTGCGATCCTGTGTGCCGCCCGATCCGGTGACAGCACAGGTGATAAAAACCTCACGGTTCATGGTCAAAGGCATGGCGATTCCTCCCGTTGAGGGGATGCTAACAGGGTTGCTGAAAAGAGAATGACAAATTACGAAAGACAAATGACAAGAAGCGAAGGCATATTTTCCCCATCGCGTGCCGCCTTGGATGTTGCGGTGTTGGTCTTGCCGCGCGCGTCGATCCTGGAGGTGGCATCGGTCCTGGATCCGATGCGCAACGCCAACCGCCAATTGGGGCGCGAGGCCTTTCGTTGGCGGGTCGTGTCGCCTGCGGGGCAGGCGGTGCAACTGACCTGCGGGATCGAGTTGCCCAGTGTCGGTGGCCTTCGGGCTGCTGAGGGGGCCGATGCGTTGATCATCATTTCCGGCTACGATCAAGCAGAGGTCGCCACCCGGCAGTTGATTGCCGATCTGCGGCGTATGGCGCCGCGTTTTGAGGCGGTGGGCGGGGTGGACGCCGGGCCTTGGGTTATGGCACGCGCGGGGCTGTTGTCCGGGCACCGTGCGACCGTGCATTGGGAGGACTTGGAAGACTTCGCCGCGGGATTTTCGCACATCGACGTGGTGCCGGACCGCTACGTGATTTCGCGCAACCGCTTTACTGCAGGCGGGGCAGGCGCGGCGGCGGACTTGATGTTGTACCTGATCGGCGTGCGCTGTGGGATCGGTGCCGCAGGCATGGTCGCCGACAGTTTCCTTTACGAGCCGCGGGCCGACAGCACCCGCCCACAGCGCCCGGGCTTGGTGCCCGGGGCACGGGACAAACGGCTGTCGCGCGCACTCACCGTGATGGGTCAGAACCTGGAGGATCCGATCCGCCTGTCCATCATCGCCGATACGCTGGGTATCGGACATCGGCGGTTGGAACAGATTTTTCGCGATGGATTGGGGCAGGGGCCAGCGGCGGCATATCTTGAGCTTCGGTTGCAACACGCGCGTCGGATGCTGGCGGATACCGAGCACCCCGTTCTAGAAGTCGCGTTGCGCAGCGGGTTCGCGGACCGAACCACCCTTTCACGCGCCTACCGCCGCCGTTTCGGGATGTCGCCAAGGCAGGCCCGGAATCCGGTTGCGCGATAAAGGTCAGACAAACAAATGTCTGATCAATTGAGCGCGCAGTTGGTGGGAAGGCCGTCGGTGGCTATCCTGAAGTGGCGGCCGGTGTTGAGGCGATGAGATAACAATGCATTTCCCCTAAATATCTATAAGAAAAAGCATATATTAAATGTCAGTCAATAACCGAGCAGCACCAATGCGTGTCGTTTGCGCCCGGCGGTCAGTTTCATGGGGTCCGAAAGATCTGACGCAGTGACGACCCTGGATGCATCGGTCACCGGCTCATCATTGACGCGTGCACCGCCTTCTGAGATCAAGCGCTTTGCATCTTTACCCGATTTTGACAGCCCAGACCGCACAAACAACTGCACGATCGAAACACCGGCATCCGCCTCGGCGCGGGGCAGTTCGATCCGGGGCAGATCGTCGCCAAGCCCGCCCTGCTCGAATACCGCGCGCGCGGTTTCCTCTGCTGCGCGGGCCGCATGGGCGCCGTGACACAGGGTGGTGACTTCATTGGCCAGAACGATCTTGCCCTCGTTGATCTCGGACCCTTGAAGTGCGCCCAGCCTGTCGCACTCCTCAACCGGCAGTTCGGTATACAGCTTCAGGAACCGGCCCACATCCGCGTCGGTCGTATTGCGCCAAAATTGCCAGAACTCGTAGGGGCTGAGCAGATCGGCATTGAGCCAGATCGCGCCGCCTTGCGATTTGCCCATCTTGCGCCCATCGGACGTGGTCAGCAGCGGCGTGGTCAGTCCAAAGATCTGCCCATCCACAACCCGGCGCGTCAGGTCGATGCCATTGACGATATTTCCCCATTGGTCCGAGCCGCCCATTTGCAACAGGCACCCCTGCCGACGATAGAGTTCCAGGAAGTCATAGGCCTGAAGGATCATGTAGTTGAATTCCAGGAATGACAGGGATTGCTCCCGGTCGATGCGCGACTTCACACTCTCAAACGACAGCATCCGGTTGACGCTGAAATGCCGCCCGATATCGCGCAGGAATTCCAGGTAATTCAGATTGTCCAGCCATTCGGCATTGTTCAACATGATGGCGTCAGCGGCGCCGTCACCATAAGCCAGATACTTTGCGAAGACCTGCTTCATGCTGGCGATGTTTTGGTCGATGGCATCAGCCGACAACAAAGGGCGCTCATCCGAGCGGAAAGACGGATCACCGACTTTCGTGGTGCCGCCGCCCATCAAGGTAATCGGTTTGTGCCCGGTCTTCTGGAACCAGCGCAACAGCATGATGTTCAGCAGATGGCCGACATGCAGCGACTGCGCTGTGGCGTCATATCCGATATAGGCCGGCACCGTGCCCTTGATCAGCGCGTCGTCCAGCGATTGCAGGTCGGTGCAATCCGCCAGAAAGCCACGCTCGATTATAATGCGCAGAAAGTCTGATTTGGGTTTATACGTCATGTGCATGTCCTCGGCCCGCGGGTCGGGCTGTCTATAGACCGAAGGCACGGGGTAGGGAAAGCCATGTTGAAGGGTGGAATGCATCGAATACTGGGCACGATGTCCGGAACCTCGCTGGATGGGGTGGATGCGGCGGTGTTGATGACCGACGGCGTGGAAATTGGCGGCTTCGGAGAAACGGCCTTTCGCCCCTTTTCGGACGATGAGCGGGACGTGCTGCGCGCGGCGCTGGGAACCTGGCCGGGCAGTCCGCTGGCCGAGGCCGCTGGTGAGGTTGTGGAGCTGGCCCACGCGCAGCTATGTGCCGGGTTCCTGGGCATCGACTTGATGGGGTTTCATGGCCAGACGCTTGCGCATGAGCCCGGCGGGCGCGGCACGCATCAGGCCGGATCCGGGCAGGTATTGGCACAGGCATTGGGTTGGCCGGTGGTCAGCGATTTCCGGTCAGCCGATGTGCGGTTGGGCGGGCAGGGTGCACCCTTGGCCCCGTTTTACCATCATGCGCTGGCCCGGTTTATCGGTGCGACCGATCCGTTGGTTTTCCTGAACCTTGGTGGTGTGGCCAATGTAACTTGGGTCGATCCGGGCATCCCCAAGCCAGAACATGCCTGTCTGGCGTTCGATTGCGGCCCCGGCAACGCACCGATGGATGACGCCATGCGCGCCCGTAGCGGTGCGCGCCGGGACGAAGGCGGGGCGCTGGCCGCACGGGGCAATCCGGACACCGGGTTGCTGGAGGCGTTCAGCCAGCACGAGTTTTTTCGCCGTATCCCCCCCAAATCGCTGGACCGGGCTGCGCCGGCGCCCGATGTGCGGGGATTGTCCGATGCCGACGCCCTGGCCACGTTGGCCGCGGCGACGGCCACCGGCGTGGCGCTGGCGTTTGAGCATTTTCCACGCCCACCAGCACAGATGCTGGTCTGCGGCGGCGGGCGGCACAATAAGACGCTGATGGCGATGATCGCGGCGGGCAGCGACTGCCCTGTGTCACCGGTCGAAGCCGCAGGGTTGGACGGCGACATGATAGAGGCGCAGGCCTTCGCCTACCTTGCCGCCCGCGTCGCCCGGGGGCTGCCGACCTCGGCCCCCTCGACCACCGGCGTCGCCGCCCCGGTCGGTGGCGGTGAGTTGAATGCACCCTGACGGACCCGCCTTGGCGGACCGATCAGGGGGGGCATGGTCTATCAGCGGGTTAATTTTGGGTGAAGTCGCGCCGGTCACTCGCATTCCATCTGCTGATAAGCGGTTAGTGCGTTGCGTCCGGCCAGTGAGTCGCATTGTGCCAGTGACGAAAACGCCGATTGATCGACCGAAGGCGCATCCAGAGTATCGCCACCGCCGTTCCGAACCGCGCCGATTTGCACCCGATGGTTTGGAAGGTCGTCATAGGTGTCGGCGCGCGCCTGCTGCCGTGTCGTCGCGGGGCCGTGGCCGGGAACAACATGCGGGGCGCAGGGGATAGACCCGCTTTGGGATTGGTCGGGACCAAAAAAACGGGCGCATCGTTTCCGATGCGCCCGAAAAATCGGTCTGTATGTGCCCCTAAGGGCGCAAAGGCTTACGCCAGAGCCAGGTTGGAAGCGCTTTCGCGTCCATCACGACCGGACTCAATGTCGAACGTAACCTTCTGGTCATCGTTCAGCGAGGTCAGGCCAGCGCGCTCAAGTGCGGAGATGTGCACGAACACGTCCTTGCCGCCACCTTCCGGTGCGATAAAACCAAAACCTTTAGTAGAGTTGAACCATTTTACGGTGCCATTAGCCATCGTAACGCTCCTAGTTTGTTTGCTATCCGCGGAATGCGATAGCCCGGCCAGTCAGTGCTAGATCGTATCACTGAGCCGTGAGGAGCAGATATATCGATAGAGGTAACGTAACCAAGCCTTGGTAGCCGATGTCCCTGAATTAGGCAAGCTCTTATTTCGCCAATGCTTCGGGTTCCGCTGAAGCGGTCAGGCAGATCCTGCATGCGTCTCAGGGCCGAACTCAGGTTTCAGTCACGGCCAAGCACATATTGGAAAAGCGACACGGCCAAAGCCGGCATCGTGAAGGGTTTGGTAATCTACTCCAAACCCAGAGCGACAAAGCGATGGAACAGAGGAGTGACTGGGGCATCTTCGCACAGATGATGGTCGGCTTTGAGACGGACCACTGTGGGGGGGGGTGACAGCCCTGATCCCAATCGGCGGTACAGGCATCACCTGATGCACAAAGGGCGCAGGAAACCCAAAGTGCACGCTGTGAGGAACAGTCTTGGCCGCCCGAACCGCATCTTTGTGACCACCGGACAGGTCAGCGAGTAGAGCTGCGACCGCACTCTGGCGGCTCGCCCCCTGGTTCCCGCTGCTCAGTATTTGGCCCGGATCACTCAACCCGCAACAGCGCCGAGAATTTGGAAACGACTGTATTGGGCGTTGCGTTTGTGCGGCGGATGATACCGATGGGTCTGGAAAACTGCGGGTGGTCGAGGTCAAGAAACGTCAGCTTTTCGCGTAGGTATTGCTGCGTCGTGGCTTGGGGCAGGGTTGAGAGAAGATCCGTGGACTCCACAATTTCGAGGACCGAACGAATGGAATCGGTTTCAACGGCAACGCGGATCTGTTCCAGCCCCATAGCGGCCAGCGCGCCCTCGGTTTGCAGGCGCAACGTGCTGCCGCGGGAGTGCGCGATCCATTGCCGTTTTTCCAACATCCGGGGGCCGATCTTGGCTTCGCTCAGCAGCGGGTGGCCAACGCGGCAAATGATCCCGATGCGTTCATCGACCAACGGCTCGAACGTCAGTTCGGCGACGTGATCCGACAGGTTTCGCGGGCCGACAATGAGGTCAATCTGTGAGCGCTCCAACATTGTCCGCAATTCGTGCACCAAACCGACCCGCAGCTCCACATGGCATTCCGGGTTTGCCTTGATGAATTGCGAGATGCGTTTGGTCAGGAAATGCCCGGCTATGATCGGCGGTGCGCCCACCCGCAACTCTCCGGCGGTGCCAGTCGCCGCAAGTTGCGATAGGTTCGAGGCTTGTTCCTCGGCGATGCGGATGGTCTGACCGTGCTGGGCCAATCGCAGCCCAAGTTCGGTTGGCACGGCCCTGCGGGACGTACGATCAAACACCGGCGAGCCGATCCGGCTTTCGAGTAATTTGATATTCCGGCTTAGCGCGGGTTGTGTCATCCCCAAGCGGTCAGCAGCGGTCTGAAACGAGCCCGCCTCGACAATCATCGACAATTGCACAAGATGGCGGGGGTCGGTTTTCATACCAGCTCCTTATGAATCACGGGTATTATATTATTATTTTTCCGCCCTGTGAACTGCTAGCGATATCCAGACAATTTCTGGGAGGAAACCATGTCTAAACGTTCCGTTCTTGGGCGCGCCGCATTTGCAGCTGCGGTCTGCGCATCGCTGGCAACAACCGCCACGGCACAAATTCAACGCGGCGAGACCGCCGGGGTCGGCGATCCGGTCTATACAATGTTCGTGGCCTTCGCCAATCAAGCACAATCGGCGGGTGTCAACATTCAGGTGAACGCCGGGCAGACATTGACTCAGTCAATGCTGCGCGCCGGACGTGGCGAGATCGAATTTTATTCGGGCGTTCCGTCGCTGGCAAATCTGATGGCCGGCAACCGCGCCATGTATGAACCCATCGAAGACGCCCCGGAAGCGGCCGCAAACTTGCGCGCGATCTTTGGCTTTCAGGCAGGTGCCTATCACCCGGTCACCTTGGCTTCGTCGGGTATCGAAGATTGGGCGGATCTTGAAGGCCGCACGGTATTCACCGGTCCGCCAGCCGGATCGGCATCGCGCACGTCCGAAGCCCTGATCCGCAACATCACCGGGTTTGAACCCAATGAGGATTACACCGCAGTCCGCCTGTCCTGGGGCGAGGGCTATGCCGCGCTGGCCGATGGCCGGATTGACATGATGGTGCGCCCGGCAGAAATCGGTTCGGCGAATATTGAACAATTCGGGCTGTCCGGTGAATTCCGGGTTCTGTCGATCCCCGAAAGCGCAATGGGGTCTGATGCAATGTTGTCGCTGGTTGGCGGCCCGGGTCGGGGCGTCGCACGGTTTGACGGCAGCATGTACCAAGGCCAATTGACCGAGGGCGAGATCACAGCTTTGGCGTTCTCGCAGTTTGTTGGAACGCATGCGGGTGTGGACGAAGAACTGGTCTATCAGGTCACCCGCGCGTTTTGGGAAAACATCGCCGAGGTTCAGGCCACTGCGTTCTTCCTTCAGGCCGTGACCCCGGAAACCGCCTTCACTTCGGTCAACGTGCCGCTGCATCCCGGTGCACTGCGCTATTACGACGAAGCTGGCTTCGATGTTCCCGAGGACCTGCGCCCGGCTATGTAAGCCCGCGCGACTTTGGCCGCACCCCTGATGGTGCGGCCACTTGATTTCTTTGTTTTGGATGGCTTCAATGACCGATGACGCAATTCGCGGCTCTATTCCTGTTCGTGCCCTTGCGCTGGCTGGGATGCTTGCTGCTGCGGCGCTTGGCGCCATCACCATCTATATTTCTGGGATCGGCCTGCTGGACCCAAAGATGCACCGAGCAGGCGGCTTTGCGCTGGCCTTGATCATTGCATTGGCCGTGTCGCAAAAGAAATCCAACCACAAACCCGGCTCGACCCAAGCGATGTTGGCCATGGGGGTCAACACCGTGCTTCTGATTGCCGGGCTTTGGTCCATCTGGGCGTTCTATTCCGTCCAGACGCAGATGGAGACCGCGCTATATGATGTGCGGAACGGTGATGTCTGGCCCGCGTTGGCCGGGGTTGTCGTGTTCCTGGAACTCTGCCGCAGGCTGTGGGGCAATGGCGTATTCGGGGTTGGTGTCCTGGGTGTGCTGTATCTGATGTTCGGCCAACACCTTCCCGGCCTTCTGGAACACGCAGGGTTCTCGATGCGGGAGATTGCACAGGCGCTGTGGTACAACACCAACAAAGGCGTCTTCGGGTCACTGACCAATATCGTCCTGACCACTGTTTTCATCTTTATCATTTTTGGCGCGCTGCTCGAGGGCACGGGCGCGGGCGATACATTGCTGAAATTCGCGTTCCTGGCGACCCGGCGCACGCGCGGCGGCCCGGCCCATGCGGCCATTCTGGCGTCATCGTTGTTTGGCACCATGTCGGGCAGCACCGTTGCCAATATCGTGGGCACCGGCACTTTCACCATTCCGATGATCAAAAAGCGCGGTTTTTCGGCAACCTTTGCTGCCGGGGTGGAGGCCACCGCCTCCTCTGGTGGGCAGATCATGCCGCCGATTATGGGTGCGGCGGCGCTGGTCATGGCCGATTTGACCGGTGTCGGCTATCTCAACATCATCATCGCCGCCCTGTTGCCCGCGTTGTTTTACTATTTCAGCCTGTTCTGCGCTGTCACGGTTGAGGCCCGGCGTCAGGGCATTCAGGTGCAGGAAATGACGATCGACGACACCATCACCCGCGTCGATATCCTCAACTCGATCCTTTTCATCGGGCCGATTGCGGCGGTCATCATCGCGCTGGTGATGGGGCTGTCCACCTCGACGGCGGGGTATTACGCGGTCATCGTCCTGGTGGTTTTGTCGGTCATCAATCCGGCCGTGCGCGCCAATCCGAAACGGGTGTGGGACTCGTTCATCTCTGGCTGTCAGTCAGGCGCAACGTTGCTGATCGCGCTTGCGACGATTGGCATTCTGGTCGCGTCGCTGGATTCCACGGGTTTGGGCCTGAAGCTGGCCAGCGTCATCTCGGAAATCCGCGGTGATAGTTTGTTCTCGGCTCTCTTTGTGGCGATGATCGGGGCTTTGGTTTTGGGTATGGGAATGCCCACATTGCCAGCTTACTTGATTATCATTCTGGTCATGGGGCCGGCCATTCAGGCGCTTGGCGTATCAATCCTGACCGCGCATATGTTCGTGTTTTACTATGGCGTCGCATCATCACTGACACCGCCGGTGGCGATTGCAGCTTATGCCGCAGCACCGATTGCAGGGGCCAACCCCTTGATGACCTCGTTCATGGCCTTCCGTCTTGGCATGGCGAAATTCATCATCCCGTTCATCTTTGCCTTCTACCCGACAATTCTGATCATCGAAGTCTTTGATCCCGTGATCTTTACCGGGATCGTGGTGCGCACGTTGTTCTGCATCTGGCTCTTTTCCTCGGCGTTGTCGGCCTATGATCGCGGCAAGTTGTCCTGGCCCGAGGTCATCCTGAGGTTCGCCGCCGCCTTTGCGATCTTGTTCACTGATATGGCGGTCTATCTGCCAGCCACTGCCCTGGGGATCGCGCTGATCGCATGGGATCTGCGGCGCAATGCCCAAAACACCGCGACTGGATTGCGGTCATGACCAAGAAACCCAATTTCCTGTTCATCATCACAGACCAGCACCGCGCGGATCACCTGGGGTGCTACGGCAATCGGATTGTCAAAACCCCGAATATCGACGCAATTGCTGGCAAGGGGACGCGGTGGGACAAGTTCTATGTGGCCAATCCGATCTGTATGCCCAACCGGGCCTCGATCATGACCGGGCGGATGCCGTCGCTACATGGTGCGCGTCACAACGGCATTCCCTTGTCCAAGGATCACACAACCTTCGTTGAGCTTCTGAAAGACGCAGGATACGCGACGGCGTTGATCGGCAAATCGCATTTGCAAAGCTTCACGGGGCTGCCCGCCACGAACCAGTATCAGCCTGACGAAGCCTTGCACACGCCCCCTGCGGGCCTGCGGGATGCGTACAAGAACAACCGCCATTCCGAAGACTATGACCTCGAGGATATTACCAAATGGGACCGCCCCCTGGCCGAACGGTTGACGGGGGATTTCTATGGCTTCGATCATGTGGAAATCGCCGCAGACCATGCCGATATGGCAACAGGCGACTATGCCCTTTGGGCGCGCGGGCAGGATCCGGAATTCGATAGCCTCGTGGGCCCTGAAAACGCGCTGCCAGACGACAAGATCAACGCGCCACAAGCCTGGCGCACAGCCGTGCCTGAAGCGCTCTATTCCACCAGTTGGATCGCCGACCGGTCCGCGGCCTGGCTGGCAGAGCACGCGTTGGACGACGCGCCGTTTTTCCTGCAAATGTCCTTCCCTGATCCGCACCATCCCTTTACCCCGCCGGGGCGCTATTGGGATATGTATGATCCCGCTGACATGCCCTTGCCTGCGTCCTTTGGCAAAGGCGACCTGCCGCCCATCGCCGCGATGAAGGCCGCTTTGCAAGACGGATCCGACCCGCGCGACAACCAGAACCCCTTTGCCGTGACCGAAGATGAAGCCCGCGCGATCATCGCCCTGACCTATGGCCAGATCACAATGATTGATGATGCGGTGGGGCGTGTGTTGAAGCAGCTCGATGCGTTGGGTCTGGCTGAAAACACTGTGGTGATTTTCACCTCGGACCACGGCGACTACATGGGTGACCACGGATTGATGCTGAAATTGCTGCTGCATTATCAGGGCATTATTCGCGTGCCCTTCATCTGGCATGATCCGATGAATCCGGGCGTGGGCGGCGTTGAAACCGGGTTGGGTTCCAGCATCGACATCTCTGCCACCATTTTGGCGCGGGCCGGGGTCCAGCCCTATAACGGGCTTCAGGGGCGGGATCTGTTCGCCTCTGACCCCCCTGAGGCCGTGATCGTCGAGGAAGACAGCCAACGACGCATGACCGGCTTTGATCGCCCACAAAGGGTGCGGACTGTGGTCACCGACCGCTACCGCATGTCCCTGCGTGAGGGGGAGGATTGGCATGAACTCTACGATCTGGCCAACGACCCTGAGGAAAACACCAACCTTTATGAACAGGACTCGGCCAAGCAAATCCGCGCGGATCTTACCGAGATCATGCTGCGCCAGATGATCGCATTGCAAGATCGCGCGCCGCTGCCTGCCTATCGTGCGTAGTTCGCGCAATGCTTGTTGATTGATGCAAATCGGCTTTGTTGCGCAAATCGGTAGCGGGGTTCACTGTCTGGATCCAGCATGACCGCCGCAGGGCAGGGGCAGTTGGTCCCCGACGAAGCACAGGACGCAGCACTGGCCGTCGTAGAACATGGTGCGAACCTCAATCATCGAGTGAGGCCGTGTGCAATGCGGCCTTTTTCAACAAAGACGACAGGGTTTGGCGTTCCTGCGCGGAAAGCGCGCCCAAGACCTCGTCTTGGCGCCGGCTCAGATAGCCGGATATTTTCATGTGCAAGTTGCGCCCGCTGGCTGTGATCCGAAGGCGAGCTTGCCGCGCGTCATCCGGGTCAGGTGCGCGATCTAGGTATCCTTCATCCAGCATCCGATGGACCGCGCGGCTGATCGTGTTGCGGGGTCGTCTGGAAATGCGCGCGACGTCCTGTGCGGTGAGCCTGTCGAAATGCGACAGGCAGGCCAAGAGGATGTACTCGGCTCGCACCAGACCAAAGTCCTTTTTGATGTCTGAATACGCTGGAAAGACAATCGCATTGGCCAGAAAGGTGAGACGGTAGGCTTCGGGATATTCGATTGTATCAAATATCTTCGTCAGGTTCGTCTTGTCTGTGTCAGCCATCACGCTGCCATTGCCTCATGTGCGGATTGTTTTTTCATTGCCAATTCACCTTGTTTTATCGCATGTTGTTCCAAATGGAACAATAAAAGCGACAAACTTCATGTCGGTCCCGCCGCACATGCCGAAACCAAAACTCACATTGCCTGAATTGGCAGCAAAGAAATCTGCAAAAGAGCGGCTTGTCATGGTCGCTGTGGGCGAAGTCCTGACGGCCACATGGGCCGAGCGGGCTGGGGTTGATATCATCGGGGTGGGCGACAGTCTGGGCATGACGCTGCATGGCCATGAAAATACTTTGGCGATGACTGTCGAGCAGATGATCATGCACACGCAAGCTGTTCGTCGAGGCGCGCCAAATACGTTATGCCTCGTCTCCATGCCCTACGGGTCTTACGCGACCCCTGACGTGGCAGTAACAAACGCGGTCCGTTTGATGAAGGAAAGCGGGGCGGATGCGGTCAAGCTGCAACTGGGCCGAGAAGGGGCGCATATCATCCGGGCGGTGGCGGATGCGGGGGTTCCGGTCATGAGCCACGTTGGCCTGTTGCCGCACAAGGTCCATCAGATGGGCGGTTTCAAGATGCAAGGCCGCACTGCCGAGGCCGCGATGTCCATCATCGAGGATGCCCGTGCCATTGAAGCCGCTGGCGCAATCGGCCTGGAGATCGAGGCGATGCCTTACGAGGTCGGCAAAGCCGTCGATGAGGCCGTGGACATCTTCACCTTTTCCATTGGGGCCGGGGCTGCGGGAACCTGCCAATTGCTCAATGGTTATGACCTGCTTGGCGCGTTTGACACGTTCAAACCCAAGTTCGCCAAACGGTATGCCAATCTGGCCCAAATCGCGACAGAGGCATTTTCCGCTTATGCCGACGACGTGCGCCAAGGACGCTTTCCCGATGAAGACCACAGCTACCAGATGAAACCCGATGAAATCGCGCGCCTCAAGGCGCTCATGACGGGGGAGAAAACACCATGAAAGACGAAATGACACGCGCCAACGGCCAGACGATCCCCAACGGGATGCTGGAGGACAACTACCCCCGCAATATGTGGTGGGTTGCCGCCCACCGTGATGAGGTCACGACCAAGCCACTGGCGCGCTGGCTGCTGGAAACCCCGGTCGTGTTGTATCGCCTTGAGGATGGCACGCCCGCCGCTCTCTATGATCGGTGCCCACACCGTTGGGCGCCTCTAAGCGAAGGCCATGTCGCGGGTGACAAGATTGTCTGCCCTTACCATGGGATGGAGTTCAACACCGAAGGGCGCTGCACCAAGGCTCCAACCCAACACATGAAGCCAAAGACGGCAGAAATCCCGGCATTTACCGTGAAAGAGGCCGGGGCGTATATCTGGATCTGGATGGGTGACGCGCAGGCGATTGATTGTGATCCACCCGAGGTCGGCTATCAGATCGACCCCAACTGGACACCGGTGAACGGCTACTACGAAGTCGCGGCAAACTGGGTTTTGATCCGTGAAAACGTGCTGGACCTGACCCACATCGCGTTTTTGCACAAAAACACCTTCAAGCAAGACGACTGGATCACCGCGCCTGACACATACATGGAGGGCGAAACGCTCTGTTACGAGCAGGACTTCGATCTTGCGCCGCTTTCACCGCTGTTTTGTGCAGGTATGGGATTGCCCGAGGACAAGCCTATCAAGCGCGTGCAAAAGGGCCGGATGCCAACGCTCGCGATCTCGTTCTCAGATTGGAACGTGCATGATCCCGCACCAGAAGCAGGCAAGCGTTCAGACTTCATTGTGCGTGGCGCACATATCGTCACGCCTGCACGGCGGGGCAAAACCCACTACTTCTGGATGGCCGCATTCGACGTGCCCAGCCTAACTGAGGAAGTCGCCGAAAAGACCCGTAACAGCGTGACGGCTGCGTTCGACGAAGACAAGCAGCTCTTGGAAAAGCTGCAAGCCAATGTGGAGGCCGACCCGCGAGGCCTTGATTTCCTCGAAGTCACTCTTGGTGCCGACGGCGCGGGTATCAAGGTGCGCCAGATCCTAAACAAGAAACTCAAGTCAGAAGGGCGCTTTCTTTCGCGTGAATAAACGGCCCTTACCAAAGGGGGCTTGTGGAAATGGAGGGTGCAATACCGACCCATCATCCCGGGCCACTGGCATTCGATATGCGGCGCCACGAGTCTTCGTCCCGGCCAAATGTTGTGACTCTCTTGATCAACCCCTCGAACGTGAAAAATCGCTAAAACAGGTAATCTTCTCAACAAGCAAGGGCATTGAAGCTTTGAAATCGACCGCAAAAAGATGAGTTTCCGAGGTTTAAAAAAACTCGAGCTCGGCCAGCCCAGATCGGCGGATGCAAGGTGATAGCTCAATTCTCTCTGCGCAACGCTGGAGTGGATTTGGGGTTGAGTTAACTATTCTCCGGCGGGATTGGCAGTTTCAGGCGCGCAGTCAATCCGGTTCCCGTTGGGACCAATTCAAACGTGCCACCAAAGGCACGCGCGGCTGCATCGACAATTGACAGGCCAAGGCCGCTCCCCTGCGATTGTTTGAGCTGACCAAAGCGTTCTATAGCAATACTGGTTTCGTCCAAGTGCATTCCTTCCCCATCGTCGACAACCTCTATCATGGCGATTGAGCGTTCTTGCCTGAGCTGAAGGCGGATGAATGTCATGTTTTGACCGCCATGCAACACGGCATTGTCGATCAGGTTCAGGATCGACTGCTCAAGTAACACGCGTTCGGCCTTTACGCAGATTGGCTGTGACATGAGATCAACGTCAAATTGCACACCTGCGGCTGAAAGTGTCGGTGATGATTTATCGGCGACTGACCTGCATACAGAAAGCAAATCGACGTTTTCTAACTCTTCGAGCTTCTTAGGGGAGCGGGCGCGCTCAAGCGTAAGGAGCGCATTGGCTAGATTACTGGCCGACCGTGCCGCCTCTATCAGCTCTTGGCTGCGCACTTTAGCATCCTCAAGTGTTGTTGCGGATTGCACGGCCCCGGCCATGGCCAAGACACCAGCGAGAGGGTTGCGCAGTTGATGCGCCGCGTTTGCAATGAAGTCATCCTTTGCCTTGAAGGTGGCCCCAAGCTGGCCCAATAGCGTGTTGAGCGTGCCGACGGTGCCCTGAACCTCGACGGGAACACGCCGCCGAATAGGTAAGAGTTCGTCAGGAGATCGACGGGCAATAGCGCCCTGTAAATCCAATAACGGCCGCAAACCAATGCGCACTCCGAACCAAACGATAAGGGTTAGGGCCAGCACCAGCGAAGCAATAACGGTTGAGGTTCGTTGGGTCAGGTCGCGAACAAAGGCATCACGAAGCGATAAGTCCTGCCAAACGGTGAAGGTAAATTCGCCGTGCAAGTTGTCGATCGACATAACGTCCGTCATGCGCAAAGCGCGCACAGATCGCCCTTGATGCACGCCATCATAATAAAGTTGCGTTGCTGTCCGTCCGCTCGGTGGGACAGGCGGCGTCGCATAGCCTGTCACAAAGACGCCGTCAGGTGCGTAAACATGATAGAAAACCGGGCCACCAGACGTGCCACTGATCAAATCGCGGGTGCTTTCACTGAGCGCGTCACCACCCGAAAGCGCGGTATCGCGTGAGATTGAGAGAATTGCGGAAAGCAGCGACCGATCGAATTGTTCTGAGGCCCTGATCTGAGCGTCACGAAGAGCCCAGAGCGACACCAACAGTGAAATCACCAAGAGCGGGCCGAGGATGATCAGCGTCAGGCGCGCGCGAAGTGACATCCATGTGTTGGTCACTGTTTTGCCTGCATCAAATATCCCAAGCCGCGTTGCACCTTGATCTCTACGTCATGCTCCAAAAGCCTGCCACGCAGCCTGGATATATAGACTTCGACGACCTTTTCATCGACGTCTGATCCGGTTCCGTAGACCTTATCCAGAAGCGTTTGCTTGGTAACGTTTCGCCCCTGAGCCATTAGCAAAGCTTCAAACACCGACAGTTCCCGGCGCGGAACATCGATTTGACCATAGGGTCCGGTCAAACTGCGCGTGCTGACGTCGTAACTTAGGCTTCCGATCAGTTTATGCGCCGTGGTCCTTTCGGGGGTTCGACGGGCCAAGGCGCGTGCACGGGCCAACAGTTCGTCCATTTCAAAGGGTTTGACCAAGTAGTCATCAGCGCCGGAATCAAGGCCGCGAATTTTGTCGCAGGTTTCTGAACGTGCGGTCAGCAAGATGACAGGCGTCGTATCACCATCCGCCCGAAGATCGCGCAAAATGGCCAGGCCGTCACGCCCGGGCAGATTGATATCGAGGATTATCAGGTCAGCGGGGGTCCGGCGCAGAAACTCGGTGGCATCATTCCCGTCATGCAAGAGGTCAACCGCGTGCCCCTCATCACGCAGGACATAGGCAATGCCCTTCGCAACGCTGATGTTGTCTTCGACGACTATGATATGCACATAAAACCTTAGTAAATTTCAACCGATGCAAGCTTGGCGAAAGTTTAGGGTGCAAACTTGCCACGATCAGTAGGGAGAGCACAATCCGGCTGATTCTGAATTTTGAGCCCGGTTTTTCACGGGCGGGGCATTCTGGGAGGAATATATGTCTATCACAACCATCACACGCCGTACCGCGCTTGGCGTGAGCATCGCTGGCGCTGCAATGGCATCAACCGCGTTTGCGGACGGCCACGGACTCGACTTGACCGGCCAAACTGTCGAATGGATCATTCCGTTTTCCGAATCCGGTGGTTCCGCACGTTGGGCCAATTTTTATGCGCCGTTGCTGAGCGAAGCTCTGCCCGGGAATCCGACAGTTGTTGTAACCTTCATGCCCGGTGCTGGCTCGACGTCTGGTGCCAACCACTTTCAAGGGCTGACCTATGAGGACGGCACCACCATCTTTGGTTCATCCGGCTCCACTCAGTTCCCTTATCTGTTAAACGACCCGCGCGTGCGGTATGAATACAGCGACTGGAATGTTGTTCTGGCTTCGGGAACCGGTGGCGTGGCGTATCTGCCGCCCGCATTGGCAGCGTCCGTTGCCGATGGCGGTGCAGCGGCCATTGCCGACGAGAATCTTATCTACGGAAGCCAAGGCGCGACACGTTTGGATCTTGTTCCGCTGTTGGCTTGGGAAATGCTGGGCCTCAACGTCGAGCCCGTGTTCGGAATCGAGGGTCGCGGTGATGGTCGTCTGATGTTCGAGCGCGGCGAGGCGACGATCGACTACCAGACTTCGTCTTCTTACCTTTCAGGCGTAGTGCCGCTGGTTGAGGCTGGAACCGCTGTTCCGTGGTTCTCATTCGGATCGCTTGACGATGATGGCAACGTCGTTCGTGATCCGACGTTCCCGGACATGCCGTCATTTGCTGAGGTCTGTGAGGCTACCGAAGCTTGCCAGACCAGCGGGCCACAGTGGGATGCTTGGGTAGCGTTCTTTACCGCGGGCTTCCCCGCGCAAAAGATGGTCTTCTTGCCAGCCGGTGCTCCGCAGGAAGCGATCGACACCTATACCAACGCCTTTGCTGCAATCCAGCAACGGCCTGATTTCGCTGAAATCTCGGCGGCTCGCTTGGGTTTATATCCCCAGATGACTGGCGCTGCTGCGCAGGTCGCGTTGACCAGTGCTACTGATGTTCCTCAGGAAGCTCGGGACTTTGTCTTGAACTGGCTGGCCGAACGTTATGGCGTCGTGCTCCAGTAAAGCGGCTACCCTTCCCCCTGCGCCGAAAAGCGCGGGGGGATTCTTTTAGAAATCTATAATTTCCGGGGGCCAGTCATGGATGTTTTGGCATCAGCACTGCCTGCGCTAGGTGATGCATTCGGCATGATCTTGCAGCTTCACGTCTTGGGCTTTTTGGTTCTTGGCGTCTTGATGGGCCTTTGCATTGGCGTTTTTCCTGGCCTCGGCGGTATCGCGGGTCTCTCGCTGCTCTTGCCATTCATGTTTGGAATGGAGCCTCTAACCGGCCTCGCTTTGATGGTGGGTATGGTGGCCGTTGTTCCCACCTCCGATACTTTTGCGTCGGTGCTGATGGGCATTCCCGGATCGTCGGCATCGCAAGCGACCGTCTTGGACGGCTTTCCAATGGCCAAGAAGGGGCAGGCCGCGCGGGCCCTGTCGGCGGCGTTTTCATCGTCTCTTTTCGGTGGTCTTGTCGGGGCGGCTTTCCTGACGATCTTTATTTTGGCCGCGCGGCCAATTGTGTTGTTGTTCCAAACACCAGAACTTCTGATGATCACTATCTTTGGTCTGTCGATGGTGGGAATTCTCGCTGGTCGGGTCGCCATCAAGGGGATCGTGGCGGCTTGCCTTGGCCTCTTGATCGGCACCATTGGCGAGGGCGCAAGCTCTGGTGCGCTGCGCATGTCAACGTATGACATGCCGTATCTTGTTGATGGCTTTAAGCTGGTGATTGTGGGCCTCGGCATTTTCGCCATTCCCGAAATCATCGCGTTGCTCAGACAGGACCGGGCGATTTCCGACCGCGCGGTTTTGGGCGGCGGTTGGATGCAGGGAGTGCACGACTGGTGGGCCAACAAATGGCTCTCAGTGCGTTGTTCCTTGATTGGCGTGATGGTCGGTGTGATCCCCGGCCTTGGTGGATCGGTTGTTGATTGGATTGCCTATGGGCATACTGTGCAAACTGCCAAAGACAAAAGCCAGTTCGGGTCAGGGGACGTGCGCGGCGTCATAGGGCCGGAAAGCTCGAACAACGCCAAAGAGGGCGGCGGGCTTGTGCCAACGTTGTTGTTCGGCATCCCCGGCTCTGGCTCTATGGCGATTTTCATCTCGGCGGTGTCACTGCTGGGCACTGGCCAGATCGAAGTTGGCCCGCAGATGCTGCAATCCAATCTTGATTTCACCTATGCCATCGTTTGGCTTCTGGCCTTGGCAAATGTCGTCGGCACACTGATCTGCATCGCGGCATCGGGCGGGATTGCCAAGCTGACCACCATTCGTTTTGCGCTGCTTGCACCGTTCTTGTTCATGATTATCGCTTTCGCGGCGTTTCAGTCGCGGCAGTCCATCATGGACCTCGTTGCGCTGTTCGGTATTGGCCTTTTGGGCATCTTGATGCGCCGCTTTGATTGGTCGCGCCCGGCTTTCCTGATCGGGTTTGTCTTGGCTGCGCCTGCGGAACGTTACACCAATCAGGCCTATCAAATCGCGGCGTCCCGTTTCCGTCGAAGCTTTGAAGAGGGTCTGGATTACATTTTCAGCCCCATCGTGATAATCTTGATCATCATTACGGTGGTATCGGTGTTCGTGGGGCTGCGGCAGGCAAAGAACATCATGGCCGAGGGCGAAGTGAACTCCGGCTCTAAGCGCGCGCCGCTCATATTCCTTGCCGTTGTCACCACGTATATCGGATTGGCATATTGGAATGCCGCCGCCATCCCAGATTATGCGCGGATGGACCGTGTGTTCCCTGTCTTCGTAGCAAGCGTCGCGCTTGTCGGCTGCGCCATTTTGCTGGTGCAGATGCGCTTTAGGCCCGAAACCCATCCCCTGTTTGCCGACCGCGAAAATGACGATGCGGATCTGAATGCCCATAAGCTTTGGACGACGCTGGCATGGTTTGCGGCCCTGCTGGTCGGCGCAGCGCTTGTTGGCTTTATCTTGGCGCTGTCGGTATTCTTGTTGGCTTTTATCCGCTTTCGCGCAGGCAAAAGCTGGGGCTACGCCGCTCTTTATACAGCCGCTGGCATTGCCTTCATCTGTGCAATGGCTTGGACGTTGAACCGCGACTTCCCACCCGGACTGCTGCAATCCTACGTGAATCTGCCATGGCCGCTGACATGAGCCAGACAGCAATCCCGTTCTGGTTCATGCGCGGTGGGACGTCTCGTGGGCCGTATTTCAATCGCGCGGACTTGCCTGCGGATCGCGAGACGTTAGCCAAGGTTCTTGTCGCTGCGGTTGGCTCGGGTCATCCTTTGAATATCGACGGGATTGGCGGCGGCAATGCGGTAACGACCAAAGTTGCGATGTTATCACCGTCCGAAGATGAATGGGCAGACATCGACTATTTCTTTGCGCAGGTAAGCGTTGAAGATGGCAAAGTTGATTTCAAACCAACCTGTGGGAATATCCTGTCTGGCGTTGGCCCGGCTGCGGTTGAGATGGGGATGATTGCTGTCACGGGGGATGAAACGGCGGTCAATATCCGGGCTGTTAATACAGGCGCACGTGTGCGGTCTGTCGTGCAAACAGCCGGCGGTGTCGTCGCTTATGAAGGCGAGGCGAGAATCGACGGCGTGCCGGGAACGGCTGCGCCGGTTGCTTTGCAATTCATGGATACGGTTGGCGGGGCAACAGGGGCTTTTCTGCCGACCGGCAATCTAAGAAACAATATCAACGGCATCGAAGTTACTTGTATGGATGTCGCGATGCCGATGGTGATTGCGCGAGCGGACGCCTTTGGACTTACCGGATACGAGACAGCGGCTGAACTGAATGAAAATCGCGACTTCTTTGCAGCAATGGAGGCGGTGCGCATTGAAGCGGGCGAGGCTATGGGCCTTACAGATGTCGCCAATTCGGTTGCCCCGAAATTTGGCATCTTGGCCCCCGCACGGTCAGGTGGGACAATTTCGGCCCGTTATTTTATGCCGTGGAGCGCCCATCCGACGATGGCCGTAACCGGCGCGCAGTGCCTTGCGTCCTGTGTTCTGACACCGGGAACGGTTGCCGATGGTCTGGCTGCATTGCCAACTGGGACGCCTGCGACATTAACCCTCGAACATGCGTCAGGCACGATTGATGTCTTGGTGGATTATAAACTTGGTGCCAACGGCTTTGAGCTACGTTCCGCAGGACTTGTCCGTACAGCGAGGCTTTTGGCACGTGGCGAGCTAATGGTTCCAGCGTCAGTCTGGGGTGGTTCTTGATGCGCGGCCAAATGGTTGGTATACATAAGTATACAGTATTGGAGGTTGCAAATGACTCGTGAGTATCACTCAGCGCTAAACCATGCACGGTCCGAACTCGAAAGTGCGCGCCAGCTATTACAGATAGAGATTTCCGGATATCCCGCGCCGATCTCCGGGTGTGACGCCCAGTTCAATCATCTTCTTGCCGAACGCAGTCGGATTGCGGGTGCCTTGGCCAGCCTGAATGAACAAGTCTTCATTCCCACACCCCGCAGCCCATCACCAACCGCAGGTGTCGAAAGCCGATGAAGGTTCATATCCTAGACGATTGGTTCGATACCCTGCGTGGGCTGCCGTGCTTTGCCAAACTGGCAGAACATGATGTGACGGTCTGGACTGACCATGAACCGGATCCCGCTCAATTGGCTGCACGGGTATCAGATGCCGATGCCTTGGTGTTGTTTCGTGAGCGAACAAAGATCACGGCGGAATTGATCGGAATGCTTCCGAAGCTCAAGCTTATCAGTCAACGCAGCGTTTACCCGCATATTGACGTTGACGCCTGTTCGGCCAATGGCACGCTTGTGTGCTCGAACATGCACAGTGACACGCCTTCCTATGCCGCAGCAGAAATGACGCTGGCATTGATCTTGGCAAGTTACCGACAAATCCCGCAACAAACAGCGTCCCTTAAGGCCGGCGGCTGGCAAATGGGGGTTGGCCGGACGTTGCGGGGGCGAACACTGGGTCTTTACGGATATGGTCGCATTGCCAAAGCCGTTGCGGGTTATGCCAGAGCCATCGGCATGCGGGTACAATGGTGGGCGTCTGACGACGGGCGCGCACGCGCCAAAGCAGACGGGGAAACCGTTGCCGACACACGAGAGGCGTTCTTTTCAACCTCGGACATCGTCAGTCTGCACGTGCGCCTCAAACCCGCGACTCGAGGTAGCATCACCGCCGAAGATCTTGCGCAAATGCGACCGCGCAGTCTCCTTGTAAATACATCGCGGTCGGGTCTGATCCCACTGGGTGTACTAGAGGCCGAGATTGATCGGGGCCGCATTCATGCAGCTGTCGATGTCTTTGAGTCCGAACCACTGAAAGATCGGGCACACCCCTTGCTGACCCATCCCAACGTGATCGCCACGCCGCACGTCGGCTATGTCACCGAGGATGAATTCGATCTGCAATTCAATGATATCTTCGACCAGATCAATGCCTTTGCAGCGGGTGCCCCAATCCACATGATCAACCCTCAGGTCCGCGGTTGAACACTCTGGCAGCCAACGGGGCCCCGAGAATGACTACAACGATCCGCAACACATGGTGCGCGATAACAAAAGCCATGTCGGCTCCCACAATCAGCGCGAGCACCGTCATCTCGGCCTGACCACCAGGGGCGAACGCCAGGATTGTCTCCATCGCCGGGGCAAGGTTCATCAGATGGATGGTTTCGGCAAAAATCACCGTCAAAACCAACAAGATCAAGCAAAAGCCCAGTGCAGCGAGCACGTCTCGCCGCACCTCGCGCATGGTCACACCGACGTATTTCGTGCCGACAGTCATTCCGATGAAGAACTGCGCCGCCCATATGGCCTCGGCTGGTGGGCGATGCTGCAACCAGCCGGCGAGGGCGAAAATTGCGGCCAAAAACATGGGGCCAAGGATTGACGCACCAAACATTCCAATCGCCTTTGTGACCCGCCAGCCAACCAAGCCGCAGAACACCATAAGCAGTAGCTGTGATGCCGCGATTGTGGACGCCGGCGCGCCGGGGGGGGCGCTCAGGTCTGCATCCCAGATCCATTGCAATAAGAACGGTAAGGCGACGACGATCACCATCACCCGCGTCGCATGGATCAAGGATAGCGCGCGCACATCGCCGCCAGCCTCTTCGCCAAACGCCAGCATGTCTTGCAGGCCGCCGGGCATCGCCGAGTAATAGCTCGTTGCGAAATCGAAGCCCCAGAGCCTTTGAAAATAGGGCACTCCAATGGCCCCAATACAGGCCACCATTACCGGGATCATCAGCAGGGTGGGCCACATGCCCGCCATTGTCGCCAGCAGGGCCGTGGTGAACGTAGCCCCAACGGCAACCCCAAGAATCGACCGCATCGCGTCGTTGATCACTTTGATCCCGCGCATAGGCACACCCAAAAGCGCCGCACCCAAGCAGGCAAAGATGGGTCCCAGCAGCCAAGGTAGCGGCAAGTGCAAGGCGTGAAAAACCACAACGCCAATCGCCGCGATCAGATAGGCGTTGATCAAGGATCTCATTCGCGCATGGCCGACAGGCGGTGTCTGAGTGACGTTTGCAGATGCGCTGCCGCACGGGTGCCTGCGGCCTCGGCATCGCCAGAACGAATGGCGTCGATGATGTCTTGATGTTGTTGGCAAACGATCTGGATCCGCGCCTCATCGGCCAGTGTCGTTGGGCCAAGCAGCAACATTGCGTGGTTCAAGGCTTGCGCTGACTCGAGCAAAAAGCGGTTTCGCGTCGCAAGATATATACTGTGGTGAAATCTTTGGTTGATGGCTGCTGCTTTGGCCGGATTCGCAACTGACTTGGCAATCTCTAGGTTCAATTGCTCAAGTGCGTCGGTCTCAGCCTCAATCGCATGCTTGGCTGCCATCTCGGCGGCCGTGCGCTCAAGGACAACCCGCATTTCATATAGCTCGACCACTTCGGCGTGGCCCAACTTGCGAACCACGGCCCCAATGCGGGCTCGATGTTCAATAACTGCAACGGCTTCCAAGCGCCCGAGCGCCTCGCGGATGGGGGTGCGCGACAAGGAAAGTCGCTCGGCAATTTCCATTTCGCGCAACCTGTCTCCAGGCCGATAGACACCGTCGCGAATGGCCTCATACAGGCGTGCAAAGGCGATTTCGCCCTGTGATCGATCTGGATCTTGCCGTTTCGCCACTGCAAATCTCTCACATTGTATCCGTGTGGATACAATGATACATAACGGCCCGAATACACAAGCGTCAAACGAAAAGACCACCCGTCTCAGAATGACGAGGAACACGGACATGGCTCAACCCTACGATATCGTAGTGATCGGTGGTGGAAACGCGGCGCTTTGCGCTGCCATGACCGCCGCAGAAGAAGGCGCGCGCGTGCTGATCCTCGAAGCTGCGCCAAAATCTTATCGCGGCGGAAATTCGCGCCACACACGCAATTTCCGCTGTATGCACACCGGGCCACTCGGGCCGCTGGTTGATAGCTATAGCGAAGAGGAATATTTCACTGATTTGATGAAAGTCACAGACGGCAAGACCCATGAAGGTCTTGCGCGGCTTGCAATCCGAAACTCGGAAGAATGCCTGCCATGGATGCAAGCGAGAGGCGTTCGATTTCAGCCCTCGCTCTCTGGCACACTGTCGCTTGCACGAACCAACGCGTTCTTTCTTGGCGGCGGCAAGGGCCTTGTGAACGCCTACTATCGGACAGCTGAGAAATTGGGCGTGCAGGTGAAGTATGACGCCAAGGTCACCCACGTTGAAGTGCAGGACGAAAAGGTCGTGCATCTCGACTACGCACAAGGTGATCAGACCTACCGGCTTGAGCCAAAGGCCGTTGTCGTCGCGTCCGGCGGATTTCAAGCGGATACCGATTGGCTCGCACGGGCGTGGGGCCCGGCGGCCAAGAACTTCTTGATCCGCGGAACGCCTTATAACCGAGGAGTCGTTTTGGCGGATTTGCTGGATCAAGGGGTCGAACAAGTGGGCGACCCGACCCAATGCCACGCCGTCGCGATTGATGGCCGTGCCCCAAAATTTGATGGCGGCATCGTAACCCGTTTGGATTGCGTTCCTTTTTCGATCGTTGTGAACAAAAACGCCCAGCGGTTCTATGACGAAGGTGAAGACGTCTGGCCAAAACGATACGCGATATGGGGGCGGCTGGTTGCAGCGCAGCCAGATCAAGTCGGCTATGCGATCATTGACGCCAAATCGCTGGATTTGTTCATGCCTTCGGTTTTCCCGCCAATCAAAGCTGACACACTGGAGGAGCTGGCCGCCAAAATGGAACTACCGCCGGACAGACTGCGTCAGACGGTGGACACATTCAACGCAAGCTGCGGCGATTCTGGCGGATTTCATCCGACCGAATTGGACGGAATCGCCACAACGGGCATCACGCCGCCAAAGACCAACTGGGCCCGTCCGATCACCAAGGCACCATTCTATGGGTATTCACTGCGAACCGGCGTCACCTTCACGTATCTAGGCCTTAAGGTTGATGACAAAGCGCAATGCAGCATTGGCCGTCATCCGGTTACCAATCTCTGGGCCGCGGGCGAAACCATGGCCGGGTCAATCCTTGGCCAGGGTTATCTGGCTGGATTTGGCATGACTATTGGCACGGTGTTTGGCCGTATCGCCGGACAAGAGGCAGCAAGATATGCAAATTGATTTGATACAAGAAGCGCGCCGTCAGGCCGAAATCTGCAACGCTTGCCGATATTGCGAAGGGTATTGCGCGGTTTTTCCATCCCTGCACGACCTGCGGGCCTTTTCTGACGGCGACATCACGCAGCTTGCTAACCTGTGCCACAACTGTCGCGGTTGCTACTATGCCTGCCAATACACCGCCCCGCATGAATTTGATTTGAACTTGCCCGCAGCGCTTGCCAATGTGCGGCAGGACGCTTGGGAAAAATTCGCATTTCCAAGCGCATTCGCGCGCCAATTTCAAAAGAACGGGATGGCACTTGCAGCTGCCGTGACGCTTTGCATTGCCCTCTTCCTTGCGTTCGCCAAATGGATCGGCACCGGTGACGGCGAGGGGTTCTATGCGATCTTGTCACACAACGCCATGGTCGCCATTTTTACCCCCGCATTTCTGTTCCCGCTCGCCAGCATCGCAATTAGCCTGCGACGGTATTGGAAGGCAGTTGATGGCGGGCGACTGCGCGTCGTTCATATCATAAGGGCTTTTGGCGCCGCTGCCACTATGCGAAACCTGTCGGGTGGGCATGGCGAAGGATGCAATTTCGAAGACGAAGACCGGTTCACGCAAGCCCGCCGCGTCGCGCACCAATGTGTGCTCTATGGGTTTCTTCTATGCTTCGCGAGCACTTCCACGGGAACGATATTGCATTACGGTTTTGGGTTGCAGGCACCATACGGATTTTGGTCGTTGCCCAAGCTCTTGGGAATACCCGGTGGCCTTGCGATGACATTCGGTGCGGTTTGGCTGATCGATTTGAAACGAAAAGCGGATCCCAAACTGGGCGCCAACTCAGCGAGGAGCGGCGAATTCGGTTTCATCGCACTTCTTGGCTTCGTCGGTTTCAGCGGCTTGGCGCTTTACGCGTTGGGTTCAACTCCGTTGATGCCGGTGCTACTGCATTTGCACCTCGGTTCGGTTGTCGGGTTTTTTCTGCTGATGCCATATTCAAAGATGGCGCATGGATTCTATCGGTTGGCTGCCCTTGTACGAGATTCGCAGCGGAGCCAAATTCGCCAGTAATCTCAGGCTTGATTGGCAATAAACAGCGATTGCATCACGCTATTTTGCGATAGTTCAGCGAGGCCATCGTGTTTTAGCCGACGTCGGCGGGTGCCCCCGTCGTTTCGCGAACGATCAGCTGCGCGGAAACCTCCGAGACGGTCACCGGCATGTCTGGATCCTGGATGCGATCCAGCATGACACGTGCGAGTTTTCGACCCAGTTTTCGGGGCGACACCGCTAAGGTCGTCAAAGGCGGCGTTGCGACTGCTGCGTCTTGAATATCATCGAACCCGATTATGGAAATGTCGCGTCCAGGCGTCAGGCCAAGGCGCGCCAAAGCCAAACATGCGCCAAGAGCAACCATGTCACCGTTGCATATAACGGCCGTGATCTGAGAGTGAGCGCGGTTGAGTGCAAGCATCGCGTCAAGACCGGCGAGCTTGCTGTCTTCGGACGGCCAGACAACACTTGGACCCAAATTTCGACCGGACATTTCGCGCTCGTAACCCTCGATGCGTTCTTTGCGAACAAGGGTCATGTCGGTGCCGCCAAGATAGGCGATATGGCGATGGCCCAGATCGGCCAGATAGCTTGTGGCCATTGAGGTCGCGTCAGAATTGCGAACACCAACATGATCGAAACCTGGGTGCACGTTGCGCAAAAACGTAACCGTTGGAATACCTTGAGCCGCCAAAAGATCAAAGGTTTCAGACGGTGTTCCCATCGCTGGAACCCAAATCAAGCCCCCTCGACCATGCCGAATAAAGGATTCGAGTTGGCGGCCTTGGCGCTCTGCATCATCGCGTGTGTCAACGATTGACACCAGATAGCCTTCGGCATCGAGCAATTCCACGACCCCGCTGACAACCTCTGCGTTAAACGGGTTCATGAGTTGATTGATCACGAATCCAATTTCTCGGTTTTCCCCTGAGCGCATGGATGCTGCCCGCGAATCTGGAACGTAATGCAGCCTTTTGGCGGCCTGCAAAACCTTGTCGCGTGTCGCGACAGAAATGCGCCCAGTGCCACGCAAAACTTGGCTAACCGTGGGGATCGACACGCCGGCTTCTTTGGCCACTGTGCTGAGCGTTGGTTTGCCAGACATCTTCGCTCCTGCCGAAAACGGTATATCGATAAGGCAAAGCATTGCTCGATTTTCGTCCGAATTTCAAGAACCTCATGGAGCTATGGCGAATAGGGCGGGATTCAACGCCCAGATGTGGCCGAAAAAATGTTGACGAAAGATATATCGTTATACCATAAATGATCTAAGCCGAGACGATTCGACTCAACTTGAAGGCGCTGTTGATTGCGCGTTCAAAGATGCGGATCCTCTACCCCCAAGCGGGACGCGGCTGAACAACGATGGGCGTCGACAGGGAGGTCGGCCTCAAACGCCATTTTTCTGGGAGGAAATATGACCCTAATCTCCAAAATCACCGGTGCTGCAACCGGCCTCGCCATCGCTTGTACGGCCGTTGCCGCGCAGGCTGATGTTTTGTTTTGGTCGACGCAGGCCAAACCCGTCGAAGAAGCGCAAGCCATGCGTGAGCAGGTTCTTTCGGGTTTCATGGGGGATGTTGACTATCAGCCCAATGACTCTGGTCCATGGATCACCCGTCTGAACGCTGAATTGCAGGCGAACTCCGGCACCATCGGTGTTCTCGGTGCGCTGCATGGTGACTACTCTGCGATGGACCCTGCCGATTTGGTCGATCTCAGTGACCTGGGGGCCAGTGCCAGCAGCGCGACCTTCAACTCACTGGCCATGCTCGGCACCGACAGCATGCAATACATCCCTTGGATGCAAGCGACCTACATTATGGCCGCCAATCGAGAGGCGCTGCCGTATCTGCCCGAAGGTGCTGACATCAATTCCCTGTCGTATGATCAACTGATCGAATGGACGGCCAACGTTCATGAAGGCACGGGCCGCGCTTTGTTTGGCTTCCCGGCAGGCCCGCGCGGTTTGAGCCATCGGTTCTTCCAAGGCTACTTGTATCCATCATACACCAACGGCGTGGTGCGCACTTTTGCATCCGACGAGGCTGTCGTTGCGTGGGAACACTTCCGCGCCCTTTGGGAGCACACCAACCCGGCATCGACCAATTTCTCGTTCATGCAAGAACAGTTGCTTTCGGGCGACGCATGGATCGTGTTCGATCACACATCTCGGCTTGCGCAGGCGTTCAATGATCGTCCTGATGATTTCGTAGCCTTCCCCGCACCCGCTGGACCGGCTGGGCGTGGCTTTATGCCCGTTCTGGCAGGTATCGCAATTCCGCGAACCGCGCCGGATATGGACGCAGCGCGGTCGCTCGTAGAATACATGCTTGACCCGGCAACTCAGATCGCGACGTTGCGGGCAACCAACTTCTTCCCGGTTGTTGATGTTGAGCTTCCTGACGATCTGCCGCCGTCTGTTCGCGCTGCTGGTGAAGCTGTGGCACTCATGAGCGCCTCACCAGACGCCAACCCCGGCCTTCTGCCTGCTGGTTTGGGCGAACGTGGCGGTGACTTCAACCGTGTATTCGTCGACAGCTTTGAGCGCATCGTGCTGGCTGGTCAGGACATTCGCATGGTTCTTGATCAGCAGGCGGACACGCTGCGCGGCATCATGGAAGACACCGGCGCGCCTTGCTGGGCACCCGATGCCGCATCCGAAGGTGCTTGCCCGGTCGAGTGAAGCTAAGCCACCTATGCGAATTGTCCGGGCCGCGTTTGGCCCGGACACCCAGACCGGTTGGTCCACAGCACCCCCTGCATATTGTCCCTGACAAGGAAGGAGCGGTTCGATGAACGCGCGAGTCTTGCCCTATGTCCTGATCTTGCCGGTAACGCTGTTTTTATGCGTGTTTTTTCTCTATCCCTTTGTACTGGTGGCACAGCAAGCCTTCAGCATTGGCGATGGCTTCTCACTGGCCAACTTTGAGCAGGTGGTCTCTTACTGGAAGTTCCCGATCTCGCTGCAAAATACGCTGCTTTTGGCCGCCGCGGTTGTTCCTGTTCAGCTTGCTCTATCGTTGTTGATGGCGACCATGGTCACGCGGATGAAAAAGGGCCGCGATCTGGTCCTTTATATCTGGACGATCCCACTTGGAATTTCAGATCTTGCCGCCGGGATCATTTGGCTTGCGATCTTTGAAAGCTCTGGGTTCTTGAACTCCATGCTCCACGGTTTGGGCGTTATTGATCGGCCAGAGAGCTTGCTGACCTATCAAAATCCGTGGATCGTTTTCCTGGCCATCGCGCTGGCCGAAATCTGGCGCGCGACTGCCATCATGTTGGTGATCCTTGTTGCCGGTATTGGCTTGATCCCAAAGGAATATTACGAGGCCGCTGAGGTCTTCGGCGCCTCACCATGGCAACGATTTCTGCGCATCACACTGCCGATGCTGCGCCCCTCCTTGCAAACGGCGCTGGTCTTGCGTGTTATCCTCGCGTTCGAGATATTCGCCGTCGTCGCCGCTTTGGGGGGCACATTGTTCCCGGTCTTGATGGGCGAAACCTATGCCTACCAATTTGATCTGCTCAATAGTGGTGCCGCCGCCGCGATGGCCTTGATCATCCTTGCCATCTCAATCGGCTTCACCTTGATCATACTACGTGTCCTTCGCGTCCCGAAGGGAGCCTCGATATGACGGATGCTGTTACCACCGACACCCGCGCGGATACCCGCAAGGCCGGGCGGATCCTTTATGTTGCGTCGATTGTCTTGCTATGCGCATGGGTTATCATCCCGATCTACTTTTTGCTGATCAATACGTTGTCTTCACCAGAGACGATCAACAGCTTCCCAAGGTCGTTTTTCCCAGAATTCGATCTGGGCAGCCTGACCTTCTTCGCTGGATTCGCAGGAATGCTCTCGGCGTTGAAGAACTCGATTCTGGTGGCGGGCATGACGATGGTGATGTCGATCCTGATCGGCGCACCGGCGGGCTATGCGCTGTCCCGGTTTGAATTTCGGGGCAAGGGTCTGTTTCGGATGCTGATCTTGCTCACCCGGGCCTTTCCGTTGCCGCTGCTGGCATTGCCCTTGGCGGTCATGTTTATCCGCACCGGCCTTGATGACACAGCTTTCGGGTTGGCATTGGTGCACACAACACTGGCGGTTCCATTCGCGGTGTTGATCACCTTCTCGCTGTTTTCGGGTATCCCGATCGAGCTTGAAGAAGCAGCCTGGACCTTGGGGTGCAACCGGATCACGGCCTTCACGATGGTTGTTTTGCCGCTGATCCTGCCCGGCATCACGGCCTCGGCGATCTTCGCCTTTGTGATTTCGTGGAATGAGGTGTTTGCCGCGGCGGTTCTCACCATCGAGAACCGCACTCTGACCGCGTTCTTGCTGCAAAACCTCGATACATCGCCCCTGCATTTGAAATTTGCGGGTGGGTTCATCCTTGTCGTGCCCGCGCTGATCTTCATCTTCGCGGTCCGCAAATACCTCTTTGCCATGTGGGGCATCGCCAACCGCTAAGTGACGGCGCTGAAAAAGGAACCAGAAAATGGCTGAAATTCAGATCAAGAACGTTGCCAAAACATTCGGTGCCTATCAGGCGCTGCACGACATCAATCTGACCATCGCAGATCAAGAATTCATGGTGCTGCTTGGGGCGTCAGGTTGCGGAAAATCGACATTGCTGCGGATCATCGCCGGGCTGGAAACAGCAACATCTGGCGAGGTTTGGATCGGTGGGCGGCGGATTGACCATCTGTCACCCAAGGATCGTGGCATCGCGATGGTGTTCCAGAATTACGCCGTTTTCCCGCATATGACCGTGTTTGAAAACATTGGATTTGGGCTGCGTATGCAGAAATTGCCCAAGCCCGAGATTACGCGCCGGGTCGAGCGTGTGGCCACCTTGATGCACATCGAGCAGCTGCTGAAGCGCTACTCTGGCGAGTTGTCAGGAGGGCAGCGCCAACGCGTTGCGGTTGCCCGAGCTTTGGCCATGGAACCCGATGTGATCTTGATGGACGAGCCGCTCTCGAACCTCGACGCGCTATTGCGGATGGAGATGCGCGCGGAACTCAAAGGCGTTCTGGCCGAGAGCAAAACCACCGCGATTTATGTCACCCATGATCAGGTTGAGGCGATGAGCATGGCGGACCGCATCAGCGTGATGCATCAGGGCAATATCGTGCAATCCGCCGCGCCGATTGAGGTGTATCGCAACCCTTCCGCTGAATTTGTCGCCAGCTTTATCGGTAATCCGCCGATGAATTTCCTGCCGGCCAGTGCATCGAGTGATGGAAAGTGGACTGTTGCCGGAGAAGAGTTTGACGGCCCCAAATCACAGAGGTCACCGCTGAATTTCGCCGTGCGCCCTGAGGATCTACGACTGGGCGATACCGGCCTCAAGGCGACCGCCAAAGTGGTGGAGCCGCTCGGTGCGCATCTTCTGGTGACCTGTGAGATCGAAGGCGCCCTTTTCCGGGCCGTGCTGGACAGCGACCTCAACATACGGCCCGGACAGATTTTGAAGCTTTCCCCGCAACCCGACCGCGTGCGCTGGTTCGATCCAGAAACCACGCTGGCCGTTGCCTGAGAACCCCGATGACCCATGATTTGATAGAGCAGGCGAAAGCCATTCTGCGGCGCAATGACCGTGGCACCTATACCGTGCCGACGCATGGTTTGTATCCGTTCCAATGGAACTGGGATAGCGCCCTCAGTGCAATTGGGTTCGCGCATTTCGATGAAGACCGGGCGTGGACCGAAATCGACACGCTATTCGCCCATCAATGGGACGACGGCATGGTTCCGCACATCATTTTCCATGAGCCGGATGACGGGTATTTCCCAGGCCCGGATGTGTGGCGGACGGGGCGCCCTGTACCGACGTCAGGCATCACCCAGCCGCCGGTTGCCGGGTTCGCGGTCAACCGAATATTCGAAAGGGCGCGTGACAAATCGCTTGCGACGCAGCGCGCTCGGGCCCTTTTGCCGCAGATCCACGCCTGGCATCAGTGGTTCTTTCGCTGCCGCGATCCGCAGGGCACGGGGCTTGTGGCCCTTATCCATCCGTGGGAATCAGGCCGCGACAATTCGGTCGACTGGGACGCCGCATTTGAGCGCGTACCGACCGACGGCGTGGAGCCCTTCACCCGCCGCGACACGTCGCACGCCAATCCCGCGCATAGACCCACCGAGGACCAATATAGGCGCTATATCTGGCTTGTTCAGCACTTTCGCAGCCTTGGCTGGAACAACGCCGTTTTGCATGATGCGTCGCCCTTTCAGATGGTCGATCCGGGCTTCAATGCGATCCTGATCCGGTCGTGTGCCGATCTGGCAGACCTTGCTGACACCCTTGGTGAGCATGACATCGCATCCGAGTCGCGGGGTATGGCCAAACGGGGGCTTGAGGCGTTTGAAAGCCTGTGGAGCCAACCGCATGGCCAATATCTTTGCTATGATCGCATCATTGATGCCCATGTTGATAGCCCCTCGATTGGTGGACTGCTGGCAGCTTTCGCGCCATTATCGCGCGACCGGGCCGCAGCCCTTGCTGAGCGGATTGCCGTGCTGGCCGAAAGCTGCACTTATCTCGTGCCGAGCCACGATCCCAAGTCCCCGGATTTTGACGGCCTTCGCTATTGGCGGGGTCCGATTTGGTTGATCGTGAACGTCATGATCGCGGATGGACTGAAACGGGGTGGGCAATTGGCAATGGCAAACCGGATACACGCCAGTAGTTTGGGTTTGATCGAAAAAAGCGGCTTTGCTGAGTATTATCACCCGATCACAGCCGAGCCCTGCGGCGGCGCAGAGTTTACGTGGACCGCAGCCATGGTCATCGAGATATTGAATACCCAAGAGGTCGCGGTATGAAACGATCCCAAATCAACGATATCATGGCCGAGGCCGAAGACCTGATGCGTGCGCATGGGTTCGCCCTGCCGCCGTTCGCGTATTGGTCCCCTGACGAATTCAAAGCCCGCAAAGACGCCGCCCGCAACGTGATCAACGCGCGCTGCGGTTGGGATATCACTGACTATGGCGCGGGTCAGTTCGATAAGATGGGGTTGTTTTTATTCACCCTTCGCAATGGATGGCTGGCCGATCTGCAGCGCGGTGGTGGCATGTGCTACGCCGAAAAACTGTTGATCTCGCGGCAAGATCAGCTCAGCCCGATGCACACACATGTCATCAAAGCCGAAGACATAATCAACCGAGGCGGCGCGACGCTTGTCGTCGAATTGTTCGGCTCGGATGATCACGGGCGATTTGCCGAAGAACGCGGCGGCACGGTGTGTTGTGACGGCATTCAACGCGATTTTGCCCCCGGTGAAAAACTGAAACTCGCGCCCGGTGAAAGCGTCACCCTGATGCCGGGTGACTGGCATGCGTTTTGGGGGGAGGGCGGTGATGTCCTGATCGGCGAAGTCTCGACTGTCAACGATGATGAGATGGACAATATATTCCGCGAACCCATTGGCCGCTTTGCCCAGATCGACGAGGACGTGCAGCCCACCCATTTGCTGGTGAGCGATTATCGAACATGGCTGAGTTGAGAAAAATGCGGCAAAGACATAGCGGTTGATCAGTTGGCCCAGGTGTTCAGTCCCGGCATCTGGTGGATCAGGCCCAAGATGAGTCGATCCGGCTCTGATGTCCAGATTTTGCAGATGTATTCGTAGGGTGTGAGGCCACTGAGCGTTTTCAGCCGACGGGCAAAGATATCGGCCACCAGGACGTCGGCGAGATGGGCGCGCAACGAAGCCATCCGGCACGCTCAAAGCCTGTTGGCTGACTTCGGACAGGCATCGGCGGCGAGATCGAAGGTGTCAGCGGGCAAGCCTGTTGAAGACGATCCGTTCGCGGCACTTGATTGGGTATGATCCCTGTAAGGCGGCGATGCGGGCCGGGGGGGCTATCCGAGGTCTGGGCCAAATGGTTTACAGGACCGGTGTGCAAAGCCTCGCGTTCGCGCAAATACAGCTTTCGCGCGTGCGCGTGCGCGCTGGGGGTAACTGGGCCGGGGCAGTGCTTCCCGGCCTTTTGGTATCTCGGGGCATAATAGCGTGTTTCTGGTCTGCGACATTTATGCCGTTTCCCAAGATGTCCGCCTAGCTGAGCTACTCCCCATTTGTTGGACAGTTTCTGGCGCCTTTTAAGCTACTCTTTGCTCCTGCTGATCGGGGTTGGTGGTTTTAGTCCTTTGCCAATAGATCACGGCGGGCGGCTTGCCGCCAAGGGCTGAATGCGGGCGTTTGTGGTTGTAGAAGTCCATCCATTTCCTGATCCCAACCTTGGCCTCTGATCCGGTCTCCCAAGCGTGCAGATAGACGCATTCGTAT
>Ga0316204_10002231_pt1 | contig 45239 bp, 56 predicted proteins | sample 6monrhotite_MG_2_FD_205661 | JGI IMG/M metagenome (GOLD analysis project Ga0316204, IMG submission 205661) | Microbial mat bacterial communities from mineral coupon in-situ incubated in ocean water Damariscotta River, Maine, United States -... | ecosystem: Environmental > Aquatic > Marine >... | reverse complement strand
TAGGCCCTCGGCGGCTATGAATTGGTTGGAAGCTATTCTGCCAACCCCCGTCGGGGCGCTGACTGACGCTGCAGCCCATGAAGGCAGCAGAGCTCTGTGCGACCCTTGGGGTCTCCCGCCGCACCCTGACGACCTACCTCGCTGCCGGCTGCCCTCACGAGCGCCGCGGGGCTGGGCCGCGGGCGCCTCTCGTCTTCGACCTGGCGAAGGTCAAGGGCTGGATCAGGAGCACGGCGAGGTCTGGCGACGTGGGCCGCCCCCCGGAGGGTGCGGAGCCCCTCGGGCGCCCCTCTGGACGAGCTGACGAGGAGCTTGACGCTGCTGACCTCGCCGAGGAGATCCGTCGAGTCAACCTCGCGATCAAAGAGCTTGAGAAGAAGAAGCGGGAGCGGATCGAGGCCGAGGCCCTCGGCGAGCTCGTGCCCTACGAGGACGTGAAGCGCGCCTGGGGCGCCCAGGTCGAGGTCGTTAAGACCCGCCTTCGTTCACTGCCCTCGCTGCTGTCTCAGCGCATGGAGGGCATGAGTTACGACGAGCGGCACGATCTGCTTGAGCGGGAGTTTCGGCGCGTGCTGGAGAGCTTCGCGCGGGAGGAGCTGGCACTGTGAGGGTTTGCAGACGCTGTGGTGGTGCCGAGTGCGAAGGGTGCGGTGGTTGCCCTTGTTTCTTCAACTCCCCCTCGTGCGAAACGTGTAGCGGCGGGGTCTCTCCGCACCCCCTCACCCCTCACGGGATCGCAGCAGCGAATCCCTTGCTCCCGAAGGATCCAGCGAACCCCAAGTGCTGCGTCTGCGGGGGACCCCAGGCGGGCGCGATCACGGGTAAGTGGTGCTGCGTCTGCGGCAGGGGCTCGGCGTGAGCGAGAGCGCCCCGACTCCAGTCGAGATCATGGCGGCAGGCCTATCTAGCGGGCACCGCGGAACCTTTGAGCTGGCTTGCATTCTTGCTGGGCGCCAAGACTTGATCCCATGCCCTGGCTGCGACTTCGTCCCGGCTGGGTGTAGGTGCTCATGATCGACCGCGAGCGAATGCGCGCCCTCCGCGCCCTGCGGTCTGGCGCCCTCGGTAGGCCTGACCCCGCCGAGCTGCTGGAGGTCTTCGGGCCCGAGGCGCTGCTTGAGGCGCTGGCCAGCAGGGGGCCCGGTTGCGGGGTTTGTGCTCAACGCACCCTTGGCAAGAAGGGCCCGCATTGGCACTGCCACGAGTGCAAGCGCCTTTGCCTTGATCGCCGTTGTGGCCACCCGCAGCGGATCCCTGAGTCGTCCTGGTGCTTCGTGTGCCTGGCAAAGATTCGGGCAATCGAAGAGCCCAAGGCCTTCAGGAAGTATCCAGGGAAGTGGGCCCCGGCATTCCCGACCACCGAAGAAGAGTTTGAGGCCAACCGGCACCTCTTCAGGGCCTGTCTATGAGCCTCGCCTGGGTCAAAGACCTGCAGCAGCTCTGGGAACCCCCGCCCGACCTCGGCGGCTGGGAGTGGGCCGACACCTTCCGCGTGCTGGGCCCCGACGAGAGCGCAGACCCGGGCCCGTGGAGGTCCCTCGGCTGGCAGAAGTATTTCCTCGAGCTCTTGGCCGACCCGAGCGTGGACTGGGTCGTGTGCCTCAAAGCCGCACAAATGGGGATCAGCGAGCTCGTGCGCTGCGCAATCGGCCGCTGGGCTCTCCTCGATCCGGGCGACGTGCTCTGGGTCATGAGCGCGGAGCTCCCGGCGACGAAGGCCATGGAGAAGCTCAAGGCCATGTTCCGCAACACGCCCGCGCTGCAGCACCTGCTGCCGGCGCCGGGCGGGCAGCGGGGGCGGCGGCGGAAGAACTCGATCAACGAGCTGATCCTCACGAACGGAATGCGGATCGTGATTGGCTGGGCGGGCTCGCCGGCCTCGCTGGCCTCGGATCCCTTCCCCCGTGTGATCTTGGACGAGACGGGGCTCTATCCCTCGAAGGTCGGCAAAGAGGGCTCACCGATCGGCCTGGCCGAGGAGCGGACCAAGACCTTCGGGCGGCGGCGGAAGATCGTGCTCTTGAGCAAGCCGGCGCACGCAGACGACCTGATCTGCACCGCGCACGACGAGTGTCTCGACAAGCGGCAGCGGCACCTGCCCTGCCCCGAGTGCGGCGAGTTGGCCCCGCTGGAGTGGGAGCGAGTCCGCTGGCTGGACTCCGAGGGCTGCGAGCAGAGCGCCGCGACCTCGCCAAGCGACCCGACTTTGCGGATCCTGCTAGCGGCGCACGTCGAGCGCACGCAGAGCGCGTGGATCGAGTGCCCCTCCTGCCTGGGCAAGCTGCGCGACGTGCGCGGAGCCGACGAGGACCCGCGGGCCGCCTGGGTCAGGACGACCCCCGGGGAGCCCTCGCGCCGGCGTGCAGTCCACATAGACGAGCTCTACCACTGGAGCCGCAGCACCTCGGACCTGGTCGCTCGCTACCTACGGGCTGTGAAGCCAGGCGACGTTCAGAACTTCTTCACCGGATCCCTCGGACGCCCCTACGAGCAGGAGCGCGGCTCCCTGACGGCCGCCCTCTTCGAGCGGAAGGCCGTGCACAAGGCGGGCGTGATCCCGGCCTGGGCGACGGCTCTCGTCTCGGCAGCGGACACCCAGAAGGACCACTGGTGGTTTGTGACCCGCGCCTGGGGCCCTGGCGGCCGCTCGCGGCTGATCGACTTCGGCCGCGTCGAGACGACCGACGAGCTTCGCGAACGCGCCCTGGAGAGGCGCTGGCCGATCGAGGGCAGCGACAAGACAGCCTCGGCTGTGCTCCTGGTCGTGGACGCCGGCGGTGGCACCGCGGGCGGCTCGCTCGAGGGCTCCCGCTCACAGGTCGTCTACGACTTCGCGGCCACGACCCCGCACGTCCGGGCGCTGAAGGGCTCTGGGGCCAAGAAAGGGGCCCAGGAGGGGAAGCCGATCACGTTCACGGTGATCCGCTTCGGCGACGACAAGGAGAAGCAGGTTGAGCTCGTCCAGCCCCACGCGAACTACTGGAAGGACCAGACCGCAGCCCTTTGCCGCAGCGACTCCTGGGAGGAGACAACACAGGCCGCAGACCCCGTCTACCTCCAGCAAATGTGCGGGCAGCGGCAGGTCTACGAGCAGCTCGCGAGCGGCGAGGGCAAGTGGGTCTGGCGGAAGCGGCGAGGCCGCCCCGACCACCTCTGGGACTGCAGTTACATGTGCGTCGTGGGAGCCGAGCTGCTAGTCGCAGGAGACCGCGAGTCGATCCGCGAGATCGCCCAGCAACAGACACGAGAGCGGCAGCTGTATGCCGACGACGAGGACGACGAAGACGACTGGCTAGACCCCTACACGGACGGGTGGTGATAAGTGGCTGCGAAGAAGAAGGAACCGACGAAGAAGGAGCTCGCCACGCGAAAGGCGAAGGCTCTCGCCGAGCAGAAAGCAAAGCTGGCGAAGGAGGCCGAAGCGCGTGCTGAGCGAGAGGCTGAGCGCACGCGGCGCGAAGCTCTTCCGCCGCATGTCTTGCGAGAGGAGCGCCGGCTTGTGCTTGCTCGGCTCGCCGCTGGCGTCGACGAGAAGAAGACGCATGCGGAGAAGCTGGAGGACAAGCGGAAGGCCGACTTGAAGCAAGTCGACAAGAAGCACAAGGCGGCGCTGAAGAAGGTCAAAGACTTCGAGCGTGGCGCCCTGGCCAAGGCGCGGAGCGAGCTCAAGGCGGCACTGTCGGCCCAAGGCGAGCTCATGGCTCAGCACGTCGACCGAGGCCTAGTCTCAGCCGAGAACGGCGCGAGGGCTCTCGTGAACCGAATCGCCCGGGGGGTGGAGGCACAGAAGCGCGACCTCGCCAACGCCAAGGAAGTGCTCAAAATCGCGAAGAAGAAGGGCACGGAGGTCACCCGCCAGGTCAAGGACCAGGTGGCGGAGGCCCAGTCCCGGCTGCAGGAACTGGTCCAGGAGGGGGAGGAGGCCAGCAAGGCCTGGGAGAAGGCGCGAGACGCGCTCAGCAAGGCGGCCAAGGCGGCCTTCTCAACTTCGGAGCGGGCCTAGTGACCGAGGAAGAGCCCCTGGCCCCCAAGGTTGAGGAGGGCAAGGAGGGGGTGCGGGTCCTCTACGAAGGGCGCGTACTTCGCGGCAAGGGCCCGCCGCGCTTCGTCCGCCGCGTGCTGCCGCCGCCGATTCGGTGCCCCTACTGCGTGCACGAGGGGCGAGTGGGGCGTTGCCGCCGCATTGGAAGCGCAGGCTTGCCCAAGGTCAGCCTCTACGAATGCAACGAGTGCTGCTCGCCCGATCTCGGGAAGCCTTCGCGATTCAACGTCGACGCGAGCTAGGCAGCTTTCTTCGGGTCGGCCGTGGGCTCCGGCTCCGGTTCCTCCGGTTCCTCTGCTTCCTGCGCAACAACAGGGTCACGAGTCAGCGTGGATCGGACCTCGGGGATCTTGTGCTTCTCGAAGAGCTCAAGCTCCTTGCCGCGGGCCTCGGCAATGTCGGCGAGGTCGTGGCCTTGCTCCAGGGCAAGCATGCCCTTCGTGAGCACGCCGGCGTCCACAGCCGCGAGCTTGGCCTTGAACTCCTTCTCAGGGTCAACCCACGTCCAAGGCGCCGGCACCCAAAGGTGCGCGAAGGCGTCTCGGCGAGGCTCAAGCTTCCCTTCGCGAATCCAGTTGTAGACCTTCCAGCGATAGATCGCCGTGAGCCAGCACTTGAGCGCGTCCTGCTCGATCTTCCACGTCCGTTGGGACTGGAGGTAGGCGGCGCGCAGGTTCGTGTAGTTGGCCCTGCTGACGTCGAGGAAACCGATTTCAAGCGGAAGCCCGAACTCCAGCGCGGCGAGGCGCAGGAGGGCCGCGAGGTAGTTCGGCCAGTCTGTTCCGGGCTGAGTCTGCTGAACCTGAGTGACGTTGTCCTTCTGGCCCACCTCGGCGACGAAGCCAGGCTGCAGCTTGAGCAGAGGGCGACCGTCCTGGTCAGTCGGCAGCCCGCTGGTCTTCTTGTCGCGCTGAATCACCAGGCCAATGCAGGCGGCCATGCGAGAGGCGACCGTCACGGCCTGAATGTTCCCGTCGATCTGCTCGAGCAGCCAAGCGATCTTGGCCAGCGGCGGCATGCCTCGGGTCTGCCCGTGGCGCGTGCGCTTGGCCGTGAAGACGAACGACTCGGCGGGGATCTCGGTGGTCTTGTTGCCGAAGCGAACGGAGCCCAGCACAGGGTCAGGGTTGCTCACGACGTGGTAGGCGATCGGTCGCCCGCTGTGGTCGAGCTCGACCCCGTCGACCATGTTCTTGGTCGGGACGGGAGATCGCGAAGGGCTCACGATCTGGTCAGACTCGAAGATCTGCAGGCTTCCCACTGAGAGAAGGGCAGTCCCCTGGTCTCCGTCACGAAGGCGCCCGCGGCAGGTCAGCCGCAGGAGCTCGCTCATGGGGGAGAGCCCGCGGACGTCGCAGGGGCCCTCACACCACTCAGCCCAGAGCTTCTCGACCCGCTTGTTCCAGCGCGGAGAGCCTGTCTTGGCCTGGTGCCCGAAGCCTGGGCCGACAATGTTCTCGACGCTTCGAGCGAGGAGGCTTTCGGCAAGCGGAGACTCCCGCTCAAGTCGACGGGCAACCTCGATTTCGTTCCAGCGATCGCTGCCGAGGTAGTGGTCTGCACGGCCTCCGCTCGGAATGTCCCCGCGGATACGAGTCTTCCGCCCGATTCGGCTGCCAAGGTGCTCCGAGGTTGCACGCCAAGCGCGGCGCTCAGCCCCCATGCGAGGGGAAACCGTGTCGATAAGGGCGTCGAGGCGCTCGCGGAGTCCCGCTGCGCTGGCTGTGACCCGCTCAAACACTAGGAGGGGTCCTCAAACTCGGCGGCGAGGAATCCGCCTGGGACCTCGGCGCGCTGCCGCTCTTCGGCGTCGATCGCGCCCTGGACCTCCTTGAGTTCGGCCAGGCTCATTTCCGAGAAGGCCGCACCGTCTTGAGAGCCGCTTTTCGGCCCGCCGAGGAGGACTAGGAGCTGCGCCAAGGCTGCCGCGCGGACGGAAGCCAGCTCCGCGTCCGTGTATTGGCTGAAGTTCCACATGAGGGGAAAGCTAGGGGCCCAAGCCGCATGCCGCCTGGGGGGTTTTCCCCCTAGGGGGAGTTCCCCCTAAAGGGTTTTCCCCCTACCGGGAACTCCCCTGAGGCGGGCTCAGCGGGCGGGTGCCAAGTTTGCCCGCATGAGCCGCTCAGTCCATGTGACCAACCTCTCCCCCACTGACCACACCGCGTTTCGCGAGTTGGCGAAAGCCCGTGGAAGCGAAGCGTGGGCTGCCCGAGAGGTCTTCGCAGCGGGTCTCAAGGCCCTCCAGGCTGAGGCAAAGCCTTCGGCACTCCCCAGCACGGAGCGCCTGAGCGCGACTCCCAAGAAGAAGGCCGCGAAGAAGAAGGCTCCCAAGAAGAAGGCTCCCAAGAAGAAGGCGAAGGGCTCCAAGTGAAGCCCAAGCTGAAGCGCAACAAGGACCAGGACCAACTCTCCGTCGCGGTGGACATTCTCGCTGGCGAGGAGGGCACCAAGTCTGGCCGTTTTGACCTCGTTGCCTACACGGGCGCGATCGTCAAGCGCTGGTATGGCCGTGCGGTCTTTGACCTGGCCGGCATGGAGATCCCCGAGGAGAACCTCGCGATCCTTCGTGAGCACGACGTCACCAAAGTCGTAGGCCACGCCGACGCAATCCAAATCACTGACCAGGTCCGCATGTCCGGGGTTGTCTACGACCAGGGCGAAGGCGCCGAGGTCCGTCGCAGCTCAAAGCAGGGCTTCCCGTGGAAGGCCTCTGTCGGGCTCGATATCTCCGCCTGGGAAGAGGTCGAGCCCGACGAGACCGCCGAAGTCAACGGGCAGACCGTCACAGGCCCCATTTCGATCGCGCGCAAGTCGCGCCTCTTTGAAACCAGTTTCGTCGTGAAGCCCGCAGATCGCGGGACCAGTGGCGAGGTCATGAGCCAACAGCAGGAGGGCGACGTGCCCAGCAACAAGACCACCGAGGAGCTCATGGCGGGCCCCGTGTTCCAGGAGCGGCTTGCCGCAGCCAAGGCGGAGGGCAGTAAGGCTGCTCGCGCTGAGCTGGCGGAGTTCCTCGCAGGCTTCCCCGGCCGCGTGGGCTGGGCTGCCCAGAAATTCGCCGAGGGCCTCTCGGCCGTCGAGACGAAGGCCGCTCTTGCTGACGTGCTCCTGGAGGAGCTGGCGACCGGCCAAGCCACGAAGGCCAAGGCCGACGACAAGGCCGAGGTGCTCTCCGCGCTGAAGAGCGAAGGCGTTGGCGTTGGCTTCGACGGGCCTGGTCGCCAGGCCGGCAAGGCGCCCACCGCCGCCGAGCAGCTCGCTGCCTTGCCCGAGGCGGAGCAAGCCGACCACGTCTGGGAGTCCAGCGCTCGCCTGCGCGCCGAGTTCGGCTCCAAGAAGGCTTTCCTCGGCGAAGTCGAGCGCGAGGGTCTCCACAACTGCATGCCCCAGGAGGTCTAAGCCATGACCACTCGCAGCACCAACATTGGCCGGGTCTTTGAGGCTGGCCAGTCCCCCGTCCTTAACGACTATCCCGTGATCGCCGCCGACATTATCTACGAGGGCAGCGCGATCGGAGAGAGCGCCTCGCTTGGCTACGTCCGGCCGCACGTGTCCGGCGACGTCTTCTGCGGCTTCGCCATGGGCAAGGCCGACAACTCCAGCGGGGCTGCTGGCGACGTCAACGTGCGCGCCATTCAGCAGGGCGTCGTGAAGCTCACCGTGACGGGCGGCGCTGTAGCCACGCTCAACGCGCTCGTCTACGCGTCCGACGACGACACCTTCACGACCACGGCCGGCGCTCACACCGCGATCGGAAAGATCGTGCGCCACGTCTCCGGCTCTGTCGTCATGGTCGCCTTCCAAGCCGAAGCACTCCAAAGCGTCTAGGCCTCAGAGAACCCACAGGAGGCGCTATGCCCCGTTTGATCACTGGCGCGAACCCCTTCGCGTCGCTCGATATCGAAGTCAACCTGCACGACCGGCCCAGCCGGCGCGGCCGGCGAAGCAAGTTCGAAGAGCTCGCTTTCAAGGCCGCAAAGGGCGATCAGGCTCTCACGGAGCAACTCGCGGCGGCAAACGCGCGTGGCGGCCCGGACAACTCCGCGCTGACCGAGCGCGGGATTCGCGGGCAGTTCTACGAGCAGCTCGAGATCAAGTCGAAGAACACCTGGGCGATCGCGGCCGGGCTCTTCTTCATGAGCGACGCTGTCACCGAGAAGCACCGCTGGCTCGGGCAGGTCCCGGAGCCGCGTCGCCACTACGGCGGGCTGAACCTCAACAAACTGCGCGACCTCGGCGTCGATATCACGAACGAGGACTTCGAGACCTCGATCCAGTTCAACAAGCGCGACTGGCGCCTGGACAAGACGGGGCACATGTCCCGCCGGCTTCCGCAGCTTGCGCTCGCCTACAGCGACCACTGGAACAAGCTCTGCGTCGAGATCGTGGAGAACAACCCGCTGGCCTACGACGGCGTGGCGTTCTTCAGCACGGCGCACAGCATTGGCGACTCGGGCACCATGGACAACGCCCTCGTGGCCGGCACCTTGGACGCGCTCAACGTGACGGTGCCAGCCGTGCCGACCGCCGACGAGTGCGTGCGGATTCTGAGCGGCATGGCGGCCCACTTCTTGAGCTTCGCAGACGACCAGGGGCGTCCCGCGAACGCGTCCGCCCACGAGTTCGTCATGGTCTGCCCGCCGAAAATGGCGCCTGGAATGGTCGCTGCGGCAAAGGGCGCGCTTCGCAACTCCGGCTCGAGCAACCCCAACCTCGACCTTGAGTGGAACTTCACGATCGTTCCCGAGCAGCGCCTCTCGGCTGCCGCGGATTGCTTCATGTTCCGCGTCGACGACAAGTCCTCGCCTGCCTTCATTCTCCAGGAGGAGGACACGCCGACCGTCGAGATCCTCGGCGAGGGCTCGCAGGAGTGGATCTACAACAACCGGGCGGTCGCGACGGCCAAGGCCACGCGCGCTGCCGGCCCTGGCGACTTCAAGAAGGCGATCAAGGCCACCCTCAGCTAGGGCGCCTGATCTGCCACCACACCGAGAGGCGGCCGGCGCGTGCCGTGCCGCCTCTCTTCTTTGAGGAGAGGCCGTGACTCGGTTCAGCGACAGATTCGCGCTCGTCGGGAGCCGGCTCGACACGTTGGCTGGCGAGTCGATCACCGCGACCAAAATCGGCCAGGCCGGAGTCACCACGACGGCTGTCGTCTCTGACCTCGCTGACGACGAGCAGGTCATTGGCCGGCGCTTCAGCGGAATCCTCGTCTCGGCTGTCGTGCTCGCCCCAGGCGACGAGATCACCGACGCGGACGACACCTGGACCGTTTCGTTCACCTCGAAGCCTGTCGGCGGGCGCTACTCCGCCGACTGCTACACCAACCAACTGAACGGCTAGGGCAATGGCTGAACCTTCTGCAACGCTCATGGGCACCGCGCTGGCGAATGCTTGCCAGCTTGCCCAGGCGCACAGCACCGCGGCGCGGGTGAGCACTACGGGCTTCCTGGCGACCGTGGAGACCCTGCGCGACTCGCTCAGCGGGCGAATCGCTGGGGGCGCCGCCTCCGACGTGGACGAGCTGCGCGAGGCCTGCGCAAGCGCGATCGGGGCGGGGCTCATGCTGCCCGTGCTCGAGGCGATCCTGCGCCAGCTCGCGCTGAGCTCCACCTACGACCTCGACTCAGCCCAGCGGGGCTCGATCCAGCAGGTCATGCTGGACCTTTACGACGCCTTCGTCACGAACAGCCACCACGTCAAGCAGCGCGCCCTGGTCTACGGGACGCCCTCCGCGGGCGGCTCCAACGTGGGCGACGGGACCTGCGTCCGGCTGACCGTGGACGAAGACGGCCAGGAGCTCCAAGGCTGGTTCGCTGACACCCTCACGCTTGAGTGCGTCGAGGACCAGCACACGACCGGGCAGACCCTCCGCGAGACGTTCCGGATTCGCGGCACCGCGGAGAGCCCGGACCTGCTGGAGTTCGACGGCTACGGGCCCTCGATCGACCAGTCCGGGATCCCGGTGGCCTCGGCGAAGGCCACGACCCTGCTCAAGAATCCTGGCTTCGACCAGGGCACCTTCAGCGGGACCACGATCACCGCGCTCACGAGTTGGACCGCGGCGAGCTCGCTTAGCAACTACGAGACGAACACCACCGCGGCGCAGATCTACCTCGACACAACCGCCAGCGGCGGCACCTCGAGGAGCCTGAAGCAGACCGCGGACGACACGATTTATCAGGCCCTCGTGGCGACCGCTGGAGCGCGGCTCCCGCGGGACGTGCCCGTGCTGATCGGCGTCCGGGTCTACCGCGCCTCGAGCGCGACGGGGAACCTCACCCTGCGGCTCAGCGCGACGGCGACGAGCGGCGGGCTTGAGCGCACAGTGACGCTCGCTTCGCTGACGGACGACGACTGGACCACGGTCTACCTCGTGGCGACGCCTGGGGCGAACTGCTGGCCCACGAACTTCGATCTGAACGCGCTTCTCTTCGCGATCGAGATCGACACCCTCGCCGTGGGGACCGTCTACTTCAGCGACGTGATCGCTGTTCCGTTCACGCGGGTCGGCGGGCTCGGCACCCGTGCAGGCCGCGGGGGCATGGGAACCTACTTGGCTTGCGTGAGTGGGCAGGTGCCGTTCTTGCGGGGAGATTCCTTCCAAATCGTAGACACCGAGGTTGAGGCCGACCGGGGCGAGATCGCCTACTGGCTCGCGAGTTACCAGCTCGGCTACCTCCCGAGCGTGGATCCCGCGACCGAGGTCACCGCGGCGGGCGGGCGCACGTTCACCTTCGCCGACGCCGACCCGGACACGATCACGCTCAGCTCGGGCGACCTCACGACGGAGGGCTACGAGGCGGGTATGCAACTCACCGTGGCCGGCACCTCGAGCAATGACGGCACCTACGAGATCGCGAGCGTCACCGCGACCGTGATCACGCTTGTCGCTGGCGCGGCCCTCGCCGCCGAAGGCCCACTGAGCTCCACCGCGACCCTGAACGCAGGGCCCCACTACCCCGATTCCTGAGCCATGACGGCCACGTCCAGACAGCTGCGAGTCCCGTGCTCGCTCGTGAAGAACCCGACCGACCTCGGCGCCGCCTGGCCCTATGGCGGCGAAGACATGGGCCTCGCCCAGTTCACAACGCTCTCGATCCTGGAGCGCCGTTCCCCGCCGATCACGGACGAGGCCAAGGGCGGCGACACGACCGACATGCTCTACAAGGGCGAGGGCGTCCTCATGTCCACGACCTTCACGCAGTGGGAGCTCGCGATTGTTTCGTCGATCTACCGTGGCGTCTTAGCGGGGACCGGGACGACGCCGCAGAAGGTCTACAACGCCAGCAGCTCGCGCGGGGTCCTGCTCTCGACGCTCGGGGCCAAGATTCTCTGCGTGCCCACCTACGTCAAGGACGGTGCAGCAGACGGGCTCAACGACTCAAAGGCGCTCTCCTTCCTGCTCTACAACGCCGTCGGATTCGGCGAGGACCCCATTGCCTTCACGGGCTTCCTGAGCGCCACCCTTAGCGCGGGCTTCGCCGGTTTCCCGGACGCGACTGGGCGCGTGAAGCAGATCGCGACCTTCGGGGACTTGGTCCTGTGACGCTGGGCGAATGGACTCTTGCGCGACAACAGGGCCCTAGGCTGGAGTGCACCCAGGAGGAGCGGGAGCAGGTTGTCACGCAGCTTCTGGATAGCGCCCTCACGGCACGTCGAGCTGGTGTCGTGCCGACACTCGCGGATCTCGCCGAAAGCGAGGAGGCCTGCGCGGCCTGGACGGCTGCAGCCGAGATCTATCGGCAGGAGAAGCAGTGGCACGCGCTTGGCGCAGGCCCAGGGCGCCCTCCGCTGCTGATCGCCCACGAGAACCGACACAAGCAACTCCTCGCCAAGTTCGTCGCGCAGAGGGCTGGCTAAGTGGCTGTCGTGATCACCTACGGGTCCCAAGTGATCAGCAGCGCTGGCACGACTGGGTCTGGCTACTCGCTGTTCCTCTCCGACGTGCACGAGTTCAGCATGAGCTACCCGGTGGCGACGCTGGAAGCGACTGTCGTGATCGTCGGCACGGGCTCTGATCTTCAGTTCGCAACTGCGTTGCAGGCTCTCAGGACGGCTCTCAGGACGCCTAACCAGGGGCTGACGGTCGAGGTCGAAGGCGAAGACCAGTTTGCAGGAACGCCCGGCGCGCACACGTTCATGAACGCGCAGCCGAGTTTCACCGTCGACCCGAGCTACAGCACCGCGAAGAGCGCCGCACTTCGTCTCCAGATCGTTGGGCACCTCCCCGCAGACCTGGCGGGCCAGGGCGGGCGCCTGACGGGAAGCACCCTGATCACGCCGACGAGCGAGGGGCGCCAGATCGTGACCGTGAAGGCCGGATACACCGGGCTGAGCGGCACGTCCGCGAGCGGGCACCTCTCCACCTTTGAGAGCTACGCCTCTGGGCTTGTGGGGGCCATGGCCGGCACCTACGAGATCCTGGCGCCGGCGTCGCTCGACTACGACGACTTCGATCAGAGCTGCAGTTTCGAGACCGTCTACATTCAGATCCTGACGGCCCAAAGCCCGCAAGGAACCGACGACACGCGGCTCGTCGGCACTCAGTATCGAGTGACGATCACGCAGGCTTCGCAGGAGTTCGCGGGGCCCCAGCAGAACCCCACGGCCAAGGTGTCGCTCGCGACTCCAGGGCAAGGCGCCCCGCCCTCGCTCGTGCGCGTTGAGTTCTCGACCGGGGTCAAGGTCAGCGCGAGCGAAACCGTCGCCGACATGGTCGCGATTATCCGCCCGTTCCTGAAGACGAAGGCTTCCGAGGCGGGCGCGACCGCGGGGCTCGACGTCGTCGGCGAGCAGATCACTGTGAACCTCGACGAGCGTCGCGCAGGGGGCTACGTCGACTACCTCGCCTACAACTCGAACCTCGTCGCGAGCAAGGTGGACCTGGAGGAGACCGAACTGCTTGGGAACCACGTGATCCCAGTCCTGGACGGGAACGACCCTCGAGCGTCTGACTTGCATGTGGGGCCGCAACTCGCGGCACGCACGGTGCGGATCTTCACGCGAGTCGTGGGCACAGTCAGCGACGAGGCCGAGAAGATCGCCAAGTCCGCGATCGAGGAGGCCAAGTCCGCAAACTTCGTCCACTTCAGTTCCCGTGTCGCGAAGGAACACCTGGACCTCATGCTCTCAACGGGCGCCAGGTCGACTCGCTTTGTTGAGACCGGGATCGTGCTCGCCTTCGTCTATCACAAGGCGAAGAAGGTGCGCCCAACCACCGGCAACTCGAGCGGCTCGCTCAAGGCGAGCGGCTAATGGCCCCCGCGCCTGCTGGCAAGAACCCCCAGCTTCGAGTTCTAGAGTCGATCCTGAAGGCGATCAGGGCCCAGGGGGGCGGCACTGGTGCGGCCCCTGGCAGCGGCGGCAAGAGCGCAGCTGCGGCTGACCAGGAGAAGAAGAAGGCGAGCACAGCCTCAGCTCTGCTGGGAGCAGGGCGTGCTACGGCTGCAGCCGCGGGAGCACTCTTCGCCGCTCAGGCTGGGAAGGCGATCTCGGCAGGCTTCGTGAACCAGTCGCGGGGGGGCAGTTTCAGCGCCGGCCTAGATCGGGGCCTGTTGAGTCTCGGCGCCTCTCTCCCCGGCGGCGAGCTCGGAGGCGCTGCGGGCCTGGATCGAGCGCTCAAGGGCGCAGAGGGGGATCTCAACTCCCAGACCAACGCGATCGCGAAGGTTGCCGGCGTAGGCGCGATCTCGCCCAAGGTGCGGGAGTTGCTCGCGCAACGCAGCGTGATCCAGAACCTGAACCTTGAGAACGACCGCAAGGCGAACTCTGTGGCTGTGAACGCAGCCCAGCAGGACGTGCTGGGTGGCTCCTTGGCGGGCACAGCGTCGGCTGCGATCGACTCGGCGGCTACGAAGATCGCCGACGCGGTGGAGGCCAAACTGCGTTCTGCGGGGCAGTTCCTGGGCTTCGGCGGGGCGGGCTAGCGTGCCGCAAGTCGTCGCCGAGTTCGCCCTGGGTGGCGTGAAACTCCCCTGCGACAAGGGTCAGACGCACGCATGGGGGCTTGTCGCTGGGGTGAAGCCCTACGTGGCTCACTTCGTCGTGACCCGCGAGCGCGCAGAGCGGATCGCTGCACGCGCCAAGACGCAACTTGAGGCCGAACTGCGGGACCCGCTCACGAGCGGAGCGCGAGGCAAGCGCCCAGCACCGAAGGGCCCGCTGAAGCTGCGAATCGGCTCGCCCAAGGTCGCCCTAGAGAAGGACAGGTCGAAGGCTGGCAAGGCCGGGAAACTCACAAAGGAGCAGATCAAAGCCTTCCGCGCCAAGCGCACGAATGTCGTAGAGGTCGAGGGCCTCTACGTGACCGCCCTAAAGGCAGGTGCCGACCTCAACACCTGGACCGTCCAAGTCAGCGACCGGCGCTGGCTTTGGTCGCGCCCGATCGTTGAGCGTAGCTACAACGTGACCAAGCGCAGCGGAAACACGCGCTGGAACGGAACGCAGCTCGTGCCGCTGCAGGCCGCGGAGGTCGTCGCAGACCTCACGCACCACAGGGCGACGCTGAAGGACGGTCGCGCCTGGACGGCTCTAGAGATCCTCGACGACGTGCTCGCCGAGCTCTGCGGCGCTGGCGGCTACGTGATTGAGCCAGCCGCCAAGCGTGCGCTGCAGGCCCCAGTCCAGAACCTGCACCTCGGGGACCAGGGCGCGGACGCGCTCGCCCGTGTGCTCTCCCACCTGCCTGGCGTCAACGTCTTCGTTGACCTCAGGGGCATAGCTCGCGTGTTCGCGACGCTCGACCAAAGCGAGGTCGCCGCCGCCGACGCAGCGGGGCGGCCTCTTGACCGGACCGGCATGTGGCGGCTTGTCGACCGGGCACTTGTGCGCCCTGGCCTGGTGCGGGTCTTCATGCCGCGTGAACTTGAGATTCGCTTTGACCTCGACACCGACGAGAGCTTCCCCCGCGGGAAGCGCCCGCCCCTGCTCGAGAACGTGATCAAGGTTCCCGACTCAACCTTTCGGCTGGCCTCAGGGCGCGTCGTCGCGTCTGGGACGTGGATCACCTTCACGGAGTTCTTCGCCGCGATCGCCACCGGCCTAAACGTGACCTCTGTGGGTGCTGGCGCGAACCCGTCGCAATACCCGAACGGCGTCACCGAGGACATGGTCAGGAGCTACACCCTGCCTGGCCTGCAATACGTCGCGCGCTGGTTCGTGCTGGACGGCGGGACCTACGATCAGATCTGGTCCGCGCGCTTTGCGGCTATCGCTCGGCACTGGCGCAGAAGCTATCGGCTTGACGCGCAGTTCTCGGACCGCGTCCTGAGCTTCAAGGCGCGCCGAGCCGTGCTGACGGACTCCGAAAACGGCCTGAGGGCACCGAGCCCGGTCTACGTCGATTACGTGCTGAAGCCGCAACTCAAGGCGCTCGCCTACCGCACGAACGACACCGCCCGCTCCTACAACGTGCAGGGTTGGGCCGCGGACCTCTCGCAGGCGAAGGCTGCCCCCGTGTCGATCAAGATTCTCGACCAGGGCGCCCGCGTCTTTCAGCTTGAGCCGCGCGCTGACCTCTTCGGCGCCTACGAGGACATTCAGCTAGGAGAGGTCGAGGGGGACGCGCCCACCTCGACGGCTGGCGACCTGCGCGCGCTCTGGTTCAGCAGCTCGGGGGTGCCCGTCACCTTGAAGCAGCAGTTCAACCTCTCAACGATTCTGTCGGTCGTTCCCAGTTCGCCAAACAACGAGGGCCGGCTGCACGCCGTCGAGGTCACGATCGCGGAGGCGCTGCAGCTCCTGGGCAAGAACGCGCCCCTGGAGAACCATGGCCCCGTCCATGAGGCCAAGACGAAGGTTGAGAGCGCGCGGTTTGCTTGGCGGGACGGCGACCAGGCCTCGATTCTGAACTCAGTCTTCAACGGTGGGTCGCCGCCCCTGGCCCTCCTCTCAAACTCAGACAGCGTGCGCGACGTGGCTCGCGCCCACGCCGCGCGGGTCTGCTCCTACCTGCTTGACCGCGGAGAGGGCCAGTTCTCCGTCAGCCTGAATGGCAACGTGCGCCCGACTGGGAACCTGCTCGCTGTCGTCCATGCGGTTGGGTGTGACGGGTCTGGGCTGGTGAGCTACACCACGACGCTCAACATGCCGAGCGCGCCTGCGCAGATCCGAGTGGACGCCCTGCTCCCCGAGAGCACGCGGAACGCCCTGCTAAGACTCGTGCAGGAGGAATAATGGGCAACGCAGGAGGACACGTAGGGGACGAGACGTGGCGCGGGATCACCCCTCGGCAGCACCACGACCCTGACTGGGATCTGAACAAACGCCTGGTTCCGTTTTCGTGCCGAGTCAACGCGAACGAGAAGGACACGCCCTTTGGCGTCTCGGTAGCCGAGGAGGGCACCCACGGAGACGACGTGGGCTGGGGGCTCTGGGAAAGCGCGGGCGACAGGATCCCGGCCTGGTCGGTCTCGTTCCCCTCGGTCGTCACGCAGGCCGGCAAGCCCCCTCGAGGTGCCCCTGCTCCCGGCAAGCCAGCGGCGAAGAGGGGCCCCGGCAAGACCGCGGCTCGCAAGAAGGCCAGCGACACCAAGATCCTCCCGCTTCGCGCTCCCGGCAGCGCTGACGACCGCTTCAAAGAGGCCCAGGCCAACCTCCCCGACTGGGCTGGAGGCCTGGTCAAGGGCGCCACCGGCACGCGCGGCGCGGGGACGGAGCACCTATCGCAGGAGGAGACCTTCCACCCCGACTGGTTGAACGCGCTCTTCAGCGTGAACCGGGCGGGCGACCCCGAGCTCGGCACGCTGGTCTACGACCTCAAGGCGGACGGCAGCCCGGACCCTGAGCGAAAGGCCCACCTGCAGAGCGCCTGGAGCGTCTTCGACCTGCCGAAGGGCGGGATCTGCAAGGGCCTGATCGAAGGCAGCGGGCTCGCGCTCCAGCTCGGCGCGGGCGGGCGGCTTGAGCCTGGCTCGCCTGGCTACGGTTTCGTCATGGACCACGACATTGGCGAGCTCGGCTTCCTCGCGAACAACGACGGCAAACTTGGCGGCCCGCTCGCCGTGAACCTGAACAACACCTGCCGCCATGGGAGTGCTGGGAAGGACGCGGACGGTCGGCAAGTCAGGCCTGTGCACCTTGCGGCTGGCGAAACGTCTGGCGCGCTCTTCATGTCGCCTTACGAGCAGGACGGGCCGCTCCGCATGGATCGGGCAGCCTGGCCCAAGGTGGAGCCTGAGAAGGGCAAGTGGCGCCAGGCTCATATCATGTTCAACCCGACGCCTCCCCATAACGTCGGCTCGTGCGCCGAAGGGCTGGGCCGCTGGGAAGTGCTCTACAGGAGCGAGTTCGGCACGGTCAAGCCGCCGCGGATTCCCTGGAACCCTCCCCCCTGGACCCCTTGGGACCCCGAGGACGGGGACCCGCCGCCTTATCCGCCATGGACCCCGCCGCCCGGCGAGACTGGAGGCATTCCCGAGGGCGGCCTGAACCTGGTCGCAGGCGTCGGCCAGACCACCGGGCACGGCTTTGAGCTAATCGGCGGGCGCCCCCCGCACGTCGGCGAGCCTGGGCCGCGGGCCTATATCTACGGCTCCCAGTGCGGGATCCTGCCGGGCCTGATCTTCCAGCCGGGCACTACGGCGAAGGGCGAGGCGGACACTGTGGGCACAGACCCCAGCGCCTTCACCGAGGCCGACGCCCAGCAGATCCTGCTCGGCGAGCTGGCTGGCGGGATCTCCAGTTTCACCAAGGGCACGGGGAACCTTCCCGACCGCGGCGCGGGCGGCGCAGGCGTCAAGGGCGGCTGGAACTACTCCACTGGGCGCATGGTCGTGGCTTCCGTCGAGGCAGGCCTGGCCGACCTTCTCGCCGGCGACTACGACACGACCGCGCCGGCCACGACCTCGGGCATGGTCTTCCCGCCTGGCGTGAGCACCGTCGACTTCGCCTTCCCCAGCGCGAGCAACGACTCGCTGATCCACAGCGGCGTCCGCGCGCAAGGCGTGACGGGAGACGAGCTCACCTTCACGCCCTATTCCAGCGCAGGCGCGGCTGAGCCTGGCCTCTTCGGGATCGGCCCCAAGGGTGTTCGCATGGAGGAGGTCTCAGCGCCTGGCGCAGGGGCCCCGGCCAATCAGGGCTACTTCTACGCGAGTTCGGCTGACTCGAAGCTTTACTGGCACCCGAGCGGCGGGTCGGCTGTGGACCTCACGTCCACCGGCACGACGCTCCCCAGCGGGACGGCTGGCGACCTCCTTCATTGGAACGGCTCCGCCTGGGTCGCCACGCAGACGACCTTCGGCGGGCTGACCCTGGCCGACGACCTCACCTGCACCAATCTCATTGTGAATGGCAAGGCCACGATCACGGGCCGACTCGATCCCTCCAGCCTCGAACTCACGGCGCAGGCTTCTACGCCTATTCCGGGGGCTGCCAACGGCTTCTGGATCCCGACCGGGGGGTCACCGACTCGGCCAAGTTGGCAAGACACCGCGGGCACGAGCACCGAGATCGCCCTCGCAGACGACTGGTGGAAGACGACCACCAGCACGACCAACGACCAGGCCTGCTGGTCGCTCAGGAACGAAGTCACCGGGGGGGTGACGGCGGCTGTTGGCTTCGGGACCTCGCTGGAGTTCCAGCAACGCATGAAGATCGGCTCGCAGAAGACGCGATACACGGGCGCGATCACGAGCGAGTTGATCAAGACCGTCGCGCCCTTCTCGGCCGACATGGTCTTCCGCGTTGGCTTTGAGACGGCAAGCCTCACCAGCTACACCGAGCTGCTGCGCCTCAACGAGCAGGACACCTCAGCGGGAGCCGTGAAACTCACGCAAGGGCTGCTGCAGTTCACGACCCTGGCGAGTGCGCCGACGGGAGACGCAGCCTCGATCAGCGAGGGAATGATCTACGCCAACTCGACGGACAACACCCTCCGGTTCTACGACGGGAGCTCGTGGGTTGACCTCACGGCGGGCGGGAGTTCCCCGCTCACGACGCTGGGGGACGTGATCTATGGCGGGGCCTCGGGTGTTGAGACCCGCCTCGCTGGCAACACGACGACCACAAAGCAGTTCTTGAACCAGACCGGGGACGGAGCGGCCTCCGCAGCCCCTACTTGGGCTGCACTCGTCGCCGGGGACATTCCCGACCTGAGCGCGACCTATCAACCCCTGGACGCCAACCTCACGGGGATCAATCAAGGCCTCGCCACCACGGACTCGCCGACCTTCGCGGCCCTCACGCTGACGGCACCTCTCGCCCTCGCGCAGGGCGGAACTGGGACCGCTGCCGGCTCAGCAGCGGCAGCCTTCGACGCGCTGGCCCCACTCACGACCCTGGGCGACACCCTCTACGGCGGGGCCTCGGGAACCGGCACCCGGCTAGCCGGTAACACGACGACCGCCAAGCAGTTCCTCTCGCAGACGGGGGACGGCGCTGCGAGCGCGGCTCCCGCATGGGCCTCACTCCTGGCCGGCGACATTCCAGACCTCTCGGCCACCTACCAGCCCCTCGACGCCAACCTGACCGGCGTCAACCAAGGGCTGGCCACGACCGACTCGCCGACCTTCGCGGGGCTGACCCTCACGGCGCCTCTGCCGATCGCGAGCGGCGGCACGGCGAGCACCACGGCTTCCGCAGCGCGCACGGCGCTGGGGCTCGCAATCGACACGGACGTTCAGTCCTACAGCGCCAAGCTGGCCTCGCTGGCCGGCCTGGGCTACGCAACGGGCTCCCTCGTGCTTGGCGCTAGCGCTTCGCCGAGCGAACTCACGGTGGGGTCCACCTACGATTTCCTCCGAGTCTCTGGTGGCACCGCTGCCTGGCAGTCGCTTGCCTCTCTCGCGGGCAACGGCTTGGGCACCTCTGCTGCGGCGCTGGCCCTTGATATCGACGGAATGAGCGTCGCCGCCGCGGTCAACACAGCCGCCGACTACCTCGCCATGTATGACGCCTCCACGGGCGGCGTCGTCAAGGTCTTGATCGACTCGCTCGGCTTCACCTCAGGCGTGACCGATCACGGCTCACTCACCGGGCTGACGGGCACCGACCACCACACGCAGTATGTAAACGGTGGTGGGCGCAGCGGCTCGCAGAGCGTTCAGGGCGGGACAAACGCTAGCGAGACCCTGCACCTGATCTCGACCGGCCATGCGACCAAGGGCGACGTGATCGTGACCGGGGCGAGCCTCCGCCCTGCCGCGAACAACCTCTACGACCTCGGTAAGAGTTCCGAGGTCTGGAAAGACCTCTACCTCGGGGGCGACCTCAAGGACGGGACCTACACGTTCACGCTTCCCAGCACTACGGGGACCCTGGCACTCACGAGCGAGCTCCTCGATATCACGGGCCTGACCGCCGAGGCGACCGTGGACGGGGCTGCGGACTACGTCGCGGTCTACGACGCCTCGGAGGGGGCGAACCGCAAGGTCTTGCTGAACAACCTGCCGAGCGGCGGAAGCAGCGGCGGCGACCTAGAGCGCGACATTACGACGACCCTCACCGTGTCGACCCGCACGACCAAGATTCTCAATGAGCCGGTTCTTTCTAGCTCTGGCTCCATTGTCCTCGAAGGGGACGGAAGGCTGCTGATCCTCTAATGGCTGACCTGACCATGGCCGAGCAGGCCTCCACCCCCAGCACCCCGGCAAGCGGCTCCTGGCGCCTCTACTTCAAGAGCGACGGGGCTCATTACCTAGACGACGCGGGAGCCGAGATCGGCCCCCTCGGCGAGGCGGTTGCGCCTCCCTCTGTTCAGGAGGGACGGCTAAGCCTGTCGAGCACTGAGTCTGTGCCGACCTCGGACCAGACCGCCAAGACCTCGATATACCTACTGCCGCACCGGGGACGACGAATCTCGCTTTTCAATGGCACGACCTGGGCCCTATACGACCTCGGCGCGACGGGCGTGACGCTCGCCCCGACGCTTGGCGCCAGCACCGTCTACGACGTGTTCGCCTACGCCTCGGGGTCAACCGTAACGCTGGAGATCTTGGCGTGGAGTTCAGGAACCGCGCGGGCTACCGCGCTCGTGGCGCAAGACGGGATTCTCAGCAAGACGGGCGCTCTCACGCGCCGGTATATCGGGACGATCTACACAAACGGGAGCAGCCAACTCACCGACGCCGAGCGCGCCCGGTTTGTCTGGAACAAGGACAACCGCGTGGACTACGTGGACTGGGGACACGACGGGACTAGCTCATGGACGGAGGCGGGCAATGGGACCTTCTCTGCGATCAACTCCGGCGACGCTGCTTGGAAGCATGAGTTTGTGATTGGGCTAGACGAGGAGCCCATGGAGGCGTCGGCGCACCTGACATTCGACGACGCGGGGATCGGGACCTTCGTGGTCGCCCTGGACTCCGCGACAACCTACGACCGGACCGCCGCCGTCTGGTTCCGGTTCGGCGGGAGCGGGACAGGCGCCGAGTTCATGGGCGAGACCAAATGGGCAGGGCGCCCAGGGATTGGAGTTCACTACCTGCAAGGGATCTCCACGAGCGACACCTACACAATCACATTCTTCGGGGACGGCGCGGGAACTCACACGAGCCAGTCGGGCATGTTCTCCAGGGGGCAGCGCTAGTGATTGCCGAGATCCACGACACCTTGGCTGCAGCAGGCCACAAACTCAAAAGCATTCGCAGAACCAAGGGCGGGGCCCTCGAGGTCGTCATGCAGGAGGGCGCTACCGAGAAGCAGCGCGCCGCCGCGCAGGCGGCCGCGGAAGCCTGGGCGCCAACGCGAGCGACCAAGATTCGCGCGGAGGCTCGCGCTCGCGGACTCAGCCCGCTGCAGCTCGCGGCGCTTCGAATCGAGTCGGCGCGAGACGCCGGCACGGCTGCGCCCCCGTGGGCCAAGCAGGTCTTGCGCGCTGAGGCCCTCGGGGACCTGGACGCGAAGCTCGCCTAGTTCGTCGGAGCGCCGGGCAAGGGTGCATGGACAGCGGGAGCCTGGGGGCGGCCTGCAAACCAAGGAGACGACGTGACCGAGACCGTGCACAAGATTCCCAAGGACCGCCAAGCTCAGTTCGAGCTTGTGAAGCGCGCGAACGCCAATCGGCAAGCCGAAATCGGCGCCAGAATCGAGCGGGCCAAGGCGGACCTAGAAAGGGACCTTCAGCAACTCTTCTTGGACTGCGGTCACAGCCTCGAAGGCGTCGGGACCTGGAGCACAGACCTCGACGCGGGCGAGTTCAGGATCGTCAGGCCCGACCCCCCCAAGGGCGAGGAGGAGCAAGCGAAGGCCGCAACGCGCGCCAAGTCGACAGCCAAGAAGAAGGCCACCAAGAAGAAGGCCAGCCGCAAGCGGGGCGCCAAGTGACGAAGCCTGACCCTCGGGTCGACAAGGTCATTTCCTGGGCCCTCATGGCATTCGCAGGGCTCGCCTTGAGCGTTGGCGCCTGGTTCTTCAACGGGCTTGGCACCGAGATCGGAAAGCTCCGCGAGGCGGTCAGTGAGCTCAAGACGCAGGTGAGCGTTCAGGCGGAGCGCGACCGCGAGATCGAGAAGATTCGCGAGGACTCCAAGGCCGTCAAGGCCAGGATTCGAGACCTAGAGAAGGCCGTGATCGGCCTAGGGCGAGGTGGCAAGTGACCAAGACGACCAAGCCGGGCTGGCAGTCCACCGAGTTCTGGTTCGCCCTCGCCGTGCTGATCTGCGCCACGGTGCTGATCGCCCTCGGCAAGCTCGACGCCACGGCCTGGGGCGCTGCCGCTGCGATCACCTCCGCGGGCTACAGCCACGGCAGAGGCAAGGCCAAGGGGGAGGGCCTGTGAGGTGGCGCGCGCTGGTCGCGGCCGTCGTCTTGGCCTGCGCGGGCTGCTGCACCCACGAGGGCGCTCGCAAGCGCGCAGCCGCGTACGCGGAGATCAACCGGGCGCACGCGGCAGACGCCTCGCTCCCGAGGCAGGCTCGCCTCGTCGGCCAAGACAACGCCGACTCGTGGGCAGTCCAAAGCTGGCGCCTGGGTGGCGCGAAGCCGGGGCGCGACGTGTTCGCGAGGCTCGGCGTGAAGGTGCCCGAGTGAGCCTGGAGCAGAAGCTTGCGGGCGCCGTCAAGGAGGCCAAGGGGGACCCCGAGCTTCAGGAAGCGCTGGAGGGCTTCCGCCCGCTCCTGGGGAAGCTGCGGGGCATGGCCGAAGTCGAGCTCGCGGCCTTCTTCGACGGGGTCACCACGGCCTACGAGGAGGACGGGGACGCCGGGCTGGCCAACATGGCCTTCGACGCGCGCCGGGCTCGTCAGCGGGAGCTAACGGGCGAGGCGGCGCACGAGGCGCTCAGGGTCGAGGCGCGGGCCGAGCTGCTGCGGCAGGTCCTAAGGGAGGCCGGCAAGGTCGCCCTGGTCGCGCTCAAGATCGTGGCTGCGGCCCTGGTCGTGGCGTGACCGGAGCCGAGCTCTCCGCGGCCTGCGTCTTCGTGCTCCTGGTCGCGCTTGTGGCCTGCGCTGTGGCCTGCTTGAGCTAAACACACTTCCGAGGCTGGCCCCGGCGTGGACTTCCCGCGTCGGGGCTTGTTTCGTGTGGGGCTAAATCCACCGACGCAGATGCACTTATGAAAACGCCGTGGATTTCTATGGCGCCATTAGAAAACGCCGGTTAAAACAGAAACAGCCAGGTAGGGAGGCCCTACTGGCTGTTTCCATAAACCGCACTTGAGAAAGGATCGCCTGTGAAAATGGTGATTCAGATCAGGATCCAGATCGGGCCTTACCGCCTGACTGTGACCCTGAGCCGCTAACGCGGCGTTCCCCCCGGGCTAGACCCCCGGGGGGAATTCCCACCACCACACGGGCGAGTCTTCCAAGGGGAGTCTAGCAATGGCGAAGAAGAAGGCCAAGGCCTCAGGCCGTGGAGGAGCTCGCGAGGGCGCTGGCAGGCCGAAGGAGATTCAGGGGGCGGAGCGCGTGAAGGTCACGGTGGAAATGTCCACGACGCACGCGGCGGCCCTAGACGCGATCGCGCAGGAGCACGGGCTTCGGGGGAGGCCAGCGGCTGTGCGCTGGCTGATCGACCAGCACGAGGCCTGAGACCCACCTCGCCCACGCTGGGCAGATCTTGCCCACCCTGGCGATTCGTCTCGCCCTAAACCCCCCGCCCTCGCCGGCCGCCTGGGCCTGCAGGTTGCTCGGGCTGGGGCATGACCTACGACGAGCCCACGCACTTCACGCTGCCCGAACTTGCGGAGCTGCTGCTCTGCGACCAGGCGGAGGCCTGGGACTGGCTCGCGGTGCGGGGGATCCCGATTGAGGCTGACGGGGCGCCGCGGCGGGAGGTGTGGTGGTGGCTGGGGCAAAGGGGCCGGCTAGAACGACTCCCCAACTCGCAAGGCCTCAGCGAAGCGCTTCCGAAACATTCGCTTAATCGTGCTGTTGAGATTCTTCACGGGCTTGCTTGGCGCTTTCGCCTTGTAGCCGCGGATCTCGCAGTGCCCAGGGTTGCCCTGGAGTGGGGCGTGGTCGACCCGGAATGAGACTCGCTCCGCCGTTTCCTTAAGATCCTCTGGCGGAGGAAGAGTAAGTGTTACCTGGGCTGTGAGGCACTCAGCAAGGATCCAGTTAGCTGGATTCTTTGCGCTGTCCAGGGCCTGCTTCGGCGTCGAGCGACTCTTCCAGTTCACGCTCGTGTTTGGTGCCTGGATCCAGCCCCACTTAATGATCGGCTCCATGCCCTCCCAGCCCCGCGGAACCCTTCGCCAGATATCTTCGTCAAGGTCGGGGCCGCTCACCTTGAGGGCCAGCTGTCGTGGATCAATCCATGCAGGGTCTGCTGGGCTTTGCTGCCGAGGCTCGGCTCAAGCTCCTCGAATATGGCCCGCCTCCCACGCGGGAGGTAGACGGCAACAATCTCTCCCGAGTTGGAGGTCTCCACCCCGAGCTCGCCATGCACGGCCACGACTACACCGCCGTCGCCACTCGCTTGTACGTGAATGGGCTCAAGCACGAGATTCTCGAGCAGGTCGATAATGCGTAGGGCATTCTTCACTGAGGTTTTGTTGGGGGCTTCGACCCCAAACCCGTTCCAGTTGTCCTCCAGTTTCTGGAGGGAGCGAGTTTCCCCCCTCCAGTCTCTCCACCTCGACTGGTTATCGATCACCACGTTGCCCTCCCAGCCCAGGCTGAACAGCACTCCAGGTCTGTGTGTTAGCGGGGCCTCGGTTTCGTCAGGGGCTGGCGCGTCCTCCCCAGACCCCCCCGCAAACGAGACGGACCAACCAGGCGCCTCCACCAGTCTCTCCAGTAGCCCCGACCCTAGATTGGCTGGCGGGGCGCTGAAGGAGGAGTGCTCGGCGAGAAGTGCGGTCACTTCTTGCGCTTCTTCTTGGCCGTAGCCTTCTTAGCGCCGGCCTTCTTCTTGGCCGTAGCCTTCTTCTTGGCCGTAGCCTTCTTAGCGCCGGCCTTCTTCTTGGCCGTAGCCTTCTTCTTGGGCGCGGCTTTCTTCTTGGGCGCGGCTCTCTTCTTTGTGGCCTCTCGCGCAGCGCTGGCCTGCTTGATCTTCACGTCCAGCCAGTCTCGCAGGGCGGCTGCCACGCTGGGCGTCATGACCAGGCCGGCTTCCACCTCGCGAATGACCCCTGTCCTGGTCAACGTTGCCCCAGGGACCTCGCCGCCGAGCCGAAGCCCTCCCTCTGGGGTCTTCACCACGGACTGCACGGTCCTCTTCGGAATCGGGTTCCGCTCGCTGAACACGTTCATGACGATCGTGTTGACCGAGGTGACTCCCCCGTGCGCTCCGTCAACGTGAACCATGCGGTAATGGTTCCCCTTGATCATTTCGTAGGCGATCTTTCCGTATGGTTCGGGCTCCATGCTCGTCTCCTTGGTTCGCGCCACGGCGCCCACAGAGAGTATGGGCTCGCCTGGCCCGCTGCAAACGCTCCCGCCAGACGGCCCGCAGTCCGACCCCCCCTACCGCCGCCGCCTGCGCTTCGGGGCCTTCTCTCGCCGCTCCCGCTGCTCCTTGGCCTCCAGCGCGCGCTCGAGCTCCTGCATTTGGATCGGATACTTGCTCTCCTCCAGGGCGTCCTGATCGGCCTCGCGGATCCCGCCCGACTCCCACTCAGGGGTCTCGTAGTCGCGAGGGTCGTAGTCGTCGCGCGAGCTTTGCTTGGCCAGCCGCTGCGAGGGGGTCGCCTTGCGTCTGGCTCTGGCGGCCTCGTGCTTTCGCTCCCTCTGGACCTCCACCGCGATCGCGTTGACGCCCATGGCCGGCACGACGATTGAGGCCACGAAGCTGGCCGCTGTGAAGACCAGGATCGCACCGATAGACTTGCTCGCGAAGCCTAGGAGCCCTCCGGCCAGGCCCAGAGCAACCGGGACAGCGAGGCTGGCCGCCGTCCACGACGCGCCCTTGCCGATCTTCGCGTGGGCGGCCCCGAAAAAGAGCGGGGCGAGGGCGACCATGAAGGTGGCGAGCAAGGCGAGGAATGCTTCGGTGACCATGCCGGCCACCATGCGCGCCGGGCGCGGAGAGCGCAATCATCTACCTTGCGTACGCGCAGAAGGCGCTAGACGCGAGATGTTGCCCCCCGTACAGTAAGCGGGCCCATGGACGCTTTAGGCGGCAGTCCATGGGCCCAGTGCTTTTCTCAAGCGACCCAAGCGTAGCAGGTCGCGACCCGAGCGACCACATGCCGATCTACAAGCGCGGGAAGACGTACTGGGCCGACTACTGGGACGCGAACGGTGTGCGGCAGCGCAAGAGCCTTCGCACGACTCACAAGCGCAACGCCGAGACCCTGCTCGCTGAGCTTGTGACCGAGGTCACGCGGGCGAAGCTTGGCCTTGAGGCGGCTCCTGCCGACGCGCGAGGGAGCATTGAGCCTCACTGGGTGGCCTATCAGGAGGAGGTCGAGGCGTCGGAAATGACGCAGCACCACAAGAACCGCGTAATCAAGGCCGTTCGCGACTTCCTCACCACGCAGCGGGTTGTCTCGCTCGGGCAGTTGACCTACGCACTTGGCGAGACCTGGCTTCAGGAGGTCAAAGCGAGGCAGCCCCAGCGAGGCCATGCCAAGCACCGCAAGGGGCGGCTCAGCAACACAACCGTGAACAACCACCGCAGGCAGCTCGTGCGCTTCGCCCGTTGGCTGGTGAAGACGAAGCGGATCAAGACGAACCCCTTCTTGGACCTGCCTGTGTTGCCCAAGGGCGACCCGCGTCACCCTCGGCGACCGCTCACGCACGAAGAGTTCGGCAGGCTGCTTGAGGTCGCACCTCCTTACCGGCAGTTGATCTACCTGTGGCACGCCCTGACTGGCCTCCGCCGGACCGAGACTGCGCGGACCGTCTGGGGCGACGTCGACTTCGAGAAGGCGCTGATTCGCGTTCGCCCTTCGACCTCGAAAAACCGCAAGTCAGCCGAGCTTCCCCTGCACCCAGACCTGGCGAACCTGCTTCAGTCCTACCGAGCAGGCGAGCTTGACCTTCCCCGATACCCCAAGCCGACGGGCGCGCCTGCCGAGCTCGTCTTCCCCTCGACGCCGAACATGCGCACGATCGTTCGCGACCTCGGCAAGGCGAAGGTCGACTACGAGACGCCTGAGGGCTACGCAGATCGCCACGGGTTCCGCGTGAAGTTCGCCACGGACCTGGCCCTGAGCGGCGTCCACCTGGTCGTTGCCCAGAAGCTCATGCGGCACAGCAGCCCGGCAATGACGGCGAACATTTACACGAAGGTTGGCGTTGCGACTCACATTGCCGCAGTATCCGGCCTGGCAGTTCCAGACGCAGCGACCCGACACACAAGCGACACGGCGAGTGCATAAGAGCCTCCCGCTACAGGCCTTAACCCTCCATGTCTTCGCCCGCACGAGGCGAAGGTCATGGAGGCCCTGGTCTAGCCAGCCCTTACAGGAAAGGCACTTAGGCAAGGCCTGCGCCTGCGCCTGCTGCCCGCAAGCCTATATTCCACGGATCTCCGGGGGCGTCCCGGGACTTCCCCGGCCACACACCGGTCACAAATCGGCACGACCCGAGGCCGATTCTCGTTCGGGTGACGTTCGTCCCGAGGCCCACCCGAACAGACCCAAATGCGTCCGAACTTCACCCGAACACATGGGGTTGTGGCTTGGGTCGCAAAACGTCCTCGCGAGGGAGGCCCGCCCGTGCCATTCTCCTGGCCGCGGAGAAGAACCCCGCGCGCAGAAAGAAGCCCGCCATGGGCGCGACGACGAACGCGGTAGAGACGAGCACGAGCGCCGAGCAGCGCAGCCACCTCACGAGGCACAACGAGCCTCCCGCACTCCAGGGCCGAGCTGGCCCAGGAATCCTCTAGCAAGATCCCCAGGCGCGCCCCGTGGTCCCCCTGTGCCGGTCTGTCCGCACCCCAACTGCCGGTACGCAAAGAAGCCGCGAAGAGCTTGCACCCTCTTCACGGCTTCTGCGAGGTCTCTGGGATCTCGGTAGCACTCTCTTGGTCGACGAGTGCCCCGAGTCTAGCGATTCCACGTACGCGTGTCGAGCGCCCTCCCCTGAAATCACGGCCCTGCTACTTGAGGTCGTTGACTCGCCGTCACTCAACGGCGCTCAACGGCGCTCAACGGCGCTCAAAGTTTGTCTACCAAACTCAACCCTGCTCGTCGGCAGTCGCTGCCCCCTTGCGAGCAACGTGCCACGCCGAGCGCGACTTTCAGCGCCGAAAGAAAGTTCACGGAAACTGCTGCGTTTAGCCCCGTGCTCGAAGATTTCTAGCGCAGCGGATTTCGCCGGATTTCGCCGGATTTCGCCGGACACCCGAACGGAACCAACGGACTTACGCCTGGAGTTCCGGGTTTCCTTGCAGATAAATAGCTCTTGCGTCACGTGACGCAATCGCTTGAATGAGAAGCAGCCCAGGGGCGGTAACCCCTGAGCTGCTTCAACTACCTTGGATCCAAGTCGGCTGAAAACCGAAAAGCTCTTCCGGCTTGGATCTGCAACACCTAGGCCCCCAAGGGGGCTGTCAGCGCTGCTGCGATCTTACTCGCGGTGGCTGGGAATTGCCCATGCCCAAGATTGAATCAACCCACAACACCAATGCCGAGGTGCCTGAGGCGCCCAAGCAGATCCTCTACACCTTGGATCAGGTCGCCGCCGTCCTGGGGGTCAAGCCCGACACGCTTCAGCGGAAAATGAGCAAGCCCAACTTCGGCTTGAAGGTCACCCACAACGTGACCGGGGCCTCGAAGGGCAAGCGCATTAGCGCCGAGCACTTCGAGGCTTGGCTTGAAGGCCGTCGGCTCGCGGCTGACCTCCCCTCCTTTGCTACTCCCACCGGCGAAGCGAAGGCCTCCTAGTGGCCAGCCAGGAGCAGCGCGAGCGCGCTGAGGCCCAGCGGGCCTACCCCTTCGGCAGCCACCTCTTCGGCTGCGCGCCCGTGAAGAACGGGGCCAAGTCGTGAGCCGCTCAAAGAAGAAGCGCGGCAAGCGCGCCGCCAAGGCCGTCTACGAGAGCACCGGCCTCGCCTACGTTCGCCAGCTCCAGGAAGCCCCCCTCGTGTTCAAGGGGGAGCGGGTCGCCACCACTGGAATGCTGGCCCGCGCCTTCAACGTCTCGCACCGCCGCGTGCAGAACAGCCTTAACAAGGCCCTGAAGCAGACCCGTGAGGACGGCACGCCGAAACTCCGTGAGGGCGAGCACTTCGTCCGGCTGAGCGGCGGCGAGACCAAGGCTCTGCGGGCCGCTATTCAAGCGGGCTCTGGCATGCTCGCTTCCTCAGGCAGCGAGCACAACTCCTTTGAGATCGGCCCGAAGGTCACGCGCCTGACCCTGCTCACGAAGCGGGGCGTGCTGAAGGTCGCGACCAAGTTCTTCGACTCGGACGACGCTGACGACGTTCACGAGGAGCTGATCGAGACCTACCTCACTGTGAAGGAAGACCTCCAGGGCAAGCTGCTTGAGGCGGCGCAGGTGATCGCTGACCAGATCACGGCTCCCCTGCTGCGGCGGCTGGACCTGCTGGAGGACCTGCACAGGGAGGACCGAGCTGCGCGGAAGGCTGCGGCGAGCCGGGCGGCGAAGGATCTCGCGGCGCGGGCCGCGGAGAAGAAGCGCGAGGCCCAGACCTCCAACGCGCTGCGGGAGCTGATCGGTGAGGTGAAGCCGGGGCACTCCCTGGAAGACAACCGGGAGCAGGTCTACCTCTTCCCCGTGGTCTCGCGCACGGAGCTGCTGGAGTTCCTGGCGGCGAAGGGCCTCGTGCAGGAGTTGGCCTGCGCCGCTGGAGGAGCGGCATGAGCCTCACCGACGAGCAGACGCAGCTGCACAAGTTCCTGGCCGCTGGGCTTTCGGCCCTGGGCTACGACGACTGGTATATCGGCCTGAAGCCTGACGAGATCACGGGCGAGACCATTAGCTTCACGGCGCAGGAGTTCACCGACGAGCACCTGGCGCTTGAGGCCCCGGGGCCCAAAATCGAGAGGGGCCAACGGTGGCGGGAACCCGTCACGGGCAAGGTCAGGGTGGTCCGAGGGGTGAGCGCCGACCACGTGACCTTCGACACGGGGACCTGTTCCCCGGTTCACACGGTCAGCATGAGCACCTTCCGGGGGTTTGACCACCACTTGGAGACCCTGCCTGAGCGGCCCAAGGACGTTCGGATCGAGTTCGCTGAGGACGAGGTCACCCAGGTGGTGTTCGACTACGAACCCGCCGACTCCTGCTACGTCCCCGAGGACGAGTTCCACGACGCGATTGGCCAGCCACCCCTTGAGGCTCTCAGAGCCGAGCTCAAGCGCTTGAAGACCGCCAAGGCAGACGCCATTGCGGTGCTAGAGGGTCTCCTTGAGGCCAACCGGAATCGGGTAGACGAGCTGACGGTGCTCCTCAGCCAGGCCGGTGTTCACCTCCAGGGCAGCCTCGACGCCAACGACGCCCTCAAGGCCAAGCTCCGCCGCAGCAAGGCCAAGCGGGCCAAGCTGAAGCGGCAGCGGGACGAGGCGCGGGCTGAGCAGAGCGAGATCGTTGGCGACTGCATGGCGCGCGAGAAGGGCATAGTGGCGCGGGCCGAGGCGCGAGTCGCCACTCAGATCGCGGCGTGGCTCATGGAGATCGGACAGGCCTACAGCGCAGCTCGCGTCCGCGACTGGATCAAGGCCCCCAAGCCCGAAGCCCCCGAGGCCCCAGCCGGCGCGGCGGAAGGCGAGAGACCGCAGGCACACAAGTGCTGCACGCTTGCCTTCGCCCACCACGGCGAGTGCCTGCCGGCTGACGCGGAGCCGTTCTAGTGCGCCGCCGCAAGCCGAACAAGCGCGCCCGGGCCGCGCGCCGAGTCGACCCTGCCCAGCCCTCGCAGGCCTGCCCCTGCCCCCTCTGCCACGGGAAGCGGCGGGTCTGCCGCGGCTGCAAGAGCACGGGGCGAGTTTCGCCGGCGCGCGCGAAAGAGCTCATGGCTCTGCGGGAGGGAGCGTGAGCAGCTACGGAGAGGGTGAGCTTTGGCACTGGGGCTCCGCTAGCGAGCAGATCCGCGTCCAGGCCGGGCGAATCGCCGAGCTCGAGCAGGACAACGCCGCCCTAGCGAGCGAGGCCCAGCAGCTCAAGAGGCAGCTCAGCGACCGCGACGCCGAGGCGAAGCAGTTCAAGGCCGAGATCGGCCGGCTGCACGACGAGCTGGCCGACGCCAAGCGCAAGGTCGAGCTCCAGCGCAAGGCTTGCCAGCTCCTCATGAACGGGAACCTGGGCGAGCTGGCCACCGAGGCGGCGCTGAAGGCCGTGCGAGGTGAGGAGTGAGCGGCTCGGAAGGTGACCTGGACCTGGTGGTGCGTGGACTGCGGGTCGCCACTGTGGCAATGGCTCGCGTCCTGGCCGAGGAGTTCATTGCCGCGGGTGGCGAGAACTTCGTCCACACAGTGATCCTGGGCGCCCCCGAAGAGGTCGGACCGCTCTACCTCTCAGTGCAAAGGGTAGAGGGGAAGACCCCTGGCGAACTGGTGCAAGAACTCAAGGCTGAGCTTGCCTCCGCCCGCGAGGAGATAGCCCGGCTGAAGTCCGAGGCACAGGACACGCAGGGGCACTCCGCTCCAGCTCCGCCCGCCGCTCCCTTCTAGCGACACCGACTCGCTGACCAGCTTCGGCTGATCCCCCACGGCTAGGGGTGTTCCCTGGCCCGGCCTGGGGTCGGGGTGTGCTCGTGCACCTCCGGCCCCGGGTCTTCTCCCACCTCACGACGACCACTTAAGGCCCCTGCTGCGGGCCAGGGCTACCTCTGTGCCTGAAGACGACGAACCCGAGCAGTTCCTGCTGTTCCCCGACGCCGAGCTCCCGCCCCTGGGCGTGCGCTGCCTCGCGTCGTCGGTCGGGGAGTTGCTGCAACTTTACTCGCTGCGCTGGTTTTCGTTCGCGGACTACCAGCGAGACACGGGTCGGGGTGCGCACGGCGAGCAAGTCGATCCGAAGACCCTAGAGCGCCGCTGGAACCGCCTGCGGGTTGCGCTTGTTGACCACGCGGCTCCCTTCGAGGACCGCACGACCGACGCCGAGGGAGAGGCCCACAACAAGCTGCTAATGCGCTTCACGAGGGAAACGCTCGCCTGGCGCGAAGGCGTCCTGCCGGCGCGAGCAGACGAACGCTTCGTGGACGAGGACGACCGCGAGGACCACGGCGAGTTCCTGGCCGACGACGACAGCGAGGCCGCTCGCGCTCTGTGGCGCGAGCTGGAAGACCGCCTCTTCGGCGACGACGACTTGTAGCAATACCTAACCAACCCACTACCGCACTGCCAACCCCACAAGACCTACCTCATGAACTACGACGATCTTCCCGCTCCCAAGATCCCGAGCCACGCGGACCACCCGCCTTACTACTGCTTCCGCTGCCCGCCGAGCGGCCCCACGAAGCCCAACACGCCGCAGCTCCTCCCTGGGAAAGAGCTCGGCCGCTGGGGCTGCCCCACCTGCCGCACCTCTCACCTGGGCGGGATCAACCCGGGTGGGCGCCCTCCGGCTCCTGTCGCGACCCAAGGCCTGGCCTACGTCGAGGCCAACTTCGCCGTCGACCCCTTCGCCACCGCCGACGAGCCGGCAGCATGAGCGCGCTCGCCAGCCCAGGCCTGCTCAAGGATCACGAGTGGCACCAGAGCGACGTGGGGCAGCTCCTGCGCTGCCCGCGCGCCTTCGCCCTCCAGCACGTCGAGAAGCGCGGGCGCGACCACGAGGTCAGCGGCTACGCGGCGCCCCTCGGGACGGCGGATCACGCCGCGATCGCCTGGGGCTTGGAGCGCCTCAAGGGCGGGCTCGACGTCGACAAGGACAGCCTCCTCGACGCGGCGCTTGAGGGCTTCGAGGGCGCCGTTGAGCGCGCCCACCAGCAGGGCGAGCACACCGACCCTGAGGGCCTGGAGCGCGCGCTGGAGCAGCTCGAGGGCGTGCGCCTGGAGCGTCTCCAGCGGCTGCTCGCGGACCCGCGGGTGCTGGCGATCGACTGGCGAGGGGTCGAGGCCGAGTTCGACCTGCACGCCGGCGGGCGGCACTGGGCCGGAACGATCGACGCCTGGGGGGTCGCCACCCGGGACGTGCCCTGCTTCGGGAAGGACGGGCGCGAGGAGGTCGGCCTGCGCCGCGGCGAGCACGTCCTCGTGGACTGGAAGACGGGCAGCGCCACGCCGCTGGGCTTCATGGCGCGCACGCTCAGCACGCAGCTCGCGATCTACCAAATGGCCCTCGCGCCGCAGCACCCAGGCGTCCAGTGGCGCGCCTTCCTCGCGCACGTCCAGGACCTCGACCTGAATCAGCGCCCGAAGGACGCGGCTGGCGACTTCATTCCGAAGCGGATCAAGCAGCTCAACCCAGCCTTCGCCGACGCCCTCGGCATGGAGCCCGACGAGGCCGCCACGAGCCGCAAGCGCCCGAAGGACGCCTTCGGGAACGGGATCCCCAAGCGGATCGAGCGGCTGAACCCCGCTTGGAAGGCTGCCGCCAATCAGCCAAAGGGCCCGCTCTTCCACGAGTGCCGCGTCGCCTGGCCCGTCGTGCTCACCACGATCCAAGCCGCGCTCCAAGCCGCCGAGGCCGGGCTCTTCCCCGCGACCGGCGCCGCTACCGGGGGCTGTCTTCGCTGCCCCTACCGCTCTACCTGCACCGAAACCCAACCCCAGCCCAAGGAGGGCTAACCCCATGACCGCATTCACCGAGACTCAGCTCGACGTCCTGACCGAGGAGCGGCTCCAAGCCGAGAACAACGAGGCCACGGCCAAGCGCCTGAAGGAGCTGGGACACCCCGCCTTCGCCAACTGGCGGCCGGCCGCTGGCGTCCCCGACCTCGGCGCAACGGCCACCGAGCGCTTGCTGCCCGCCGCCCAGGCCGAGGTGAGTGGCACCACGGCTCTCGACCAGCAGCGCGCGGGCGTCGTCGAGGGCATGGAGGGCCTCGGGCAGGAGGACTACGTCGTCCCGCGCCTGAAGCTCAAGCACGACCAGACCAAGGACCCGGACGGGATCGGCATTTCTGAGATCCCAAATGGTGAGTGGTATATGTCCACGGACCCGGGTGGGCACTCGCCCCACAAGCGGGTTGCCTTCCTGGACATTCGCCCGCAGCGGCGCTTCGCCCTTGAGGGCTTCAACGAGACCTTGCGCCAGGTCCAGGTCGAGAAGCTGGAGGTCAAGTACCGCCTGGACATTCCCGCCAAGGACAAGCTGGGCGTGTTCTGTCACTCGCTGGACCGGGTCACCCCCGAGCCCTGCGTTGATCGGGACGGCAACGAGGTCCACACCGGCCTGAACAACGGCAAGTGCAAGGGCTGCCCCCACGCCGAGTGGCGGCGCGTTGGCTCGTCTCGCCAGGTGGACTGCGGGATTCTCTACCGCTGCCTCGTGGTCGATCTGGACGAGGGCGGGCCCGCCTGGCTGGAGGTCAACGGCTCCGCGGTTCGCGGCTTCAAGTCGGCCCTGACCACGCTTCAGCTCAAGGTCCGCCGCTCCAAGCTTCCGATCTGGGCCTTCGGCTTCACCCTCGGCAGCACGAAGAAGCGGAACGGGAACGGTGACGAGTTCTTCGTGCCGACGTTCGGGCGCCCCGAGCCCCACAACGACGACCCTCAGGACTACCGCGACCTGCGCGCCTCTCTCCTTGGGGGTGCCGAGTGAGCTCGATCAAGGCCACGATCAAGAGCCACAAGGCGACCAAGGACTCGTGGGGAGTCGCCTGGGCCGACCTCGAGGACCCCGGGGCTGACCCGCCCTCGGGGGTGGGGGCCGGCTCAGACGTCCAGGTCGTCGGCGGCCAGATCGCCCTCGCCGCGCCCGGGGAGACTCTGCAGCTCGAGGGCGAGTGGGAGCACAGCGCGCGCTGGGGGCTGCGCTTCCAGGTGCAGGTCCAGATCTCGCAGGGGGTGACCTCGCCTGAGGGCCTGCGCCGCTGGCTGGAGCGCCTCGACGGAGTGGGGCCCAAGCTGGCCGAGGCTCTGTGGAAGGCGCACGGGGAGGGCCTCGTCGCCGTGCTCAAGGGCGAGGTCGAGGCGGACCTGACGCTCGTGAGCGGGATCGGCGCCGACCGCGAGAAGCTGATCCGCGAGAGCTTCCTGGAACTCGAGGCTGGCGGGGACCTGGAAACGATCCAGTTCCTCGAGCGGATCGGCGCTTCCCGCTGGGAGCAGGGCAAGATCGCGGGCTTCTGCAAGGCCGGCAAGCTCGACGCGCGCCACCTCCTGGAGACCGCGCCCTACAAGCTGACCACCGTCAAGGGCCTCGGCTTCCTGCGCGTGGACAAGCTTGCGCGGCATGCGGGGGTCTCGCGGGAGGCGCCTGGGCGGATCGAGGCCGGGACCCGGCACATGCTCGGCGATCTCGTGCAGGCAGGCTCCACGGCGATTCGCCTGGGCCGCCTCGCGCGCCAGGCAGCGGGCGATCTCCTTGGCGTGGACTCCACGCTCGTCATGGACGCGATCAGGCGCCTTGAGGCCAGCGGCGACGTCGTGATCGAGCGGGACGACCAGGGCGTCTCTTGGGTGCACCCGCGGGAGCTGATCGAGGCCGAGCGCGTGATCTTCGCGGCGGCTGTGGGGGCAGAGGGGCGCGCGCCGGGCGGCTACCGGGAGGTGGCGCAGGAGCTGGCGAGGGACCCTGGCGAGGCCGTGGCAGAGGCCGTCATGGACGCCAACACGGCCCTGCAGCTCGCGCAGGAGAGCGCTCCCGGCGTGACCGAGCTCATGGGCGACTGCGGCTGGCAGGACAGCAAGGAGGGCTCCTGGTGAGGAACAGCAAGATCGAATGGACGGATCACACGTTCAACCCGTGGATCGGGTGCACGAAAGTGAGTCCCGGGTGCGCGCACTGCTACGCCGAGAAGCGCTCGCACCGCTTCCCCGAGCAGGGCCAGTGGGGGCCAGGTGCGCCTCGCAAGCGCACGAGCGAGGCGAACTGGAGGAAGCCGCTGTCCTGGGAGCGAGCAGCCAAGAAGGCGCGCAAGGACTGGGGGTCTGACCCTGACCTTCAGTGCTGCGACGGCCATGCTTGTGGGTGCAGGGGAATGCCTACCGAGCCCCCGCCGCCCCCGCCGCGCGTGTTCTGTGCCTCGCTCGCGGACTGGCTCGACCCTGAGGTTCCTGCCGAGTGGCTGGCCGACCTCCTGGCGCTGATCGAAGCGACGCCGCACCTCGACTGGCTCCTGCTGACGAAGCGACCCGAGCTTTGGAGGGAGAGGCTGGGTGAGGCGGCAGACGCGCGAACTGGCGTGGACGCTCCTGGGGCTCAATTGTCTGAGCGGTGGCTGGCTGGTGACGCGCCGAACAACGTCTGGATCGGGACCAGCGTCGAGGACCAGCAGCGCGCTGACGAGCGCATTCCTGCCCTGCTTCAGATCCCGGCGCGGGTGCGCTTCCTGTCATGCGAGCCGTTGCTGGGCACCCTTCGGCTTCCGCCGCTCAGAGAGGTTTGCTGTGTCGGTCGTGCTGTTGAGCCGTGCAAGGACGATCGCCGCTGCGGATCGCCGCTGGTCCATTGGGTGATCGCTGGCGGCGAGTCAGGGCCCAAGGCCCGCCCCATGCACCCCGACTGGGCTCGCTCGCTTCGGGACCTGTGCGACGAGGCCGGCGTGCCGTTCTTGTTCAAGCAGTGGGGAGCCTGGGTCGAAGTTCCAGAGGGGACTGCTGGCGGGAAGTGGGTTCGCGAGGACGGCCTGGCCCACGACGGCCTCAAAGGCTGGCCTGGCTGGGCCTACATGGCGGAGGTCGGGAAGAAGAAGGCCGGCCGCCTCCTCGACGGAGCAGAGCACAACGGGGTGCCCTCATGATCCTCACAGAAGAACAAGAGGCCGCGGTCTCCTTGGTGGCTAACCACATGCCACCGCTTTGCTGCTGGACCGGCGGCCCCGGCACCGGCAAGAGCGCCACGCTCAAGGCCCTGCTGAGCCGGCTCCAAGGCAAGCGTGTCGCGCTCGCGGCGCCCTCAGGCAAGGCCGCGCAGCGCATGGAGGAGGCCACCGGCAAGGAGGCCAAGACCCTACACCGGCTCATGAAGCTGCACCCGGGAGCCCTTGGTCCCGAGCCGATTCGGGCTGACGTGCTGGTGGTCGATGAGTCTTCAATGATCACGTCCTCCCTGCTCGCACAGGCCATGCGCGCCGCCAAGCGAGGGGGCGTTCAGACGGTGCTGCTCGTGGGGGACGCTGATCAGCTCCCTCCCGTGGGCCCTGGCTGTCCCTTCCAGAACCTGCTCACGAGCAAGGTCTGCCCCACGGTGCGGCTCACGAAGATCCACCGGCAGGCTGAGGAGTCGGGGATCGTGCGCGCGGCTCACGAGATCGTGCGCGGGATCGAGCCGAGCTTCAATGAGGTGGACTTCCAGCTCGTGGAGACGCCGGAGGCTCAGCACGTTCCGGCCGCGATCTGGGACCTCGTCTGCAAGGAGGGTCTCTCGATCACCGAGAGCCAGGTGCTCGCGCCCCAGCGCAACACGGCTTGCGGCGTGGAGGAGATCAACCGCTACATGGAGGAGCAGCGGGTCAAGGCCTTCAGCCAGCCCGAGCTCGCGCCCGCGCCTGTGGTCCGGGGCTCCTTCCGCAGCGGGACCAAGGTCCTGCATACGGAGAACGACTACGACCTGGGCGTCTTCAACGGAGAGATCGGCTTCGTCAGGGAGGCCACCCCGGGCGAGGTGATTGACCCTTCGGCCAAGGGCAAGCGCGCCCGCCGCCTGGACGAGCTCCGGGTGGAGATCGCCGGCGGGGTCAAGCTCTACAAGGGATCTGCGATCCGAATGCTCAAGCCCGCCTGGTGCCTGAGCGTCCACAAGAGCCAGGGCTCCCAGTGGGACGACGTGATCGTCGTTTGCCACCGGAGCCACACGCGCATGAACACCCGCCGCCTGCTCTATGTGGCCACCACGCGCGCCGCCAAGCGGGTCTGGGTCGTCGGCACGCGCTCCGCCGTCGCCAAGGCTGTGCGCAACGTGCAGGACGCCAAGCGCGAGACCTGGCTGGCCAGGAACCTCGCAAGGGAGGTCGCGTGAGCGAGGTCTACGACCGGCCGCGGTGGCTCAGCAGCGCCCGCGCGCGCAACGGTGCGGCGAAGTGCGACCGCGACCTGGCCACCGAGGTTCTGGAGTTCGATCACCAGTTTGGGCGCGAGTGGGTGACCAGGCGCGAGTGGTGCGACCGGAATATCGGCGAGACGCTCATGGACACCGCCGCGCGCCGCTGGCTTCGGATCAAGAAGCGCCTGCGAGATCGATCCAGAGAAGCAGGCGGGCCCCTCTACGAGGAGCGGAAGGAGCTGAGGCTCGCGATCCGCTCTGGCGAGCTGCACGAGGTGCTGGAGTTCCGCCTCCTGCCCCTGGCGCTGGCCTGGGCCGAGGACGTGCTGGCGCGTGCCAGGCAGCTCCCAGCTGACGAGGTGGACCAGATCGAGGCCGAGGGGCCGCAGTGGACAACCGAGGGCCTTGAGGCCTTCTTCGCGGAGGCAGCGTGAGGATCCTGGCACTCGACTTGGCCACCAAGACCGGCTGGGCGGCCTGGGAGGGCTCGCTGGTGGCCTCTGGCGTGCAGTCCTTCCCCAGCTCGCGAGGCGACTCGCTGGGAATGCGGCTCCTGCGCTTCCGCGGCTGGCTGCGGCGGGTCTGCGACGAGTTCGGTGCCGACGTGATCGCGCACGAGCTCTCGATCGTCGGCCCGCGCGCCAACAAGCTCGCGATCGACATGGAGGCGCTGATCCGCACCGAGTGCGCAGCGCGGGGGATCGAGAACGTCGGTGTCGCGGTCGGCACCCTCAAGAAGCACGCGACGGGGAACGGCGGTGCCGGCAAGCCGGCCATGGTCGCGGCTGCGGCCAAGCGCTGGGGGGTCGAAGTCCAGGACGACAACCACGCCGACGCCCTGTGTGTACTGGCGTGGGCCATGGACGAGATCGGGGAGCGGGCCAAGTGACCGCGCCCGCGCCGGCGGCAGCTCCCGCCAACCCACAGCGCCCGCCGCGCCCCAGCGCAGTCGAGATCCGCCGCGCAGTCGACGTGCTGTGCGGCCCGCTCTCCACCTCCAACGTCGTCGAGCTGCGCGCGCTCGGCGCCGACTTCGGGGGCCGCGGCTACAAGGCCGACTTCGGGGGCTTCTTCTCAGACGCTGACAAGCTGACCAACGAGGCCGTGAAGCTGAGCCGCGCGGGCGCCGCGGTCTACGTGACCCTGAATCCGCCCGAGCCCGCGCTGCTCTCCCGCGCCGTGAACCGCGTCCAGAAGCAGGGCAAGCGCTCGCTGCTCACGAAGGACGCGGAGGTGGCCTGTCGCCGCTGGCTGCTGGTGGACCTCGACCCGAACCGGCCGACGGGAGTCAGCGCCACCGACGAGGAGCTCGCCCTCGCGGAGGCCCTGGTGGAGGAACTCCTCGTCGCCCTCGTCGAGGAGCGTGGGTGGCCCCTGCCCGTGACCGGGATCTCGGGGAACGGCTGGCACGGGCTCTGGCGGATCGACCTTCCGAACGACGCCGAGGCGCTCGCCCTTGTGAAGGCCGTGCTTGAGGCGCTCAGCGCGCGCTTCAGCACGGCGCAGGTCAAGGTCGACACCGGCGTGTTCAACGCTTCGCGGATCACCAAGCTCTTCGGCACCGTCGCCAACAAGGGGGACCATTGCCCGGAGGCGGGGCGCCCGCACCGGCTCTCGCGCCTCGTGAACGTGCCCGACTTCGTGGAGGTCGTCCCGCGGGAGGCGCTCGAGCGCGCTGTCGCCGAGTGGGGATCGCCCACCGAGACTTCAAGCCCGCAAACCGCCAAGAAGCCGACGCCCGCCAGCACCAAGGCCGACGCCGCCAAGGTCGCGCGCTCCAAGGCTCAGCTCGCCGAGTGGCTGCAGGCCTGGCACGTCGAGGCCACCGGCCCTCGGCCCATGGGTGGCGGCTGGAAGTGGATCCCCCGCGCGCCCTGCCCGGGGCCCTGCGGCGAGACGGACGGGGCGCAAGTCGTCGGCGTGACCGCCAAGGGCGCCTTCTTCTACCGCTGCCACCACGAGCGCTGCACCTCCGCAGGGATCGCCTGGGCGCACTTCCGAGGGCACTGGGACGCCGAGCACGCCGACAAGCCGCTTCCCGAGGCCTCCCGCGCCGCGCGCGAGCTTGTCGAGGGGCTCGCGGCGCGGGCGCGGGGAGAGGAAGGCCCCGGCGTCGCCATGAGCGCGGCCGCTTTAGAGGCGATCGAGTTCGTCAAGCAGGAGAGCCCAGAGGCCTGGGCCGTCGCGCGCGCGGCACTCAAGGCCGTGCCCGGCGTGCAGATCGCCTCCGTCGAGAAGGAGGCCAAGCGGCGAGCTCGCAAGTTGGCCGTGGAGCAGAAGAAGGCCCAGGGGCGCACATTTATCGAGGTCAGCGGCAGGGTTCACGAAATGGTCGAGGAGTCCGAGAAGGCGCTCGCCAAGTGCTGCCAAGACGTCTACGCCAAGAACGGCTTGCTGGTCAGGGTTCGCCGCGACGAGTCGATCGAGGGCATGCCAGAGGACGTGATCGAGCCGATCCCCTACGGGGCCCTGCCGTCTCACATGACCAGGGCAGCCGAGTGGAACAGGCAGACGAAGGACGGCCTCGCGCCGTGCATGCCGCCCCGCGAGGTGGTCTCAGCTCTGCACGTGAAGGGCGTCTACCACCACGTGCGCCGGCTCAGAGGCCTCAGCGACTGCCCTGTGCTCCGGCCCGACGGCACGGTTGCGGACAGCCCCGGCTACGACGCGGCCTCGGGCTACCTGATCTCGTGGCGGGAGGAGTGGCCTGCCGTCCCGCGAGAGCCCACCAAGCAGCAGGCCGAGGACGCGCTCGCCCTCCTGCGCCTCGAGCTGCTCAGCGACTTCCCCTTCATGGAGGAGGCCGACGAGAGCGCGGCCCTCGCCTTCCTGCTGACCCTGATCGCGCGGCCAGCGATCCCGGGCCCCGTGCCGCTCTGGTTCGTAGACGCCGCCAAGTCGGGCACGGGCAAGACCCTCCTCGCTCGCAGCTGCGCCTTCGTGGCCCTGGGCCAGTGGATCGTGCCCATGGAGCCCAGCGCGAGCGAGGAGGAGTTCCAGAAGAACCTCACCTCGCAGTCCATGGAGGGCGAGCGCCTGATCCTGATCGACAACGTCAACACGGCCTTCGGGAGCGCGACCCTCGACGCCGCCGTGACCGCTGGCGTGCGTCGAGCCCGGGTCCTGGGGGTCTCCCGCACCGTGCGCACCCGCGTGCCGCTGATCGTCGCCACGGGCAACAACGTCGCGATCCGCGGGGACATGGTGCGGCGCTGCGTGCCCGTGCATATCGGCTGGCCCAACGGGAGCCCCTACAGGCGGACTCGCTTCAGGCACCCCTCGCTCAAGCACTACCTCGAGCACGACCGGCCGCGGCTGCTCACGGCGGCCCTGACGATCCTGAGGTGGCAGATCGCCTCGGGCTACCCGCAGGCCGACCTGCAGGCCCTGGGCAGCTTCGAAGCCTGGAGCGCCCTCGTCCGCAACGCCCTCGTCTGGCTCGGCATGCCCGACCCGATCGCTCGCCAGGAGGAGCTCAGGGACGCCGACCTGGCTCACGAGGACCTGCGCGTCCTCCTCCACGCCTGGATCGACGCCATGGGCGAACGCTGGGTCAGCACTCGCGATCTCGCTTCGACGCCCCGAGAGGAGCTGCGGGACGCGCTGATCGGGCTGCAGCCGAAGGGCTACCGCGGGGACCTCTCGCCCAGAACGATCTCGTTCGTGCTGCGCAAGTTCGTGGACAACGAGGCCGACGGCATGCGGCTCGAGCGCGGGAGGAAGACCAAGACGGGTGTCGAGTGGCGGGTGCAACGGGTGACCGAGCAGACCGAGCGGTGATCTCGTCACGCCTCGTCACCGGTTTGCCGATCTCGTCACCTCGTAAACCCTTTGATTCCAGTGTTTCGGTGACGAGGTGACGAAATGACGAGGAGTTCCCCCCTCTGCACTGGCCAAAAGGAAACCCCAACACACTTTCCCTATGGGCGGAGGGGTGGAACCCCCGTCATTTCGTCATTCTCGTCACCAGGCCTTGCTGACAAAGGACTTAAGTGGTGACGAGAATCCAAACCGGGTGGTCACCGGTGACCACCTCCGCCTGAAAGAGAAGATTATGAACAGAAGAAAAGCAAAGCTGACGCCCTCGCTCTCGCGCTGGATCGCCCAGCGCGTCGCCGACCAGAGCTACGAATGGAGCCGCGAGCTCTTCGAGGAGTTCTGCTCTCGCGAGCGCCTGACCCGCCCGCGAGACCCCCGCTGCGCCTCCGCCCTTTGGTATCGCAACACGGGCTGCAGCCGCCGGCCCAAGCTGCCCTGGCACACCTGTCGCGGCGGCGGTGGTGTGCTTGATCACGTCGATTTCTTCGAGCGCGCGGACGGCTCCCGCGTCATGACGGCGCAGCCCTACCCCTGCAACGTGGGCAAGCTGGAGACGCTCACTCTCGACGACCCCGCCAAGATCCGCGGCCTAGAGCGGTTCGGCGCCTGGGTCAGCGTCAAGGCCTACCCAGCCGAGCAGAGCTTCTACTACCCCGGCTCCACGCTGCTCCTGGTGATCGAGCCCAGCGTCTTCCCGCCCACAGCCGCCACTTGGCGCGCGGCCTTGGCGAGGCGACGACGCGAGTTCTCCGCATGACCCGCGAGGCAACCTGGCAAGAGCTCCTGGCGATCCTCAGCGCCCAGGCTCCCGAGCTGGGCGGCGTCGTCGTCGTGGGCCTCTTCGTGACGCTCTGGGTGGCTGTGGTGCTGCGAGAAGAGCAGCGGGCGGAGGACGCGTGAAGACTCACGAGCTCAGGACGTGGCCCGTCTACTTCCGTGCCATTCAGCAAGGCCTGAAGACCTTTGAGGCGCGCAAAGACGATCGCGGGTTCAAGGAGGGCGACGCACTCCTGCTGCGCGAATACGACCCCGAGGAAGACTCGCTCCCCCCAGGCGAGCGCTACACCGGGCGGGATTTATTGGTGCAGGTGACCTACGTCCTCAATGGCGGCCACTTCGGGATCGAGCAGGGTTGGTGCGTCATGGGATTTCGGCGTGTTGAGGAGGGTTCGTGAGCGATCAAGACCCAGGCCGTGCCTACCGCATGCACAGGATCTGGAAGAGGAGGGTCCGGGCTAACCCCATGGGCTGGTGCGGCCGAAAACTCGGCCAGGCAAGGCTCCTGTGGTATGTGCTCTGCCACCTCTTGGGCTGGGACAGATACAGCCTTCCTTTGATAGGGGCCTACTGCGAGTGGCACTTCGAGAAGCCAGTCAAGACCACAGTGGCCAGGCGCACCACGCCTAGCAGCCTCCCTGGCGGAGACCCGGTCGCATGACCCCGCCCCGCTCCTGCTCGGGCTGCATGAAGCCGCCCCTGCCCCACCGGCACCCCCTCGAGGCCACGGGCCGCGACGGGCACCGAATCGCCTTGTGCAGGGAGTGCCTGGCGGCTGTGGAGGAGGCGACCAACACGAAAGGATCCACCCATGAGCAAGACTGAATTCTGGACCGAGGGCAAGATCTGGCTGGCCTGCATTGTGGTCTGCCTCGCCTGCCTTGCCGCTGTCGTGGGGCCCGCTGGCGCCTCGCGAGCCCTCAGGGGCTGGAGCGCCAAGGCCTACGGGTCTGACTGGCTCGTCGTGCAATACACGCAGAGCGGAAGCGTGATCTCGTCCTGGGAGCTGCACGGCAAGAGCGTCGGCAACGAGACCAGCAGCGACGGGATCTACTTCACCGACGACACGGGAAACGTCGTCCACCTCTCGGGGCACTACGTCTACGTGGAGGTGGCTGGCGACTGGGCAGCGGCACGCTCGCGCTTCCTGCCCAAGAAGTAGCCGCAGCCCGTACAGACCGCCGCCCAGGACCAAGCGCGTCCGCCTGACCCTGGGCAGCAGGGGGAGAGTGAGCTCTAGGCCTAGTTCAGCTCGGTCACAATGATCGTGCTGTCCCAGTTCAGGGCAGCAGCAGGGAACTGGCCGCGAATGTCGAGCGCCTCTCCGGACGCGAGATAGATCTCCTGCGTTCCTGCAAAACGCATGTTCAGCGTGCCAGCAGCGCTGACCTGCTTGACCGCAAGCCAAGGCGTCTGCGCCACGGCGTCGATATAGGCGTGGACACGAAGCAGCGTGTTCGCGCCGAAGCTGTAGGTCCCGTCGAGGCCAATGAAGACGTGCACCAGGAGCGAGATATCCTTGTTCGCGGTGTATTTCCACTGCGAGCTCGTGGTCGTGATCGTGCCGCCGGTCAGCGTGTTCTCGACCTGGGTCGCGCACTCGAGGATCACGGGCGTGCCCACGGAGATTGCCTGCGAGGAGGCGGTGTATTTGGCGCGCGGACGCTTGGTCAGCGTGGCGGGAGGGGAGCCCTGTGGCGGATACCTCACCGCGTCACCTCGAGGTCAATCGTGAGGCGGCTGAACGTGGCAGCCGCGCCGTCAGGGCGGATCGCGTAGCTGTAGTTCTCGATACAGGGGATCTCGAAGGAGTAGTTGGCTCCTGCTGTGGGGGCCGTGCCTCCGTTGAGCGTGTGAACCTGCCCGTTGAGGTCGTCAGCGTCGGTCTCGAAGACCTCGACGGTGGCGGCCCCGCTCTTGGTGAAGTTGATCACCAAGGTGCCGTGTGAGTCGGGGGTCACCTTGGCGGCCTCGTTGCCGTCCGGGGTCGCGGACAGGTTGAAGCCTGAGTAGAGCCGCTCGAGTGTTGGGCCTGCCATGAGGGCCTCCTTGTGGGTGAGCGTGCAGCCTTGCTCAGCGCTCCGACCGGGGCTGCGGGTAGGGGGCTAGGCCCTCGATGGTTGTCTGTGCGTGCGCTGTCCGCGTCAATCGCCTTGCTTGCCAGGGGGTGCCCCCTGTTGGGTCCTCCTGGGCGTTTGTGGATATGCGGGCGTCTA
>Ga0316204_10002230_pt1 | contig 45242 bp, 53 predicted proteins | sample 6monrhotite_MG_2_FD_205661 | JGI IMG/M metagenome (GOLD analysis project Ga0316204, IMG submission 205661) | Microbial mat bacterial communities from mineral coupon in-situ incubated in ocean water Damariscotta River, Maine, United States -... | ecosystem: Environmental > Aquatic > Marine >... | reverse complement strand
GAAGCCGAATGAGGAAAGTGAGCACTTGATGGATGTTTATTACTGCCACCAAAAGGTCCTGACTTTAGACCTTAGGAGGCCTTCTAAATGAATGCGAAAAGTGTTACCTATGTACCTTCCCTAAACAGAGGGTTAGGGTGAGGGGGCACAGTTAACTATTTTCTTCTATGTTTTAAATAATGAAAAACACCCGGCAAAACAGAAAGAAAAATAATGACCAGCACCACCGGTAAAATGTATTCTCCCGCCGTTGGAATCAATGCACCAATATAATAACCCATCAAAGTAATAACACCGCCCCACAAAACCGCACCAATCACGTTATACAAGAAGTAACTCCGATACTGCATAGAAGCCATGCCTGCAACGATAGGAACAAAAGTTCTAACCACCGGCACTAAACGTCCTATCACCAACGCTTTACCACCATGTCTTTCATAAAATTCATGTGCCTGATGGATGTAGCGCTTTTTAAACCATATCGTATCTTTGCGCCGCATCAACCAATGACCCAACTTGTCACCAAACCAATAACCGATGGTGTAACCCAACATGGCGGTAAAAACCAACGCGGGAACTAATATCCAAATATTAAAAATATGTTTTGATGCTAATAAGCCTGCAGCAAAAACCAGACTATCGCCCGGCAAGAAAAACCCGAAGAAAAAACCTGTTTCTATCAACACAATAAGCAGCAGACCCGTATAACCAATCGTGCTGACCCACTGTGTTATATCGAAGTTTTGAATAAAATCCATCATTAGCTGAAATTCCATTTAAATGAGATCGTAATTCTGGCATAAAAAAGTGGTTTTGTCGCTAACTGAACTCACTGAATCAATGGAATTTATTCAGCAATCATCTATACTTATTATCAAGTTAATTTATAGAATGGAGACGAAAAATGAAAAGTTTACTATTAAGCTTAATTGCTTTCTTTGGTTTAACAACTTTTGCGTATGGAACACCCACAACGGATGTACAATTCCATAATTACACGGATAAGAAACTTTCGTATACGCTAAAACATGCGTTCATTGCAAAGAAATCTTATTCAGGAACCTTGAAACCCAATTCTTCCCACCGACGAGAAATAAATAGCTATCTCTCTGGCTACTCGGTGACTGACATTACCAACAATAATACTTGCAACTATACCGTGGGTGATGAGCGTGTTGAGTTTTATAAAAACAGATGTCTAAGCATTCAAACTAATTAGAACGAGACTGCCCTTGCTTAAGTAGATAACCCAAAAGAACCCTTACGAATATGTTCGATTTGATCACGCAGCTTCGCAGCTTCTTCAAATTCTAAATCTCTGGCGTGCTGCAACATGCGCGCCTCTAATTCGTTAAGTTGTTTTGATAATTGCTTCGGCGACATCGCCAAGTAATCCGCTGCTTCTTCCGCAAGCATTTGAGGAACAGAAAAACCTGCCTTATCTGCCACCCCTTCACGCGCACCTTCCAAAATATCATTCACTGCTTTTTTAATACCTGTGGGCGTTATATTGTGCTTTTTATTATAATCCTCTTGGATTTTACGACGACGATCGGTTTCATCCATCGCTTTTTTAATCGACTTCGTAATGGTGTTCGCATACAAAATCGCCCTGCCATGCAAATTCCGAGCTGCACGCCCTATCGTCTGCACCAAGGAGCGCTCTGACCTTAAAAAGCCTTCTTTATCCGCATCCAGTATTGCCACTAATGATACCTCGGGCATATCTAAACCTTCGCGCAGCAAGTTAATGCCGACCAGCACATCAAACACACCTAAACGCAAATCACGAATAATTTCAACGCGCTCAACGGTATCTATATCTGAATGTAAATAACGCACACGCACATTATGCTCTGATAAATATTCCGTTAAATCTTCAGCCATGCGTTTGGTTAATGTCGTCACTAATACACGTTCTTGCTTTACAACTCGTTTTTTAATTTCAGAAAGCAAGTCATCCACTTGTGTATCCACTGGACGAATTTCTACTTCAGGATCCAACAAGCCTGTAGGCCTAACTAATAGCTCAGCTACTTGATCACTGTGTTCTGCTTCATAGTTACTCGGCGTAGCAGATACAAAAATCATTTGGGGTGAAATTTTTTCAAACTCTTCAAAACAGAGTGGACGATTATCTAAGGCAGATGGCAGTCGAAATCCGTATTCAACTAAATTTTCTTTTCGTGCACGATCACCTTTATACATAGCACCCAGCTGCGGTATCGTCACGTGTGATTCATCGACAACAAGCAAGGCATCATCAGGCAAGTACTCCATAAGCGTTGGTGGCGGATCACCCGCCTCCCTACCTGACAAATAGCGGGAGTAATTTTCAATGCCAGAGCAATAACCCAACTCTAATATCATTTCGATGTCGAATTGCGTGCGCTGCTCTAGACGCTGCGCTTCAACTAATTTATTAAGCTCTCTTAATTCTTTCAGGCGTTTTTTTAATTCTATTTTGACAAGATCAATCGTCTTTAACATTTGCTCACGCGGCGTCACATAATGTGTTTTTGGAAAAATAGAAACTCGCGTGACTTCGCGCAAGATTTTATTGGTCAAAGGATCAAAAATACTAATTTTATCAACTTCATCATCAAACAATTCAATGCGAACAGCTTCGCGCTCAGAATCTGCAGGGAAAACCTCAATCACATCACCGCGCACACGATAGGTCGAACGATGCAGCTCCACATCGTTGCGCGTATATTGAATTTCAGCCAGTCGTTGTATAACAGCACGATGATCAATTACATCACCACGACGCAGTTGCAACATCATACCTAAATAGGATTTTGGATCACCCAATCCATAGATTGCAGAAACCGTTGCAACGATAATGGTGTCCGGTCTTTCTAATAACGCTTTTGTCGCTGACAATCGCATCTGTTCAATGTGATCATTAATCGATGCATCTTTTTCGATGTAAGTATCACTCGATGGCACATAAGCTTCTGGCTGATAATAGTCATAATAAGAAACAAAATATTCGATAGCATTGTTAGGAAAAAATTCACGAAGCTCTGCGTAAAATTGTGCAGCTAAAGTTTTATTAGGGGCTAAAACCAAAGTCGGACGTTGCACTTCTTGAATTACATTAGCAATGGTGAAGGTTTTACCAGAACCTGTGACACCCAACAAAGTTTGATACATGAGCCCATCGTTCAAGCCTTCTACTAACCGTACAATCGCTTTTGGCTGATCTCCGCTGGGTTTAAACCGGGATTTTAATTCAAATTGCTTGGGCATTTCGAGTTCCTGTTCAGTCAAGCTGGGTTGACCCCCTCAGCCCCATGCATTAAATTACGCGATTGCTTTAGGAGAGACAAAAATGACTATATTATCCGAACGCGTATCTCGTATCCAACCATCAGCCACGATTGCCGTTAATGCCAAAGCAAATGCTTTACGTGCCGAAGGCCATAACATCATTAATCTTAGCGTCGGTGAACCTGATTTTGATACACCTGAATTTATCAAAGAAGCCGCCATTAAAGCGATTCATGACGGTTTTACTAAATATACTGCCTCCGAAGGCATCCCAGAATTACGTGAAGCCATCATTAACAAACTTTCCAATGATAATGATTTGCAATATGAAATGAATCAAATTTTAGTATCTGACGGATTAAAGCAAACACTTTTCAACCTCACGCAAGCCCTGCTAAACGATGGGGATGAAGTGATTACCCCCACGCCTTATTGGGTATCATATCCAGCGATGGCAAAATTAGCCGGCGCAACGCCTGTTTTTGTCGAATCAACGATGGCAAACCGCTTTAAAATAACGCCGGACGCACTGGAGAAAGCGATCACGCCAAAGACACGCTTGTTCATGATTAATAGCCCAAGCAACCCTTCTGGTATGGCTTACTCTTTAGATGAGCTCAAAGCCTTGGGCGCCGTTTTGAAAAAACATCCGCAAATTATCATCGCTTCTGACGATATATACGAATATATCTTTTGGGGCGAAGACCGCTATGTGAATATTTTAAATGCCTGCCCTGAGCTCAAAGATCGTACGATTATTGGCAACGGCATGTCTAAAGCGTATGCAATGACTGGCTGGCGTGTTGGTTATGCTGCAGGCCCTGCTGACCTGATTGCTGCAATGAAAAAAGTTCAAAGCCAAAGCACCACCTGCGCTAATTCAATTGCTCAAAAAGCTTCTGCTGTCGCATTGAACGCGGGCCGTGACTTTTTCCAACCGATGTTAGAAGCTTTTAAAAGCCGCCATGACTTCGTGCTCGATGCCTTAACCGCGATGGACGGTGTTGAATGCTTGAATTCCGACGGCACCTTCTACCTCTTCCCAGACATGACAAAAGTAATAGCACGCTTAGGCCTAAAAGATGACCTTGAGCTCGCTGAATATTTCTTAGAAAAAGCCAATGTAGCCATGGTCCCGGGAACGGCTTTTGGCATGCCAAACTTTATTCGCTTCTCCTGCGCGACAAGTGAAGAAAATTTGCGCAAGGCTGTTGATCAAATCGCTAAGGCTATCAATTCAAACTAAAAATCTTATTGACCATACCCAGGCCGCCCATTACCATAGGCAGCTTGCTTTGGCAGCCCTTCCTCGGTAGCTCAGTGGTAGAGCACGGGTGAGCTGGAAATAATAATAGTCCGGGGGACTATTATTCCACCGAACGACCAGACAGGATGTCTGGGCTGGGCTCTCCAAGAATGATTAAAATCCGGCATGGATGCCAAGGAAAAATTAGCTAACAAAGTAAGATCAGTCACCTGCTAATTTCATATGAAGCACGTGACAAGAAAATAGAAAAGAGTTCATACCGTTCCCCGGTAGCTCAGTGGTAGAGCAGGTGACTGTTAATCACTTGGTCGTTGGTTCGAATCCGACCCGGGGAGCCATTTTAACTCCAGTTAACCAACAAGTTACAAATCTTTTACTTAACCCACCACCTCTACTTCCAACTGCCTTGCGGGAGTTTTGCGGGACTTACCGTTAATCCCCTGAGAACAGTCAAAGTTGGCGCACTCGTACGTGATTCACAAATCAAATTCACAGCAGAAATAAGATCACTTATCTCAGCTGATGAATAATGCGTCGTGATTCGTTCAGACTTATGTCCCAACAAATCCTGACGATCTTCGTAATTCACACCAGCGGAGCGTAAACGACGACCGAAAGTGTGACGCAGATCATGCACACGTATATCAGCAATACCCACTCGTTTTCGAGCGCTCTGCCAACCCGTATTATTCATCGAGTAATAAGGTCGCATTTCACCCTGCCTCCGATGCGCAAAAACATAGCGACAATGATTGCCTCGCTGTCGATCTACCACTGCTTTTGCTACCTTATTAAGAACGACCAACCTATCTTCACCATTTTTAGTAAACTTTACTAACCGGCTATCCTCTCTATGGTACCAACCCGGCAATATAAAAACGCTCGTATCTAACTCAGACACTGGCACTTCCCATTGCCATTGCAGTTGACAAATTTCTTGATCACGACAACCTGTATTGACCGCAAATAATGCCATCTCACGTAACAAAGGCGGCAATTCTATGAAAAAACGTTTCTGCTCTTCCCAACTTATTGGCCTAGGTTTTCGTGCATCATGCAAAGGCAATAACTTAATTTTTGGTGCCTGTAAGAGCCATGCATTTCCTTTTTCATCTCGCCACTCTTCAGCAGCCAGTTTTAAAAGATGACGTAACACTTGCAATGCATAGTTAAGAGTGCGGTTTTTAACACCTTCCTCTCTACGAGACTCAATAAAGCGAACCAATGCAACATTACCCATATGGATCGCTTCAAGCGGCTCATTCGCTAAATAATCGTGGAGTCGTTTTAATTCTTTAATATCTTTACGAATCGATATTTTAGATTTTTTAACGCTCACATATTTTTTAGCAGCTTCATCAAATGTATGAATCGGCCTCACACCAAAAATTCTTAACTGCCTAATCTCTTCAATACGTTTTGCTAAAACCAGCTCTGCTTCTGCTAAAGAAGCTGCTCCAGTACTTTCGCAAAATCGTTGCCCGAAGAGTTGTTTGTCAATATGCCAGACGCCCTTACGTTTGTAGAGCCCTGGCGTTCTCTTTTTTGCCATAATGAATTCCTCCGATTAATTACCTCTGTCGCAGGAATCCCGTTGCGACGCTTATGATCTCTTAACCACTCATCCAAATCAAGCCGATCAAAACCAATACCACGTTGACCCAATGGTATTACCGTCACATATGGCCTAACAGTGCGGTTAAAGAGAACACGATCCATACCTAAATATTGCGGTGCTTGCTTTAAGCGAATCACTCTTGGAAAAAACAAATCAGATTCTTGCTTAGACATAAGTTCATACCTATAAATCGATATTCACACTCAATCCTCATTTTTTGCTCCTCAAATATAGTTTTTCATATCACTCCTTTTCTTAATTGAATATGTTGAACCTTAAAAGGTTGCTTGTTGACAAAGATAGCCTGGCCTAATGACAAGCGTTTAATCTCATCCGGATGAATAATAAATTCTCGTGTTAAGCGAATTGATCCTGTTGGACTGGAAGTCTGTTGCGTCATGACTTGAGAGGTAATAACAAAATCTTCTTTTGTACCAATAATATTCGCTAAAGTTTCTGCATCATCGGGATTATTCTGTCGTTGGATAAGATAGTTGTTGGTATTATTTAATATCTGTCCCAACAGAGCGTCACTACCTTTTTCAATGACATCCGATAAGGACTGTGTCGATAACACAGCATGCACACCTGCACCACGACCTTGATTAATAAGATGCATAATCTGCGTGCCAGCAAAAACAGAAAACTCATCAAATATAGTGATTATTTTTTCTGGAACTTCTTGACTCAGTTGTGTCGCAATCAGAGCCTTTAAATCATTGATGATGAGCTTTCCCAATGTCTCAGCATAAGCTGGAAACGCTAAGGGCTGTAAACAAAAATAGACAATCGCTTTTTCTTCTAAAGCTTGCCTTAAGGTCAACACGGAGCCCGAACTACAATCAAATAAATTTCCAATTTCACTTTGCGCAATCGTTTCAATCTCTGCAATCAAACTTTCTATGCTAGGTCGCTTGGCTTTTAATGTTTTAATCAGATCATTAAGAGACGGATCTTTGGCATTATGGGTAAGTTGATACAAGGTTGTATCTTCCAGATGATGCGCCAACGAAAACAAATCAACCTGAATCTGACAATGCTCCAACACCTTAAAAACCGTTTGTAAGTAGCTTTCAGCAAGCTTGCGATAATGGTCTTCGCTCCAATGACGCAACTCAACAATACGGTCTTTTTTAGAGGTAAATCCACCAGAGGCCAGCGGATTGTATTTCACACTATCACCAACCATAGAAAACAAATAGAAAGGTCGGCCTTGTTGTTTTGAGTATTGAGCAACACGCTCGGCAAGATTACGATCCCCTTTACCATCCACATAAAATAGTGGCAGTTTTCGCTGGATTGCACTTTCAATAATATTACCCAGCCCTGTTGTTTTTCCAGAACCGGTAGTACCCACCACTAAGGTATGCAAATTCGCTGCCGAATCAGTCAGCATCACAGGCTGACCAGCAACTCGATCAATTCCTATTATCGTGCCCGTATCATAAGCAGATTGTGATATATGGTGAAATCCTCGTTGTAATCGCTTTTGACATATAAAACGTTGTGTCAAATTATGCTTCCCCCGCGCCACTCTCTTAATTTCATTTTGTAATCCACTCTTGTGTTGCAATAGCGCTGAAAACAAAGCAGAGAATAGGATTCCATATGGAATAGCAGACAACCATACATAAATGTGCTGTAGTGGCTGAAGGTTGGCATGTAGCAACCCTGTAAAAACCCCATCATTCAATCGATGCAACACCCGAACGCTAATACCATCGATCACCCAAGCACTCACTACTAACACAAGCCCAAAAATCAAAATCCATAATGCCGGTATACGAAACCATCGAATGAATAATGAAAGCAGTAAACCTACCCCGACACTTACAAGAGAAAGGAAAACCCCACATAGCATCAAGAAAAATAATAATCCATTGATGGGATGACCGGTAATGATCTCAAGCATAGTATCGAATAAGCTATGTTTACTGGAATGTACCTGAGCCATATAGTGCTAACCTTTAACCTAGAAATTCATCTAACAAATGAACTTGAATGAAATTCACCTTTTCAGCAAAGGTACGAATCAATCGCTGAATCGAGCCATCGCCACAGAAATACCAAGTTTCATCGACCTTTGTGTTTTGATAATGATGCTCAAAGATCCTTTCTAAACGCGATTTTCCCTTGGCACTCAGCTCCACTTCAATGGCAACGCATTTGTCGGGCAAGACCAACAAACCATCATTAAGATGACCAGCATTCCCCACGCCATGTCGCCCACTTTGATGTCGCAACTGACGCTCAGTCACGAACTGACCACCCCAGCGTTCATACAAACTAAGACTGAGATCAATCACCTGTAAATCATGTTGAAAGCTTCCTATCGAGAGCCGCCTTAAAGAAGACAATGGACTTTCACAGACACGAACCCCTTCAGCAGTAACCCGATAAACGCCGGGCTGATGATGAAAAACGCGCTCATGTATTAAAAGCCTACGTTGCACTAACTTATAAACACGCTCATAGGCCGTCGACCTTGCCACAGCCAATCGACGACGTATCTGCTCAGTCGTCACAAAACCACAATCATTCGCCCATCGCATCAATTCCAAATCACGCTGCATTATTCGCATCATCACCTCCCTCTCCTCTCCCATTTTCTATTTATCTTTTTATATCACCATCTCCCTACATCCACCTTCGCCGGTTCCTGACCTCGGTCTCTAAAACAAACAACTTGTTGGTCGTTGTGAGGGCGAGGTCAGGAAATTTTAAGCGTAGCAAAAAATAGGCGAAGGTGGATGCGGTAGATAGTCAATAATTTCCTTATTTTTAAAGAGTAAAAATAGTTTTTCCACGCTATTTTTATCAGATTTTCTTCCATATTCAGATCCGGATTAAGTTCCGGATTTACAAAATGGAAACCAGTCCGGCTTTACAACTCGCGATAAAGCCCTTGGATTGCATTCATGGGAATGCCACCAAAATATCTGGAATCCCAAGAGTGAACGGGATCATGGCTACCATATACCCACACGGTTTTAATATTGTGATAAATTCCGTTTTTGACCCAATGAAAAATGTGTCGGCCGTTATGATTCACTGCTTGTTGTGGCGTAAAATACCTATGGCCATTCACACGAATAAAGTTTGAAGAGAGCGCAACCTCATCAGCTGGAACTGCAATGACCTGCTTCAATAATCGCATGGCATTCCCTGGACAAGGACCACTGCTAATATAACCTTGTGACTTGCCTACTAACGCCATGCGCTTTGGTAAACAGAATGAAATAATATCTCCTCGATGGATCTTTGTGTGGTGACACTGCTGATAAATCCCAATAGGCATAGACCCAGTGAAATTTACCCTGATACCCATTAACTGAAAGAGAAGGATAAGCAGCCCAACGGCGCCAAGTGCTATCCATAGGAAACGTAGTCTGGCGAGTTGTTGTTCCGTCAATGTTTTCCTATCCGTAAATACAGTGAGAAAATGACCTGCCTTTGGCAGCCACCCAAGCACTAGACTAAAAAATAGATAGAATAAAGACATCCCCCTTTCGGGGGATTTTAAAGGGAATGAAGCTATTTTAAATGTTGATCTAGGAAATTTCGTGGCTCAAGAAAATGCGACTTTGAGTCTACCAAGTGCTGTTGATCTGCCAGTTTTTTTTCTAACAATAATTTCTACATCTTGGTTTAGCAGATTCAAGAAATGAATCAGTCTTTCCATTGAAAAACCACTTAATCTCCCATTTATTAAAGCTGAAATTTTTGGTTGATTAATTTCAAGAATCTTTGCAGCTTCAGCTTGTTTGAGGTTTCTTGTTTCAATAATTTTTTCAATTCGCATAGCCAACCTTGCTTTCGCTAACCGCTCTTCAGCATCTGGAAAGCCTAAATCTTGGTAAACATTACCACTACCTTCAATATATTTTATTTTTCGAGCACTCATCACAATCACCTTTTAATCTGGTTTATAGTCTCTAGTTCTAAAAGACGTTGTTTAATTAAATCTATTTCTTGCTTTGGCGTTTTAATACCCTGCTTTGATTTCTTCTGAAAACAATGCAACACATAAGCAACAGCACCAATTTTAACGGTATACACTGCTCGATACGTGTTTGTATCATAATCAGATACAATTTCCATCACTGTTGGCTTCAAGCCTTTCAAAGGTTTGGCATTCCTTGGAACAATTCCTTCCTGAATCTTATGCAGCGAATAGCCAATACTATCTTTCACTACCTCAGGAAATTTCTTTAGATTCTTCAAGGAATCTCCTACCCATACTACTTTCTTCATAGATAATTATATCCTATTTTTGGGATAATTCCACAATATCCACCCCTTAAAAACTGTATTTATCACTTCTTCCCAATTCAAAAGCACGCTAAAGCGCCCTGAGCTCCAATCTTTATTCCTCTGGCAACCGATCAAATGCATTTTCTTGATAATATCCTTTAACATAGGACCATAGTTTTTTATCCGTAATATCACTTACTCTAATACCACTATATTTTCGTCTTAACTCTTTTGCCATAAGTTTATAGATCGACTGACATGTTTTCTTATCTTTAGAATTTTCTCCACTCATACACTCTTCATAGTTGTATCCTGCCTGCGAAGCATGACTGGCCAAGCCAAGCTTCATATCAGCAGTAACAGCACTGGCTAACAAAACTCGAGCCACCGATGCATGGCTGTACTGATCTAATGGATTTGAATGTGAACAACCCACCAAAGCTATCATACCTAATCCACAAAGTAATTTTACCCCTAGTCGCTTTTTCATCTTTTTTCTCCTTTTTGTTAAATCAATCAGATAAACAATCTTCTTTTATCTGAGCTGACAGCTGGTCCTCCAGCAGTTCGGTGGAAGGCAATACTGATTGTAAGGCTTCCGGAATCTGTTTTGACAATGCATATCGTGCTATCCCCATAGGGCTTTCCACCCTCTCCAACGCATACTCTGCCACAACGCGATTGCGTGATTCACACAAAAGCAAACCCAAGGTAGCACTATGGTGTTTTTCTTTAACAAGATCATCGACTATCGATAAATAAAAATTAAGCTTCCCAGAATGTTCCGGTTTGAACTTCCCTTTTTTAAGTTCCACAACCACGTAACAATTTAATTTAATATTAAAAAGCAGAAGATCAATATAAAAATCATCACCACCAACATCGATATGATATTGACTACCAACAAAAGCAAATCCCGTCCCCATTCGTAATAAAAACTCTCTAACATGGTCAACGAGTTCTTTTTCAATCTCATGTTCCTTGGCATGATGTGAAATTGGTAAGAAACCTAGGTCTATAGGATCTTGAATGAATGCTTGCGCTAAATCAGATTGGGGCGCTGGTAGTTGGGCTTTAAAATTCGACAACTTATGCCCATCCTGGCCCTGGCGAGCAAAAAGATCCATTTTGATGTTTCGTGCTAAGGCATCGCGTGCCCAACCCTGCTGGATCGTTTGCTCAGCGTACCATTCTCGCGCTACACCTTCTTTAACCTTTTGAATTAATAGAATAATATGACCCCAGGGTAATTGTGAAACAGCCTGTTTCACAAATCCATCACCTGGATAAATCTGCGCCAGTTGCCGCATATGAAATAGATTGCGACGTGAAAAACTTTTCATGCCTGGGAATAAGTTCATTAAGTCAGTAGAGATCTGCTCCAATAATTTAGCCCCCCCAACCAGAATGTTTCTGACGCTCTACAATTATTTTTCCAATCTCCCAATAAAGCTTAATTTGTTCAGCGTTAGCAGCCAACATAGTTCGCATTCGCGCTGAAACAACTTTTTCTTTTAATGTTTTAATCAAATTTTTATATTCTGGATCCATTTGAATAATATCTTGCATCAGATAGCCTCCCTTAAACTGAAAATTGATACGAATGGGGAAACACCATATCACGGGTTAATAACACTTTATAACTCGTATTTTTAAGATCATAACCCTATAGTGATTGATTTATGTCTAATGCTCTCTACAATAAACTCTTTGTTTATTTTAAATAATTCATGGAATCATAAATGAAAAACACCTATCAAAAAATCGAGAAATTATTTACGAAGCTATCGCATCTCTCCCACATTGAACGCATGATGATATGGGATGAAGCAACGATGATGCCACCCGGAGGCGGAAAATCTCGTGGAGAAGCCTTAGCAACATTAAAGTCAATCCAACATAACATGTTGCTTGATCCAAAAAATATTGAATTAGTTGAAGAAGCAAAAAACCAAATAAATCTAAGTGAGTGGGAAAAATCTAATATCAACTTGATTGAAAAAAAACTAAAAGCGCAAGCCTGCTTACCTGTAAAATTAGTCAAGGAATTAACGACTGCGGCTGTTGAATCAGAACAAGCGTGGAGACAACATCGTACTGAAAACAATTGGACAGGATTTCTTCCATACTTAGAAAAAACTTTTTCTCTCGTCAAAGAATCCGCACAACTGCGCTCTGAAACATTAGAACTAGATTGCTATGATGTATTGATAGATGAATATTCCCCAGGACTTACACAGCACTTTATAGATCCCATATTTAATGAATTAAAAAATATACTGCCTCCGATGATCAAAAAAATATGCGACAAGCAAAGCAATAACGCTATCATAATTCCAGAAGGCCCTTTTGATATTACCAAGCAACAACAACTTGGCAAAGAATTGATGAAAAGCATTGGCTTTGATTTTAATCGCGGCCGCCTTGATATAAGCCACCACCCTTTTTGTGGTGGTGTGCCCGATGATGTGAGAATAACGACACGTTATCGAAATGATGAGTTTATATCCGCTATGCTCGGTGTATGCCATGAGACTGGACATGCGTTATACGAACAAAACTTACCAGAACAATGGCATCATCAGCCAGTTGGACAAGCTTTGGGAATGACCGTACACGAAAGTCAATCACTGATTATTGAAATGCAAGCCTGTAGAAATCGTGAATTTATACAATTTTTTAGTAAAAAACTAGAAACTCATTTTGGCAATCATAAAGCACTTCAAGCCGAAAATTTATATAAGCTAATGACAAAGGTAAAACCTAATTTAATAAGGGTAGATGCAGATGAAGTAACCTACCCTCTCCATGTTATTCTTCGCTATGAAATCGAACGAGATTTATTAAACAATAAAATCAGTATTCAAGACTTGCCCGAAATATGGGATAGCAAAATGATCTCTTATCTTGGCATCTCAACCAAAGATAACTACAAAGATGGTGTAATGCAGGACGTACACTGGCCTGCAGGCACTTTCGGATACTTCCCTGCTTATACGATTGGGAGATTAATGGCTGCTCAATTTTATAAGTCAGCACTAAAAGTATATCCCGAAATCAATAATAACCTAAGGTCTGGAAATTTCAGTAAGTTAGTTAATTGGCTTGATGTAAACATACATAAGGCTGCATCGAGCAATAATTTTCAGAGTTTATTGAAAAATATTTCCGGTGAGCATTTAAATCCAAAATATTTTTTAGATCATGTTGAAAATAAGTATGGTTAAGCTGCAGTTTACCTTGAAAAAGAAATTGAGCCACCTGACTCAGCAAAACTTTTGCAGAACTAACCACAGCCTCAGCTGCATCGCCAAAAGCCGAACGAAGCGCTCCATATTCTTAATAGATTAAAGATTAATAAGCCACGATAATTTTAATTTGATCTGTTATAATCTGTCTCAGAAGAAAAATGAATGAATATTTTTACTAACAAATTACTAAACTCATGCATATACTTTTTGATTTAGACGGCACCCTCTCAAACCCAAAAGTTGGGATTATAAATTCCATCAAGTTCGCACTCGAAAATCTACAAGTAGAGGCCCCTGATAATCTTGATTGGTGTATTGGCCCACCATTATTGAATTCCTTCAAAATAATACTAAACACAAAATCAGATAGCAGAGCGAAAAATGCTTTGGAACTATATCGCCAATATTTTACAAAGAAAGGGCTCTATCAAAATATACTGTACCCAAACATACCTGAGCTATTAAAAAAACTAGTAGATCTGGAAATAACACTTTATGTGGCAACATCAAAACCTACTATTTATGCAAAGAGAATCATATCTCATTTCAACCTAGAGCACTATTTTAAGTTTATTTATGGCAGTGAATTGAACGGAGAAAGAAGCGATAAAAAAGAACTAATTTCCTATATTTTGGATAAAGAAAAACTACATAACAAGAAAACAATGATGATTGGTGATCGAAAATACGATCTTACAGGAGCACATGCTAATAATATTCCATCCGTCGGAGTGACTTATGGTTATGGTAGTTATGACGAGCTTAATCACTGTCAGCCAGCTTATCTCGTAAATTCACCTTTGGATATTCTTGATTGTATTGATACTTTCGTTTTATAACTAAATTAAAGCAGTCTTGACTTACCCATATCATAGCAATAGCTTACCTTATACTACAAAAGTCAAAGCAACGTGCTATCGAGTGAACCACGCACGCAGTAAGCGAGTATGTCGAAATACTCAACCAAGCATAATTAAGCAGGATACTCACTATGGCCTCAAAAAAGCACTCATAAAAAAATATTGTATTGAATGCATTGAATGCATTGGACGCCATACCCGGTTCGGTTTTATAATGCAAAACATGACTATTTGCAGCAATAAAAAACTCTTTCAAGTAGGTGCGCTATGCGGCTTTATTGATAAAGTCTACGAAGGCAATCACACAATGAAAGACCTTGCATCAAAAGGAAACTTTGGTATTGGCACATTTGATTTAGTACATGGTGAAATGATTGCTTTTGATGGTAAATTTTTTCGCGTTATTGAAGATGGCGTTGCAAGAATAGTAGATCCAAACCATAAAACACCATTTGCCTGGGTTGTCGACTTTGAGGAAACACATTCATTTACCCTAGAAGATATCAAAAGCTTCGATCATTTCGGACTATCTTTTGATGAAAAAATTCCGTCACAAAATTTTATTTACGCTTATCGGATCGACTGCATGATTGAGCATATCCAGTTTCGCACTGAAGCATGTCAACCACGACCATTTAAGCCGTTATCTGAAACATTGCCACATGTACAAAAGAACTTTGAGCTATTCGATATTAGCGGCACCATCGCTGGATTTCGCTTCCCTGAATATTTTTCGACACTCAATATCCCAGGACATCACATGCATTTCCTAGAACCTAAATCAATGCAAGGCGGGCATATATTCGATATCAAATTCAAAAAAGCAACAGTCAGTGTATGTGCAATTAAAAACTATGAATTAGCATTAGTTGACTCTCAAGCGTTTGCCGAATTAAATGTCGGCGAACAAGATATTATAAAAGCAACCCATGCGGTTGAAAAACAAAAAAACTAGCAATAATTTCCTATATCTAGTAATTTAACCGAATTCCCTAATAAATAATGGAGTATTGATATGGGCTGTTTACTCGTCATTTTTTCCTTGTTCGTTCCTCGACTTATCATGTTCGGAATTTTTCTATTTACCAATTGGTTTTCGCAAGCTTATTCGACAGTAATATGGCCAATACTCGGCTTTATTTTTATGCCTTATACAACACTCGCTTACTTAGCAGCAATGCTCAATAACAATCACCAAATCACTGGCGGCTGGATTGTCCTTATCGTTGTAGCTGTGTTTATTGATTTCGGTGGACAAAGCGGTACAGTCTCCCACTATCGTTAAATATTGACATTACTTGCACCCATAACTGACAAAAGTTAGTATCTTCATATTGTTCAGGATGAACCACCTAAAGGGATTTAAAATGAAAAAGATCTTTTTTGCTCTACAACTCGTAATCCTCTTTCTTGGATTAGCCTGCATTTCCGGCTGCCTTAATAAAGAAGAAAGAACCTCAACAAGCTCACCAACAACAACTACGGGCACAGCCTCGCCTGAAGCTGAAGTAGATAGAACAGGAGGTGGTGGAGAAGCAGCAGTTAGTGGCACTGCTACCAACACAGGCACGGTGACAACCATCGGTAGTGGCACAGAACAAGTACCTCCCGGTTTATAAAAAGAGCACGGATATGTCATCAAAAAAAATATTTCTCATTCTAGCTTCATTGCTATTAATCGTAGTAAGCGTGGGTCACGCCACCAACGAATCATCCAATCAATTTCGAATTTATAAAAAACGCCTGAATAGCAAATGGTGGTTGAGTACATCTTACCTCCATGATGGATTTAATTTTAATTCAGCCAATGCTGCCGGCTCGCTCGACAACAAAGGTGATTCAAACATATATCGTGCGGAAGTATCGCGATTTTTCCCCGATGAAAAATTGGTAGTAAGTGCTTTATATAAACGCATAACTACAGATTCTGAATCAAATTCACTGATCGGTACAACAAGATCACATGGCTTCTCAAAAATATCGAGTAACCTTTTTGGTCTCAATATTAAAAAGGTATTTGGCAGATTCTTTTATTTAGCAACCTACGGTGCTTATGGGCCAACACATCTTAGATTATCCGTATCCAACGAATTCTTAGGTACTGGCGGCCTGAGTGCGGCTGGTAATGCAACCTACAATGGTGACTTTTGGTATGCGGGTGCAAACACAGGTGCTTTAATTCCAGTAGGCACGGATTGGCTTATAGGCGGCGTCCTAAACTTCATCTACGTAGCTTCAAATACAGATCGGTATACCCTACCCCAACCCGGCTTCCCACCCATTTCTCAATCAGCAACATCGATTACAACAGCAAACTTATTACAAAACTTTGTTGTGAAGTATTTAATAACACAACATATCCGACCTTATATTAATGCCGGTTTGATCGAAGTATTGAGCCAAAATGTCAGTAACCCATCTGCCCTGCTTAGTGCACCCGTTCCTGACCTACTGCTAGGTAAGTTTGGCTACAATGCCGGTGGCGGACTGGAGTATATTTCACACAAAGTCACTTTTCATATCGGCTACCTATACAACAGACGCGAATCAAATTACCACAGCAATTTTGTTTATTTGCGCTTGTCTATTTTCACCTAACATCCATTTTTAACGCGTGTTTTTCGGTTTTTTCTTGGGTATAATCACTCGCACTAGTCACTACTCAGGAGAAAACCATGAGCCGAGCCGACGCATCAGCTGCAGCTTCTGCAGCAGCCGCAGCACCAGAAGAACTGCCTATTGAAAAGCAAATCGATGCTTATCGCCTTCGATCTGCGGGTGATGCTTATAATTTGAGTAAAGCCTTAATTGCCGCATCGGCTTTACGCGATCTCTATCAAAGCACACTAGAAGACATGATACGTGCACTCGGCCTTGACCCTGCTGCAGACACTTATACAAAAGCACAGTTTTCAAATGGTAAGGATGCCAGAACCGTACATTTGCAAACCTGGTTGCTCGGTCGTGCCCTACTCGCTACTGGCAAAATGAAAGACGCTGATATGGCTAATAAACTTTTGCCCTTAATGATCAGCTTACTAGAAGACGACGCCAATCCTTTTCGACCTTGGGCACAAGCTTACACGGTTGCTTACTTATCAGAACCAGCAAATGACGATCATTATCATGAACACTTCTCAACTTACTTTAAAGAAAGTGGCTTTAAAGCTTACGATCCTGCAAACTCAGGAAGCCCCGCTGAAGTAATATGGGAACGTGTTTTTTATCTTGCTGCTTCCATGACCCGACCCGACACTTACCGAGGTATTATGGCTGCTTTAATAAGAGATCTGGGACAAACAAGCATCGACGGTGTCTTTAACATGATGCGTTATGATCAAACGGATTTCCCAGCTTGGGCTGTGAGCTACATGGCAAATGTCGCTGCTGAAGCGGGTGATTTCGCAAATGCAGAATGCTTACAAAGATTGCTTGGACAAAAACTTGCAGACACCAAAGATGATGGCGATGTCATGATTGCATCTGCATATACGCCTGCTACAGAGGCTCTACTTGCCGAATCACAGGGCACGCTTGGTGCTTCAGATGCATCTGGCGGAATGGGAGCATATGGCGGTAGTGGTACTGATTGATTACGCACTTGTTGAGATCTCATCGTAGTCACTTTACTGACACAAAGGGTACTCTCACATTTAGGTGCCACTTCGGAAATCTTATCGCGAGCATTATACGTGCTTACTGACGTACGTGCCTCACCCAACATAATGTGCTGCTTTGGATATTACATTGCGAACACTGTACGCGCCTACTGAGACCTCACCAGCCTAATCCTATGTACCTTCCCTAAATACTTCTCCGCGGCATCTAAGTACCCCATGATTAACCCTGGATCTCGCGGTCACAGCCGCGGGATTGACAGTAAAAGGATAGTTTTAATTATGCATTAGGTGTGTTATCTTTCGCGCGTCCATGAAGGACGTGAACTCAGCAAAAAGGAACCCAAGCATGCTTAAAAAAATTCTAAAACCCATTGTTATTTCGTCACTAGCCATCTGCCTAAACGCAATCGCTGGTGGGCCTGCTAAATATGTTGAACCTCCTACCAAATCACCTCTTGATGGACTCTATGCTGGTTTTGTTTTTGGCTTGGTTAGTGGAGATAGCAGAAACTTTACTACGTCTGATGTCGATCTCGTTAATGGTGGTGCTGGTAACCCCAACAGTATTGAACTTTTTAACAATAACCTGAATGAAAAAGTTCAGCCGCAATTTGGTATGAATCTTGGCTATGGCATAGCATTCTCACAACACATTTATACAGGTGCAGAATTTTTTGTGGATACAAGAAGACAAAATGGCGAAGGCTCAATAGAATTTAATCGCAGTAACAATGCTGGCCTTGTTTTTTCTGTAAAGAATGATGTCACTGTTAAAGACACAGGCGCTGAATATGGCGTGCGTTTACGGCCAGGTTATTTATTTACACCTAGATTCCTACTATACGCTGTTATTGGATATATTCGCACTAAGTTTAATGTGATTTCCGAAACAGTTTATAACCGCCCTGCTGGTAATGATAGAGGAGCTTCTTCCTTAGATATTACCAAAACTGATTCAGGTATTGAGGCAGGTCTCGGTATTGAATATTCCCTAGGTCCTAGATTTAGCATTCGTGGTGAATATGTATTTACTGGCTATGAACCTATTGATCTTAATGGTACAGCGCCTATAACAGGTGCACAGGCTGGCGATGATATTGTGAATAGAACCTCTGTGACACCAAAAAATCAAAAGTTCTTGATTAGTTTTCAGTACTTCTTCACCTAAAATCTTTAGAGCTTGCAAAAAAAAGGGGGCGAATTGCCCCCTTTTTTATTTTCTGCAAATTACAATAACTTCATTTTCTCCAGGAGTTGATGTTCCACTGCATACATACATCTTAGAATCTGTATGTATTTGCATTACATCAAACGTATCACCCCCCACACCCTTTGGTAGCCTGAAAGTTTGATCTGGACCTGTATAAACAAGAAGATAACCTTTTGGTGTACCATCAGCAAACAATTTCAATCGAACAATGACATTTTTTAAAGGAATGTTGTCATCTTTGTTACGAGAATCATAAACCAACTTGTAGCTAGTTCCTTTTTCTTTATCTGCGGATTTATTCGTTAGTGGTTCGACCGCAAATGAGCTTACAAAAAGTAGCGACAAACAAAGCGTAGAAACGCAAAGAAGTATTTTTTTTAACATGACAGCACACTCCCATTAAAAAAGCGTTACTATCAGTATAGGACAGAAAAACAGTCTTTATAGTCTTAGGAAATTCAGTATGTTAGGTAAAGCCTTCTGTAACAGGCCTTTCAGAACCGAGATCCCATTGCAATGAAACATATAACACATGGTTCATAATATTATTTGGATCACGCACGAGATATTGATTCACATAAAACACACCAAGGTCAAACTGATGACTACAGGTAATCAACACACCAGCCGTCAATCGATTTTGATCAATGGTATTTTTTGTAATCCACGGCACACGATTCATATTGAAATATAAACCATCGCTAATCAGAGGCGTTACTGACCGACCTAAGAGTCCTGGAAATAGCATGAGGATTTTTTGTCGCCAACGCCACGCCACACCATTTACTTCAAAATTTTCACGCTGCTCAACCCTCGATTGCAGCGTTAGTTTAAATTTTTCAGTAATGACCGGTTTATATGATAGTTGCTGCCAAAAACGTTGCTCTAGATCAAGGTCATCATCGGTGCTTTGCTTAGGCAAAAAATCATAGCCAAACCAAGCAGTCCATCGCTCATCAAAGTGATAACCAATAGAAGGGCGAAAAATGGCTTGGTCAAAAGCTGGGTCTTGATCACGAAAACGAATATGCACATCGAATAGATAGACCCACTTAGTATCTTTAGTAATATCACCATCTACTCTAAAATTGGTCCAAAACTTTGATCTTTGATCCAATGCATTTGCCAAAGCAAGCATAGGCAGTATACATGCTAAAAGAATAATAAGAAAAATAGGTTTCATGCGCATAATGTAACTAAAGTAACATGATTTTCAGGGTAAAAAAAAGGGCCATACATCTAAGTACAGCCCTTCTTGAACGTAGTGAAATAAATTTCAGAAAATAAAATCTAATCAAGTTATAGGGTAGACCCACCACCTTTCTTAGACCGTTTCTCAGCTCGTTTCTCTTTCAGAGTTTTCTCAGGTTTTTTCTTCGTTTCCTTTTTACTATCCTTGCCTTTACTCATGGTTCCAACCCCTAACTCAAAAAATTATAACGTTCAAACTAAACTATTACTATTCGCTGATAATAGTTACGTTTTCAGCTTGCCAGCCTTTATCTCCTTTAGTGACAGTAAATTCCACTAAATCATTTTCATGCAATGTACGTCGACCAGTGGCTTGAATTGCTTTGTAATGTACAAAAACATCATCACCTTGCTCACGTTCAATAAATCCAAAACCCTTGTCATCGTTAAACCACTTAACGCGACCCTTTTCTGTTTGAGACATAGTTCTTTTCTCCTAAGGCACAGCGAGTCTATCTGTCTTGCTGGCAATTAAAATTAACAATAACCCAAATGCTTCGCCAAAAACCTACCGCGAAAGCGAGACAATCATCAGATGAGGCATACGGATTAGGCCCGGATCATAACACAATCTATTGATTTTACAAAGATCAATTGCGTTTACTGGGAACTTAGGCGAGAAAAAATCAAGCGATAAGTAAGATTAGAAATATATTTCAACTCATTGTATGGAAAGAAAATAATTATTATTCGTTTTTCTTTTTTTCTTCAGGTAGCTTTTCTTCTGACTCTGATTCTCCCTTAGGGCTCTGTTCAGAACCACGAATTGACTCTATATCTTTGAATAAGCCATTAAGTATCTCATTCGCTTTCGCAAACTCTTTTGCGAGCTCAGCATGCGATTTTGCCATTTCCTGGAAGAGCGCACTCAGTTGGGCAATCTTCAAGCCTAGCGCATCATTTGGATCTACTTCGGGAGATTCTCCCTCGGGATTAATCATCGATTTAATGCCACCGAGAATTTTATCCAGATCAAATTTGCTGGTGAGGTCGGATAAATCTGGTTTCTTTGCCATACGCCCATCTCCTTTGTTATTTGAACCTAGAAAAAGCAGTTGGGCACGGTTATATGGTGTAGCAGATTGATTTAGATAACGTAACGAAAAAAATCGAGTACACCTTAATTGGTGATAAGACTTTTTTTCGTATAGTTAGATGAATCAAGATGTTGCATCAGAAACCGTGATCCAACTGCTTTTTCTAGGTTAAAGTATAGCTTTATTTCATTATCGCTGCACGAATGGCAAATAAGCTAGGCATCATCTCAGAAAATGATTCACAACTGATCGCTTGCTGTGCGTCGGAATAAGAACGATCAGGATCGTAATGGACCTCAACCATAATACCATCCGCACCTGCTGCAATCGCAGCACGTGACATCGGCGCCACCATATTACGAATACCTGTTCCGTGACTTGGATCTATAATTATCGGCAAATGGCTGAGCTCCTTTAAAACAGGCACTGCACCGATATCCAAAGTATTACGCGTATAACTTTCGTAAGTTCTAATACCTCGCTCACAAAGGATCACATTGGGATTACCTGCATTTAAAATATATTCTGCCGCCATTAAAAATTCACGATAGGTTGCAGCAAAACCACGCTTTAACATCACAGGCGTTCGAGTCTTACCAATAGCTTTTAGTAAGCTATAGTTTTGCATGTTGCGCGCACCAATTTGCAAAATATCAATATTGCCCAAAGCAATTTCTAATTGTTCTATATCCATAACTTCAGAAACGCTCACCATATCATTTTTGTGCGCTGCATCTCGAATATAATAGACACCCTCTTCCCCTAAACCCTGGAAATCATAGGGTGATGTGCGTGGTTTGAATGCACCGCCACGCAAAAAATCTGCGCCAGCAGCTTTTACTGATTCAGCAATACGATGAATTTGTGCTTCACTCTCTATTGAACAAGGGCCCGCCATAACACAAATAGCATCTCCTCCGATTTTTTTTCCTCGCACATCAATAACCAGTGGTTGATCACGAAACTCTCTACCTGCCAACTTGAATGTTTCTGAAAATGTTTCTACGCTTTCAACATTGGGCAAGCGTGAAAATTCGGATTCTTTTGTATTCGTATCTATACCACTTACAATAGCAATGGCAATTCGATCACCTTTCTGTTCTTTTACTGCGTTAAATCCCATGCTAATCAGACGCTGTAGCAATTGCTCTGCTTCTGGGTGTGTCGTATTTTTCTTTAGCATTAAAATCATCTTTTGCTCCGTACCTTTTATGGTGTTACCCGGTATATTTTAGGGTCTGATCGACGCTGCTAAAGCTTCTAAAGCTTCGGGTGTTTCACCTTCAGCAACTGCGTTAACAAATAAAGAACCCACAACAAAACCATCAGCGTATTTCAAAACAGCTTCAGCCATTTTACGATTTGAAATACCAAAACCTGCAACAACCGGTAACATTGAAACGGCTTTAATCTCCGATAATCGTTGTTTAAAATCGTCTGGCAAACTATCTTTCACACCCGTTGTACCACTGCGACATACATAATAAAGCATACCTTTCGATTTAGCTTGGATGGTTTTAACCCGGCCAATAGGTGTAGATGGTGAAATTAAAAAAACAGGATCTAAATTTGCATCTTCACAAGACTCACAGTAACTATCAGATTCTTCAATCGGCAAATCAACCATTAAAAAACCATCAACCCCTGCTTTACGAGCACGCTGATAAAAATCCTTACCTGCTTGAAGAATCGGATTGTAATAACTAAATAAAATAATGGGAATTTCTGTTTCTTCTCGTAATTCGCAAATCAGTTGCAAGACATCCTCTAAAGAAGTACCGGTCTTTAAGGCACGTTCTGCTGCAGCTTCAATCGTCGCACCATCAGCTACAGGATCTGAAAATGGAACCCCCACTTCTAAAACATTGACACCACCACGAATTAAAGCAAGCATCGCCTCTTTTGAACGTGACAAACCACCATCACCTGCTGTCAAATAACCGACGAAACCAGGCTGTATTTCTAGGGTTTTTTGTATATGACTCATAGACCCCTCTCAAATAATTGTGGTAAATCTTTATCGCCTCGACCTGACAAGTTAATCACAACAATATGCTCTTTTGGCAAATCACGTGCGATCTTAGCAACATATGCTAGGGCGTGTGAGGATTCTAATGCTGGAATAATTCCTTCGGTACTGGATAACAGTTTAAATGCTGCTAAAGCCTCTTCATTGCTCACCGAAGTATATTCAACACGATTTGCCTCAAACAAAGCAGCATGTTGCGGACCCACCGCGGGATAGTCTAACCCGGCAGATATCGATTCCGTTTCAGCAATTTGGCCTTCCTCATTCTGCAAAAGGTAAGTGTAGCAACCATGCAAAACACCTTTTTTTAATTCGTGAAAACGTGCTGCATGATGCCCCAAGGAAAGACTCGTACCACCCGCTTCAACACCCACCAGCGCAACATCAGAGTCTGCAATAAAAGAAGAAAAGATACCAATCGCATTAGAACCACCACCTACACAAGCCACAACAAGATCAGGCATTTTTCCAAATCGTTGTTCACATTGCGCCTTTGCTTCTTTTCCAATAATAGATTGGAAATTCGCCACCATTTCTGGGTAGGGATGCGGACCTAAGGCTGAACCTAAACAATAATGTGTTGTTTCAAATGTTTCAGACCAATCTCTTAGCGCTTCATTGACGGCGTCTTTTAAAGTCTTTGCACCATGATCAACGCCTACTACCTTGGCACCCAATAATCGCATTCTTTGCACATTCGGATGCTGTCGTTGCATATCGACTACACCCATGTAAACAACACACTCTATGCCAAAGTAAGCACAAGCGGTTGCTGTTGCAACACCATGTTGTCCTGCACCTGTTTCAGCAATGACACGTGTCTTTCCTAACATTTTAGCCAACAAACACTGGCCCATTGCATTATTAATTTTATGCGCACCCGTATGTAATAAGTCTTCACGTTTTAGAAAAATTTTAGGACCATCGATGGCATCACTAAAACGAGCAACTTCCGTTAACGGTGTTGGCCGTCCAACATATTCTTCTAATAGGTTTTCATATACATTACGAAAGTTACCATCTTCTATTAAGCGCCTATACCCTACTTCTAATTCCTTGATTGGTGCCATTAAACCTTCTGGTAAATAACATCCGCCAAATTCACCGAAACGACCCTTTTTTTTATGTTCGTCACTATTATTCATACGCCGCCTCACCTACCTGCTCAATAAATCGCTTAATTAAATTGAGATCTTTAATCCCAGGAGAAATTTCAACACCACTACTAACATCAACGCCAAATGGCTGCACCAGACGTATCGCATCACCAACAGAATCAGTGCGCAGCCCACCTGCCAAAAAAAAAGGAAAATCATAAGCGTGTTTAAATTGCTGTAAAGAAAATGATTCTCCACTTCCACCTTTCAAGCCATCATACAGTAAAAAATCACGCTGCTTCTTTAAATTAACCAGACCCTCATCAGGATCACCCTGACAAACGCTATCCGAATTAACATGTAATACATAAATGCGTTGATAAAACTCAGGGAGTAGAACATGTTGTGAGCGCGATAGCGCACCATGACATTGCACTGTTTGCACATCTATTTTTTCACATTGATTCTGCATTTGTTCTGCAGTTGCATCTACAAAAACAGCAACAGGAACACCATCGACTGCTTTCACAGCTGCAGATATTTTTGCAGCCACATCAATCGAGACATAACGCTTTGAATCAGGATGCATCATAATTCCAATATATTGGGCACCCAACTCAACCGTAGTTTTTGCAATTTCAGGGTCATGAAGTCCACATATTTTTATCACTGTGTTCATACGGACTCTCTGAATTTTTCTATAAATTTTTCTGGGTCACCAGAACGCACCAAAGCTTCTCCTATCAATACTGCATCAAAACCTGCCGTAATATATTGTGCCGCAGTTTCTGAAGATTGCATTCCCGATTCCGCAATTTTGAGCACATCATCTGGAATGTAAGGAAGTAATGTAAAAGCTCGCTGAGGATCGACATCAAAGCTACTTAAATCACGGTTATTGACACCAATAATTTCTGCACCAATAGAAACAGCATAGTTCAATTCATCCTTATCATGCACTTCAACAACAGCATCAACACCTAAGCTTTTAGCCTTATCCAGCATCATTGCTGTTCTTTCATTTAAAACAGCCACAATCAGCAATATAGCATCTGCACCTGCAATCAATGATTCTGCAATTTGCACAGGATCAATCATAAAATCTTTTCGTAGGACAGCTACATCTGTATCTTTTAAAGCCGTGGATACAAGCTTTAAATCTTTGATCGAACCAGCAAAGCCATAAGCATCCGTTAATACTGAAATTGCAGATGCGCCACCAGCGACATACTGCTTCGCTAAGCTTATTGGATCTGGAATTTCTGCCAATGCATTTTTAGATGGTGATTTACGTTTAATCTCAGCAATGAGGCTTGATTTTTTTCGTGTAATTGCTTTTTTAAAACGATGTATTGGTGCGAAATTTTCTGGTGCTTGAAAAAATTGACGAATAGGATGCGCTGGATCCTGAGCAATTATCGTCTTAAGCTGCGTGACTTCAATTTTTTTATTTTCTATGATTTTTTTTAAATAATCATGCATGATATTCACCTAAATGATTGCAATGTTTTCCCCGATTGCAGTTGAGATCGCGCTATTTCAATACCTAATTCAATTGTCGACGCAAGGCCTGCTACATATAAACCAGCCGCAGCATTTAAAATAATCGTATCAGCAATAGGCCCTGCTTCACCTGATAAAGCTTTTTCAATAAGGACTGCATTATAGCTCGCATCTCCACCTTGAATATCAGCAAGTTGACAATAGGAAAAACCAAAACGCTTAGGATCTAAAGTATATTTTTTCTTTTTACCATTCTTAACTTCAACTACTTCCGAAGGTCCTAACAAAGTCAGCTCATCCAAGCCATTACTATGAACCACCATGGCATGTTTCACTTTTAACTGAATTAAAGTATCTGCAAACAATTCAAGATACTTCTCACTAAAAACGCCCATTACATAGCAATTCGCATTAGCCGGGTTTAATAAGGGGCCCAATAAATTAAAAATAGTGCGAAAACCCAGAGCTTTACGCACCGCTTTAACCGCTTTCATGGCAGGATGAAAGTTGGGTGAAAAACAAAAAGCAAAACCGGTACGTGAGAGATCTTCTAAAACTTGCGTTGGCGTCGAATCCAAATGAAAACCCAAAGCTTCTAATAAATCTGCTGAACCGCATTGAGAAGATACAGAGCGATTACCATGCTTAACCACTTTCGCACCACAACATGCTGCTAACAAACTCGCTGCCGTTGAAATGTTAACTGTATTAGCATTGTCACCGCCTGTACCCACAATATCTAATAGATCACCATCATAAGGAACGGCGATCATATGTTTTTTCATAGCTTGAACAAATGCTTGTAATTCTAATGCGGTCTCACCCTTCTCATGTAAGCGCATTAACATGGTAGCCACTTCTTGTTGATTTTCTCCAGATATAATGGTATCAACCAGAGCATCACATTGTGTCGGCGTTAAATCAATCATGATTGCAAATCTTTACAAAGTTTTTAATTAATATATCCCCTTCCGGCGTTAAAATAGATTCAGGATGAAATTGAAAACCATAAACTGGATACGATTTATGGCGTATACCCATCACAATACCTGTTTCATTTTCAGATTCCACAAGCAATTCATCCGGTATATTTTCATTTTCAGCAATCAAAGAATGATAGCGTGCCGCTGAAAATGGCAAAGGCATATCTTGATAAATACCTTGGCGATGATGAAAAATAAAAGTACTTTTGCCATGTACTGGATTTTTTGCCAACGTTATTTGACCACCATAAGCTTCAACAATTGCTTGATGCCCTAAACAAATACCTAAGATTGGAATACGGTCACCTAATTGCTTCACTAATTCAACACTAATACCCGCATCTTTGGGCTGACCAGGGCCTGGCGAAATAATAATACCCGCAGGTTGCATTGCTTCAATGTCGCAAACTGTTACTTTGTCATTACGCAGCACCTTAACATTGTCATGAAACGTCGCTATAGATTGGTAAAGGTTATAAGTGAAGCTATCGTAATTGTCGATAATAATAATCATACAAAGCCCTCCCGAGCTAATGCTAAAGCATCCAGTACAGCTTGCACCTTATGACGTGTTTCATCAGCTTCTTTCTGCGGATCTGAATCTAAAACAATGCCCCCACCTGCACGAACTGTTGCAATACCATCTTTTAAGAGTGCTGTACGAATCGTGATACAACTATCCATCTGCCCTAAATTATCAATAGCAACGACTGCACCACCATAAACACCGCGTTTTGAGGTTTCAATTTCATCGATAATTTCCATCGCACGAATCTTCGGTGCACCAGATAAAGTCCCTGCAGGAAAACAACAACGCACGACATCAAACACATCATACTTTGGGTCTAGCTGACCTTGAACACGCGACACCATATGCATCACACGCGAATATCTATGAATCTTTGCCTGTTCTACAACCTTCACACTTCCGGGCAAGGAAATAGAACCAACATCGTTTCGACCTAAATCTAGCAACATCATATGTTCTGCATTTTCTTTTTCATCTTCCACCAAATCTTTTTCCAGCTGCTGATCTATTTGAAAATTTTCACCACGAGGACGTGTGCCTGCAATCGGCATCGTTTCAATAATACCCTGCTGCAAACTTACTAATCGTTCTGGTGATGCGCCCACAATCGTAAAATCCGGATGACGAATAAAAAATTGATAAGGTGAAGGATTTAAGACACGTAACGCTCGATAGATATTAAAATCATCTCCATCATAAACCTGCTGGAATCGACGTGAAGCGACAATCTGAAAAGCATCTCCTTTAGCGATATACTCTTTCGCTTTATTGACGATTTTTTTAAAGCCTGCATCATCGATATCGACCTCAACAGGTGGCGTATCACAATAAGAGATTGAGACTGCTTTTAGAGATGATTTTGATGAAATCATGGTTTCAATAATGTTATCAATAGCGACGATAGCAGCTTTGTAATCGCCCCCATCATCACCAGTCACTTCCACTACTCGTGTCACTAAAACCTTACCCGTTCTTTTATCAATTACAATATTGCTTCCATAACACTTAAATAACATATCTGGGATATTCTCTTTATTATTATGTCGATCTGGAATTTCCTCAAAAATTCGCACAACATCATAGGATAAAAAGCCAATCATTCCGCCCGCAAACTTAGCGAGCGGATGAATAGATTCACACTTATTACGATGATAAAAGGCACGCAAAGCTGCATGCGCATCCTCTTTTAAATGCTTTTCGTTTTGCCCTTCACGAACATAAACTTCTTTACCAATAGATGAAAACTCAGCAATCGAATCAAAACCAATATAAACACATGCATCTTCGGAAGTCGGATGATCCGATGAATCCAATAAAGCCACATCGTCACGATCAACCGCAAGCGCCTGAAAAATACGCACAGGCGTCAAACTATCCCCATAGATTTCTTTCGAAACAACCACGCGTGGAGCTTTTTTGGAAAATCTACTAAAATCTTCTAATGTTGTTTTATATAACATACGATTATAAACTCACTCAATTGACGAACTCATGTAATGCTATACCATTACATGAGTAATGTCAAGAGCTGGTAACTTATAACACTATCTTATTGAAAAAACTTCTACTTTAGCTGGTGGAATGTTCCACCAGACGATACGTGAATGCTGTAGGTGATAATTTTCTGGATAGTAATCCACATCATTTCGAAGGTCATAAGTAAACTGAATAAAATGTCCTTTGTCGGATAAGACCAGCGGAATTTGTGATAACACAGACTGCACGGTTTTTTCTGGCAATGAGCGCAAAGGCAAGCTCGATATGACCGTATCAATTCGAACATTTGAGGCACTCAATAAATCATTCAAATTAGCTGCGTCACCATCGATCACTTGAATATCCGGCAACTTCGCCTGTAGATCTTTAGCCAAATTTTTTGCAGATTCAATGGCAATAATTTTTTTTGGTGAAACACCTGATTTCAATAAAGCTTGGGTGATAACACCCGTACCCGCACCCAATTCAACAATCATTCCACCAGGCGATATTTTTACATGTGAAACCATCGCTTTTGCGAGCCACTTTGAACTCGGTAATACAGCTCCTACGGATTTAGGATCATTCACTAAGTTTTTTAAAAAAGTAAATGTGCTACCATAGTTTGAAATAGATTGTCGAGAAAAAAGACGCAACCATAAACTCTGCAAACCTAACCAAAAAGATTGGAGCAAAGATAAGATACGCTGACTGAAGGAAGGCTTTTGCATTGTATTTTTCCTCAAGTCAGCATATTTTTAAGGAAATTTCTCAGCCGATCAGTAATAATTTTAAGTGCATTGGATCCGCGTGTAATTTTAGCAATACTAATTTCAAGATCTGCTGCAATTTCACGCTGGGTCTTTTGACCACTCAACAATTCCTGGATCAAAGCAACACGCAAACCTAGCGCATGTCGCTCTTCAATCGTCATAAGACAGTCAAACAGCTCATCTAACTGTTTCGTCGTTTTTGCAGCTTGACAAAGTTTTAAAAAGTCATGCCAACCCTGCTGTGTTTCAGATGCTACTGTCATATTACTTCTCCTTGAGATTCTGAATGCACACTGTCCCAATAGTACCATTGCCCATCTTCACGACGAAACTCACTGTTCTCGTGAATCTTTTCAACGACATCATTATCTCGATAGTAAGCAATAAATTCGACATAACCTACATCCTCATTTGGATCTAAGCGTGTTTCAACAATCTTCAACCGAACCCATTGAACTGACTCAGCCCACTTTTTTGCAGACACTCGATCAAACCCAACAGCAGCTGGTCCTTTCATGGTCCTTTCAATATAGTCGATATTCGCTAATGCATAAGCTGTGTATCGAGAACGCATTAACTGCTCTGGTGTTTGCGGATGAGATTTTCCAACGATAAAAATAGCACAACATTCTTTGTAGGTTGTTTCTGGATTACAAGGACAAGTATTTTTATTTTTTTTAGGCATATTGCAGCTGTTCAGCAGATTTACCTTCTTTAGAGTTCGAAGTTACCCACATCGACTCTACAAGCAATTGCAATCGTTTCTGATCACGATAATAATTAACATCCAAGCGATACACTAAATGCACGTTTTCACAACGATGGTTTGGCCAGGATGACAAATCTACATTAAAAGCAATACCATCAACGTAATGTGTTGCACCCACCGCTTGTAACACCATCTTGAGATGCTTTTCACCGACAAGACGTTGTTCAAGTATGCGAAACTCACCGTCAAAAGAAGGTCCAGGAAACCCCTGCCCCCACGGACCTGCTTCTTGCAACATCAATGCATTTGCTAAGGTAAACTCTTCATTTTTTAGTTGACCGTCTGTTTCAAAACGTTTTTGCAAATCATCTGGTGAAAGGCGCTTTGCAATCTCATCTGAAAATGCTGTTTGAAATTTTTCATAATTTTCTTTTGGTAAACTCAGGCCTGCCGCCATAGCATGCCCACCAAATTTTGTAATGAGGTCGGGATGCTGAGTATCGATACTAGCAAGCACATCACGAATATGAACACCCTTCACAGAACGCCCAGACCCTTTCAAAGCAGTATCATCTTTTTTCGAAAAAGCGATAACCGGTCGATTTAGTTTTTCTTTAACGCGTGAGGCGACTAAACCAACGACACCTTGATGCCATTCCTCATCATATAAACAAAGCCCCATCGATGAAACATGATCCAGATCCAAGTGCTCAATAATGCCATAAGCTTCTTCGCGCATCTGTGTTTCAATAGCACGTCGCTCTATGTTTAATTCATTCAAACGCTCTGCCATTGGTAATGCTGTGGAGAAATCTTCAGCTAACAAACATGCTATACCAAATGCCATATCTTCAAGTCGTCCCGCTGCGTTCAAACGTGGCGCTACAGCAAAACCCAAATCTGCTGCAACCATTTCTGCAGGCTGTTTATGTGAGACCCGCATTAATGCTGCAATCCCTGGGCATGCAAGTCCAGCGCGAATGCGGCGTAATCCTTGATGCACTAAAATACGATTGTTTTTATCCAGTGGAACAACATCAGCCACGGTACCCAAAGCAACAACATCTAATAATGTCGTCATGTTTGGACAGGGGATATTTTTTTCTTCAAACCAGCCCTCCCCTCTTAAATATGAGCGCAAGGCCAACATCACATAAAAAATAACACCAACCCCGGCTAAACATTTACTGACAAAAGGATCATTAGGTTGATTGGGATTAACAATGGCATACGCCTCTGGCAAGGTTTCTGCAGGTAAGTGATGATCGGTAATAATCACATCAATACCCAACGCGTTCGCGCGATCCACGCCCGCATGATTAGCAATACCATTATCAACAGTAATAATCAGATCGGGCTTATCGTTAGCTACCGCAACATCAACAATCTCTGGTGTTAAACCATAGCCAAACTCAAAACGATTCGGCACAATATAGGCTACATTTTCTGCACCAAAAGCTCTCAGTGCCTTGACAGCAACCACAGTGCTTGTTGCACCATCGGCATCAAAATCACCGACAATCAGAATCTGCTGCTGCGATTTCAAGGCCTGCGCTAGTCGCTCAGCAACACGATCAATCTGTAATAAATCTGAATATGAAGATAAAGTAGTTAGCTCACGATCAAGATCTTCTGAAGATGCAATATCTCTAGCGGCATAGATACGTTGTAACAGTGGATGGAAATTTTCAAGGCCTGCGATATCGTCACGTTTCTGACGATGAACAATCCGTTTATCCATTTGATTCTTTCCCTAAAATCAACAAAATACAAGCAAAAACCCGAGGTAAAATTAATTTTGAGCACACTATCAGAGTCATTCTGGGATTGCAAACCTACCAATAAAGCACTGTAATCCTCAAAATCTTAATATTTCCTTAAGTATACCAAGATAAAATTGGCTTTATGTAGGTTAGAACGCAAAGACTGTGCATCTATAATTTTGTGAGGTGGGATAGTTATGAAAAAACGTTTTTTTGTCAAACTGTTACCCGCTGCTATATGCCTCGCAGCCAGCCTATCTCTATCCGGCTATGCAACTTCTGCGATCAAGATTGAAACACAAGATTCGCTCACTCTTACCCTCGTAAATGCATCCAATCAAACGATTTATTTCAGTGACAATATGAGCACTCACAATAGAAATAGTTATGATTTCCACCTCAATAAACTGATTTTAAAACCTGGACAAACTGATCGCTTCCGTGCCAAAGCACTTGTATATAAAGGCTATCTACAAGGACTCGGTGGAACCATATTCCTGCACACCAAATCGGATCCAAATAATATTGCCTTCGTGATAGGCGATTCTGCTATAGGAGAAACACTCACTCCAATCATAGGATTGCCAAAACAAGATAATGCGAGCCTGAGTAGTCATTTAAGTGATGTAACAAATAAAAATGATCCAAGAGCCTATGATATCTCCATCAAAACGGCGACGGTGACGATAACGCCAGAAACAATACATCCCCCAAGCTAAAGAAAATAGCTTCACATCTTAGCCACCCTTTAAGACTACCTTAAGCTTTTTAGCGTATACTCGTTTTTATGATTATTGATTTCTATCTCAAACCGTTTCCGACCATTGATGTTGACGATCAATACTACCTTCGTGAGCAGACAATAGAAGACACGGCAGCATTCTTTGAATACTATACGCACCCTGAAGTAGGACGCTACATCCTAGCGACTATTCCCAAATCCCTGGCAGATGCCAGCGCTGAAATCCATTACTGTCGAAACTTATTCTACCAACGACAAGGCGCTTATTGGACACTGGCTCACAAAGATAACGATAAAATGGTTGGTGCCATAGGCCTCTACATTAACAACCATCATCATCGCGCTGAAATTACATATGATTTACATCGAGATTATTGGCGCCAAGGCCTAATGAGCAGAGCAATCAAACGAATCATGCAGCATGCATTTACGCAGATGGATATCCATCGCATAGAAGCCTTAACCGCACTTGAAAATACCGCCTCAATGGCCATACTCAAAAAATTGGGCTACCGGCATGAAGGCACTTTGCGTAATTACCGAAACTTTAAAAATCGCCCTCACGATGTCGAGCTCTTAGCAACCACACCTGATCAACAACTTCCCCTTTTACAAGCAACTGAAGACACCCTTGGCCAGATAAGCATACTGGAGTAATATGTCGATTTTTCCGCAACCTATTACTAAAGGGATAAATCATGTTATCGCAAGCGACTTATATTTGGCACGATGGAGCAGTACCTACACAAACACTACGCTCTAAAAATCGTGTGATTGAAGCAAAATCAAATATAAAGATTGAAGACTTTCCTGAATGGGGCTTTGACGGTTCTTCAACCAATCAAGCTTTAGGCGATGACTCTGACCTTATCTTAAAACCTGTCTGTTTTGTTAATGACCCAATACTGGGTGAGCAAAATTATTTAGTCTTATGTGAAGTGTTCAATCCAGACGGCACACCACACCCAACCAACAAACGTGCAGTACTACGCGATCTCATGGAAAAATTTGGCAAAGCACATGATCCTTGGATTGGTTTTGAGCAAGAATACACCTTATTCCGCGGCACAACACCACTTGGTTGGCCAGATCGCGGGTATCCTGCACCCCAAGGCCCCTTCTACTGTGGTGTCGGTGCAGATGAAGTGTTTGGGCGCGCTTTAGTTGAAGAACACACACAGGCATGTCTTGATGCTGGCCTTATGATTTTTGGTACCAACGCAGAAGTAATGCCTGGGCAATGGGAATTCCAAATCGGTTATCGGGGTGTCAATGGCGAAAAAGCAGATCCACTCACCGTATCAGATCACCTTTGGATTGCCCGTTGGTTACTTTATAGAATTGGTGAAAAATATAAAATTACTGCAACCTTGGACCCCAAACCTGTTAAAGGTGATTGGAATGGTGCTGGCAAGCATACCAACTTCTCTACAAAAGAAACGCGCGACCCTAAAACAGGTATGGACGCCATCAATAAGGCTGTTGATGCTCTCGGAAAACAACACAACAAACATATCGCTGTCTATGGATATGCATTGGAAGAACGTTTAACCGGTCGTCATGAAACAGCCAGTATCTCCACTTTCACTTCAGGTGTAAGCGACCGCGGCGCCTCAATTCGTATACCACGCCAAGTATCGATCAAAGGCTATGGTTACTTTGAAGATCGTCGCCCTGGTGCAAATGCCAATCCCTATGAAGTGTCAGCTGCATTGATGGAAACGGTTTGTGGTGAAGGCTAGGCAGTAGGACCGAAGAGTCGCTTAAAATTCGTAGTGGTTGCTTTTGCAACCTCTTCAACTGACAGTCCTTTCAGCTCAGCAATTTTTTCTGCGACAAAGTGCACGTACTGCGGTTCGTTTTGCTTTCCGCGAAATGGAACAGGCGCCAAAAAAGGCGCATCGGTTTCTATGAGTAATTTTTCAAGCGGTGTCTTTTCAGCAACAATGGCAACATTACCGGCTTTTTTAAAGGTGACGATACCTGAAATCGAAATATAAAAATCGATGGCTAAGGCCTCCTGCGCCATCTCCCAAGATTCTGTAAAACAATGCATCACACCACCAACACTTTTCGCATCTTCTTCTCGTAAAATATTCATGGTGTCTTCTCGCGCATCACGCGAGTGTATAATCAACGGTTTTTGTAATTGTTTAGCCGCGCTGATGTGCGTTCGAAAACGTTCTCGCATCACATCTAATCCGCTGTCATTATAATGATAATCCAGACCCGTCTCGCCGATTGCAAGCACCTTTGGATGAGAAGCCAATTCTGCCAATGTATCTATCGTCGGTTCTCTCTCTGGTTTCTCACTCGGATGAATACCAACACTTGCAGTAACATGCGGAAATTGTTCCGCAACTCGAATAGCTACCTTAGAATCTTCGAGCGTGGTACCAACACATAAAATGTGTTCCACACCAACAGAACTTGCTTGATCAATTAATGCAGAAAGGTCTCCGCTATAGTTGTCTAGCTTTAACATATGCAGATGACAGTGAGAATCGATATACATAAGCTTCCTACTTAGTCTCGTTATACTTTATGAATAAGCTTTCCAATAGCATCTGGGGATTTAAATGAATCGAACTCTGTAGAGCCGATTGCACCTGCTGACATGAGGAAAAATAATTTTGCAATGTCATTACATTATGCGAACGACATAAAATTTGTAATTGCGCTATACGGTCACGATGAAACAAATGCTCTGTTTTCACACCCAACTGCAAACGTATCAAGTCCATCAGCAGCGTCATAATAGCGTGCATTAACAAGGTCACATCCTTTTTTAAAAAATCCGCAACCGGCGCAATCGGATCGATTTCACCTTTTTGCATCCGTAAAAAGTGTCGTAATGTTTGATCACGTAATTCAAGATAACCTGATTCCATAAGCGCCAAAGCTTGCTGCGGCGCATGGTCAGCCAAGCCAAGCAATAAAGCAGCTTCATCACGCCTCTTTTCACCTACTTTTTCTGTGTTCAATTGTTGCTGTACCCATGAAATATTATCTTGATCTGCATTTGCCGAAAAGGCGAGCTGCTGACAACGACTTAAAATGGTTGCAGGCAGCGTATTGGTTTTATCACAAACTAAAATAATTAACACATGACCTACGGGTTCTTCTATAGTTTTTAACAATGCATTCGCAGCAGAACGATTCATCATTTCTGCAGGATGCATTATAACGACTTGATGCCCATCACGATGAGAGGTTTGTTCAAGCTGGCCTGTTAAATCGCGAACTTGGTCAACCTTAATGAGCTTACTTTTTTCTAGTGGCTCAACACAATAAAAATCAGGATGATTTCCCGCCCGCATTAATTCACAACTGCGACACTGGCCACAAGGTTTTTCCCCTTTACTCAAATCATCGCATAAAACATAGGTAGAAAACAGTTCGGAAAACCTTCTTTTCGCAAGGCCTTGCACACCCTTAAACAATAGTGCCTGTGGCAATCTATTCTGATGATGCATAGATAAAAGAAATTGCCATTGTTTTTTTTGCCAGGGATAAATATTAAACACGCATTTCTTCCAATAAAGGACTTAAAACATCTTTCACTTGTTCAGTAACCAACGCTAAAGCTTGGTTCGCATTGATAATACGAAAACGTTCAGGAAACTTGCCTGCACGAATAAGATAACGTTCTCGCACACGCTCAAAAAAGTCCACACCTTCACTCTCAATACGATCTTTAGCACTGCGATTTGATAACCTTGAAAATCCAACCTCGACAGGCAAATCCAATAACAAAGTCAGGTTGGGTTGCAAGTTACCCTGCACCCAAGCAGCCAACTCTCGAATATGAGACAAGGGAATCCCACGACCCCCACCTTGATAAGCAAAGCTCGCATCAGTGAATCGATCTGAAATCACCCATTGCCCACGCTGCAATGCTGGTAAAATAACTTGAGAAATATGTTGTGCTCGCCCTGCAAACATCAATAATAATTCAGTATCCGGCGACATAATTTCATCATGCTTGCTCAATAAAACGTTTCGAATAGACTCAGCAATCGGCGTACCTCCAGGCTCTCTTGTCACAACATATGAAATCTCTGCAGCCTCTAACTGTTCTTTAATGAATTGCATTATTGTACTTTTACCCGCTCCTTCTATGCCTTCGATAGTGATAAATTTTCCTTTTATCCCTTTGCCGATAGATTTATCCATGGCTATGCTCCTAATACAAAATGAATCATTAAAACAAAAATTTCCGAATCCGCATTGAGATTCAGCTTACTAAGGTTAAAATTTTGCGTCGTGGCATTGTCGTGAGACTTCTGACTTTTTTCTTCTTTCATCTGTGCACGATAGCGTTTTACTGCCTTCAAATGCTGCTGATAGTTGACTGTAAATTCATGCGAGCCGTCACCACGGGATACATAATAAAGATAATTTGTGTCGGCCGGATGCAGTGCTGCAATTATGGATGCTGCGCTCGGCATATCGATAGGTGTCGGTGGTAAACCTGCAATACGGTAAGTATTGTAAGCTGTATTAGAACGCAGATCACGTTTTGTAATTTTAGCAGCATAAGATTTTTTGAGACCATACAACACGGTTGGATCGATCTGTAAACGCATACCTTTCTTTAAACGTCGCAAAATAACACCAGCAATAATCGGCCGCTCACTAGCTAATGATGTTTCTTTTTCAATGAGCGATGCGACGATTAGAGCTTGATAAACATCTTTATAAGGCAAATTAGGGGCACGATCTTCCCATTGCTCTGACAAAAAGTGCTGCATACTTTGATAGGCATGCTGCAGAATTTCTAAGTCGGTATTTCCCCAGGTAAACATATAAGTATCTGGGAAAAAACGCCCTTCTGGGTGCTGTTTTGGATAGCCCAACAAGGCCATAATTTCTTTGTTCGATTTGCCTTTTGTAAGGTGACGAATACTATTTTCTTTAGCTAAAAGCTGTTTCATCATTTTGAAGGTCCAACCCTCAACAAAGGTAATACGATATTGAACAAGACCTTCTCCATTGACAATATTGGACAACAACTGTGATGCACTCATGCCCGGAAGAATTCGATACTCACCAAAGCGCAATTTATTAGCATCACCACTCAAACGCGCATCAAATATTAAAATATTCGGATGTGTAATTAGACGGTTTTTTAGAAGTATTGCTGTCACATTATGAATAGTCGAACCCGGCAGCACTTTTATAGAAGTTGTTTTTCCGCGTGTTAACATCGGCGCATACATCGCTCGATGCCAAACAAAGATGAATCCTATTGGAATAAGCAAAACCAGAATAAGCAAAATAAGTAGGTACTGCTTGGGCCGTGATGACAACATTGAATAGGGTTATTCAATTTTTTTAAAGATAAGACTACCGTTAGTGCCACCAAACCCAAATGAATTCGTTAATACAGAATCAATTTTTCGTTCTTGCGCTGTATGTGGCACAAAATTCAAGTCACAACCTTCTTCAGGGTTATCCAAGTTAATAGTGGGAGGTGCCACTTGATCACGAATCGCAAGCACACTAAAAATTGCTTCAACAGCACCCGCTGCTCCCAACAAATGACCCGTCATTGACTTGGTTGAACTAACAGCTATTTTATCTTTAGCTTTAGCAAATACAGTCTTAATTGCTTTGGCTTCAAGCGGATCTAGCGCAGGGGTCGAAGTACCATGAGCATTAATATAATCGACGGCTTCTGCATTAAGACCAGCATCGTTTAAGGTATTCTGCATAACAGAAATAAAGCCTGAAGAATTGGGATCAGGTGCTGTCATGTGATAAGCGTCCGCAGTCTGACCAAAACCAAGAAGCTCTGCATATATATTTGCACCACGCTTTTTGGCAAATTCATATTCTTCTAAAACTAAAACTCCGGCACCTTCACCCAAAACAAACCCATCACGATCTTTGTCCCACGGACGACTTGCTTTCTCAGGATCATCATTGCGTACCGATAGTGCTCTAGCAGAATTAAAACCACCAATACCTAAAATATCTGTCGCCATTTCAGCACCACCGGCCAACATGACATCTGCTTCACCGTAAGCAATCATTCGCGCAGCATGACCAATGTTATGTGTCCCGGTAGTACAGGATGTTGCAATGGAAATATTGGGACCCTTCAAGTTATGCTGCATTGAAGCGTAGCCCGGCGCCATGTTAACAACGGCTCCCGGAATAAAGAAAGGTGAAATCTTACGAGGACCACCATCAACCATGGCCTGATAATTTGATTCAATCCAACCCAAACCACCAATACCAGAACCAATGGCAGCACCGGCACGTGGTGCCAATGCATCATCAACCACTAGACCGGCATCTTCCATGGCCTGTCTTGAAGCTTCGAGGGCGTATTGAATAAAAAGCGCCAGTCGACGAACTTCTTTTGAGCTCATTGCTAAGGTGGAATCAAAATCTTTAACGACTGCGGCAATCTTTGTAGGGACAGCTGCATCTTCAAGAAGTTTGATACGAGATACGCCGCTCTTCCCGTTGAGAACAGCATCCCACGCGCTGGAAATTGTATTCCCGACAGGACTAACAACACCTAGACCAGTAACAACGACACGCTGCTTTGCCACGATTAATCTCCCATACGGATCATTTCAGGATGATTATGCAGCCTCACCGACTCGCGAATCAATAAACGTAATAGCCTGCTGGATCGTTGTTATTTTTTCAGCTTCTTCGTCTTGAATTTCAATATTGAACTCTTCTTCTAAAGCCATCACTAATTCAACAGTATCTAAAGAATCCGCACCGAGATCATCGACAAAAGATGAGTCATTACTAACTTCGTCTTCTTTAACACCTAATTGCTCTACGACAATTTTTTTGACACGTTCTTCAATTGTTGCTGCCATGATAACTCTTCCTCTTTGTTGTTTTTCTGCTGCTATAACCCCGCTAGAGATCGAGCGTATTATACGCGAGTCTACACCAAATACTAGCCTGGGTATTTCTATCTAGACCATACACATTCCACCATTTACATGCAACGTCTGTCCCGTGATATATGAGGCTTTATCCGATGCCAAAAAGGCCACCATATTGCCAATATCTTCAGGCTTCCCAACTTTTTTCATCGGGATCATTGCATCAATTGCTTCACGCTGCTTATCGGTTAAGCTGCGCGTCATATCCGTATCAATAAATCCTGGTGCAACCGTATTTAATGTAATACCTGCTGATGCCATTTCTTGAGCAACTGATTTAGTAAAACCAATAACACCTGCCTTTGCTGCACAATAGTTTGCTTGGCCTGGATTTCCCATCACACCTACAACAGATGTAATCGTAATAACACGACCCCATCGCGCTTTTAACATCGCTTTCATTGCAGCTTTCGTCATATGGTAAACAGAATTTAAATTGGTATTAACTACAGCGTCCCATTGATCTGGCTTCATACGCAAAAATAAATTATCTTGAGTTATTGCCGCATTGTTAACCAGAATTAATGGCGCACCATATTCAGCTGTCACTTGCGCCAAAATTTCTTTGATAGCCTCTGGATCAGAAACATTTAATGGATAAGCCGCTGCTTGAATACCTTCTGCCTTTAGCATTTCTGAAATTTTATCGGCGCCTTCCTGGGTCGTTGCTGTACCAATAACAGTCGCCCCCTGCTGACCTAATGCAATTGCAATCGCGCGTCCAATACCACGACTAGCACCAGTAACAAAAGCAACTTTACCTTCTAAAGACATGCTATATCTTCTCCCACAGTTATCAGCGCAGCATTAAGCAACTCTGGTGTATCAAAGTTTACTGTTTTTACTTCTTTTGTGATGCGCTTATTTAATCCTGAAAGCACCTTCCCTGGCCCAACTTCAACAAACAATCCAATCTTATCATTTTGCATTTTCAAAATCGTATCAACCCAACGCACGGGCTGCGTTAACTGTTGCAGCAATGCTTCTTGAATGGCATCAGGCTTGTCATAACTTTTAGCATCAACATTATGAATTACGGGGAAAGTGGGCGCTTGAAATTCGATATCCTTTAATTTTTTCGCAAGTTGATCGGCTGCAGGTTGCATTAATGCACAATGCGATGGGACACTCACGGGAATCAATTTTGCTAGTTTTGCACCCTTAGGTTTCGCCAACGACACCGCTCGTTCAACGGCAGCTTTCTCACCTGAAATAACAACTTGTCCATTTGAGTTGAAATTTGCAGAACTCACAACATCCCCTTGTGAAGCTTCAAGACATAACGCATCGACTTTTTCATTATCCAAACCAATAATCGCAGCCATAGCACCTTCACCTGCAGGAACAGCTTCTTGCATCGCCTTCCCACGCAAAGCAACACAAGCAATCGCATCCTCAAAACTAAGCACGCCCGCCGACACTAATGCTGCATATTCACCTAAACTATGTCCTGCAACAACGGTTGGATCCACGCCACCTTTTTCTTTCCAACAATACCAGGCAGCAATATCCGCAGCTAATAAAGCAGGCTGGGTAAATTCAGTTTGATTTAATTGCTCAACAGGGCCTTCCTGAACAAGCGCCCACAAGTCATAACCTAAAACTTGTGAAGCCTGGGAGAACGTTTTTTTAACGATAGGGAATTCGGCAGCAAGCGCAGCAAGCATTCCCTGAGATTGAGATCCTTGCCCTGGAAATAACAGTGCTAATTTCATCGAAAAAATTCCTAATATTTTACGAGTGCAGAACCCCAAGCAAAACCAGCACCAAATGCTTCAAGCAGTAGAACATCACCACGTTTTACTTGGTTACGACGAACAGCGACATCTAGTGCCAATGGGACGGATGCAGCAGACGTGTTGCCATGCTCCTCAATGGTTAGAACAACTTGCTCCAGTGGTAAACGCAGGCGTTTTGCCGTTGCTTTGATAATTCGCATATTTGCTTGATGAGGAATCAACCAATCAATTTCAGATTTATCCATGCCGGCTTTTTCTAATGTCTGATCGACAATTTCATCTAACTTAGTAACAGCTACTTTAAATACTTCACGTCCATCCATATACAAAGCTAGATCTTCTTTATGATCCCAGATTGAATTTTTCGCAAAGAGCATATCACTATAATGGCCATCGGATAAAATGTTGGTAAGAATAACACCCGGCTCTTCACTGGGCTGCAAAACAACGGCGCCAGCACCATCACCAAATAAGATGCAAGTTGTTCTATCTTCCCAATCAACAACTCTCGATAAGGCCTCGGCGCCAATCACTAATGCGTTCTTAGCTGCACCTGAACGAACATACTGATCCGCCACGCTCACCCCATAAATAAAACCGGCACAAGCTGCATTTAAATCGAAAGCAGGACACTCATTTTTAACCCCAAGTGCTTTTTGGACCATACAAGCCACGCTTGGAAAAAGACAATCAGGTGTTGCCGTACCCACTACAATAAGATCTATATCATCAGCAGTGATTCCCGCAGCATCCATGGCTGCTTTTGCCGCTTCTATTGCCATGCTTGCTGTCGTATCGCCACTATCACCAACAATATGTCGCTCACGAATGCCGACGCGTTTCATAATCCACTCGTCAGTCGTGTCGACGATTTTTTCTAAATCGGCATTTGTTAATATTTGCTTCGGCAGATATGAACCGGTACCTGTAATCCTTGAGTAGATCATTCGGTTTCAGCCTCTTCCAGAACAACGCCCACCTGCTGGCGAATTAATTCGGGTAAGTTTTTCTGAACTTCTAGAACAGCTTCTTCGATAGCAATTGCAAAAGCCATTACTTTCGCACTACCATGACTTTTAATGACGATACCATTTAAGCCCAACAAAGTTGCACCATTTCTGCGTCTGGGATCAATACGTTTTCGCAAACGTTTTAACACTGGCAAAGCAGGTATAGCAGCCAGTTTCGACCACCAATTTTCTCGAAAGGCTTCTCGTGTGTAATGTGAAATTAATTTTGAAATCCCCTCACAAGCTTTCAGTGCAATGTTACCAACAAACCCATCACAAACAACAACGTCCGCAACACCCGAAAAAAGATCATTACCTTCGACATAGCCAATGTAATTAATCGCGTCATTCGCAGACAAAAGTTCGGCTGTTTGTTTTACCTGTTCATTACCTTTTATTTCTTCAGCACCAATATTTAATAAACCAACAGTGGGTCGTTCAATATTATCGACGGCGGCAGCAGCAATAGAACCCATTACAGCAAATTGATGTAAGTGCTCCGCACTAGAATCAACATTTGCACCCAGATCCAGTACGCGAACTTCTCCAGTCTTTGTTGGAAAGCGCGTCATAATCGCTGGGCGATCTATACCTGGTAATGTTTTCAATACAAAACGCGCTGTTGCCATCAATGCACCTGTGTTACCTGAGGAAACACAAGCTTGCGCCCTTCCTTCTTTTACAAGGTTAAGTGCAACGCGCATAGAGGAATCTTTTTTCGTACGAAGTGCCTGTGAAGGCAGCTCATCCATTTCTACTTCTTCAGAAGCATGTTGAATACTCCATCGATCAGAAAGTTCTTTACCCTGAGATTTTAATACAGGGATTAGCTTTTCTTCTTTACCGACCAATATCAGATGCAAATCAGGGTGGGCTCTGAGTACGCGGAGTGCAGCCGGCACGAGCATAGACGGCCCGTGATCACCACCCATGGCGTCAATTGAGATCCTTATCGTCAAGATCGCTTACTCTTCTTCTTCGCTAGACTCGGCCACGGTTAAAACTTCACGGCCTTTATAGAAACCATCTGGACCAATATGATGACGACGGTGCGTTTCGCCCGTCATTTGATCTGTCGATAATGTGCTTGCTGTCAGAGCGTCATGAGAACGACGCATCCCTCTTTTAGAACGTGTTTTGCGATTCTTTTGTACAGCCATTTCAAGCTCCGATAAAATTATATTTTTTAATTCAAAAAGTTATGCTGTCTCGCCATCATTGGTACGACATACGAGCACGATACTTTTACAGATTTCGTCCCTCGATTGCAAGTATCCATATATTTTCCCCCGTAATATATGGGCTAATGCAAAAAATCTGGTAATGGTTTTGGGCACTTATTTTCAGGATGTTTTGGAATCATCGGCATATTAAGCAGCAACTCATCCTCCACTAACTCAATCAAAGATAGCGCCTCACCTTCAGTAATCAAAGGCTCATAAGCTTTGGGACACTGCGGCAACTGACGTTCGCTAAGCAAGGGGCAGAGCATAGGTTGTATCTTTAAAGTGATTTTCACCGGCTCGCTACAACGCTGACAAACAAAATATAATTCGGCCTCTATAGACCCCGTCAATAAACGCTGTGCCATATCATCTTTTAAAAATTCTAACGAAATTTGGACCTGACCATCGTCACGAACCAACAACTCACTTAAACGTTTCATCTGAGCGATCGGCAAAATCCCCTCCAATCGAACGCCTTGGTCAGCCAGTCGAAGCGGGTCAATTTTATTAGGTAATGGGTGGCTCATTTAAGTTTGCTTAAAACATAGGTTAACTCTTCATCCATCGGTGCGCAGACACCATTGAATGCATCATCAGAAAAATGCTGACGACTAATGGATGCAGAATGTAAAAAAAGACGTTTTACGCCCTTTTCACGCATTTGTCGATTAAAGCGGTCATCCCCATATTTTTCATCACCTGCAATCGGATGACCAATCGATCTAGCATGCACACGAATTTGATGCGTTCTTCCTGTCACTGGATCAGCTGCCAGCAGCGTTGCATCTGTGTAACATTTTAAGGGAGTAAATCGCGTGGTGGCTGGTTTCCCATCTTCATTGATCGTCACAACCCGCTCACCACTGCGTAAAACATTTTTTAATAAGGGCTGCTTAACAATCTGTGAAGCTCCCTTCCAACGCCCCTTCACCAATACAAGATATCGCTTCTTAACTTGGCGACGCGCTAACAAATCATGCCACTCCAACAAGCTGCCACGTTTCTTAGCGACAAGAAGGCAACCCGAGGTGCCTCGATCCAAACGATGAATCAGTTCGATCCGCTTTGCCCTCGGACGTAATTCCCGAAGCACTTCAAT
>Ga0316204_10002229_pt1 | contig 45252 bp, 42 predicted proteins | sample 6monrhotite_MG_2_FD_205661 | JGI IMG/M metagenome (GOLD analysis project Ga0316204, IMG submission 205661) | Microbial mat bacterial communities from mineral coupon in-situ incubated in ocean water Damariscotta River, Maine, United States -... | ecosystem: Environmental > Aquatic > Marine >... | reverse complement strand
GGTGCTGAACACTCGTTCCAATACAGCCAAGATAGATTGAAGGCAGCTACCGTTACGACTTTCAACGCCGACCCAAATTCAGGATGCCTATGATGATCTCACCGAACGAACACCCCCAACAAACCGTCACCGTTAACGGCAAGCAGATGGCGTACGTGGACATGGGGGAAGGCGACCCCATCGTTTTTTTGCATGGCAATCCGACGTCTTCGTATTTGTGGCGCAATGTGATGCCCCATATGCGCCGACTGGGTCGGTGTCTGGCCCCAGACCTGATCGGCATGGGAAGGTCCGACAAACTGGATACCCCCGGACCGGACAGTTATCGATTCGTCGAACACCGCGACTATCTTGACGGTTTTTTCGATGCCATGGGACTGGACAACAACGTGACCCTGGTGATCCATGATTGGGGGTCGGCCCTTGGTTTTGACTGGGCCAGGCGACACCCAAAAGCCGTCAAAGGCATCGCCTATATGGAAGCCATCGTGCGCCCCGTCACCTGGGATGAATGGAACCCCGACGCCCGCCCCATCTTCGAGGCCTTTCGCTCGCCTGCGGGCGAAGCCATGGCGCTGGAAAAGAATATATTCGTCGAGCGTGTGCTGCCGGGTTCCGTGCTGCGGGGGTTGAGCGATGCGGAAATGGACGTCTACCGCAGGCCCTTCGCCACCGCAGGCGAAGACCGACGCCCCACATTAACCTGGCCGCGCCAAATTCCCTTTGATGGCGATCCCGCCGATGTTGCCGCCATCGTTGGCAATTATGCCGACTGGATGGCAACAACCGACAACCCCAAACTGTTCATCAATGCAGAACCAGGAGCCATCCTGATTGGTGCCCAGCGTGATTTTTGCAGGACCTGGAAGAACCAGAGAGAAGTGACCGTTGCTGGATCGCATTTCATTCAAGAAGATTCACCCCATGAAATAGGGAACGCCATCGCCGACTGGCTGGAGACACTGACATGACCGCCCCCACGAAAGAACTCGTCCTCGTCGCCGACCCCATGTGTTCCTGGTGTTGGGGGTTTGCCCCGGCCATGGCCGCCATTCGACGCGATTTCGGCGATAAAGTGGGCCTTAGCCTGATCGTCGGTGGCCTGCGTCCCGGCACCACCGAAGCCATGACGGACAGCATGAAAAGCGAAATTCGCCACCATTGGGAACACGTCAACGAAGCCAGTAAGCAACCCTTCGATTATGAATTTTTCGAACGCGACGGGTTTGTCTATGACACCGAACCAGGGTGCCGCGCCGCCGTTACCGTTCGCGGCATCAAGCCAGAAGCCGCTTTTGATTTTCTGGAATCCCTGCACCGGGCGTTTTATGCGCAGAACAAGGACATCACCGACATCGATGTTCTGGCGACGCTAGCTGCCGAGACAGACGTCGATCCCGAACATTTTCGCGCTGTCTTTGCATCAGATGAAGCCCGCAAACAGACCGCCAATGATTTTGCCTATGCGCGCTCTTTGGGGGTTACCGGGTTTCCCACGATTGTCGCGAGCGAACCCGGCGAGGCAGGAGAAAACCAGTACGCCTACCTGACGGTTGGCTACCGCCCCTACGAAGCGCTGCAACCGTTGCTTCAGGAATGGACGGGCACGGCGACGAAGGCCTGAGACTCAATCCTTACCAGCCGTTGCATCGCTCCCACGTTTCGACGATGTCGCCGCCTTCGCCATCGACCACATGATAGGCTCCATAGGCCGCAGCTGTCATACACACGTGGTTGACATAGATCCGTACAAGACTTCCCACGGCCAGGCGATCATAAGGGATCGTTCCGCCGCCCGGCGCCGTAACGTGGCCGTGTTCCTGATTTACGGCGGTGACCGCGATGCCGGGAATAAGGGCGCCACTGTGTGCATCGGCCAACAGGCCGTATCCACAATCTGTGTCCAGTGCCGCCGTCGAGCGGTCTTTGGATAACGACAGCCCGCCGGCGTCGATCAGCAGTTTGCCACCATCCAGATCGGGCCGATGACCGATAACCGTCGCCAGCACACTGATCGCCATGACATCCTTGGTGCACGCGCCGATGCCCGCTTGAAAAAGATCGGCGAACATGTAGACCCCGGCGCGCACTTCGGTGACGCCTGCAAGATTGCGGGCAAACCTGGCCGTCGGTGTTGACCCGACGCTGACCACCGGACAATCGATTCCCGCCGCCACAATACGCTCCGCCGCGGCAACGGCGACGGCACGTTCGTGTTCGGCCATGTCGGCCAGTTCATCCGTCGTGCGGCAATCGTAAGAATGCCCCGCATGCGTCAGCACCCCCCGAAACAAAACGCCAGGCGCGGCCGCAAGTTCACGTGCTATTTTAATAACAGCCGCATCACTGGCCAGCATACCGCCCCGCTTGTCGCCGCAATCAATTTCGATCAGCACGTTCAAGCCCCGGCCTTCTTGGGCAATGGCCTGGGCCACGATCAGGTTATCGGTAATAACGGTAAGGTCGGCACCCGCAGCGACCAATGCATTGGCGCGCCCGATTTTGCCCGGAGCCATTCCCACGGCATAGGTAATGTCCGACATACCAGCGGCGTTGAAATATTCAGCTTCCTTCAGGGTGGAAACCGTTATGCCGCCGGTGTTTCCTTGCGTTGCAATATGGGCAACTTCGACGGATTTGGCCGTTTTCATGTGCGGCCGCAGGTTGGCGCCCAGGCGATTGATATGGTCGGTCATGGTTTTTGCATTTGCCTGCAAGCGGGTGCGATCAAGAATCAGGGCCGGGGTATCAAGGTCGCGCAAATTCATTGTTTCTTTTCCTTCGGAGCAATCATTAAGCGAACGCGAGTGTACGGGCCCATGGCAGGCTTGCCCACCATCGAAATTCGCCTATACTGCGCCCGTTTTTACCCCCTCATTTATCGCAAGGTTTAAAATCTCATGAGCGCCGACATTAAGAAAGTGGTCCTCGCCTATTCAGGCGGGCTCGATACCTCCGTCATCCTGCGTTGGTTGCAAGATACGTATAACTGCGAAGTCGTCACCTTTACCGCCGACCTGGGCCAGGGCGAAGAGCTGGAACCGGCGCGGAAAAAAGCCGAGATGATGGGCATCAAGGAGATCTATGTGGATGACCTGCGCGAGGAATTCGTCCGCGACTATGTCTTCCCGATGTTTCGCGCCAATGCGCTGTATGAAGGCACCTATTTGCTGGGCACCGCCATTGCCAGGCCGCTGATCGCCAAACGGCAGATCGAGATCGCCATTGAAACCGGCGCCGATGCCGTGTCCCACGGGGCCACCGGCAAGGGCAACGACCAGGTTCGCTTTGAATTGGGCTACTATGCGCTGAAGTCCGACATCAAGGTTATCGCGCCGTGGCGGGAATGGGATTTAAACAGCCGCACCAAGCTGATCGAATACGCCCAGAACCACCAGATTCCCGTGCCCAAGGACAAACGCGGCGAAGCCCCGTTCAGCCAGGACGCCAACCTTTTGCATATTTCGTCGGAAGGCAAGGCGCTGGAAGATCCGTGGGTCGAACCCGATTACAAGCACATCCTGACCCGTATGGTCATGCCCTATGACGCACCCGATACACCTTTGGAGATCACCATCGATTTCGAAGCTGGCGACCCGGTTGCCATCAACGGCGGAAAAATGTCCCCTGCCACCCTGTTGACCCGCCTGAACGAACTGGGCGGGGCCAATGGCGTCGGCTATCAGGATATCGTCGAAAACCGGTTCATCGGCATGAAATCCCGTGGCGTTTATGAAACACCGGGCGGTACCGTACTGTTCCGCGCCAGGCGCGCCATCGAAAGCCTGACGCTGGATCGCGGCGCCATGCACACCAAGGACGAAATGATGCCGCGCTATGCGGAACTTCTTTACAACGGGTTCTGGTTTTCACCCGAACGCGAAATGCTGCAGGCCGCCATCGACAAGGCCAACGAAGCGGTCACCGGCTCCGTACGCCTGAAGCTTTACAAGGGCAATGTCATCGTCACAGGCCAGAAATCGCCGAATTCGCTTTATAGCGAAGAAATCGTAACGTTTGAAGAAGACAGCGTTTACGACCAACGCGATGCCGAAGGCTTCATCAAACTAAACGCCCTGCGCCTGCGATTGCGCAAACAATAGAATATTGCCGGGCTTAGTCACGCCCCAGCACGGGTACGTCGTGTTTCGGGTTGGACTGCCCGGTGTTTTCGCGCAAAATCTCTACGGGCAGCTTACCCAAATGATATACGTATTCTGCGACCGGTGAATACAGCACCTTGATGCCCTTGATGGTTTTCAGGGCGTAGGTATCCCGCGTCTTTATGCGCAACTGGTCCAGGCCGTTCTTGCGCGCAAAACTTAAAGGGCTGCGAAGGGCCTTGCGGTCCTTGTGCGCATCTTGCTTCCAATTGATGTCAACCAGCGTCCAGATGTCGCCGTTGGCCTGGTCGATACCAACAATATTCACCTGGCCACTGCGCCAGCGGGCATAACTGATCTGTCCGACCACGCCAAAATGGGCAATCTGGGCGACGACGGCGGTTTCGGCGAGTTCCGCCATGCCAGGATCATCAATCCCGATCCCGCCAAACAACGCCGCCCGCAAGGATGGGTTGGTCAGATATACTTTAAACGCTGTTGCGCGCCTGAAGCGGGCCGCCGTTTGATCGACCCGATGCACCCGATGAATAAGGAACGCCGCTTCCAGGTAATCCAGGTACTTGCGCAGCGTATTCTTGGCGACGCCGACGGTCTTTGACAACCCTTCCAACGAGACTTCGTTGCCGCTGTTAAACGCGAGTTGCGAGAATAACCGGTTCAATTCCTGGGTATCGCGAATGGCATACAGGTTCGGCAGGTCGCGCAACAAGACCTTGTCGACGATATCGTTGCCATAGAACTGCTTCGAACCCAGCTCTGGTTCCGGTCTGAATATTTGCTCGGGGAACCCACCGCCGTTCAGGTAGCCCATAAATTCTTCATTCAGGCGTCCAACGTTCAGGGTCTTGGTCCATTCTTCCGTACCGGGATTGAACAATTCCTCTTCGACCCGCCGGAACCGCAAATATTCGGCGAACGTCAGGGGCGGTAAATGGAAATCAACGAATTGTGCCGGCAGGTCCGGAACATCCTCTGATGTCAACGTCGCCGCCACCGTTCCGGATGCGACAAGACGTATGCCAGGGTGTTCACCCGCCAATGCCACCAGCTGGTCGCCCCAATTGGGCGTATACTGAATGCCATCGATGAACACATACAATTTATGTTCGATAACGGAATGACCCTGAATTTCCAAATACAACTTGAGCATGCTTTCCAGGGAAACACCTGCGAACAACGGGTTGTCCATGGAAACGTAGAAAATGTTTTGGGGCGCTATGCCGGTATCAAGCAGGTGTTTGATGGCATGTTGCAACAATACCGTCTTGCCGACCTGACGCGACCCCAGTAACGCCGCCGGACGACGGTCATCGCTCAGGACCAAACGGGTAAAGGGATGGAAGTACATGCGGCGGGGTTTGCCAGCAATGGTATGATCAATACCACCCCCCACCACCCACCAGGGGTTATCGAACAGGACGCGATATTTAAGCTCGTTCTCGGTTATTTGATGCATCATCCATCGCTTCCCCCCACATAAACCATCAAAACATTACGATATCCCCACCTTAAGATCAATTTATTGATCCTATAAGATTCAACGTGGCGATAGAATGCCCTGAAATCAGGAACCGCACCTCCTTTCCGGCTTCTGCCAAAAGGCCGATATTTTCATTTCGGTTTCATAATTATTTTGATACAAACACCCCCGTCGTGCCCCCCCTGTGCCCGGAAGGAAATGCCGCCCCGCTTGCCCTCGTTCCTGTCAGGAAGATACCGATCGTGCCGTGAGGCACCGTCCCGACTGTATCCCGTCGCCGATCACATTTCTTGCCAGGAACACTGTTGCCCGCATTGTCAGCACGCAAGAAATGCGCTGCGGGTCAATGTTCCGGATCCGGTCAAAATAGTTCGATTGCATTTTTCCATGTCCCGTTTACCAAACCCGGTGGTAACGTAAATCGAAACCATCGTCGCCGGAGACTACTGATGATCCATGTCCTGTTCGTTTGCCTTGGCAATATCTGTCGCTCCCCTACTGCCGAGGGGGTCTTTCGACATCTCATCGAAGGGCATGGCCTTGGCGATCATATCGCTATCGATTCTGCCGGAACCGCCGCCTATCACGTTGGCCATCCTCCCGATGGCCGGTCACAGGCCGCCGCCAGATTGCGCGGTGTCGATTTGAGCATCCAGCGGGCACGCCAGGTGTCAAAGGCGGATTTCGACCAGTTCGACTATGTGCTGGCCATGGACACCGAAAATCTTGCGAACTTGCTGGCAATCTGCCCGCCTGACAAGGCCCACAAGGTGCGCCTTTTGCTGGATTTCGCCGCCGACGGAACCGGTAATAATGTGCCGGACCCCTATTACGGTGAAGGTGACGGCTTCGAGGTCGTACTTGATATGATCGAAGAGGCGAGCCAGGGCTTGCTTGATGATATCCGCAACAAGCACCTTTAAGGTAAACCTTGAAAAGCCAGACCGAACAGATCATCGAACAGGTAACGGGCTTCGCCCCGGCGAGTATGTCGCCCCTGGGGGGCGGTTGTGTCGCCGACGTCTACAAGGTGGCCCTGCCAAATGATCAGATCATCGTCGCCAAGACGGGCAATGCGGGGTCAGGCATCGCCCTCGAAGGCGACATGCTGCGCTATTTGGGCGAACACACCCCCTTGCCCGTGCCCGATGTCTTGTTTTGCGACGACACGCTTTTGTTGATGAGCTGGATACCAAGTGCTGGCTCTTTGGATAGCACGGGCGAAATCCAGGCCGCCGATCAGCTTGCCGCCCTGCACGACATATCATGCGATCAATTCGGTTTTGTCTACGACACCATCATCGGCGGCCTGCATCAACCCAACCCGGGGGGTGACCGGTGGCTGCCGTTTTTTGCTGAACACCGCCTGATGTACATGGGACGACAGGCACTTAACGCCGGTCGGTTACCGGGACCAACGTTAAACCGGATTGAGAACCTTTGCGGGCGGCTTGACACCTGGCTGTTCGAGCCGGATCGACCCGCGCTGATCCACGGCGATGTGTGGGGCGGCAATGTGCTGGCAGAAGGTGGCGGCTTAAGAGGCTTCATCGATCCCGCCATTTATTTTGCCCACAGCGAAATTGAACTGGCCTTCACCACCCTTTTTAACACATTTTCAAACGCCTTCTTCGACCGTTACCGGGAACACCACCCCATAGAACCCGGTTTTTTCGAAGAACGCTGCGATATCTATAACCTGTACCCCTTGCTGGTACATGTGCGCTTGTTTGGCGGTTCTTATGTGGGGTCCGTCGAGCGCACCCTGACAAGGTTCGAGGCATGAAAACATTTCCCAACCCGGCCGCACTGGTCATCTTCGATTGTGATGGCGTTCTGGTCGATTCCGAAATGAGCGCCAATGACGTCATGGCCCGCGTGCTAAGCGATGCGGGCCTGCCCCTTACGGGCGCACAATGTCGCAGCCGTTTCGTCGGCATGAGCATGTCATCCGTCAGGGCGCTGGCCGAACAGGACCTGAACCGCCCATTGCCCGATGATTTTGAACAATCAATCCAGCGCGCCGATGCCATTGCCTTCGAACACGACCTCAAAGCCGTTTCCGGGATCAAGCGGGTGCTGGATGGCATCCCCGTCCCCGTATGCATCGCGTCTTCGGGGTCGCCTGAAAAAATAGCCAATTCCCTGCGTATCACCGGCCTCGCGCCGTATTTCGAGGGCCGGGCCTTCAGCGCCGTGCAAGTTGCCAATGGAAAGCCCGCCCCCGACCTGTTCTTGCTGGCGGCACAAAAAATGGCGACACCTGCGGCACGCTGCGTGGTGATCGAAGACAGCGTACAGGGGGTTATCGCAGCAACCCGCGCCGGTATGCCGGTGCTGGGTTTTGCCGGGGCCTCGCACGCCGTTATCGACCCTGAATACGCCGGCCGGTTGACCCAGGCCGGCGCAACGGCCGTATTTGACGACATGAAGCGCTTACCCGGGCTGCTCGGGTTCTAGGTCGTATTCACGCAAAACTTCGTAATGCGGCGCACCGCTGCCCAGGTGGCTGCGAAACAACACAAACGAATCCACATGAACGGGGCCAGCGGTCAGCCCTCCCCCGGTTTGCAGCCACTGGGCAATTTTTGACGATTGCGCCGCCTTGGTCCGGGCGAGCGTAATGTGCGGCGTGAACTTGCGGCCCTCGATTGGTAGCCCAAGGTTTCTCATGGCCTGTTCTATCTTCGCCTGCAAGGCCATCAACTTGGGATCGGCTTCTACCTTGGCCCACAAAGTGTGAATCTGATGACCGCGCCCGAACGTCGAGATGCCGGAAATCGAAAAATCAAATGCCGCCCCCCGCACGCCCGAAAGCGCAAGATCAACATCTTCGGCCTGGGGATCTTCAACCTGGCCCATAAAACACAGGGTCATATGCAGGTTTTCCCGGTCAATCCAACGCGCACCAGGCAATCCGGACGACACCATCGCCAGTCGGTTTCGAAGATCCTGTGGTAACGCCAAACCAACAAACAACCTGATCATGGGGTCGCTCCCAGGGCGCTTAAGGGGCCGGATTGGGATTGGACTTGTGAATGGCGTCGATGCCGCCCAGGACCTCTTCGGACAGATCCAGATTGATCGATGCCAGATTGCTCGCCAACTGTTCCGTCGTCGTTGCGCCGATGATGGTGCTGGTCACAAACCGCCGGGAATTGACAAAGGCCAGCGCCATTTGCGCCGGATCCAACCCGTGCTGTTTGGCCAGCGCCACGTATTCGCGGGTCGCCAGGACCGCACGTTCGTTAAAATTGCGGCCAAATTCGGGGAACAGCGCACCGCGGGAACCCGCAGGCGGCGAACCGTCGAGATACTTGCCCGACAAAGCCCCGAAACCCAACGGAGAATAGGCCAGCAAGCCGCAGTCCTCGCGAATCGACGGTTCCGCCATACCAACTTCATAGACCCGGTTAAGCAAACTATAAGGGTTTTGAACGGTGGCAATACGTGGCAACCCCAGCGCTTCCGCCTGGGCCAGAAACGTCATCATTCCCCAGGGCGTTTCGTTGGACAGGCCAATGGCGCGAATGGATCCCGCCTTGACCTGATCCGCCAATGCCTCAAGGGTTTCGACGATCGGCGTCCAGCTGTCATTATCGCTGTGCGTATACCCCAATTGACCAAAAAAGTTGGTCGGGCGTTCCGGCCAGTGCAATTGGTACAGGTCGATCACGTCCGTGCCCAACCTGGCAAGGCTGGCATCCACCGCCTGGGCGATATGATCGGCATTCAACTTCAACTTGCCATCGCGCACATGGGCGAAACGATCCGCCGGACCGGTGATCTTGCTGGCGATCACCACCTTGTCGCGATTGCCCCGCGCCTTCAGCCACGACCCCACGAAGCGTTCGGAATCTCCCCACGTTTCTGCCGTCGATGGAAACGGATACATTTCAGCCAGATCAATGAAATTGACCCCGGCATCAACCGCCATATCCAGTTGCCGGTGGGCCTCGGCTTCACTATTTTGCCGACCAAACGTCATGGTTCCAAGACAGATGCTGCTAACGTCAATGCCGGTACGCCCGAGTGTGGTGTATTTCAATGGTCTGCCTTTTATCTATGAAAAATTACTGAAACAGGACGAGGACGCCTGTATAGCCGTATAGCCGGGAATTGGAAATTTCGCCGTTACCATAAAAACCTACCAGCGGAATGTTTCCCAACAGTTCGGTGATAATGGCGATTTCGTGGGCTTCTTGTTCAAACAACGACGGACCGCGGCCAAGGCAACTGAAATACAGGCCGCAACTGGGTGGTCCCGACAAACGTCGTCTCAGTCCCATCAGTTTCTCGCGCAGGTCCATCTCGGCGCTTTCCTGGTCCCGGCGCACGAACATCACCCGGTCACCTGTATTCACTTCTTCGCTAATCGCCAGCCAGCCCCGTTCCGGATCAATACCAACCAGACTACGGACCATATAGTCCCCGGTGTCCGAACCTTCGATGGGCAATGCCGCATGGATAAGGCCCGCGACCTGGGCCAGATCGGAAGAAAGATCGGCCCCGATATCGGCCCGGAAGACATCCATGGCGCGATCACCGTCAAGCCCGATCAGCACATTGTCGACACAGTCCGATATGGTATGACTGACCGAAATCGGCGCGCAGCCCTGGCTCAAACTGGTCGCGACGTTCACATCGGGGGCAAAGACAATGCCCGAAACCCCGCCACCGGTAATTTCTTCGGCAACCTGATGGCCCGTGCCCACAGATGACGTCACGGCGCCAACCATAAATCCGTTGATACGTCGGGCCAGATCATCGATCAGTCCCGGTAAATTCTGGTTCGCCGGGTCCCCGTGGATAACCCCGAAATGGGCCTGAACGTCATCCGTCCAGTCCAATATGTCGCCGGGCAGTTCATTTACATCTTCTTTGATGGTGGGCAGGATTCTAAAGTGTTCCTCTGACATGGACATGGCCATGACGGCGACCGCCGGACGGTCGAAATATTCTTTGGCATTTGCCTCGGCGGTTTCGTCCCCCACGTTGGCGCAAATGCCGATGCCGACGCTTCCCACCCAGTGCTGGATGCCGGTTTTTTGCCGCAGGTAGGTCAGAACGCTGACCATGTCGTCACCCAGCGCATCACTGACATACAGGAAACCAAGATTGTAGCGCGCACCCCCGGCCATGCCTTCAAGCAGTCCGTCGGCGCAGACCTTGGCCGCATGGGCCCAGTCTTCCCCTTCGGTATGAACGACTTTTGCAGACATCATTGGCGGGTTATCTCTTTAGCCAGCATATTCTTGATATAGGGAAGGATGCGCCCGATTACGACATCAACCCCGCGAGAATTTGGATGAATGGTGTCATCCTGATTCAATTCAGGGATGGCCGCGACACCATCAAGAAAAAACGGATACAGATATACATCATGTTTTTTTGCCAAATAAGGATAGATGGCGGCGAATTCGGTACCGTATTCCGGACCCAGATTGGGAGGTGCCTGCATCCCGGTCAGCAGCACCGCCGGCCCCTTGTCCCGCACCCGGGCAATCAGGGCGTCCAGATTGGCCCGCGTCATGGAAGGCTCCAACCCCCGAAGGCCATCGTTGGCCCCCAATTCGACGATCACCGCATCCAGCCGGTCATCACCTGCCATGGCCATGGCCCAGTCAAGCCGCGACAGGCCACCCGCCGACGTATCGCCCGACACGCCTGCGTTATAGACCACGGCGGCAATACCATCCCGAACCAATGCGGCTTGCAATTTGGCCGGAAACGACTGTCCATCCGGCAGGCCGTATCCGGCCGTCAAACTGTCGCCCAAGGCCAGAATACGAACCGGTTCGGCGGCAACCGGGCGGGTCGCAGGTAACGTAATTGTTATGAGTGCGACAGTCGCCAAACCACCGATAACATTGACAAGGCGACGCATTGCGCCATATCGCATAGAGAGTATTTTCATAAACAGGGGCGTCATGTCACATAATTCCCAAGCAGCCATTCATCTAGAAGACGTCAGGCTTACCCTGACCAGCAATGCGGGCGAGGTCAATATCCTGCGCGGTATTGATTTGACTGTCGATGCAGGCGAAAGCGTCGGCATCGTCGGCCCCAGCGGGTCGGGCAAGACATCCATGTTGATGGTCATTGCCGGTCTGGAACGCCCGACCGCCGGGCATGTGGGCATCGCCGGACAGGCTATCGAAAGCATGAATGAAGATGGCCTGGCGCTGTTTCGCCGCAAACATGTGGGCATCGTATTTCAGGATTTCCACCTGTTGCCCACCATGACGGCGCTGGAAAATGCCGCTATGCCGCTGGAATTTGCCGGTCGCGAAGATGCCTTCGATCGCGCCCGTGCCGAACTCGACGCCGTCGGGTTGGGTCATCGTCTGGATCACTATCCGGGACAGCTTTCCGGTGGCGAGCAGCAACGTGTTGCCCTGGCCCGCGCGGTTATCGCCGAACCGTCAATTTTGCTGGCCGACGAACCCACCGGCAACCTGGATGGCGAAACCGGTCATATGGTCATGGACCTGCTGTTTGACCTGAAAGACCGCTGCAAGACAACCCTGTTGCTGATTACCCACGAACCTGAACTGGCGCTTCGCTGTTCGCGCATGATTCACATGAAGGACGGCCAAATCGTAGAGGACGGCGTGCAAAGGCGCTCGGCGTGACGGGACTTGGCCTCGCCTGGACACTGGCCCGGCGCGAACTGCGGGCGGGTTTTTCAGGCTTTCGTATCTTCCTGGCCTGCCTGGCCCTGGGTGTTGCCGCCATCGCCGCCGTTGGCTGGATCAGTGCCTCGGTCGTTGGCGGACTGAACGCCAACGCCAAAAGTCTGCTGGGCGGTGATGTTGGCCTGCGCTTCAACAACCGGGCGTTTTCACCCGAACAAACAATGTGGCTGAATGCCAACACCGCACGATTGTCCAATGCCCTGGAAATGCGGGCCATGGCAGCGCCTGAAAAATATGACGCATCCAATGGCGCAAGCGCGCGCCATCGCTCGTTGGTAGAATTAAAGGGCGTCGATGGCAGTTATCCGCTTTATGGCCAGGTCACCCTGAACCCACCCCAGCCCCTGCTCGATGCCCTTAACCGGCAAAACGATGGCAGCTGGGGGGCGGTGGTGGAAAAGAACCTGCTGCTGCGCCTGGGCCTTGATATTGGCGACCGGGTCAAGGTCGGCAGCACGATCTTCACCTTAAGCGCCGTCATCACCCATGAACCAGACCGGGTCGCCACCGTGCTCAGCTTCGGACCACGTTTCATGGTTTCGCAAAAAGCCCTGCAAGAAACCAATCTGGTACAGCCGGGCAGCCTGATTCACCATCACACCCGGGCGATTTTACCGGACGGTGCCGACCCTGCCGCGTGGCGGACCAACCTTGAAGAGACCTTCCCGACCGCGGGGTGGCGTGTCCAAATGCCGGATCAGGCGGCCCCCGGCGTGCGCCGGTTCATCGAACGCATGGCCTTGTTTTTGGGATTTGTCGGCCTGACGGCTTTGTTGGTCGGCGGCATTGGTGTGTCCAACGCCATTGCCAGCTACCTGGAAAGCCGGACTGCCGCCATCGCCACCTTTAAATGCCTGGGTGCCCCGGGCAAGCTGGTTTTCCAGATCTACCTGCTTCAGGTTCTGGCCATCGGTCTGATCGGGATTGCCCTTGGATTGATTGTCGGGGCCGTCCTGCCCATGACCGTGCTGTCCCTGTTGGCCGACTTTCTGCCCGTCGCACCCGAACAGGGCTTCTACTTCAAGCCCCTGCTCATCGCCGCCGGGTTCGGCCTGCTAACGGCGCTGACGTTCGCGCTTTGGCCCTTGGGCCGGGCCCGGGAAATTCCTGCGGCAACGTTGTTTCGCGACAAGATCGCGCCATCAGGCCTCAGACCCGGAAAATCCGTCATGATCGCCGCCGCCATCGGCATCGCCCTGCTGGGCGCCCTGACCGTGGCAACGTCGAGCGAGAAGAATTTCGCCTACTGGTTTGTCGGCGGGTCACTCCTGACCCTGGCGCTGTTACGCTTTGGGGCGGCGGTTTTGATCAAGGGTACGGCGCGCCTGCCAAGACCGCGCGGAGCCAGTCTCAGACTTGCCGTTTCCAACATTCACCGGCCGGGAAGCAACGCCGCCAGCGTCATCGTATCGCTGGGTTTGGGCCTGTCGGTATTGATTTCCGTCGCCCTGATCGAAGGCAACCTGAGCCATCAGGTCAACGAACGCCTGCCCAAGCAGGCCCCGGCCTTTTTCTTCATCGATATTCAACCCAATCAAGTCGCGGATTTCGACACCACCGTTACCGGATTCGCTGAAACCAGCGGCTTCAAACGCATGCCTTCGTTGCGCGGACGCATCGTGAAAATCGATGGCGTGCCGGTCGACGAGGTCGATGTCGCCCCTGATTCCCGGTGGGCCGTCAATGGCGACCGGGCTCTCACCTCAACGGCGACCCTGACGGAAGGTTCGGTGATTACCGATGGCGAATGGTGGCCCAAAAATTACAGTGGCCCACCGCTTATATCGCTGGACAGGGGCCTGGCCCGCGGCTTCGGCGTCGGCCTTGGGGATACCCTGACACTGAATGTCATGGGGCGGCACGTGACGGGAACGATTACAAGTTTGCGAGAAATCGACTGGCGCTCGTTGCGATTTGACTTCGCTATTATTTTTGCCCCGGGCCCCCTGGAAGGCGCGCCCCACACCCATATCGCCGCCGTCGAAGCACCGTCGTCCCTTGAAGACGAAATAGAAGAAGCCATCGCAGCCAGGTTCACCAACATCACCACGATCCGGGTCCGCGAGGCGCTGCAGGCGGCGTCAGGAATCCTCGCCGGGATTGGTCAGGCAGTGCGTGGCACGTCGCTGATCACCATACTGGCCGGTGCCCTGGTCTTGGCGGGAACCATCGCCGCAGGCCAGCGACGGCGCATCTATACGTCGGTGGTATTCAAGGTGTTGGGGGCGACACGGACCAGCCTGTTGAAGGCCTTTGTCTTCGAATTTGGCATTCTGGGACTGGCCACGGGACTCGTCGCTGCGGTCATCGGAACCCTGACATCGTGGGCCGTTATGGTCTTCCTGATGCGGTCGGACTGGGTCTTCCTGCCCGCCGTCGTGATTTGGACCGTCGTCATCTGCCTGTTCGTCACCGTCAGTGCCGGATTTTTCGGAACCTGGCGGGCTTTGGGCGAAAAAGCCTCGACGCATCTGCGCAACGAGTAGGGTCGCTAAACCTTTTTTACCGGTAATGCCTTGATATTCGCCTTTATCCTGACATATTGATGAGAGATTATATTGGTTTCACAGTTCTAACTTGGGGATGAGGTAAAACATGGCACTAGGACCCGACAACAGGTTCACGCTAAATACGCAGAAAATGTCGGCTGGCCAAGCCGCCGCGGCTGACATAGATGTCGGCCTGCGCGAACACATGCTCAGGGTATATAACCTGATGGCTTCTGGCCTTGCCCTGACAGGTATCATTGCCTATTTCAGCGCCAATACCCCGGCCATCATCAACACGCTATACGCTGCCGGACCCAATGGCATGATACAGCCGACCGGTCTGGCCTATCTGGTGATGTTCTCGCCGCTGGCCTTCGTGCTGGTCCTGTCGTTTGGCATCAACAAGATGCAGGCATCGACCGCACAGGCCGTCTTCTGGGCCTTTGCCGCTGTCATGGGTCTGTCGCTGGCCAACATTTTCCTGGTCTATACCGGTGCATCCATCACCCGCGTGTTCTTCATTACCGCGGGCACTTTCGCCGGCATGAGCCTGTATGGTTACACCACCAAGCGTGACCTGACCGGCATGGGATCGTTCCTGATGATGGGCCTGATCGGCATTATCATCGCCAGCATCGTCAACATGTTCCTGCAAAGTTCGGCCATGCATTTCATCATTTCGGTGATCGGCGTGTTGGTCTTTGTCGGCCTGACCGCTTACGACACGCAGAAGATCAAATCCATGTATCTGGCCGCCGATGGCACGGAAGTGGCTTCGAAAAAAGCGATCATGGGTGCGCTGACCCTGTATCTGGATTTCATCAACCTGTTCATCATGTTGCTACGTCTGTTCGGCCAACGCCGCTAGGATTGAAGCCTCAAAACAAAAAGCCCCGGCAGAGAAATCCGCCGGGGCTTTTATTGTTTACGTCTTCAGGCGATCCGGTTGGGCGGCTCTTTCCCCGCAAAAAACGCGTCCATATTATCCAGCGCCGTGAAGCCCATGGCGTTGCGGGTTTCCACCGTGGCGCTGCCCAGATGGGGTAATATAAAGGCATTGGGGCAGTCGTGGTAACCGGGCGCTATGTCGGGTTCGCCTTCGAATACATCCAGTCCGGCGGCAGCGACACGGCCTGATTTAAGGGCCGCAATCAATGCCGCGTCATCAACCACCGGGCCACGCGCGGTATTGATCACCACCGGGCGGTCGGGCAGCAAGGCGATGCGTTGCGCATTCAGCAAATGCCGGGTCTGATCATTCAGGGGGCAGTGCAAGGACAGGAAATCGCTGACCGGCAGCAGGCTTTCCAGCGTTTCGTGGAAGATAGCCCCTTGTTCCAGATCGGTCGTCAGGCGATTGCGATTGTAATAGTGTATGCGCATACCAAAAGCGCGGGCGCGGGCGGCAACGGCGCGCCCAATATCACCCATGCCGACGATGCCGAGTCGTTTGCCCGATATTTCGATGCCCATCAACTGCGTCGGGGTCCAACCGGTCCAGCCTTCAGCGATCATCCGGGACCCTTCGGGTGCACGCCGTGCCGCACCCAACATCAACAACAGGGCAATGTCGGCCGTCGCATCGGTCAGCACGCCCGGCGTATTGGTCACGACAATGCCGCGTTCTTTGGCGGCCCCAAGATCAATATGTTCGAATCCGACAGAGAACGTCGCGATAATGCGCACGCATTCGGGTAGCGCCATGATCACGTCGCGGCTCAAATCGTTGGTGATGGTGCACAGCAGGCCGCTTGCTCCTTGGGTACGGACCAGCATGTCATCCGTGCCGTAGGGGTTATCCGCGGCGTTGATTTCCGCCTGGTACGTTGCAAGCGCCCGTTGGGTGACGGCGTCCGGCAATTTTCGGGTGATAAGAATTTTTTGTTGTTCTGACATGCCGACAGGCCCCTTATATATTAAAGTTCACAGATTGTTATCGCCGACACCCCATGGTGCGGGCAAGGCCCCAAACACTCATTTTCCGGATCGCGGAAGGATTCCTTAGACGTGACGCTTGATCCGACCCTGCTGTCGGCGATGCTGGCCATGACGTCGGCGTTCCTGTTCGCCTTATCTATCCAGGTTCAGAACCTGGGCCTGAAACATGCCGAACCGCGCCCCGGTGTCATCGTCAATATCGGAACCACGGCCGCGGTGTACTGGATTCTGGCACCCTTCGTTGTTGAAGCCTCGTACTGGCTGACCTCGGCGACGGTCCTGTTCATGGTGGTTGGGCTGTTTCGACCGGCCCTTTCGGTCAACCTGGCGGTGGCCGGGGTCAAACACATGGGCCCCACTTTAACCAGTGGGCTCGCGGCGACAAATCCTTTGTTCGCCGCCTGCTTTGCCATCTTGCTGCTGGGCGAAGATATGACCTGGCCCATGGCCTTTGGGACGTTGGCTGTGGTCAGCGGGGTCGCGGTTTCCGCGCTCAGGCCCGGTGGCCTGCCCCGTAATTGGCCGTTATGGGCCATCAGCCTGCCCCTGGGGGCCGCGTTTTTTCGCGCCCTTGGCCACCCGATCACGATGATAGGGCTGGATGAGATCCCAAGCCCGTTTTTTGCAGGGTTGGTCAGTTACACGGTGTCCATCATCGTCGTCTATGGCTCCTTTCACCTGCAAGGACGCCGCATGCCGCCCCTTACCCGGGGTTATCTTTGGTTTGTTCTCTCGGGTGTGCTCAACGGGGTTTCCATCTATTCCCTGAATTCGGCCTTGTCTGTCGGCACATTGCTGACGGTGGCACCATTGGTCGCCTGTTCACCGGTCTTCACAATTTTACTGGGGCATTTTGTCTTCAAGAAAGAAACCATCACCCGCCGCACCGTGATTACCGTCGCCCTGGTCGTTTCGGGCGTGATTCTGGTTATCGTCAACCCTTAAGACGCATTACATACCCGGCTTTGGATCAGCCAAGACGCAACTGGTCCATGGCCTCGTTAAGCTGGCTCATGCGGTCATGGTTCCCCAGTGCCCCGTCAGGGTGATGGATCGTCGCCAACGTTCGAAACCGGGCTTTCAAAGTTTTTTGGTCGGGATGGCTACCCGGCGCAAAACCCAGGATGTGCAGCGCATCATTGCGCGTACGGATGCCCCCGGCCAGGGGATCAAACGACAGCACTGAAACGATGGCGCGCAGGCGTTCTATTTCATCGAGATTGGCTTTTGCCTGTTTTTCGGCGCGCTCCGTCTGCGGGTCGGGCGCTTGTCTGGATTCCAGTCCGGCACCGGAAAACCGAACGGCCACGTCCCCCTTATCCATGGCAAGGGCCAAACCAAGGGCACGGCGCAAGGTTACAACATCCTGCCCGGGAGACAGGCGAACCTGAAGCCGGGGCTTGCGCCTGAGCAACTGACCCTTGGTTTTTCCGGATTTGAGAACAACCGTTTCCCGGTCATCACCGGTGGGGCCGCCCGGATCGGGAAAAGCATTGATGACAGAGCGCGGCACCACCAGCACCACCGAACGGGCCAGATCCGCCACATTGCCCCCGCGCCGGGCCGCCAAATCACCGACGGCACCCCGAAAAGAACTGGCGCAGGGGATCGTATAAGACTGCTTGCGGATGGTTTCTGACTTTTCTTCGCTCATTTCCCAAGCTGCCGTGAAAGATCAGTTATGGTTAATAAAGTATTGATTATTCGCATAAAATTACCTGCCGCAATTGTCAATCCCGTTCCCTGCAGGCAACGATCTGCATGGGATGTGTCGAAAACCTCGTCTGTTGTCGACTTTTGGTTCCATATTTTCATAAAACACCGCAAACGTGCCCTGTTTCGGGTCTTGTTTAGCCCCCCGTGCCGGGTTGCCAAAGAAGAATCAGGCCGCCTGAACTTCAATCAAATGCTTTCCGTATCAATCGACCCACCACCATAACTGCATAAGTTGTTTTTTTGCAAATTTTTCCCATAAACCTTAATGAAGTCTTTATATTCTAAAGTCATCACTTCAAAATTTCCCATAATGGATTGTTTTTACGCAATTAAATTTCAAGCAAAAATCTCCTGATATAATGCTGCCCTGGTCGTCCGAGGTCAAAATATGGTGACGAATCCGACGCCGAGCGCCTTGATCACCTTCCATAAGCCTCCGCTTCCGGTCACCCGTGACGGGTGCCGGCATCATTTAGCAAGACGCACAACTGTTCGCGCACAATATGATACGACACCGACCCGTAAACCGAAGGTTCGGGTCGAGTTCCGTTCAAATCACTTTTTTTATTGTCCGACAGATATGATTATAGAGTGGCATTTTATTCCCGTCGGGGCCGATCAGATGAGGCCTGAAAAAAATTGTTGCCGTCTCGGACCGACACGCCAGAGCCGATGATTGTGACCCCGTCGCTGGCCACCAACGGGTTCCCAAAACGCCGAAATCCGGATTATACGTTGCCCCCGTCCGCCCCCCTTTGGCACCTGTACGCCAAGCGCATCTCCAGACACTGGCACAGAGAACAAAGTGAATCGTATTAATTTAAATTATCCAGATTAATGGATATTTATCAATGCTTTACGGTTTCGAAACGATTTTATTTGCACTGATTTCAACAACAATAAACCGTAAATTCTGTTTCTGACACTGATCTAAAAAGGCACCTTTCAGGACCGTCACACTTCCTTTCCCGACCCTCAAGAGCAGTACGCCGGATCTCCGTTTCGATGCGATAACGGAGGATTCTTCGAGCCATGCCCAGGCACCGTCAAATGGTCAACGGGCGGTCAGTTGCCGCCGTCGCCAGGCGAAAAAATCGATATTCCGACTCGAAAGTCAAATGAAACAGGAATCGTCAATTCAGCCGGTATTCTACTTGTCAGGACCGTCGGTCGTATCCATGTTAATATTCAAGGCTGCAAAACATCGGGGAGTCGATCATGAACAAGGCTACATTTGGTGCGGGCTGTTTTTGGGGCATCGAGGCAGACTTTCGCAATACAAAAGGCGTAACGGCTACCGCCGTCGGGTATGAAGGTGGCGATCTCGATCGCCCAAGCTATCAAGATGTGTGCACCGGTCGCACGGGCCACGCCGAAGTGGTCGAAGTGATTTTTGACCCCGAACAGACAAACTTTGCAGCCCTGCTTGATATTTTCTGGCAAAGCCACGACCCGACGACATTAAACCGACAAGGACCCGATGTCGGCCCCCAGTACCGCTCGGTGATCTTCTTCCATAACGAGGAACAGCGCATTCTGGCCGAAACCTCGAAGGAGGCCCTGAACACGACCGGACGGTTCGCCGGTCTCATCGTCACCGAAATATCACCCGCGATGGCCTTTTTCCGGGCCGAAGAATATCACCAGCAATATTTGGAAAAGCAGGGCGTGGCATCCTGCTTGACCTCGACCCCGGTCCGGCGTTCGGCTTACTGAATTTTGCCGACGAATTTTATAAGGGCGGAACGTCTGATTCGGGTGGGCGCACAATCCTGGGCAGGAAACGCCCGGTAGTCTCGCAATAGTCCAGATAGTCCTGGCCGAACTCCTGTTCCATCAGGCGCTCTTCCCCAGTAATATTCAAATGCCACAGGGGATATTGCAAAACGGCCCACAACAGAAAAATCCAGCCGTCCATATATATCGCCAGTCCCATATCGAACCCCACAAGGAACGCCGCGTAAAGTGGATGCCGCACATGAGCAAACGGCCCCGCTTTGACAAGGTCGCGCCCCCGTTTGTCCGGCGGCAGAGCCTTCAGGCTCCAGACAACGATGCTCAGGGTTATCATCGTGCCGATACCCAGGGCCACAAAACCAACCACCGGCGCGCCATGCAGGGGGGCGAGAGCCAAATCTGTGTGCAGCCAGATGGCCAGCGCCAAGCTGATTAAACCGAAAGCCAGCCCTCGGGGGCCCGTGCCGAATATGCGTTGATACGTTGTCATGACGACACTAAGCGGCTTCCAGTAGAAGGAAGGTCAACCCCCAAATCTTTTTTTGGTGACCCGCATGCACCCCTTCCAAAAGCTCATACATATCAACAAAATTATCTGACTCGCCGGAAGGCTTTGACTGTGGCAGCATGAACGTCCTGCGGGCGGGAAACAGATGCTCCTTGCCAACGCTCTTGCCATGTTCACCCGCGCCAATTGAGGCATTCTGGTGAGCCAAAACGAACGAACACATGAAGGTTGATACCATTAATGACGCAAACAGTTGATACGTCACACATATCGGATCCGGCGGACCACCAGGTCAGGTCACCGGTCAAATGGGGAATTCTCAGCACGGCAAAAATCGGCAGGGCTAAAGTTATTCCCGCGATGATGCAAAGCCCCGACATTGAAATCGTTGCAATTGCCTCGCGTGATCTTGGCAAGGCCCGGGACGCCGCCGACGAACTGGGCATAGAGCAGGCCTATGGAAGCTATGAAGAATTATTGGCCGACCCTGAAATTGAAGCGATCTACAACCCGCTTCCCAACAATTTGCATGTTCCCGTCTCCATTCAGGCCGCCGAAAGTGGCAAGCATGTGCTGTGCGAAAAACCGGTCGCAATGAATGCGCCAGAACTTGAGCGCCTTATCGCCACACGCGACCGCACAGGGAAACTGATTTCCGAGGCCTTCATGGTTCGCCATCACCCGCAATGGATCCAGGCCCGTGCGGACATCAGGAGCGGGTCCATCGGCACCCTGCGTGCCGTTCAGTTTGCGTTCAGTTTTTACAACGACGCCCCCGAGAATATTCGCAATGTTCCAGATTACGGCGGCGGCGCACTGTATGACATTGGCACCTACCCCATCGTAACATCCCGTTATCTGTTCGAGCAGGAACCCAAAAGAGTCATGGGGCTGATGGAATTCGATCCGCAATTCGGTACAGACCGATTGGTATCCGCCCTGCTTGATTTTGAAGGCGGTCAGGCCAGTTTTGTATGCAGCACGCAGCTCGTTCCTTTTCAGCGCGCGCAAATATTTGGCACAAAAAAGAGGATCGAAATTGAAGTTCCCTTCAATGCGCCCAACGATCGCCCGACCCGTTTTTTTACGGATGATGGTTCTGAACCCGGGGATACATCGGCAACCGAGACAACCTTCGATGTATGCGATCAGTACCGCTTGCAAGGGGAAGCGTTCTCTCGCAATATTCGCGAAGGCACCACACCTGAACACCCGCTTGAGGACTCCCTGAATAACATGAAGATCATCGATGCCCTGTTTACGTCCGCCCGGGAAAATCGCTGGGTCGATATATCTTCGTGACCACAAGGCGGGCCGACACGATCAAGGGCACCATTTTGAAAGAATGATTCCATGAAGCGCTCCCAAATCAACCGCATCATCCGCGACGCCGAAACCTGCATGGCCGCCAACGGCATTCGATTGCCGCCCTTTGCGACCTGGAGCAAGGAAGATTTTAGTTCCAGAAATCAACAACTCGACCGTTTTCGAGCGGCGCAACTGGGTTGGGATATTACGGATTACGGCAAGGAACGTTTTGAGGAAACGGGACTTGTGCTCTTTACCCTGCGCAATGCCTCACCAGAAGAACGGGACCAGGGTACGGGTTGCAAGTACGCGGAAAAGATTATGATTTCGGGTAAGGATCAGGTCTGCCCCATGCATTTCCACGAAAGTAAGACCGAGGACATCATTGTGCGCGGCGACGTGCCCCTGGCCGTTCGCCTGTATCATGCCAACCCGAATGGCGAACTGGATCAGCAGACACCCGTTGAAGTTTACTGCGACGGTGTTGCGCGCACCGTCGCCGCCGGTGACGTCGTCGTTTTACAGTCCGGCGAAAGCATCACGCTTACGCCACGGATCTATCATGCCTTTTGGGGCGAAGGCGGCGCCTGCCTGGTGGGAGAAGTCTCGACGGTGAACGATGACCATACCGATAATTACTTTGTCGATCCCATGGGCCGCTTTCCCAACATTGAAGAAGATGAAGCGCCCTACAGATTTTTGGTCGGCGACTATGCCGGATTATAAAAATACCACTCCTGACGTCAGGCACTAAGCGGTCGTTGACGCTGGCGGCAGGCGTGCTTCGGTGCACTTTTAGGGGCTCACCGTTTCATCACTTGGCAAGGTTCGTGGGCCGTCCCCATTCGCTTTTTCTTTGACGCCACTCTGAGGATCGGCATGATTCGCATCATGAGCATCCGGTCATTCTTATCCGTCAGTCCGCGGTTTCTTGCATTCGGCTTTTTCACGGCTTTCTTTTCGTCGTTCGGTCAAACTTTTTTTATCTCTTTGTCGAGCGCCGATATTCGGTCTGAGTTTGGCTTGAGTCATGGAGATTTCGGCTTGATATATTCGCTTGGCACGGTTTCCAGCGCCGCATTGTTGATTTGGGCCGGGCGCAAAATCGATGACCTGAGCCTGCGACTATACACATCTATCGTCTGTATCGGGCTGGCACTGGCCTGCTTGGGGATGGCCAATGTCAGCTCGGTTGTGATGTTGACAGTTGTCATCTTCGGTCTGCGACTAAGTGGCCAGGGGTTGCTTTCCCACATTTCGAACGTTGCCATGGCCCGCTACTTTAACGAACACCGGGGCAAGGCCTTGAGCATCGCCGCCATGGGCTATCCGGTGGGCGAAGCACTTTTACCGGTCATCGCCGTAGCGCTGATCGCAGCCTTCAGTTGGCGGACGATGTGGAGCAGCATCGGTATTATGTTGCTGGTCGGACTGGTTCCCTTGATGTGGTGGTTGCTGAGGGGGCACGGCGAAAAGCACCGAAATTTGGCCGAACGGAACGTTCCCCTGGGAGCCCTAGAAAAACCGGGATGGAGCCGTGCGCAGGTGGTGCGGGACCCCCGTTTTTACACCCTTCTGCCAAGCTTCCTGGCAGTCAGTTTCATCGTAACCGGGTTTCTGTTCCACCAGGTCCACCTGACCGAAACGAAAGGCTGGAGCCTTACGGTGTTCGTCAGCTTTTTTGTTTTTTATGCCGCTGGGCAGATAAGTGCGGCGTTGCTGACCGGGGTTCTGATTGATCGTTACGATGCGCTCCGCATGATGCGGATTTACCTATTGCCGGGCGCTGTTGGATTGGCGGTTCTGGCGCTGTTTGAGGCCCCGTGGGCCGGGGCGGCATTCATGGGGTTAATGGGTATTTCGACGGGTATGGTGGCCGTTACCCACGGCGCCATCTGGGCCGAAATTTATGGCATCACGCACCTGGGTGCGATCAAGGCAATGGGCACCGCGCTGATGGTCTTTTCAACCGCCCTGTCGCCGCCCATCATGGGACTGGCCATCGACGCCACAGTCACCATGAACCACATCGCCCTCGCCTGTATCGCCTATATCGGCATCGCGGCGGCGTTAGTCACATTTGTGTACCCTCGGGTAGGTCGTGCGCCCGAGATCTAGTTTCCTGCTCTGACCCTGGACATTTTTATGGAATGTATTATTGGCTTTTTGATCCGTGATGGAGTTCCAGAATTATCCTCGACGCGGCTAAGCCACTGGGGTAAAACGGAAAAAAACGCTGCCGCTTGAGTGATTTGAACACCCTACCCCCGCATTACGCAAGGCACAAAACGAGAATAAAATTGTTCTAAATCTATGAGTTGTTCGGGCGCTGTCGCGGCTTTTACCGGATAAAACGGATTAAAACAGAACAAGACGGAATAGCGATGTCACGTTTTTGACACGGTTTCCAGCACACCTTAGATCTAAAAAAAAATGGGTTCGCCGAAACGTCCCCATAGTTCGAGTTTGATCAGAAGTGTCTTAAATGCCTTTAACCTGTTCCAGACCCTTGAATCTGATTTTATCGGCTGCTGCAAAACCACCCGCCGCGATTGCTCGCGACGGGTGTCCTGGTATGCATTAGGTTGCCTTATATTCCTTCGATTTGAAGGATACCGCCTTGGATTGCGGCGTAGCATTGGCGATTTTTCTGATATTGCCCCAAGCATGCTTGTAGTTGGGTAGCACCAGTTCGTTGACGCCGGGATTGACAACGTTGCCCTGGCTCCCCGCAGGCGAACCAAACACCATGGCGACCTGGCCGCGTTTGGCGGTATCCGTTGGATAGGCCATTCCCTGGGTCGCGCCGTTCTCGTTAGCGATCTCAATGAGATCACCCGCCCCGATCCCGAGATCCGCCATATCCTTGGCATTCATTTCAATGAACGGATACGGGAACCGATCCTGGATGAAATCATTTTTCTGATCAAGGAACTGATTTTGCCAGAAGATATTGGCACGAACATTGTTGATCCAGAATTTATGATTGGCTTTTTCTCGGGCCTTACCGGGAGCCTGCCAACCCCGCCACTTGGCGGCACAGAACAACGCCTTGCCATCTTTCCGACCATGGCGCGTGAAACGTCCATCCGTATAGAGGCGTTCGGTTCCGACCAATTTGCCATTCTTGAAGCCGACAACAGGTTCCTGAACGCCGTTGTTACCCATGGCCCGCAGGCGATCGTAAGTCACGTCCGGATTGCCCTTATGATAACCGTCCATAAAGGCATCTTCTTCCGACTTCCAATTGTAACCCTTGAACTGGTCGGCATAGGCCCCCTTTCCCATATCGCGAAGGACACGCTCCATATTCTGCGCGATACCTGCCGCAATCAAGCAGTCAGGCTTGGAATTGCCGTGGGGATCCATGTAGCGTTCAGACAGACGCAGTCGCCGCTCGCCGTTCATCGAGGTAAGGTTCATCTCGCTGGCTTCGCAGGCTGGCAGAATCACGTGAGCGTTCTGTCCGATCTGGCTGTGGATGATGTCCATATCCACGACGAACAGGCCTCCGGCATTGACCGCGGAAACAATGGCATCAACCAACTGTTCCCGCGAACCGCCGGCTGCGGCATCGATGGCCTCTTTGACCATGTCTGAGCGGCGCTTGTGGACCCGCTTGAATGCGGAAGCATTGAGCGTCGTTTTATGATGATCACAAGCCCACACATGGTGAACCTTGCCGCCGCCGCGGATCAGGAGTTGATCTATGTATTCCGCAGGTCGGCCCACATGGGCATCGGATGGGCGATAATAACCTTCCTGGTGTCCGCCAAGACGACAGACGCCGCTGCCCTCGCGACCGATGTTGCCGGTGGCCAGAGCAATGTTCACCAGCGCGCCGATGGTGCGGTAATTGTCGTTGCCCCAGATGATTCCCTTTTCATAAGCGGTCACGCATTTGCGTCGTGAACCGTCACTCTTGGGCTTGGCAATCCATTCCGCAGCCTTCGCGATGTCGCCTTTTGACACACCGCAGATCTTTGCTGCATCGGCCAATGATGTGCGACAGGTATCAAGCGCATACTTCAAGCTACCGAGACCAGCAGGATGCCCATCGTCAAGCGCCTGCGCTTCGCCGTTCTGGAATGTGGATTTGGCGATGAAGTTCTTGTCACCCCAGCCCTTGTCGACAATATATGTGAATAGCGCATTGAAGAGCGCCATATCCGTGCCTTCGTTGATCGGCAAATGCAAGACATTGGCCTTGCCCGCGACCTGCTCGGCGGCATTGACCGTGACGGTCCGACGTGGATCGACTGCGATAAACTTCGCGCCATTGCGCATGCCCGGCACCATGTGGTTCAGAAACAAATTGGTCTGTGTTTCCAGCGAATTGGCCCCAATCATGAAGATCGTGTCTGTGGCTTCATAGTCCTTGTAAGCATAGTTCAGTTCATCCACGCCCATGTCGCGGGTCGAGTGGACTTCGGAATTATAAGCAGGCCGGTTATGAATACGGCAATTCTTGACCTTCATGCTTTCAAAATAAAGCTTGCCCGTCGCCCAGGTGTTTTCGTAACCACCAGCCGAACCGCCATGGTCGAACATCGAAACGACAAGATCATCTTCCGAGCCCTGGGTGACGACCCGAGCTGTCACACGCGCCACGAGGTCAAGCGCATCATCCCAGGAGGTTGGCTGCCAAACGCCGTTGCGCCAGACCAGCGGATCGCCAAGACGTTGCTGCTGGGTTCCCGTAACATAGGACGGCCTGTTTTCCGCCATACGCGCCCCACGGATCGAGCCGAGACCAGAGTTGACAACGCATCCGTGATCGGGAGCCACAACAAGGTGGACATCTTTACCGTTCTGGCGAACGACGTTGTACATCGAGGGCGCAACCCACGTTCCATCGGCAGGCTGCTGTTCGCCCAGGTCGATACCAAACGCATTGTCTTTGGACGTTCCCTGCTCATTGCGCGGCCAGGTATAGGCCTTGTAACCACAACCGACGATGCAGTAGTGGCATGTAACATTGTGAACCGTCGCGTCCTTCGGAGGGATAGGCAACCGGTCGATTTGTCTTTTGTAAGCCATTTTATAAATTCCTTCCGTTAAAGCACATTTGATGGGCGACCGAAGATCAGATCGCTTGCACCTTCGGCATAGATGTCACCTTTGTTGTCTACGCGAAGCGTGAACTGCGGAAGGTTTTGCGTGGCGTGACCCCAAATTTGCTGTCCGCCGGATTCACAGTCAAAGCGCGAAAAGTGTCCGGAGCAATTCAGGGATTTATCCGATTTGTCATAGGCTAGTTGCCAGCCCTTATGGGGACAAAGAACGGAATACGCGACGATATCGCGGTCCGGACCGACCCCGCCTTCGACCGCTTGGCCGAGCTTCAACAGGATGCCGGGACTATCCGCATCGGGATAATTGATATCGACAGGTTCGTTGACCTTGAGCGCGGATACGTTTCCGAGATTTTTGCCCGGATAGTCGACTTGGGCGGGTGCTGGCGCAGCCTGCGCCGCACCCGCAGGCACCACGGCGGCAGCGGCACCGCCAACGGCAGCGACTGCGCTGCCACGCAGAAACTGTCGACGGCCGAGTTCGACACGCCTGTTGCATTTTTTCATTTGGAAAATCTCCCCTGTTTTTGTGAATCCTACGGGGGAGTTTCGCAATCTTCGTGCCAGAACCCGGCAATTAGAATACGGTAGAAATCAACGGCTTGTGCACGTGCGAAGGTCCGGATATCCGAACACACCACATTCTAGACGTTCGGAAACACGAACAAGATTAGGGGGACGTAATATCCGCGGGCATGTCGTGTTTGCGCATTTTTTCCCACAGGGTCGTGCGCGAAATACCCAATAGATCGGCAGCCTTGGTCACATGGCCATCCGTCTGTTTCAATGCCTGTAGAATATGGCCGCGTTCAGCCGCATCCCGAACCATCGACAACGTGGCCAGGGACGAACTTTCCGGACCATCATTTTTAATTCCGATGCGTTCGGGAAACATATCCATGGGGGTAATCCATGGCCCGGTGGCCAGCGCTACGGCGCGTTCGACCCGGTTGCGAAGTTCGCGAACATTTCCCGGCCAATCATGCGAAACGGCAATTTCTTCGGCCAATGTGGTCAAGCCGCGCACGTCGGATTCGAAGGATTTCGCGAAAAATTCCACATAGGACTGGAGCAGGGGACCAATATCTTCTATCCGTTCCCGCAATGGCGGCACTGCAACATGAATTACGTTAACCCGGTAATAAAGATCTTCGCGGAACCGGCCATCATGCATTCGCTGCTCAAGGTCGACATTCGTCGCACAGATGATCCGCGCATCAAACGACAGAAGCTCCTTGCCGCCAATGCGATGAAATGTACGTTCTTGAACCAATCGCAACAATTTTGCTTGCAAATCGATTGGGAGTTCAGAAATTTCATCGAGGAACAGGATTCCGCCTCGAGCCCGTTCCGCATAACCTTCGTGGCGCGATTTTGCATCCGTGAACGCGCCTTTCTCATATCCGAAAAGTTCCGATTCAAGAAGGTTTGCCGGAATGGCGGCGCAATTGACGCCCATGAAGGGAGCATCGCTCCGCATTGAATTTTCATGCAGGAACCGCGATGCCACTTCCTTGCCGACGCCACTTTCGCCCGTCAGTAATACCGTGCTGTCGATATCGGCAACACGCCTGAGCAGCTTTTCCACTTCACAGATTGCCGGTGAATGCCCGAGGCTTCCAGAGACAACTTTGGTGGCATCTATTCGCCCAGCCAGCAGGTGTTCCAGACGCGCCAGAAAGTCATCTATAGGGAACGGCTTGGTCAGGTAATCGCCCGCCCCGGCCCGTACCAACCGAACCGCCTGGTCAATGTCGCCGTAGGCCGTGATGAAAATGACCGGCGCGGCCCCCAGATACGGCGCCGCCTCGCGAAACAACGTTTCACCGTTCATATCGGGAAGCCTGATATCGCAAACAAGAATATCGAACTCATTGTGGGCCAGCGCATCAAGAGCCTCCCGCCCCGATGACCAGCAAATCGGCGATGCCCCTTCCAGTTCAAGGCGCTGAACCAAAGATTCCCCCATGATCGGGTCATCTTCGGCAATGGCAATTCGCATGCCTTCAAGCGACTGCATTTCGATCATTCCCTTCAAGTTCAACACCATCATCGGCAAGCGGACCTTTGATTGCAAGGGGCAAAAACACCGTGATCCGGGTTCCATGACCAGATAAAAGTTCAGTTTTTACAGAGCCGTTAATGCGACGAACAAGTGTGCCGACAGTCCATGCGCCAAGCCCGCCGCCTTGATCGGATAGCGCCTGAATCTGTGGTTCGTTGAACTGGATCGAAATTTCCGGCGGAATGCCCGGTCCCTCATCTTCGACGACAAGTTCGAGAACTTCCGTGTTGTTGCGAACGATAAATCCGACACGCCCGCCATTTGGCGATGCCGCACAGGCGTTTAGCAAAAGATTAAGCGCAACCTGTCTCACGACACTTCCTTCGACAGCCAGTTGCCCATGAATTTGATTGTTCCAGTTTAGGTCAATATTGCGCCGGGTGACTCCGTGATGAATCAGAAATTTGAGATCTTCAATATCGCCACGACCCAATTTGTCCGGGGTTCCCGGCCCTCGATAGGTGACAAGTGCAGCACGCACCACGTTGGCAATTCCGGCGAGACCTCTTTCGAGCAGACCAAGCGACGTGTCACGTACTTTTGGGTCGTCGCCATGCCGACGTAACGTCTCAATGGCATTTCCCATGCCGCCGAGGGGGTTGTTGACTTCATGGGCCATCGCCGATGCCAACTTACCGATCAGGGCAAGTTTTTCTTCTTCCGCCAGTCGGATTGACAGGTTTTCGCGTTCATTAATGGCATCCTTCATTTTATTGAACCGGCGGAACAGCTTGCCAAATTCGGTGCGCTCATCATGAATATGTTTTTCCGGTATGGGCACGACCACACCATCACGTAAATGCTCTACATAATCACTTAGAACTCCAATCGGTTTGACCATGCGCCTGACAGCGACGTATCCACCAACAGCAAACAACAGCGTCAGGAAGGCGTTTCCGACGACGAGTGTCGCAAAGACATCTTGGCGGATAAGAAACAATTCCGTGACATCAATTTCAGCATAAAGATTTCCGACCAACTGCCCCGCTTCATACAAAGGACGGGATGCCCAGGCACTCCCTGTTTCTTCATCTATGCTGATAAATCGGCCTCTTTCAAAACGTCGGGTTAGGTTTTTTGGAGCCGCCACACCAATTGGAAAATTTTTCGGACTCGACGCGGCCAGCACGGATCCATCGGGTAGCGCGACAAGGGTCAGGTGGGTTGTGATATCAGCGTATTGGGTACGCGCCCGATCCAGAACATCGAACGTTTCCCAGGAATCGTGGCGAATAACATGAGGCATCAAGGCGGTAGAAACGCCGTCCAGATAAGTTTCCGTCAGTTGCTTCAAATTGAGTTCCTGGTTTTCAATCAGTTTCGTGAGAACCAACTGCGACATCACCACCGACACGCTGATCATCAGGACAACGACCAGGGCCGGAACCTTGAAGATCAGCGGCCAGCCTCTGGGCCGAAAAATAATACCCAGATCAGCCATTTCCATCCTGCCGAATTGCGGAATATTTTTTTGCTATTCCATCGAACAGCGAAACGTCTCTCTCGACAAATCCGTCGAGACGAAGAATGCCCAGTATTTGACGCCCCAATGGGTCTCCGGCCATATCGAGCAACGCCTTCGTTAGCGCCTTGGTTGCTGCAGGATTCCTGGGTTGGGCGTTACTGGCAATCGGAGGGAACCCAAGGAATTCAGATTTTCGAATGACCTGGGTGCCGGCAATCAGGCTATCTTCTGTTTCCTTCATGACATCCCAAACATAGCCGTCAACCGATCCGCTGTTTGCAAGCCCGCTGGAAACGGCGCGGATGACATTGCGATGACCGTATGTAAAAAGCGTTCGATCGAAATAGCTTTCCGGCGTTTCCTTCATTTGCCACAGCAGGTGGCGGGTAACCAAATATCCGGAATTGCTGTTAGGATCTGAAAAGGCATGGACATCGCCACGAAGATCTGTGACATCGGTCGCCTTGCGGCTTCGCTCGACGATAAGATAGGACTGGTACAGGGGGCGCCCCCGATAGAGGGGAACAGCCAACAAGGACAATCGTTCTCGATATTGAACGAAGGGAAACCCGCACACCCATGCGGCGTCCAACTGTCCGGACAAAAGCATTGTGGTGATTTCCTGGTAGGTTCTTCGTTTGACCGGTTGTACCGGGTGGTTCAGGCGTTCTGAAAAATACTGCGTCAGCAGGGCCATGATTTCCATATCTGAATCAAGAAACACGGGCGTCAGGCCAAAAGCAATTGGACTTTTGGCTCGCAACAAACCGGGCATGACGACGGCACCGGCAAGGGAAAGCCCACCACCCGCAACAACCTTCATGGCCGAGCGCCGCGTAGGGTTCGACGTTGCAGCAACGTCGAAGCAAGCGTCCACCTTTCTTTTAAGGCGGGACCGTTTTTGCATCTTGCCCATGAATTAGCCTCCCCTTTTATTCGCATTCTTGTCATCAGTTTAGCAAAGGCGACAGGAAAAATACAAATTCGCCTCAAAAGCCCGTTGGGATATCGGCTTTGAAATAGCAAAGGCGCTAAAACTTAAAGATACGAATGTCATTCGCCGACGATTCCCCCAGCTTTTTCATTCCTTCACGCCTAATTCGATAGGGTAAAAGCCCTTAAGGGGATCAAGTCGTCGTTCGATACGGCACGCGAAAAGTCAGGGCTGACGGGCTTGGGCACAATTTGGGCACAGTAGAAAAACAAAGGCCTAGCGACATTCAGCAAAACCCTAGAAAAGAATGCTGCCGACTGGATGTTTTGAACAACCGCCCCCCGCATTTGAACTGAAGTATAAAATACGCCAGTACATTCACTATTGGATAACGGTGCGTGCCGCCGTTATTCCGGACAGGCGTCCAAGCGTAAGAGCCGTTAGTAATCCATTACCAGAGAGATACCCCCAGTCTTCAGGCCCCGAGACACCGCAGGCGGCACCACCGCCCGCCATTAGATTGGGTAGCGGCGAGCCATCTTCACGCAACACGCGGGCGTCGCCATCTACGACCAGGCCGCCCTGGGTGTGAAACAGCGAGCCAATGACCTTGATAGCGCGGAAGGGCGCCTTGAGCACCGGTTTGACCGTGAAGTCACGACCAAATTCGTCCTGCCCGTTTCCCGCCGCCAACTGTCCCACTTCCACGAATGTCTGTTGCAGCGCCTCGACCGGTGCGCCGATCAGGTCTGCCAAAGCCTCAACGCTGTCGGCGCTACAGATTGCGCCTACGGCCTCTGCCTGACGGAAATCCTCGAAATCCTGCCCCAGTGTGTGCAAGCGATCATCAAAAATATCCCAAACGGTGCCGCTCGGTTGCGCTAGAACACGGCGAGCCTGTTCCGAATATCCGTCATGTTCATTGGAAAAGCGCCGACCTTCGACGTTGACCTGAATGCCGCCTTCCATCATCAGCGCCCAACTGATCAGAATTCCGTGTGGATGGGCAACTGATCCGTGGCCCTGATAGGATCCCAGGTCCCGCGTCGCAGCGCCAAGCGCCTGCCCCCACGCAATAGCGTCACCCTGGTTCCCCACATGGCCAAAGTAGTTTGCATCCGCCATATCGGGGATATAACGGCGCACCATGTCTGGGTTGCCGCCAAAACCGTTACAGGCGAGCACAAGGGCGTCGCAGCCGATCTTCTCGCCGGTGCCGTCCGGCCGTTCGATTCTAACACCCCGAACGCGCCCACCTTTATCAGCGTATAGATCAACTGCATGGGCATCTGTCATGACCGGGACCCCAGCCCGTTCCGCCGCCTGGGTCAGGCTACCAATCAGGTCCGCTCCGGCACGCGACGGGGGGGCGTGCATACGTAATTGGCTGTGACCCGGATAGAGGAACCCTTCGACAAGGGTCAGCTCGACACCATGAACATCGGTAAGCCAGTCGATTGTCGGGCCAGATGCGCGGCAAACGGTTTCCACCAATGCCGGATCGGCCATGCCGTGGGCCTTGTTCTGCACGTCGGCGGCCATAATCTTGACCGTATCTTCAATCCCAAGATCGCGTTGAACACGCGTTTCGCATGCCGGAACCATGCCCGACGACAACGCCGTACTTCCCCTTGGAACCGGGTCACGTTCCAGAATGACCGGGTCGGTTCCCGCATCTTTCACCGCCAGCGCCGCCGCCATGCCACAAGCCCCCCCCCCGACGATGACGACAGGCACCTGAATTTCAAAATCAACATCCTCGGCGGACAGGACAGCCATAAGCTTAACCCTTCAGCGCAGCAATAATCTCGTCACAAGTAGCAACGTCGGCAATGGTTGACAGGGACTTGATGGTGGAAGAATGAGCTTCGTCATTGAAAGCGGCGCAACCATCGGAAAGAACGATGTTGTGGAAATCCCGCACATGGGCGTCACGCACGGTAGAAGCGACGCCGCCATTGGTGACGATGCCGCCGAAAATAAGCGTATCCAATCCAGCCCGGTTCAGTACCCATTCCAGACGGCTTTGAAAAAAGGCGGAGAACGCGACTTTCTCGACGGTCAGGTCGGCGGGTTGCAGGTCGTCGATCAGTGCATGGCCGAAGCCGCCAGGAACGAAGTCGCCCTTGCCCAGGAACGGACGCAGTTTCTTCAGGTGCGGCGAAATAAAGGGTTCGCCCCCCTTGCCTGGAACAAGAGTGAAATGAGTGGATACGATCCAGCCACCGGCATCGCGTATGGCGTCAGCGACCACCTTCAAACGTGACGGCAAGGCCGCGATGGCATCGCACGATTGGTTGTTTCGACCATACGCGCCCTTGGCATGCAGGAAGTCATTTTGCATATCGACCAGCATCAGCGCTGTACGTTTTGGGTCGAAATTCAGCATATCGTCAAATTCCGTCTTTGCGGGTGATGATCAAATTACCAAACCGATCGACGTCTCCCTTAAGGCCGGGCTCGATGAAAATCGTGGTGTCGGGCTGTTCAAGAATTGCTGGTCCCGTTACCGTTTCACCAACGGAAAGGGGCAAGCGATCATAAATCGCGGTCTCATGCCAAGCATCATCGAACCAGACCTGTCGCGTATCGGTTCGCACATCTTCAAGCGACACCCCGTCGGCCGGTGCCAGCAAAGCCAGATCAAACTTGGGACGTTTTCCCAAAGCCGAGACCCGCAAATTGAGCACCCGGATAGGAATGCCATCGAGCGGACGGCCATAAACCTGGCGATAGCGTTCTTCGAAGGCAGTTCGAATTCCATCGAACGAAATTCCCGTCGTGGTGCCGTCAAATTCAAGCGCTAGCGGAACGTCAACCGTATGGGTCTGGCCCTGATAGCTCATATCCAACTCGAACTGGCATTCAACGCCGCCGAAGGCGACCCCTGCTGTCTCGAGAAGATCGAGACCGTCCTTGGCCAGGCTGCTCATGCGTTTGTCCAACAGGGAAAGGTCGAGGCCTCCAAGCAATCCGTTGACCGTTTGGACGAAATCGTGACGCATGTCGGCAATGGTACACCCAAGCGCACTGTTAATGCCCGGAAAACGCGGAACAAGAGCACTACTGAGGCCGACTTCCTTGATAAGGGCCCCCGCGTGTAACGCCCCACCACCGCCAAATGGCATCGCGGCGAACTTTTTTGGATCAAAACCGCGTTCGATGGAGACCAGACGAATAGCGCCAGCCATCTTCGAGTTGGCAACCCGGATGATCGCTTCCGCTGCCGCCATAACGTCCAGGCCCAATGGCGCCGCGACGTGCTTATCGATGGCAGCTTTAGCTGCATCCACGTCCAGTTGATCCAACTTGCCACCGATGGGTTTGGCGGCATTGATGCGACCCAGCACCACATTGGCATCTGTCACCGTCGGGCGGTCATTACCTTGCCCGTAACAGACCGGACCAGGGTTTGATCCGGCAGATTCAGGACCGACCTGCAATAATCCACCGCGATCGACCCAAGCGATGGAACCACCGCCGGCGCCGATGGTTGTCATTTCGATCATTGGCGTTCGCACGGTCATGCCGAAATCAATATTGGTTTGCGCGGCCAGCGCGCTTTCGCCGTCAGCGACCAGCGACACATCGAAACTGGTACCGCCCATGTCACAGGTAACGACGTTCGGGAAACCCGCTTCGCTGGCAATGTAGGCACTGGCGATTACACCTGCCGCCGGTCCCGACAGCGCCGTGCGAATGGGCAATCGTCGTGCGGTTTCCACCGTCATGACGCCGCCGTTGGACTGTACAATCAGGACCTGCCCCTGGAACCCGTCATCCTTTAGCGCTTCTTCCAACTTACGCAGGTAACTGCCGATCGGTGGCTGCAAGTAGGCGTTTAAGGCCGTTGTCGAGGTACGTTCAAATTCGCGAATTTCAGGCAAAATATTTGATGACGCCTCAACGTACTCATTTGGCCAAACCGACCGGAGGGCATCAAGGGCTACCTGTTCGTTTTTGGCGTTGGCATAGGAATTGATGAATACGATACAAACTGATTCGGCCCCGGCATCCAGCAATTGCCGCGCCGCCGTCTTTACCTCTTCTGGGTCAACCGCGGTGTGTATGGTGCCATCGGCAAGTGTGCGTTCGCTGACTTCAAGGCGCATATCGCGCGGAACGACCGGTTCGAACTGACCCCACAGGCCCCATGTTTGCGGCCTGTCCCGACGGCGCATTTCCAGCACGTCGCGGAAACCCGTGGTGGTGATAATGCCGGTGCGTGCACCCTTGCGTTCCAGAAGTGCATTAGTGCCGACGGTGGTGCCGTGAACCACTGTCGCAACTTCAGAGAAGTCGGCGATCTGTTTGCGGATACCTTCGATAAAGCCCTTCGACTGATCGTCTACGGTGGATGGCACTTTTGCCACCTCGCAACGACCTGCGACTTCATCCAGGAAAAAAACGTCGGTAAAAGTACCGCCAACGTCGACGCCGATTACGTACCGGGAAGATTGGTTGCTCATTGTTCGGCTGCTTTCTTCAATTCTTTGGTCTTTTCCATATCCTGCGTGCCATCGGTTGCGATGGCGACAGCGTAGTCCCGCCCCGCCCCTTCGAGGGTGACGTATCCACGCGCGACATCGCGAACGACGGCGGCGGGATCGCGCTCTTTTGGTGAGCCATAGCCACCACCACCAGGTGTTTCCAGATGCAGTCGCTGACCTTTCTTGATCTTGATGCCAACCATCTTCGATATTTGCGGCGGCGTGTGCATGCCATCTTCCTGTTCGTAGGTAAAGGCGTTCAGCGCCCCGGCCTCGCCACCAACAACACCGGGAGGGGCGAACTTGCCGCGTTCGCCAAACAAAAAGACGTCGGCTTTTTCTTCCAGCAGTTCAATTTCGTAGACCGCTCCCAATCCACCCCGGTGACGGCCTGGGCCGCCGCTATCGGGACGCAAGGCCCATTGGGTAAACATCATCGGATAGGCGGCTTCGAGAATTTCTGCAGGCGGAATTGTCGCCGTTGAAATGGGCGCATTGCCATGGTTCAGTCCGTCACCTTCCGGATGGCCGCCATGGCCGCCACCGAAGAAGCTGAACATGACCCAACGACTACCGTCCTTACGGTGCCCGGCCAGTGACAGGGCGTTGATCGTACCATAGGCGCATCCGTTGACACGATCCGGCGCAACTTCGGCAATGGCGCAGAACACCACATCGATAACGCGCAGGATCGTTTCGGTGTAGCCACCAACAGGCTTGGGCGCCCTGACGCTAAGCAGAGAAATTTCCGGAATGATGATGTCGATCGGTTCCAGTACGCCTGCATTGGCTGGCACATCGGTAAACACATGCTTGATCGCGACGTACACCGAAGCCACCGCCGTCGACAGCGAAATGTTCACCGGACCCGCACAAGCCGGAGAGGTCCGCGAGAAGTCCAGAGTCATCTGGTCTCCCTTAATGGTCAGGTCCAAGGCAATCTTAAGGGGTTCATCGACAATGCCATCGTTATCAAGAAAGTCTTCCGCCGAATAAGTACCGTCGGGCAGATCCGCGATATTGGCCGCCATCAGTTGGGCGGCGCGCTCCTGTAGTTCTGCCAGAGCTTCGTCAACGGTTTGGTCACCGTATTCATCTAGCAGCGTGGTAAGGCGTCGCGTGCCCAGGTCCAGCGCATTGATCTGGCCGTTCAAATCGCCATACAGGCTGCCGGGCAGGCGGGAATTGGCCTGCATGATGTCGATGATATCCTGGCGCAGCTCGCCCCCGGTAAACAGTTTTACCGGCGGGATCAGCATTCCTTCTTGAAAGCTTTCGGTGGCGACCGGGTTATAGTTGCCCGGCACATTGCCGCCGACATCATGCCAATGACCGACCGATGCCAGATAACAGAATACCTTGCCGTCGCGGAAGAACGGGCGCACCAGCTTAAAGTCGGACAGATGGGTTCCCCCATCGTAAGGATCGTTAAAAATATAGACGTCGCCGTCGGTCAGGTCGCCGTCACGTGCCGCTTTATCAATTACCGCCTTGACGGCAAACGACATCGCGCCGACGAAGATCGGCAGACCGGACTTTCCTTGCACCAATGTTTTTCCGGTTTCGGCGTGATACAAACCGTGCGAGGCGTCATGGGCCTCGGCGATGATCGGGTTAAAGGCGCTGCGGAACAAAGTGGCATCCATTTCGTCGGCGATTTGTTCCAGTCGTCCCTTCAGGACGGCAAGTGTTACCGGGTCTATCATTTTGTATCCTCGAAGTTCTTGGCATCGTATTCGGCACCGAGAGTCAGCATTTCATTGGTGCCGATCAATTCATTCAGGCCGTCAAAATCAAGCATATTGTCGCGGAATGGCACGGTCGAACCATGTTCCTTGAGGCTCGCCAGATACGCCTGTGCCGTGCGGGCCAGTGCGCGCACCATGCCACCCGGAAAAATGACCAGCGAATAGCCTAGAGATTCCAATTCAGAAGCACTCTTCTGTGGCGTCTTTCCGCCTTCGACCATATTCGCCATCAAGGGGATGCGATTGCCAAACTGTTTGATGATCGCTTGCATCTGATCTTCCGATTGCGGCGCCTCGACAAACAAAATATCGGCTCCGGCCTCGACGTAGCGCTCAGCGCGTTCCAATGCCGCATCGAAACCTTCGACGGCGACACCATCGGTGCGGGCGATGATGAGGGTTTCCGAACTGCGCCGGGCATCCTGCGCCGCCTTGATCTTGCCGACCATCTCGGCGGCCGGAATCAAGGTTTTGCCAGACAAATGGCCACACCGCTTGGGCTGGGTCTGGTCTTCTAATTGGATTGCCGCCGCACCGGCTGTTTCAAACAATCGAACCGTCCGCATGACATTCAGCGCATTGCCGAAACCCGTGTCGGCATCGACGATGATGCGAAGACCGGAGCGTTCGGCAATCGCCGACAAGGTATCGGCGACTTCGCTCATGCTCACCAGGCCGATGTCGGGTCGTCCAAACCGGGTATAGGCGATGGAAGCCCCGGAGAGATAGGCCGCGTGGAATCCCGCTTGTTCGACCAGCACCGCACCCAGGGCGTCAAACACCCCCGGCGTGACGACAATGCCGTCTCCGGATAATTGATCTTTTATTGTTGGATGGCTCATCATGATCCGACGTCCTTGTTATCTGACAGAGTCAGTTTCTTTTCCAGATGTGAAACCAACCCGCCGTCTTGCACCATGGCCAGCAATTGGGGCGGCAGGGCATCGCAGGCATAGGTTTCATCCTGGGTGATATTGTGGATACGTCCCGCTGCGGCATCGACGGTGATTTTGTCGCCAGGCGCAATCCGGTCTACATCGGCCGAGACGACGGCAACCATGCCAAAATTCAAGGCGTTACGAAAGAAGATGCCCCCGAAAGATTTAGCCACCAGCGTCGACACGCCCAGGTGTTTCAACGCCTGGGCCGCCTGTTCGCGCGACGAGCCGATCCCGAAGTTAGCTCCGGCGACAATCACATCGCCTTGGGCCACGTCGGACGCGAAGTCGGGGTTGATCGATTCCAGGCAGTGGCGAGCCAGTTCTTCGAACGGCCCCTTCATATAAATACCAGGGGCCAGCACATCGGTATCAACATCGTCACCGAAAACCCACGCTTTTCCGCCCGTGTTTAAGGTCATCATCAAGCACTCCCGCCCAGAAAATCACGGGGGTCCGTGATATGCCCGGCGACGGCACTGGCCGCAACTGTATAGGGCGATCCCAGATAGACTTTTGATGTAGATGCCCCCATGCGGCCCTGGAAATTTCGCGCTGTTGATGAGATGCAGACTTCGTCTTCGGCCAACACGCCGGCTCCGAAACCAGCGCACGCCCCGCAACCTGTGGGCATCAGTATTGCGCCGGATTCTGTCAGTATACTTAGCGTGCCATCGGCGGCGGCGGCGGCGGTAACCCGGGTCGATGCGGGCGCGACCAGCAGGCGGGTCCCGCTGGCGACCTTGCGTCCCTTCAACACGCGGGCGGCCATGTGCAGGTCTTCCAATTTGGCCCCGGTGCAAGCCCCGATGTAGGCCTGATCAATTGCCTGTCCCGCATGTTCTACGACGGGGGCCGAATTTTCCGGACTATGTGGAGCCGCGACATAGGGACCCAGTTGATCGGTATCTACTGTGTGCGTCGCCAGATAGGAAGCATCGGAATCGCCCTGCCAGAAATCAATGTCATCAGCAGCGCCGCCGGCATTTTTAATATAGCTGGCGGTGGTTTCATCCGGCGCGATCAAGCCAGACTGCGCACCCAGTTCTGCCGTCATATTCGCAAGCGTCATGCGTTCGGTCATGGACAGTGCGCTAATGGCATCGCCCGTGTACTGAACCACCTGATATTCACCACCGCCCATACCCAGGCGTCCGCACAGGTGCAAGATAATGTCCTTTGCCGAAACTCCGTCTGCGAGAGTGCCACTGATATCAATACGGATAGTGCCGGGAACCCGGACCCAGGTTTCCCCGGTGACCAGCACGCCTGCCATATCGGTTGCACCGACGCCAAACATGAAACAGCCAAAAGCACCGCCGGTCGGCGAATGGCTATCCCCACCAACCACGAACTTGCCCGGTGACAAATGCCCCCGTTCAGGCAGTACCACGTGGCAGATGCCCTGCATGTCATAGAAATTCTTGATGCCGTTTTGCGCGCACCATTTGCGGGTGAGATCCAAAATTGCGGCGCTTTGGGCATCTACCGCGGGGACATAATGATCTGTGATCACCACGACTTTTTCGGTGTCCCAGACCTTGGCGTTCAGACGTTCAAGAATTGGCTTCACCCGGCGTGGTCCACCGGAATCATGCATCATTGCCAGGTCAACGGCGCAGGTCACAATTTCGCCGGGAGAAACGGTCTTTCGACCCGCTGCACGGGCGATTATTTTTTCTACGAGTGTCAAACCCATGGCAATTCAGAGTCCCAGATAGGATTTCTTGAGTTCAGGATCGTCAATCAATTCATCTGCGGCACCGGACAAAACGACCTGACCATTTTCAATGACATACGCCCGATTGGCAATTTCCAACGACTGCATGACGTTTTGTTCGACCAGGAAGATCGACAGTCCTTCTTCGTTCAGTTTCCGGATCAAGGAAAACATTTCTTCGACCAAAAGCGGAGACAGACCCAAAGACGGCTCGTCGAGGATCAGCAGTCTCGGTTCTGCCATCATGGCGCGTCCGATGGCCAGCATCTGCTGCTCGCCACCCGATAACGTGCCCGCCAGTTGCCCAAATCGTTCCTGCAAGCGCGGAAACACGTTGGTCACCCGATCAAGATTGTCGTTCCGCCGTTCCCGTCCCCGGCGATAACCGCCCAATTCGAGATTTTCGCGCACCGTCATGTTGGGGAAAACACGGCGCCCTTCGGGAACCTGTATAACACCCAGGTCAACGACATTTTCCGAACGCACACCGGCAATGTCGACGCCTTCAAACATGATCTGTCCGTCGGTTGGTTTGTAAATGCCCGAAATATTATTGTTCAGGGTCGATTTGCCGGCCCCGTTACTGCCCAGCAGGGCGACAATTTCACCCGCGCTAACATTCAGGTCGATGCCGTGCAATACCTTCATGCTGCCATAACCGGCGTGGAGGTTCCGAATTTCAAGCATCGGCCTTGGCCTCCATAGCCGCGATCCGTTCTGCGGCACCGTGCCCCAGATAGGCTTCGATCACTTCCGGAGAACGCGTCACATCCCGAGGTTCTCCTTCGGCGATCATCGCACCATAGTTCAAAACGTATGTGTAATCCGACAGGCTCATCACCGCCTGCATGACGTGTTCGATCAGGAAGATGGTGACGCCGGCATCACGGATCGAACGAACGACATCGACGATTTCGTGGATTTCGGTGGCGTTCAGCCCGGCCATGACTTCGTCCAGCAACAATAACGATGGTTCTGTCGCCAATGCGCGTGCCAGTTCAAGACGTTTCCGTCCAGCGATGGTCAACGCCCCAGCAGATTGATCAAGCATGCCTTCCATGCCGACCATGGCGGCGACTTCGGAGGCCTTTTCAAGAGCCTTCGCCCGTTTGGCGATACGCGTATGAGCACCGACGGCGATGTTTTCGCGGACGCTCAGATTGGCAAACGGCTGCACCACCTGGAAAGTCCGAACCAGGCCATGTTGACATATGCTGTGAGGTTGCTGGGCGGTGATGTCCTCTCCTTTGAACGTCACGCTGCCTTCGTCCGGTTTCAGGAAGCCTGAAATCAGGGCGAACATGGTCGTCTTGCCGGCACCGTTGGGACCGATCAGGGATGTGATCTTGCCCTCCGCCACGCTCAGGCTGGCATTCGAAACCGCCCTCAGGCCACCGAAACTTTTGGAGAGGTTGCGAACTTCAAGCATCACGCCCTCCCGTAATCCGCTTCCACAGGGTTTCCAAAAGCCCCACCAGGCCACGCGGCAGAAATGCCAGCACAAGAACCAGGATGACACCGAACATAATCAGGTCGACGCCGGGGCGGTCACCGAACACATGACCGATCATTTCCTTGGTGATTTCGCCGACGCCGTGAATGAAGAACGATCCCAGCAAGGGCCCAAGCACGGTTCCCAAACCGCCGATGATCGGGGCGAACAAGGCCTCCACCGACTTAGCTGGGCCATAGGCAATGCCCGGTTCGATGAACAGATATTTCTGCACGTAGTAGACCCCGGCTGATGCAGAGATCGCCGCCGACAGGCAGATCGCCCCCATCTTGACGCGGAACGCATTGATGCCAAGGGCCTGTGCCGCTTCTTCATTTTCGCGGACCGCAACTAATTGCGCACCAAAACGCGAGCGTTCCATCCACCAGGTAACGCCGTAGGCCAGGATAAGAATTATGAAGATCGTATAATAGAAGCCATAGGCCTTGAGGAACGGCCCGGCGAAGTTGAACTGGAAAGTTGCAATCGCCAGCCCCGGATCCTGGTTCAGAGCCAGTTGCACACCACGGCCACCTTCGGTGATGCTGTCAAACGAACGCGACAACACATGCAATGCTTCGGCAAACGCCAAAGTAATCAGGGCAAAATAGGACCCCCGCAAACCATAACGGAAACTGAGATAGCCGACGAAAGATGCCACCAGGGCTGTTAGGGAAACGGCGAACCACATGGTTATCCAGGGGCTCCAGCCGAACTTGAACTGGAACAGGGCCTGAATATAGGCACCGGTACCGAAGAACACGGCATGACCGAACGAATACTGTCCGCCGTAGCCACCCAAAATATTCCAGCCCTGCCCCAAAACGGCAACGAACAGAGTAATTTCGAGAAAATCTATCCAGCGACCAGAGGTGATGAACACTGGCGCAATGGCCAAAAGTGCGAGCAGCCCAGCCCAGCCAATAAGGCGTGTACGATCACTCATTATCGTTTCCTCAACCCGATTTCTGGCCGAACAAGCCCGTCGGCCGGAACAGCAAAACGAGTATGAATATGACGGAGATGGTAATCACGCCAAGGCTTTCCCCCAGATAAAGGCGTCCCAATTGTTCTGTAATGCCAATCAGGAAACCACCGACCAGGGCACCGACAAAGCTACCCATCCCCCCCAACACAACAACAGTGAAGGCAATCAGCACGAACAGATATCCGACCTGCGGATGCACGGCATAGGTCGGCACCAGCAAGCTGGCGGCAACGGCGACGCAGGCAACACCAATACCAAACGTGACGGCGAAGATATGATCGACGTTGATACCGACCAGACGCGCGCCCTGACGTTCCTTTGCAACGGCGCGGATCGCCTTGCCGGTGTCAGTGCGCGTCATAAAGAGCCACAGGCCCAGCGTGACCAAAAGTGATCCACCCAATGCGGCCAATTCCGGATAGACGACGTAGGTGACACCCAGGTCGATACCATCAAGGTCATAGGGCACCCGGACCGACCGTTCGGTCGCCGAGAAAAAGAACAGGGCCGCGTTCTCGATGATGATGGAAACACCAAGGGTCACCAGCAGGATAATTTCGTCTTTACCGTGACTGGCCTTTCCGATCACCGTGCGTTGCAAGCCGTAGCCAAACAAGAACCCGCCGGGAACAACGATAAACATCGCCAAATAAGGGTCAATGCCAAGGTATTGCCAAAGATAGAATACCGCGTACATGGCAAGCATCAAAAGTGCCCCATGAGCAAAATTAATGATGTGCAAAACGCCGTAAATCAAGGTCAGGCCCAGCGCCACCAAGGCGTAGATAGAGCCCAGGAAAACCCCGCTGATGGCAGACCCCAAAATGGTTTCCCATCCATAAGTCGGAATGTTGATGCCTAGAAAGTCCATGAACACTGTTTCTGGATAAATAAAGTAAGCCTAGAAAGGTTCCGGCGGGGACGTGTTAACGCCCCCGCCGGTTCCCGTTTTATGATCGATAATCAAGCAGGACGCGGGAAAACCGCCTTCGCGATAGCGTATTCCGACGGCGCGATGACATTGATCTCTTTGCCCTGAATTTGGGTGACCAATGGCCGGGCACCCACATTCTGGCCGTTGACCATCTTGGTCGGGCCATAAGGCATGAAGTGATCGGACCAATTGCTCGACGCCATGGCTTCGGTGATCTTGGCACGATCAGCCGAACCCGCCTGTTCGATGGCAGCTGCGGTGAACTTCATCGCCGTGTAGGCCAGGAAGACCTCATAGCTGAAGTGCTTGCCGGCCGCTTCCGTCTTGTTCCGTGCGGTTGCAGCGGTCGCATTGTTGGGGTCGAACCAATGGTTACAATCCATCACATACTGGGCCGCGTCCGGGAATTCGCTCAGGAAACGATACTGCGACGATGCGCCGCCAAGGACGGAATAGATCGCCTTCGGCTGGATCTTCTGACGCTGCAGGGTGCGCAAGAACAAAACGCCTTCGTTGTAGTAATGAGACGGGATCACCACGTCAGGATTGATTTCCTTGATCTTCAACGCGATGTTACGGAAATCCTTGTTGGGCGTGGGGTGCGACAGAACTTCGACCACTTCGATACCCGCAGGTTTCAAACCCTTGGTCATCAATCCGGCAATACCGGCACCGAACCCGGTGGTGTTTTCGTTGACGATGACGACACGCTTGGTCGGGCTGCCGGCGGCCTTGTTAACGGCCAGGAAGCCTTCGACACCGGCTTTGGTGATGATACCGAAGCCCGGCCCGAAGCGGAACGTGTTGGTCAGGCCGCGTCCGACAATTTTGTCATTGACGCCTACGTCGACAACATGGGGAATGCCATGCTTGGCTGCAGCCTGAGTCGTGGCCAGGCAGATGTTTGATGCATAAGCACCGACAATGGCCGAAACACCGGCTTCGTTGAATTTCTCAACTTCCGCAGCACCGACTTCTGCCTTCGATTGGGCGTCACCCAAATATGCTTCCAGCATAGCCCCGCCAAGGGACTTGATGCCGCCCGCAGCGTTGATTTCGGTTAACGCTAATTGCGCGCCAAAGCGGCACTGGCTACCGGAATACTGCGCCCAGCCGGTAACCGGATGCACGATACCGACCTTTACCGGCGATGCCGCTTTTAGAATGTGCGGGAAACCCGTGATACCGGCGGCAACAACGGCAGAGCCGGCGGCGGCTGTCTTGATAAAATCGCGACGTGTCTTGTTTTTGATGTCTTTGGTCATTTCAAACCTCCCTGGTGTTTAAACATATGGTCTGTTTCACAAGATCGTTATCCGGCCATAGACCAGGACCGGGTACTTTCATCGCCGACCCGTGACAGCATCATTCGATACTGGTAGCGGTCGGGTCGGTATAGCGCTGT
>Ga0316204_10002228_pt1 | contig 45252 bp, 45 predicted proteins | sample 6monrhotite_MG_2_FD_205661 | JGI IMG/M metagenome (GOLD analysis project Ga0316204, IMG submission 205661) | Microbial mat bacterial communities from mineral coupon in-situ incubated in ocean water Damariscotta River, Maine, United States -... | ecosystem: Environmental > Aquatic > Marine >... | reverse complement strand
GGCTGCAGCGCCTTCGATTCCCTGGCTCTTTGCCACCTCCACTCCACGGAAGTAGAGAGTCTCTTGGGAGTAGAACTGGCCGTCCTTGGTGAGCTTGTCCAGGCCGCTCTGAATGAAGTCCGTGAGGTCCTTAGCCTCAAGCCCTTGAGATAGTGCTTGACGTTGAAGAACACTCTTAGCGCGGGCTCGATAGGCTGTCCCCTTGATGTATTCGTCAGTACCTCGGAGGACGTTGCTAGGGATGTTGACTATAGTCCCGATGCCGTTGACGATGGCTCCGGCTGGGGAGTCAGGGTCGATGTTGAAGTTGTCGGCGCTGATAGCCTTCTGGTTACCAGTCGTGTCTGAGATGCGCCCACGGACGTCCAGGATGTTCTCGCCCTGACGTGCAGCCTTCCAGGCCAGCTGAGGAACGGACTGAGTCCCTTCACTCAGCTTGGTGCCGAGTCCCATGACGTCGAGAGCAGTCCCGGTATACTCAGAGATGACGTTGACGAACTCGTTGAACGCCTGCTTGAACTCCGTGATGAAGGGACTAGCCTGTCCACCACCGATGCCCCGGAAGAGGGCTTGTCCACCAGCCCCTAGCATCGTCTCGAGAGGACGGTAGAGCGACACCATCAGACCTGATGCCACGTTGATGGACTGGGTCTGTCCACCAGACAGGATGGAGTTGATGAAGTATTCGGTGAGGACTCCGACGAACCTGTTGGACTTAGCGGCCTGCAGGATCTTGCCAGAGCTGATAGCTCCCTCGATGCCTCCGTTACCCCAGGCAGTGACGATGTCCTGAGCGAGACCCTTGAGCTTCTCTCGTCCTCCACTGGAGTTGAGGATGTCGTCGAAGTTGTCTCGAGCTGCTCCCTCCAGGCCAGTGATGGGGAGGTCGCCTACGGCGTTGGCCTGCTTGCGGAGAGCGCCGAGTCCTCGGCCAAGCTCCGCCTGGGTGCCGGCGATCTCAGCCTGCAGGACGTTATCGAAGTTGATCCGGTCCAGTAGCTCAGCGAAGCCGTCGGTACTGTCGCCACCTTCAGCGAGGAGCTTGGAGGCAGCCTCAGCGGTAGCGGAGCGGCTGGAGGTAAGTACATCACGGGCAGCCAGGACGCTGGTGACAGCCTCACTGATGCTCTCGCCGGCTCGCCTGAGAACGGCAGCCTGAGTCATCTGAGGGTTCTCGTTACCGAGCAGCTCCTGTACCTGGATGGACGCAGCCGCGCCTTGCTCCTCGAAGGAGACAGGGGAGAGACCAGGGGTGGTCTCCTCCATGACGCTTCGGCGGAGGTCCTCGAAGGATCGGGCTACATAGGCAGCATCCTCCTGGGAACTCATAAAGCGGAGGTTCAGTCGATCCTGCTTACCCTTCAGCCACTCGTCTAGGACACCGTTGGCATCGAAGTCAGCAGCCTCTTCCCTGTTCTGCTTGAGGACCTTAGTGAACTCCTCGATGTCGGAGTCCTCGAAGCCCAGGCGCTTGAGCGGGGTGGAGTGGGGGACCTCTCCCGCACTAAGCCTCTTGGAATACTTCCCTTCCAGGTCATAGTTCCGGGCCTTGACGTCGATCTTCCCGTTGAAGAAGTCGTTCATCATGGCCTGAGTCCGCTTGTAGCCGAACTTGGCGCGGACTGCGGAGATCATCTCTTTGAAGATGACCTTGCCTCTAGCGATGATGCCCCTCGTCTGAGGAGAGTATCGCTCGATATTCTTCAGAGAGGCATCCGTCAACTCCTCGGCCCACCACTCGTCAATAGACTTGAAGCGGTAGTTCTCTCGGCCAAGGGCTTCACCAGTCTCCAGCTTCCGAGCCAGGTCAGGGTCAGCTTGGATGGCAGCGGCTCGAGCCTTCTCGAAGTCAGCCTTGACGATGGCGACCTTCTCATCCGGGAGGAACCGGCTGAGGGAGTGCCAGATTTCGTGGATAGCCGTCCGCTTGACCTCGCCGTTCTTGACAGCCTGGGCGGTGACCTCAACGACTGAGGTGGCGAAGTCGAACGCTCCCTCAACGCCTCCGGCACCAGTGGTTGACGAGAAGCCAACATCCTGGAGAAGGCGGGGGTGGACCCGGTCGACGAAGTCCTGGATGATCTGCCCATCCTCGGCCGAGAGGTCCGACTTAGACACCATCTCAGCAACGCCGCTCTTGATCCGCTCAGCGCCTCGCTGGATAGATCCGCTAGACCGTACTGTCTCTGCTGCCTGAGCCTGAAGGTCAAGGTCTACATCAACAGCCTCAGGGTCTCTGGAGTTCTGGAGACGGCGCTCCTCCAGGAACAGTTCATCTGACGTCCGGCCTGCGTCAGTCCCGACATCAGCGAACGCTGAGTCCACCTGATTCTGAAGCGTACCCTCAGTCCCGCTGAAGGAGCCTAGAGCTTCCTCGAACTCCTCGTCAGTGAGGGGGCCTTGGTCCAGGTAGTCATGCGCCTCAGCCTCACCCAGCGCCTTCTCCTGGCTGGTGACGTCCAGGTGAGCGTTTCCCACCGGGTCCTCTTCCAGCTGGCGGAGACGGTCAGCCTCAGGGTCGTAGAAGGCTGTGGCACGGTGGGCGTCAGGTCCGCCTGTAGCTGCGTCGATGGCAGCTTCAAGCTCGTCAGGGGTAGCGTCAGGCTTGGCCTCGAGGAAGTTACGCTTAGCCTTCAGCCCCTTGATGCCTAACACCAGGCTGTCAACGAAGCCCCCTAGAGCAGCGCCCTCGAGGACGTTCTTGATGCGGCCCTCGAACTGTGAGTCATCGGCATCGCTGGCGAGGAACTCACTGACCGGGTTCTGGAGAGCAGGGTACTGCTGGAGGATGTCCGAGAGCCGGCCCTCATGGCCGTCGAAGACCGCGAAGTCCGTGATGCCACCAGCGATAGCTCCCTGGCCGAGGGTTCGGGCGACAGCGCCGGCTTTCCCTGAGCCCTTGATGGCAGCGTTACTGACTCCCTTGAACAGGCGGGCACTGGTGCCGGCGACCTGGCCTCCTCGACCCACCCATCCAGCGATGGGGATGAAGCCTAGCGAGAACTGGGTGAGGCTCTGGACGATACCGCCTGCAGCGGTCTTACTCTCTCCGAGAGGGTTGGAGTTCCAGTCGGGGAGGCTATCGAAGGTCAGGATGTCAGCGAGACCGTAGACGCCTTGAGCGAAGCCTGCAGCTCCTCGGGCCGGTGCCAGTGCTAGATCCTTGAGGACGGATGCTTCGCTCTCTTGAGGCTGACCGGAGAAGTCGAAGGGCATTATCGTTTAGGTGTATTGTTCTTCAGCATCTCTCGCTGACGGAAGAGGATGTTCTTGATGTCGCTAGGGGCCACATCCATAGATGACCAGAGCTTCTCCAGCATCTCAGGCCGCTGCTTGATATCCAGTTCCATCTGTGTGGTGGAACTCCAGATGAAGTCGGTGAACGGGTTGAACTCGGTCTTCGGGTCGAAGTCAGCTGAGATGTCCCCTAGATCCTTGTGAAGGAATTGACCCGCACCCTCGATGATCGGTTGTTGGATGTAGACCTTCCCGGCGATGATCTGCTCGGGAGTCATCCCCATAACCTTCCTAGAGTCGAGGATAGCTTCACGGACCTCTTCGCTTCGCTCCCCGGCGATACCGTCCACATCAACGATGGCGTCCGACAGGAGGCGGTAGCGGGACACCTCAAGGGAACCTCGCGTGTGGGATAGATCCCCACTTCGATACTCATTCAGGTCTCGGTGGAAGTCCAGCCCACGATAACCGACCAGGCTGTTGCGGCGACGGTCCTGAAGTATCTCAGGAGCTACAGCCACGAAGGGCTTACCGGGGTTCTCTTTCTCGAACGCCTGGACACGACTCATTTCCTCAATGCGGATCTGACGGACCTCGCGGGAAGCTCTCTTAGCTAGAGCGTCTTCACTGTCTGCGCCTTCTAGGGCAGTAGCCTCAGCGGCTGCAGTAGCCTGCTCGCCCGTGATGTCAGTTCGGTGATCTTTGATAAGAGCCTTCCGGCGCTTGATGATCTCTGAGTCGACGGCAGCTGGGTCTACTGTCCCGAAGACTTCCTTCACCATCGCGGAGTGCGCCTCCTCGAACTCAGTGTAGACAGCCTCTAGGGTAGCGTCAGCCAGTTGGGGGTCATCCTCTTGAAGGGACTGGTACTCGAAGTCACCCTCGAGGGCCTTCTTCAGCGAAGCGCGTCCTGCGTGGTAGAGGCCGTTGGACGAGGTCCACCTCTCCAGGTTGACGGCCTGAGGCACCCGTGCTCCGTAGCCTACGGCTTCCTCGTTGCTGATGGCTCCTGAGGTGAGAGCCTTAGAGATGACTTGGCTCGGGTCTTGGTGACGGAGGAGTAGATCCTCGATCTCAGCGCGAGCTTTCTGACCGGCTTCCCTGATAGGAGCCAGGAAGGCATCGTTCTTAGCCTGGACATCTGCAGCGATCTCATTAGCCCTGATACGGAGGAGTCCCTCCTGACCATCCTGACCTTGGGTCTCAGCGATGGCTTGGGACCACAACTGACTAGCCTCTTGCTGGAGAGCGAAGCGATGCTTCAGGTAGGGGTCCTGGGCATCGGGATGGATACCCTTGATGGAGACAGCGTCAACCGTCTCTTGGATAGTTACCCAAGGGGTGAAGCCCTTACGGAACTTCTCCTCAGATCCCCCTCCCTTGATGTCTGTGTCCAGCGACTCGGCTGTAGATCCAGACAGTAGGCCATTGTCCTGAGCGATGGAGAGGGCCTCACGGGCCTTCACAAGGTCACCTGAGTCCACCAGTCGGGAGATGCTCCTGACAGTGTCTAGGTCATCGGGGCGCTCCTGACTGAGGGTGCCTCGCCAGCGTTCCATCTCCTGGACCATATCCCCCAGGTAGGGGTTGCCAGCATCAGCCAGCTCTCGGGTCTTGCTCTCGATGAACGTGTTGATGTCGTGCTGGGAGCCCCGCTGGGAGATGAGTTCGGGAATGACCGTGGAGCCGAACTCATCCATAGCCTTCTTCCGAAGACCATCATTCTCTTTGTTCAGGCGGTCAGTCTCAGTGTCCTCGCCATCGTTGATCCTCTTCTCCAGCTGACCGAACAGCTTGGTGAAGGCAGCGTCTTCCCCGAGAACCTCAGGGCCGATCTGGACGGCACGGGCGTTGTCTAGGATGATGCCGGCTGTCTCATGGTCATCGTCAGCGATGAGCTGTTCGATGGTGCCTTCGATAGCACCGACGTAGAGCTTCCGGCTGTCCTTCATGCCATCGGAGTGGTCGTCCTCGACGTTACCGACGACGGTAGCCATGCGGGCCGAGAAGCTCTCCAGGTCACCAGACTGGACGGCACCGACAGCCCCGTTGATGATGGCCTGGTAGCTGTCGGAAGTCTCCTCTCGCCACAGCTCGTCCTTCCGGGTGACGATCATCTTGTTGCCCCGGTCCTGAACATCAGCAGTTAGAGCAGCGAAGCCCTCCTCGAAGGCTTGACGGGCCTCCTCGGACTGAGCCAGGAGGGGGTTGTCCTCGAGCATCTGCTGACGAGCAGCGGCCATCTGCTGGGCCACGTTCTGAGCCTCCCCTCCACCTTGGGCGGGGTCGACCTGAGTCCACTCAACAAGGCTCTGCTCAGCGTGGTGCTGGAGCTGTCGGAGCATCCCGCCTGCTACCTTCCTATCGAAGTTCTGCTGGGCGTAGGGAGAGCCGAGGGCAGGGATGACGCCCTGGGAGATGAGCTTATTGAAGGCTCCCTTATTCCCCTGCAGGGCTTCCTGACTCGCTGCATCAAGAGCAGCAGCAGTGTCGTTGTAGGCAGATGCCCCAGCCGTGTTGCCCTCCTGAGCGAGTCCTTCTTCCTGCTGCCGCTCCTTACCGGCGAGGAATCCGCTCAAGCTACGGGAGAGGACAGACAGGATCTCGAGGCGGTCAGTCCGACGACGGGGGAGGCGAGGGGCGGAGTAGCCGGAGACAGGAGAAGCAGCGGGACGGATGCCCTGCTCGATACGGAGCGAGTCCTGTTTACGGCGGGGCATCTAATTAGGTTCGGGGGACTCCGAACGGAATCCCTCCTCCGAAGGGGAGACCTTGGGGGGTGTGGTAGACAGACTGGAGAGGAGCTGAGGCGGTGAACTCACCACGACCGGCAGGGCGTCCAGCACGGCCTGATTGACCGAAGGCATCGAACCCAGCACCAGCGATGCGGAACAAGGCTCCGAGGTAGTCAGGCTGGGTGGTGGGGGTGGTGCTGAGGACACGGCTGAACTGGGCATCAGTGACACCTTCGTTGGCCGTGGCGATCTGGTCTCGGGTGAAGGCCAGGTTGGTCTTGGTGTCAGTGACGGACTGGAGACGTTGCTTCTCGAAGTCACCGAGGAGAGCAGCGAAGTCAGCGCCGGCTGTGGTGGGGGCAGCAGCTCGAGCTAGACCCTGAGCCTGTTGAGCCTCACGGGTGGTGCGGCTGATGGAGGACGCTGCGGCCTGGACCTCCTGCTGCTCACGCTTAGCGTTCTGCTCGAAGGTCCTGATGGCGTCTCGCTGGGCCAGGACCTGGTTGATCGCATGGCCCTCCTCCTCGTACTTCTGCTGCTGACGCTGCTGGTGGATACCCAGCCCAGCCTGCCCTGCCGCTAGAGCGACTTGGGCGGCGATTAGGCACATGGGCGAGCGTAGGTCTTGAACTGGAGGCCGTGGGGGGGCTGGGCGGAAGCCATAACGAAGTCGAAGCCGCACCACTCGAGCCAGCGGTGGTGGACAGGGTTACCCATGAAGGATCGGGTCCAGAGGTAGGACCTCCCTTCACTGAGCTGGTTCATCCACTTCCGGCTCTCTCGAGCGAAGAGGATGCTGAACTTATTCACATCATCAGTGCCGACAGCCCAGACGTAGCCTGAGTTGTCGTTCTGAATCGACACCCCGAAGACGAAGCTCGGGGCTCCCTCGAAGCTGACGACATACGCCTGCTCCGACTGGACGACTGAAGTCCAGACACCGTCGAGGACATCGTCATAGCCGTTGGCGTAGACCTCTGCCCTGTCAGTGTCCCGGAGGAACTCACAGATCTCTACGACGGCGGGGACTGAGACAGGCTCAATGTCTACCCTACCCTCGAGGTCCGTGGATTGAATTGGCTCTCCCATTCGATACTCAGTAGGCGGGCCGGTAGGGGGGAGGAAGATGTCACTGATACCGTGGCTTCAGTGTTCCTCAGGAGGATGGGGAAGCGGAAGTTACCGCTGTCGAGGTTGGCTTGCCCCAGGACGTACTCTCCCGTAGGAGAGCCAGTGTGGACATAGCTCCAGGCTTGGCCTGTACGGCTGACGTCTACCCTGAAGTAGGCGGAGTCTTCGTACTCAAGGTTCCCATAGAGGACCTGGAGACGGCCTGTGCGGTCCACAGACTCACCTTGACCCTGCTGCTGCTTGATGTGCGGCGTAGCGAAGGTGTAGGTCCAGGTGAAGGGGAGCCCGATGTAGAGGTCGGCTGTGGTGAGGTCGCCAGTGAAGACGGCCTTACCTGTGTCGACGGTGAACTCATGGGTCTTCCCAGTCACAGCGTCCACAGCAACGAAGTCTGTGGTGACGGTGTAGGGGAGAGTCCAGTGGGTGTCAGTACCGACCAGGGCTGCAGTGGCTCCTGAGTCAGTGGTCCTGTAGCGCCTGTCCAGACGAGTGTGGTAGGTCCCACCTGTATCGACAGGCTGAGGGCGGACCTCCATCTTCTCGATGTAGAGACCGTCACTGTGGAGGATGAGGACGTAGAGGTCGTTCTCAATCCAGCTCACCCCACGGACCTTAGCGCCACTCTCGAAGGTGTAGCGATACCAAGCAGACTGGACCCGCTCGTTGCCGGGCTGGAACCACTTGTAGACGTAGAAGCCGTTGGTGAGACCTGAGGTCCGGAGGACCATCATCTCCTCGAGGGGAGAGGCCACCATCTCAACGATGTCCCCGCTGATGTAGCTAGGGATCTGGACAGTGATGTCCGGTGCATCGAAGCTCAGGCCGTCCTGTCGACGGATGACCTCACGGCAGCCTGAGTAGTCCCCCCGCTTGAAGGGGAAGACGACAGAGCCGGCCACAGGGGCAGGGCGGACACGGCTGTTGATCCGGTAGTCGAGGACCGGCTTCAGCTCAGCAGTGTCAGGAGCGAAGACGTCCGTGCTGGTGAGCAGCCACTGGGAGTTGTCTGCGAAGACCATCAGCTCTCCCTCGAAGGCGGCAGCTGACTGGAACTTGGTGACCTCAGTGGTGGAGGCCGCCAGGTCGACACGGTCACTAGCTACGATCCCGTAGTTGGTGCTTGAGCGCCAGAAGTTGAAGTAGCCTCCAGCTTCGCTGAGGATGACGTTCTGATCCGACAGGAACCCTAGACGGTTCTCATGGAAGAAGATGTCCGAGATGGTGCGGGTGAACTCAGTGCTGATGAAGCTAGGAGCCTTGTTAGACACGTCACTTCCCACAGCCCTGTCAGCCCACTCTCCAGCCTCGAAGGTGAAGTAGATGGTTCCGGGAGCACCAGGGATGCCCCCCGTGGAGACACGCCTCACCAGCTGATGGGGCATCGTGGCCGGGGCCAGGTCGATGACCTCACCAGGGGCAGCAGCTTCTTCCCAGTAGCCTTCGGAGAGACCTGTGGTCTCCTTACCGACGAACTTCACCCAGTAGTCATCCAGCTCCTCTGAGGCGTCCCCAGAGACCTTCACGACGAAGTCGTTAGGGGCTACCGTAGGGAGGTCTGTGAGCGTCTCTACGCCCTCCTCATCGAGGACTGTGATGTACCTAGCGGAGTCCTTAGAAGTCCACACCTCGACGCTCTCAAGCGTCTCTCCGCCCGTCCCTGAGATGTGGAGGACAGGGCCCTTCACTTCCACATCCACACTCACCACTAGGGCGTCAGTGTCGATGGAGGTCTCGAGGGTCTCGACGACGAGGTTAGCCTCAGGGTCGACGTTGCTCCGCGCCCAGCCCACGTCGGGAGCTGTGAGGGCGGTGGGTCCGGTGGTCGTGTTGTAGGAGGTGCCGTTGGCGTTCTGTCCGATGACAGCTGCACGGAACTCCTCAGCGCCAGCAGAGGTGGTGACCTTGACGTGGTAGACGGTTCCGTTAGCGATCTGCTTGACGAAGACCAGTGCCTCACCGTTAGCGTCAAGACCAGGGGCCGTGGCAGTACCCAGCGTGGGCTGGATCTCAGTGTTCAGGAGGAAGGTGTAGTCCACCACCGATTGAGCCTTGAAGGGCAGCTTGGTGGGGATGGGCTCGACGTAGGTCGAGGAGTTCTCGAGGACGACGAGGCCCCAGATGAGAGCTGACTTACTGTTCTGTCCACCAGTCTGGAGGTCCTCCTCGATGGAGACCCAGACCTCTCGGGTATCGCCTGCCGTGAAGCTGGCGGAGGAGGCAGTGTCGAAGCTCGCCCAGACCATGTACCAGCCGTCCTCATAGGCGACGATACCTGCCTGGTCAGCAAGGACCTTGGTGACAGTGTTGGTGCCGGGATACCAGCGGGCTAGAGCCTGGACCGGGGAGCCACCAGGCTTCTGGAAGCCGATGTCGATGGAGGTGGCGGGGACTAGCTCAGAGGTGACCCTGAAGAAGCACTGCACCATCTGAGGGAGGCCGTCCTCAGCGAAGATGCCGGCTGACCTGGAGTATTGGGCAGCAGCTGTGGCCGAGACGTCAGCACTGAAGCGGTAGGGTGTACCAGTGCCGTAGGGGCCTGAGTAGTTGGAGGCTGCTAGAGGGGTGACACCCTGAGCGTTCACCGTCCAGGTGCCGGACGACCAGTCGTTGAAGGAGACTTGGTTGTCTAGGGCAGCGGAGGCGTCGAGGTAGCTGAAGTCAGCGATGGCTCCGGCTGAGTTAGCGAAGACACCGTACTCCCGACCATTCAGGTCGAAGACTCGAGCCTGCTCGTGGCTGATGCTGACGAGGTAGCGTTCACTCTCATCACGGTCGATGGTGTGGAGGACACTGGACCCTCCGTCACCACCAGTCACCTGAGCGATGGTGTTCGTGGAGTGCCTAGGGATGACCCCGTCGATGGGGCTCATGTAGACGTTATCAGCTGCCTTTGCCTGAGAGCTGAAGCGGAGGGAGTCCGGTTGTTGGGACACCCCCTGGATCAGGCTCGGGAAGGAGACGCTGATGGGCATGGTCTAGTACCTCAGCAGGGAGTTCAGCGTGACGTCTGCCTGGAAGATCGAGTTGTCCGCTTGTTCGGAGTCCCAGAGCTTCAGGATGGCGAGAGCCTCAGCCTCATCCTGCTGCTGGTAGAAGTGGTCTTCTCGGGAGCCTAGGAGGCGGTCCTGGAAGCGTCGGGCGGCGCTGTGGAAGATGTAGCTCCGGGCCTGCTCGGGGAGTTCAGTCCAGTCGAGGAGGTAGGTAGCTGTGACCTTCACGTCCTTGGTGAACGTGTAGGTGGCGTTCTTCTTATCGAACAGCTTCTCCCCTCGGACAGTGACGTCGATGTCAGTGTATTCACCGGGGACAGGGTCAGCGGAGACCACGCCTTCAGGGAGTACGATCTCTCCTGACGTGTTCGGTGAGAGGGTTAGCTTGGGCACGGTGTTCCAATGCCACCCGGCAGACTGCACGGCCCGTGAGCGATCCTCGAGGAGGGCTACCGCCATAGCGGTGTCGGCTCCGAGGTCTCCGGCGATGGTCTGGACAGGAGCCTGACGTACAGCTGCGAGGAGAGCGTTCGTTGCCTGTAGCTTGGTGGTGAGTGCTAGAGGCATGATTTAGACTCCAGGTAGCGGCGACGGGCGTTGGCCTTGATACAGGTGCGGCAGGAGCGGGAGCCGTTGGAGTTCATCCGAAGATTGTCTCCGGAGTACGGGTGTCCCTGGGGGCAGTGTTTCTTGTCGCGGCGCGGGCTCCCTGAGGAGTATGTGTCCCCTCTCCGCACGTTCTCCTCGAAGGATACAGCTTCGAGATGGTACGGGTTCACGCATCTGCGGTTCCGACATAGGTGGTCGATGACACGCCCTTCTGCGATAGAACCTGTATGAATAGAGTAGGCCACCCTGTGTGCGAGAAGGAGGCTATTGGTCCGTCCGCCTGCTTGGATGACTCCGTAACCAGCGGAGCTGACCGCAGCAGTCCAGTCCCAGCAGCCGTCCTCGCTAGGAATGTATTTACTATGGAAGCGGTGCCGGAGACTATCAGTGAGTTCTATCGGCTTGGTTTTCATAGGTGTAAGGTGGCCCCCTACCAGCAGGGGAGAACTGGTAGAGGACCGAGGCAAGGCAGCGAAAGTCCCTAAGGACTAGAGGCTGGTCTATGCAGACTTCAATTCAACAGCCGACTCGGGGCGAAGGACGCCCGTACCAGTCAGCATCTTGGCGAGCATCAGGTGGCCTTGACGGCTCATCTGGTACTCAGACTCGGTGGTGAGGTCTTGACGCTTCACCGTACCGATAGCCGAGGGGTGGAAGACCACTCCCGTCGACGTCGAGAAGTCCGCGTTGTAGTCGTTCCGCTGGAACGCTGCTTCGGCGGGCGGAGTCGATTCGTCAGCCGTGGGCAAGTTGGTGGACTTGACCAGACGGACGTCAGCGACACGAACCACTTCGGCACGCGAGTAGTCACCGTTGTTGACGACGAAGTCACGGTTGACCAGGGTCGACTCATGGCGAGCGATGTCGTAGTAGGCTGCGATGGGGACAACAGCCACACACTCGGAGGGGGCGACAGCCTTACCTTCCAGAGTTTGAGCGGCTTCGTAGATCGCGTCCACATAAGCCGTTGCTTTGGTAGCAGCAGCCGTAGCAGGGGCGGTACTGGCGTTAGTGATCGCAGCGCCACCGTTGGTGCCGGTGATGGTTGCCGAATCACGGGCAGCCTTCACGACCATACGAGCGGCGTTCTGATCGAACGTCTTGCTGAGAGCGAACGCCAGTTCAGTGGCGTACATCGAGCGAACATCGTAGTGGTTGATGAGTTCATCAATCGACGCGATGAAGGTCGAACTCTGCAGGACGTGGTCAATCGAGATGACCCGCTCAGCGTGCAGGATCTCGCTGAGATAGCTGTTACCAGCATCAACGATATCCTCACCAGGAGTGTGGTAGCTCGAGCCAGCCGTACCGAGGACGGGGAACTGAGCGGACTTGCCGGAACTAATCGTCCGGACTTTATGCAACGCCATGAAGACGTTAGCCAGTTTGAACTGGGTGAGAACCTCTCCGCTGAACTTCTTGAGGAAGAGAGCGAAGTTGGCCTCTGCGGTGGAAGAACCAGCAGCAGAGTTGATATCACCCAAGCGGCTGGGGGCGGTGTTGCCGTTAGCCATTGGAGTGTACCTCTATGAATGAGGGGACAAGGGGAGGGGTTAGGTCCGCCTGATCTCCATGCACTTCACTCAGAGGTTGTCCGCCGTAGCGGGCCTCGGCTTAGTAGCCGGATTGCAGGGGTATGGTGGCCTCTGCTGCTCTTGCCAGAGTTGATCGGTGGCCGGCGTTTCACCGGCCTGAGGCGTTAGCCTTGGGGAGCTTCTTTCCGAAGCTCGTCGGGGGTGTGCGCCATCCCAAGGCTCGCCAGGAGCGCTTGGATAGAGACGGCAGCTTCATCACCGAACTTCTTATCGTTGGTCTTGCTGAAGGCCGCGAGAGCGTCCTTAGCTTTCTTCAGGGAGCCGATGGAGTTCTGACGAACTCGGGGGCTCAGGAGGTTCATGCCTCCGTAGATCAGCCCTGCAACCTGAGCGGCTCCGGGGATGAAGGCGGTAGCCAGGTCGACCACACTCTTAGCGCGAGTCTCGTTGGCATCAGACACCAGCTCATCGGCTGCGGCTTGGGCCTGGGCCTTCTCATCGACATCCGGGGTAGCGGGGTCGTCCTCTACCTGGAGGAGGGCGGCGTGGATCTCTTTGGCCTCGGGGGTGAGGGCATCGGTAGAGCTACAGCCAGCAGCGGCGGCGAGGACCAGTAGTCCAGCGATGCACCAGAAGGGCATGAACTTGTTGATGGGGTTATTCCGACTCATTGGAGTTGCCTCCTAGCCGACTGGCTTTGGTGGTCTTGCGGGGAGCCTTGGTCTTCTTCTCAGGCTTAGGCCCCTCGTCGATGTTGAGGAACATGCGCTCGAAGGGCTGAGGGTCCCAGGCTTGGAGGGTTCCTGTGGCAGTCCGGACCAGATACTGACCCGGCTTGATGTATCCCCAGTTACCGCCCACTCGGGACTGGAACTGGTACATGGCGTGGTTGACCGGATGGACGGTGACGCCTGCCGGGGGATGCTCTCGATCCTTGAAGAGGACAGCCTCCACGTCGATAGGCTCAGTGACTCGGCGGTACTTCTGCATTACTTCATCCCTGCCGCGATGCGGCGTTCAACGTAGGAGTGGAACTCAGCGTCACCGTTGACGTAGCGCTCATCACTCATGTCCTTCACCATCTCAGCGGAGGTGCCGTAGGGCTTGATGTTGTTCCCTCCAGCTCCCCCCTGTCCGGTGACAAGGGTTCCGCCCTGGGCTTGGTTGTATTGAGCGTGGAGTCCGCTGATGGCAAGCTGAGCTTGGGCGGAGTCACCGGAACCGATAGCCGTGTTGAAGGCTTCGATCTGATCCTGGCTGAGATTGTTCCCAGCCCACTCGGTCATCGCGGAGTAGTTCTCCGCACCGCCGACCTGCTGGTAGACCTGATCTCGAGCTGAAGCCTGTTGAGCCTTCATGCCTTGGACGTAGTTCTCCACCAGGGACTTAGGCAGACCCTTGGCTTCGATGGCCTTGTAGGCATCCTCAGAGAGGTCACCATCAGCAAGGACCTGTCCCATGTAGTCGGACATCTCCTGCTCACTGAAGAGACCCTGGGGGTTCTCAGGAGGCGTGATGGCGAGACCTTCACCCTCAGGATTAGGCTCCTCCTTAGGAGTGAACTTCCCGTCCTCTCCTCGGACAGGAGCGCCCTTCTCGAGTTCGGTGTAGCTCTTAGCTAGAGCCTCCACATTGACGTTACCGTCCTTGTCGAGGAACTTCTCCGGGACGATGCTCGTCTGTTCCGGCTCGGGAGCGTCTGCTCCGGTGGGTTGACCTGTGTCAACCGTTTCACTGTATGTCTGTCCCATTGGTCTTGCCTACTGAGGTGCGGGGGCGGGCGTGGGTTGTGCGCCCGGCTGCTCCTGCCCCTGGCCTTGGACCTGGGCGATGGCAGCATCGAGGAGCTGGGGACCGAACTGTTGAACCAGTCCCTGCAGCTGTGCTGTTTGTTCTTCCTGAGCGACCTGCTCCTGACTCTTCACCATCTCGCCAGCATCAATGCTGTTAGCGTTGGCCCAGGCCACGATGAAGGAGGGCATGTTGAGGAAGCGAGCGACCTGCTCAGGGCCGATGGCCTGAGTGAGTCCCTGGACGAAGGACCCCAGGCGCTGGGCGTCATGGCCTCGGCCTAGGGCCTCGAGACCTGTGATGATTGAGGGACGGACAGCGTCCGACTTGAGCAGCTGGGAGAACTCACCCTCACCCAGGCGGCTCATCAGGAGCGACACCACGGGGAGCTGGAAGTCCAGGGCCAGGACGGAGTAGGTGGCCCCGAGAGCCTGCTCCAGTTCCTGAGCCATGAAGCGGATCTCCTCCGCTGTGACTCGCTCAGCTTGACGCTGGGCGGCTGAGTTCATCAGGAAGGCGAAGGCGAGACGCTCCTCCAGGCGGCTGATAGACTCGAGCACGACTCGGAAGTCGCTGGTCTTCTCAGCCTGGAGCGTGCTGACATCATCAGCGTTACCGGGACGGATGGCCCCGTTGGGGGCCTTAGCCAGCGTGTCGATGCGTGTGGAGCCGTTAGGGTCCACCAGGAACAACATCTTGCTGGAGGCCGCAGAGCCTTCCAGGAGAGCTTGGGAGAGGCCCTCAAGGGACTTCAGGTCACCGAGGAGTTCCTCGACCATCCCTCGTCCATAGGACTCACCACTGATCCTGTGCCAGCGGAGGGGGAGCCAGGGCATCTCCTCAGCGGAGTAGGAGCCTGAGGTCCCTTCGACGACAGCACCCTCCACCTCTTGGTGGTAGGTGTAGTATCCCTTCATCTGATCCCACTGGATCAGTGTATATAGCTCGACAGCCTTACCTTGCTGCTCACCAGGACTACCGTCCTGAGTCTCCATCGAGTCAGCCAGGGCCTTGCGGACATTGTCCGGAGCCGACTCACGGGTCAGCTCTTCCTTGGTGACGATGGTGAGGACCTTGCCCAGACCATCCCTCTCCACGACGAACCTGTCGATGGGGAAGACTCGGGGGGTCTGGTCCTTCTCCCAGTGGATCAGGGCATTCCCCGTCACCGTGAGGTGCTTGATGGCTTCGTCAGCTGCTACCCGGAAGTGGGACCGCTCGACGTCGCCCATCAGGGCTTCCTGGAGGTCCAGGAGGGCAGCCTCGATCTCCTGCTCTGCGTCAGAGCCGTCGACCTGCTGCTGAGCTTCCTCGTCCAGGACCAGCTTGAAGAAGCCGGCGTTAGGCGGGAACAGGGCCAGGAGCATCCGGGAGCTAATGTTCCGGACACCCCTGGCCCCTACCGACTGGAAGGGGGTGCGGAGCTTGGTTGAGCTTGTGTGCCCTTGCCGAGGCAATAGGGCCGGTATGGTCAGCTCCGCTGCATCGTAAGCACGATCCAGGTAGGGCTGCCTGAAGGTCTCTAGGTTGGTGTAGAGACTTCGGGCCTGGCCCTCAGTGTCGTGCATTGTTAGCTAGGTGTATTCAGGGACCTGTCCAGCGGGATGCGGAGGCTGGATGTCCCAGAGGCGGCTTTCTTCTTCCGCTTCTTAGATGCGCCAGAAGGCTTGATCTCCGTGGCCGTGTCACTCAGAGGCGGCGGTGCCGGGAGCGGGGCCTTAGGGAGGTCAGGCTTCTGAGTCAGACACATCGTCGTCGAATTGCGGAGGGTTCTGCTGGTGTTCGTAGAGTGCCCGGATCTGGGCGATCAGTCCCCACTCACCGTAGAGCCGCTGCAGCTCCCTCTCGTCCGCGCTCAGCTTGGGTACGAAGGGCACTGGAATGCGGGATTCCAGCCACAGGACAAGGTGTTCGGAGATCGTGGGGGGCTCGATTGTGGGATCGGACATTTCTTTATAGTACCTGGGGTGGGTCAGTTAGAGAGTAGTTGAGGGGTCCATAGAGTGACGTTACCGTCCTTCTGGAGGTCCCCGTGGCGGAGGATGCGGGCCAGCTGGGCCTGCGTCAGTGCATCGTCGTAGGTCAGTCCCTTGTGGAGGAAGGCCCCCAGGACTGCGTCCCACATCTCATCGACGTCCCGGCAGCCCTCGAGGATCTTCTCGGCCTTCTTAGGACCGATGCCGGGGAGGCCCTTGTAGCCGTCAGCTGTGTCCCCGGTGAGGGCCTGAGTCATCCAGTGGTAGTCAGCGTGGAACTGGTCGATCTCCTCGACCTCGCAGTCCTTCCTGATGTTGGCCCACTTCCCGACCAGGGTCCTCATGTCCTTGTCGACAGAGACGATGATGGTGTCACCTGACTTAGGGGCTGTGGCGAGGAGGCCCAGGACATCATCGGCCTCGAGGTGCTCCCAACGCTCACAGCGGTAGACGTCCTCGATGTAGGCCACCAGCTCCCAGTAGTTCGGGGGCTTGGGGTTCCTGCGGTGGGCCTTGTAGTCCGACCAGATGGTGTGGCGGAAGGTGTCTCCGGTGTGGGAGAAGGCTACCGTCATCTTGGTGCCTCCCAGCTGCTTCATGTAGCTCGAGAGGGCGGAGTCCACCTTCTGCTTCATGGCTTCGAGGTCTGAGTGGACGGACTCACCGTCTCCCCAGTCGATGACTGTGTGTTCTGAGGCTGCCGCTGTGTAAGCGACAACATCACCGTCGATGAGTAAGGTCGTCATAGTTGATGTGTTTGAGGGCTTTGATCTCGTCTACCAGGAGCTGGCGGGCGGCTGAACGGGGCTTGGTTTCATAGAGGTAGAGGAAGAGTTGGACTTGCCTTCTCTTCTCCACCAGGTAGGGGAGGATGTCCCGAGCCATCTGCCGGGAGTTCTCTCCTGTCACCCTCCACTGATGCTCAGTGCGGAATCCCTTCCGCCTCTTCGGTGTGTAGACACCGCCACCCCAGAACCCCCTTAGCTGGTTCAGGATTCCGGGGTAGCAGTTCGACATAGACAGCGAGGAGATCAGGCTCCCCTTCTTCACGATGTAGGCGCTGACGCACCCCTCGCCGTCGAAGTAGCCGGCTACATAGGCCAGAATGATTGGGTCAATGCGTCTCAGACCAGTCGGCTCCAACTTTGTATTCTCCATCTAGGGGTAGGTTGAGGCTGTAATGGATGCCTGACTCCTGAATGCCTTGGACGATCCTCCCGCCTACAAGGTGAGCGTGTTCCGAGGGGCATTCGACTTGACCTTCATCGTGGCTGTGGAGAACCATCCAGCCGTAGCCTTTGATGTAGCCACACCACAGGACCGTGGCCTTCTTCATCACTACAGCGCCCCCTCCTTGAAGGAGTGTATTGAGGGCTGAGTGGGGGGACCGGACAGGGATACGTCTCCCATCCAGGCCAATCAGGAACCCGCGCTTAGCTGCCTGAGAGACAGCAGCCTTCAGAGCCTTCAGCTTCGGTGTGTTGGACTCAAAGTTAGCCTTCATGGCTCGGGCTTCCTTCACATCACACTTCAGCACTGAGGCCAGCTTCTCCAATCCCGCTCCGTAGAGGTACGCGTAGGTGAATGTCTTCGCTAGGTATCTCTTCTCAGGAGGCAGTCCCAGAGCTTCACAGTTACGGGCGTGGATATCCCCCTCGAGCAGCGTCTCGGTAAACTCCTTGTCGTTCATGTAGTGGGCCAGCATCCGAAGCTCGAGGCCAGACGCATCGCCTCCGACCAGAACCATGCCAGGTGAGGCCGTGTAGCATCGTCGACACTCCGTTCCCCAGGGAGCATCCACAGCAGGTACTTGGCTCAGGTTTGGCTTGAAGTGGGCACATCTACCGGTGACAGCGCCGTTGTGGATGATGCCTCCATGCACCCTCCCATCCTTCACGAAGTTCAGCCAAGCGTTATCACCCTCAGCTACCTGACCTAGTCTCTTCTGCACCAGGAACCTCCTAGCCAGCAGCTTGGCCTCCGGGTATTCCAGAGACCCCAGCACCTTCTCATCCACCTGAGGCTTCCCGGTGTCGGTGTAGAGCTTCGGCTTCCACTCGTACTTCTCGATGAAGAACCGACTGATGTGGTCCCTCGAGTTGGGGTTGAAGGGAATGATCTTCACCTTCGTCTTGAGCTGCTTTTCCCAAGGCGGAAAGGCATCAGCGATGACGTCATCCAGCTTGGCCCGCTTCACAGTCAGCTCCTTCACCAGCCTGTCAGCCTGCTCCTCATCGAAGCAGACACCTCGCTGCTGCATGTCGTTCAGGCACTTAGCGAACTCATGCTCCAGCTTCGTGCTCTCCTCAGGCCACTTGTCCTGGAGCAGTCTCTGGTACAGCTTGTCCGTCACCCGGCAGTCCTGGAGACAGTAGTCGATGATCTCCTGGGTCAGGACCTTCACGCCCTCTGAGACGTCCTCTGTGCCCTTGTGTAGCCCCAGGCGCTCCCCCCAGGCCGCCAGCTTGTGGGAGCCTCGAAGTTCCTTAGAGACCTTCCCAGAGCGGCTGTCGGCAGCCCTGAGATCAGGGTAGTGGAGGCGGGAGGCTATAGCTGTGTCGTAGAGGGGAGGCCATTCCCAGTCCCCTCCAATAACAGCACAGAGCTTCTCGATGACTGGGATATCGAAGCCCTGACCATTATGCGCCACAAGACGCTCAGCGCTCCTAAGGAAGCGTACTCCATCAGCTATGGAGCCGTGGAATGGTAGCGTAGGGGTGTCATGCCAGATCATCTCAACACCATCCTGATCCCGCGTACAGATGCACGCGATGGTGGTGACAGAGTCGAGGAGGGCATCGGTCTCGATGTCGAAGACTAGGTAGTTAGACACGCAGACGCCCCCAGATCAATTTGGAGTTGAAGCCCGAACGCATCGCTTTATGGACGCTGCTGGGGGACCAGTCCGTTAGAGGCCCTCGAAGGGGCCTCATCAGCTGGTGCCCCTTGCGTTGATTACATTCTTGACAGGCTAAGACTTGGTTGATCTCGTGATTCCGCCGCCCTCCAAGGGCCTTGGGAATGACATGGTCTATGGTGGTCTCTGCGTGGGACTGGAACCTGTACCCGCAGTAGCTACAGAAGGCGCCATCACGCCTCCATAAGTAATGGTGTCGGACGCTACGCGCCCCGGTGTATTTATCAGACACGCTCCAACCTCCCCTTCCAGTCGAAGTCCTCGTAGACATCACCCGGCCCCACCCACTGGTGGATCGTGGTTCCGGCGAGGTCAGCCACATCGTCCTCGACCCTCACAGGGAAGACGATCTCATCGTTCCCCTCGTTGCCCCACTTCTCATTGACAGCCTTGCTACCGAAGCTCAGGCCACGTCCCTCGAAGACGTTTTCAGGCCAGAGGGTGGCCCGCTTGGTACAACTGATCTCAGCGGTGTAGCGGTCGCCTCGGCGGTTCTCGAAGTAGTTATGCTCGAGATGCAGGTCCAGGTGGGTATGTCCCCAAGGCGTCCTGTAGTTACCGTTGGTCTCTGAGTCAGGCTGAGCGACAGCAGCGAAGCAGCCGTAGCGTGCGTCAGTGAAGCGGCAGTCCCTCACGACAGCCGGGGCGTCCGGTGTCGACCAGAGGGTGACGATGGAGCCTCCAGCATGGTGGGCGGCATCGTGGGGGTGGTCCCAGCCGAAGCCTTCAGCATAGCAGCCGTCGATCAGCAAGGTGCCTGAGAAGCGGGGGCTGGCTGCATAGCGGTTGGTGCGGGGATGGGGACGCCAGTTGATACCTGTGCGGTTACCTCCGCCCAAGTCACACCCCATGAACCAGGCATCGCCTCCACCCTTCGGATAGAAGACGTGCTGCTGGGGGAGGATCTTGACTCCGTTCCTCTCACCTCTCCTGAAGTCCCTAACGAACAGGTTCCGCCAGCCCTCACCCAGATGCACCAGGCTCTCGTTACGGTGGATCTGTCCGTCCCGCATGGCCGGCGTGATGCTGACGTTATCGAAGCCGAGGTTACCTACAGGACCCTCGTTCCACAGAGCGAAGTTGCTCGGGTAGGCTTCGATGTTGACGTCAAGGAAGTACGCCTGCTTCACGAAGCGGAGGTGGTCGCCGAGGCGGAGGTAGCCGATGTCAGCTACACCATCCAAGCCAAAGATGTTGACCTGAAGGTCATCAACCTTCGGGTGGGCGCTATCCCAGGTAGCGTCATCCCCGGTGCCCAGATGGAGATGACCGTTAGCCTTCCCCTTGATCCCGATGTTGATGGGGCGGTCCTTGACGCCTAGGCCGTGGTAGGCCCCGTTGATCGCAGCGGCGATGGGGTTAGGAGCGGACTCTCGCCGACCTCCGTAGGTGATGACCTCGTGGCCCTCGACGATAAGGTCCGGCTGAAGCGGCTCCTTAGGGACCCAGGCCGGAGCCGGGGGGATGTACGGGGGAGCTGAGGGGGCCGGGGCCTGGTCGAGGTTTCCGGTGAGGAGGTTGGGTTCGGGAGAGTTGGTGCAGTTTCGGTAGTGTTCCACTGTCTTGCCTTGGTGATGGTGGTTGGGGTTGGTTGGTGAGGGGTTTGGTCTTGGTTGGTTATCTCATTAGGTGCCCTCGCTGGACTGGAGGGCGGCGCGCCACTTAGCCTGCTCGACCTTCCACTCGTCGATCCAGCCCTGCATCTCAGCGTTGTGGCTTCTGAGGGCGTCGATGCGTTCGAGGTCCCTCCCGCGGCTCTCTCGTGAGGCGTCGTAGAGCTTGAGGTGCTGCTCGCTCTGTCGTCGGTGGTAGGCGCAGCGATCCTCCAGATCGTTGGCGTGCTTCCGCAGCCTCTCGATCTCCGCGTCCTTCTCCGCGATGGCGGCGGCGTGGGCTTCCTCCAGCGGCTTACGTGCGGACTCCCAGTCCCTGAAGGCTGAGTGAGGGCCGTCGCGGCGAGCCCCGCAGGTCTTGCAGGTGGTCGGCGTGTGTCGCTCAAGTGTCATCGGGGGCCTCCCTTGCGCCTATCGCAGCGCACGCAGAAGGTCCCGATCGCTCCCGCAACGTGACGCCACCGATGCAGCCCGATCCAGCAGAGGAGCTTCAAGGCTTACCTCCTCGGGTATAGCTACCAATCAGGGCCTCGCCGACGAGGGCAAGCACGGGGCCCGCTAGGACGAGGGCAAGCACGGTGCCCACTAGGACGACCACGGGAATCCAGATGTCACTCATGGGGCGTACCTCCCTTGCCGGGAGCGGGGGGCTCGACCAAACCTCCGGCGTCATCGTTGAGCCAGTTCAAGAGACCGTGCTTCGTCGTCGGGATATGGCACTCCTGAGCAACGGGATCGCAGAACGTCCCATGCAGACCTTCTTCCTTCCACTCCTTCGCGTGGGCGATCGCGGCCTTCCTGGAGGGGAAGTAGGCGTACCCCGCCAACTCGCCTTCTGTGGTACAGACGTTTCGATAGAGCTTCAACCCTCACCCCCTTCCCCGCCATCGCGGGGGACACACTCGGGGCACACGACATCCCTCACGCAGTCAGGCATTCGCTCCACCGGGTCGAGGGTGTCTCCACAAGTCCCACACTCCCCAGCGGGCGGCGTGGGGGCCGGGAGGGAGTCGAGGAAGGCGCGAACCTCGCTGGCGTTGAGACCTTCGCGCGGATTGTCCAAACGCTCCAGCAACCTCACCGCCTCGTCGAGCCTCCCCTGGAGTCGATCATTCTCCTGGCACGCCTCGATCCAGTCGTCCTGCTTCATGCGGAGCATGGCTGCCAGTTCGGCCTTCGTTTCACTTCCCATCGGAGCCCTCCTTCGCGGCGAGCGCGGCGTCGATGCGGTCAACGAGCTTCGTCTTCATCCCGTAGGCGCGGACGAGTTCATCACGCGCCTCCCGCAGCAGCCCCGCGTGCTCGCTCTCGGGGGCGGCGGGCTTCGCTTGGGCCAGGATGCGCTCGATGATGTCGGCAACCTCTTCGGGTAGTTCACCGAACGGCTCCATGTTATTCCCCTTGAGCGCGCATCGGACCAGATGTAGGCACCACCGCATCCCATCGGCTTCGTCGCGCACGCTGTCGGGGTATGTGTGCGGGTCGTCGTAGGGATCGACGGGGATCGTTTCCCCGAACCTGTAGCTACGTCCCGACTCCAGCCACCTAGCGACTGCGCGACGTGCGATCATCGCGCGGACCTCTCGACTGCCGGGGAGGTTGCTATAACGCTCCAAGGTCATTCCAACGACGTCCTCGAATGACTGTGATCCGTGCTGGCTCATGCTTCCTTCTCCTCGGCGGGCTCGCCGGTGGCGAGGGCGGTGCGGCGGGCTATCCATGCCCCTGGCGAGTCCAGGTGAGCCAGCAGAACCGGGCCGTCGTTCTCGGTGTCGAACTCGTCGATCGACATGCACAAGTCCTCCCAGGCTTCGGCCTTGGCCTTCCAAGTGTCGCCCCGCTGCTTTTCCTTTCCCGCCACGGCCCGAGCCTCAATCACAGCGTCGATACCTCGGTCCGCCAGGTCAGTCATGCTCTCTAGCAGAGCGGGCTCCTCCCCCGCCAGCGGCTCGGCACCCGTGCAGTCGGGGCAGGGGCCTAGGTGGTTCACCAGGCAAGACACACGCACACCCCCGAAGAACTTCGGCGGATCAGGACACGGCACCGAGACTTCCTCCGTCCCTCCGCACGTCTCGCACTTCGCGGGCTGCGGGGTGGGGTCCTCAGCGTCGAGTCGTTTCAGGAACTCCCTAATCAGGATGCGGTCGCTCTTGACCACGCCCCAGGTATCCACGCGGCGCAGGAGCCACAAGCCCTCTGAAATCTGGGACTGGGTAGGACCCTTGCGCTCCGGCGTCTCCCCGCTCTCGGCGCTGCGGGTCCTAGCGATCAGTTCCCGCGCAAGTTGGGCGACGCCGTTCAGCACGCCCTCTCGTTCTAGGTCAGCGTCAGCGTGGACTTCAACGAGGTGTTCCAACAACTTCATCGCCTCGCTCGCGGTGGCCTCGGTAAGCATGGGCGTCTCCCCGCTCTCGGCGCTGCGGGCGCGGAGGGCTTCGAGGCGCTCATACTTCTCATCCGTCGTGTGGCCGTCCCACGACCGTCCCGTGCCGCGCTCCAGGTGGTCAAGCATCGGAAGTTCCGAGTCGTGGACGTGCCACGAAAGCTGTCCGGTCGGCGCGTCGATGAACACGATCCAGCGCCAATCGTCCTCCCAGTCCTTGTCCTCTTCCGGGTGCCGCTCCAGCGATGCGGGAAGGAGTTTAGACAGGGCGGCCACGAGCTTGTTGCGCTCGGAGTACGCGCCGTCCTTGGCCTGGATCGCCTCGCTCGCGGTGGCCTCGGCGGTGGTGAGGCGGGATTCCAATTCGCGAATTGCATCGCACGCCTTCCCCAGGTCCTGGTCCGTCTGCTCCCAGGTAGCCATGTTCGTTGCTACGGTAAGCTCAGAAGCTTCAAGCTTATCCTTCGCCGCCTCAAGCTCGGCGCGGAGTTGGTCGCGCAACTCACGAAGTGCAATGTTCTCGTCTGCCTCCGAAGCGAAGGCAGCCAAGTGCCCATCCCGCTCCTCCCGCAGCCTCGCGTTCTCCGCCTGAAGGTCCGTCAGCGCCTCATCATTCAGTTTCTTTCTGTGTTCGTTCATCTTGCCTTTCCTCTATGACTTCAAGTTCGTAGCGCCTCAGATACCAACGTGCCTTAGCAATGTCCTGCACCGGCTTCCCCTTTAGCTCTGATCGAGTCAGGTACTTCAGGACGTTACCTAGCAGATACCCACGGAACCTCTCCGGACTCATCTTCGCCTTCAGGATGTCGATAGTCTCCATCCCCCCGAAGGTGTAGTGGTCAGGTGAATTTACTTGGTCAGTCACTCCGTCAGCCTCCGGATCTCCTCGATCTTCTCGTCCGTCACCTCAGCCACCGTCACCTGATCTCCAGGCAGACCGTTAGCTACACCAGCCATCTGGATGATGATAGGGGAGACGAAGTCAGCGAGTGCGTCTCGCTCGAGAGTGACAGCATCGAAGGAGTCCTCGAGGGCTTGAAGCGCCTGCTGGTCTTCCTTGTGTTGCTTCTCGTATCGCTGCAGCTTCTCAGCCATAGCGGTGACGTGTTTGTTGAGGCGCTTGAGGGCGCTCTCCCAGGTGTCAGCCATTAGAATCCTCCATCACTAGAGTTGAAGTCAGCCGTGGAAGCTTCAGCCAGTCGACCCGTACTCGGGTCATACGCAAGGACACCAGCACGGCCTGTGTCCCCACTCCAGCGATTCTTTAGGACCCTGAGCGTTGTCAGGTTCCTGTTGTCCTCGTCCTGTTGGTCGCGCTCCAAGCCGACCACAGCGTCAGAGAGCTGAGCGATGGAGGCACTGCCCCTGAGCTGACTCAGGTGGGTCTGTCCTCCGTCCTCATGTCCCTTACCCTCGGGGCGCTTCAAGTGTGACACACAGCAGAGCCAGATACCAGTCTCCTGGACGAAACTTCGCAGCTTGGTCATCAGAATGTCCAGAGCCTTCCGGTCATCAGCGTCAGCGCCAGACACCACGATGGAGATATGGTCGAGGAAGGCGTGGGTCACCCCTTCAGCCTTCACCATGAAGCGAAGCTTCGAGATCAGGCTGTCACAGTCCAGGGAGCCGAAGTGGTCGTAGAGCGCCATGTGGGCAAGGTACTTGTCGAAGACCTCACGCTTGTCGGCCAGCTGTGCGAGGATCGGGTCCTGAGCTAGAGGCTTGTTAAGGTAGATCCCACACATCCCAAGCAGCGTCTTCTGCACGCTCTCCTCGAGAGCGATGTAACCAACCTTGGTATCAGGCTGCTTCTGGATGTCAGCAGCTAGCTCACGGCAGACAGCAGACTTACCGATGCCACTTCCGGCGACGAACATCCACAGCTCCTGAGAGCGGAAGCCGCCTAGCTTGTCGTTGAGTCCGACCCAAGGCATAGGGAAGTCAGCCATCGGCAGCTCCCGGCTCATATGGTCCCACAGGTCCTCACCAGTGACGATGCCTTGGGGCTGGTACTTCTTACCGTTCCAAGTGGCGTCCACCAGCTCAGCGCTCCTCCCGGCCTTCAGCATGTCGCTGGCGTCCTTGAGGGGCAGGTGCGCGATCTTCGCCTTGCCGGGGGTAAGGAGGAGAGCGATGTCCTGAGCGGCTTGCTGGCCCGGCTCATCGTTGTCGAGCAGGAGGACAACCTCGTCGAAGGACTCCACCCACTCGAGGCTCTTCTTCACTGCCTTCTTCCCGCTCTGCGCTCCCTGGGGGAGGGAGACCACAGGCCACTTGTGGCTCTGGGCTTGGGAGAGGGACAAGGCGTCCAGCTCACCCTCCACGATGACCAGCTTCCGGCCTCCGTCTCGCCACAGGTGCTCTCCGTAGAGTCCTGCCTTCGAGATGTCACCGAGAACGATGAAGCTCTTGTCAGCGAAGCGGAGCTTCTGAGCCACCACGTTGCCGTGGGGGTCATGGAAGTTAGCTACATGGCAGTCCCGACCTCGGTGGGCAGCGATACCATAGGCCCACTTCCGACAGGACTCCTCGTTCAGCTTCCGGCCAGGGAGGTCGGTGACCTTGAAGGAGATCAGGTCGCTGGGGAGCTTGGCCTTGGTCTCTACAGGCTCTCCGTCCTTGATGTGAGCATCACAGGAGAAGCAATGGCCGTAGCCGTCATCGTAGACCTGATAGGCGTCACTCGAAGGGCATACCGGGCAGGGTTGATTAGCTGAAGCAACGACACCCATCAGACCAGCTCCTTCCGTGCGATGAACTGAGCCCGGTCCAGGACCTGCTCAAGTGTCCAGTGGATCTCGAGACAGTCAGCGCAGTTCCGACGTCGGAAGCGGCTGTTGCCTTGGGGAAGACGTACAGGCCACATCTTCGCCGCCTTCTTGACGGAGGTGTCAGGGTCGCAGGAGTCCACGATCATCAGGCGGGTCGAGCCACACTTGGAGCACTTCAAGCGGCGACCTCCTGCAGCCAGTACCGCGCATACCGCTTCCCCGTCGCATCGACGTGCATCACGGTGTCGATGGAGTAGCCCATGTCCCGTAGCTCGTTGATCCTTGCCGCCAGTCGGAAGACCCCATGCACCAGGAGCGCCTCTCCAGGTGTGATGGAACCGTTCTCTTCCAGGTGCGCCAGGAGGCGCTTGTTCTGTGTCTGTTTCATGCCTTTGCCTTTGAGTTGATTTCTTCTACGAATGCCCCGACGTCACTTAGCCGGAACATCACCACCCAGTCGGTGTCCTTGTCTTCGCGCATCACCACGAAGGGGATCTCATCCGGCTTGGCGTCACCAATCGCCTGCCTGAGGAAGTGGAGGGCAGCAATAGCCTTCCTCCGCTTGACTTCCACATGCAGACGACCCGTGTTCAATAGGTCAGCGGAGAAGGCTCCGGAGACCTGGGCGGCTCTGATGCACTCGGGGTAGGGGAGGTGCTCCCTTACCGCGTTACGTGCTTCAAGCTCGCCTCGTTTTCCTTTCTGACGTGAGTTCATCGGATGAAGAGTAGCTCCACGACTTTATCTTCCCTGTCTCGCAGGGCCTGTGCTTGGCGACCCATTGTCGACAGTCTCGCAGCACGCTCCTGCTGCTGAACGCGGACGGCGTGATCCAAGAGGAACCTACGGTGAGGAGCCCTAAGGAACGCATCCCGACATAGAGAGCACCAAGGCGCTCCCATGAAGGTCGTGTCCGCCTCACGGTTAGAGCAGGAGCGGCAGTTCAAATCTTCCTCTCTCCGAAGCGGTACATCGCGTAGAGGACTACAATGGTGATGTAGGCCGTAATCACTAGAACGTCCCCGCGTTGCTTGCGTCCGTCACGGTCTCATCGACCTTGTCGCTGAACGCTTCCGGAGCAACCTCACTGGTGAAGCCGTCGTCGACTACGTCGAAGCCGTCTACGGCTCCTCCACCCTGCTTCAGCTCGAAGACCTGAGCAGCGATGAGGTCCAGGCTTGCGCCGGCTCCGTTGGTCGGCATGAACCAGCCTCGGACAGCGATCTTCAGACGCAGCTGGGAGCCCGGTCCCACCGTCTCGCCCATCGGGTTCTTCTGGCTGTCAATGATGTGGACCTTCTTCTTCCACGGCGTACCGTTACGAGGACGGACGATGTGCTTGAGCTTGGTCTTGAGGATGGTGCGGCCTGTCGGGTTACCTTCGTCGTCCTCCTCGTCGGCCCAAGGCGGGTTGGCGGCTTTGGCGTTCGCCTTCCCCGCCTGATCCTTAGCGTACTCAGCTGCCTTGGCCCACTCATCATCCAAACCCGCCATGAATTCCCGAGCCTCTGCGGTGTCCTCCAAGATCAGGTCACAGGAGAACACCCCATCATCATTGAAGCGGCGGTCAGGCACATTCAGGTGCGGATACCGGGCCGTGCCTACGGGCGTCAGTAGCTCTACGTTCTTTCGTTTCATCTAGTGTTGTCTCAGGCGAAGAAGTACGGCGAATCGAGGACCTGCCTAACGTCCATCGTACCGACCTCAGGAACATCGGGGAGCGTCTCGCCAGCGGGGAGATAACTCTCCACCTCTGCCTTGAACTCCTCGAGCTGAGGCTTTGAGAAGACCTCCGCGAACACTTCACGGAGAGCCTTGTTCATCGTTGCTGTGTGACGGGCGTGGACTGCGTAGGAGTCATGCACCCAGGCGAAGTCTCTGACACCGAGGTTGTAGAGCTTCTCCAGCGTCAGGGCCGCACAGGCGGCGTCCAGGCTGTGGACTAAGTTGGGGCTGATACCGTTGCGGGAGCGGTGAGGGTCGGGGCCCTTATGCGCCGTACTCACTGAGCCCTGAAGGGTACGTCCAGAGACATTCGACTTTACGGCACGGAAACCCTTCTTCAGGTACTCCTGCTTCACAGGCAGACCTGAGGGCGACGTCCAACGGATTGGGAGCCCTAGCTTACACACCACATCGGACACGTCCCTTAGCCACGTCATGCACTCAGGGGCAGCGCTCACCGTCTCGTCGACGGCCTGCCAGATCATCCTCGAGAGGAACATGGAGGGCTTGAGTTCGTCCTGGGGGAAGGGGTTGTCGAGGGCCTCCTCCATCAGCTTCTCATGCAGCCACTCCACCACTGACTTGTGGCAGGAGAACAAGGTGCTGCCATAGGGCTTCGTCATCACCGGACGCTTACAGACCTTCCGGTCGATGGCACCCCCACAGAACTCCAGCCAGCGTTGAGCCCAGAAGGCTTCCTGGCTGTTCTCGTCCTGCTTGGTCTGAGCCTCCAACAGCTTGACCGTCACCTTCTCGGCGACACGCTGGTAGATGTCCTCTGGCTGGCCTGTCGGGACGACACACGTAGCCTCCCCTCCAGCCTGGTCCCGCATGAGGAACGAGAAGAGTTGGAGACCGTTGTTACTTCCATCCTGGGGGCAGGGTTGATGGGAGATGAACGGGGCGGCGTCTCCAGTCTCCTGGTGGTCTAGGTAGGCGCCCCACTCGAGGCACCACGCTAAGAAGCTCCACGGTTTGTCAGCTTCAGCCCACCACAGACAGTCGGCAGGGTCGTCTGCCACAGCGCGGATCATCCTCTCTTTCGAGCGGACCCACTCACGCCTTTCCTCATGCGGGACCTTATCCACCCCGAAGGCATTAGCTCCGGCGACGGCGAGCCAGAACTCAGCCTCAGGGGTGTCGATGGGTTCACCATCAGCGAACTTCAGTAGTCCACGTGCCTCATCCGTTCCTTGAGGCTGTAGGAATGCAACCAGAGGGTACATGCGGCCCCTCCAGTCGCAGAAGTGCGGGTAGAAGAACCGGCCCTCTCCTCGGACCAGCTCCGCCATGTGGAGCGTCTTGAATACCGTCACCCTCGACGCTCTCGCCTTGTTGTTGATCGCCTGGAGCCGGCCTCTCTCCTTGTAGATGGCGCTGTGCTCCGGGTTGCCCCTCTCGTACTTCTCCGGCTTCTCAGGGAGCTTGTGCTCGTCTCTGGCAGGCAGTCCTCCGATCTGGAGGTCCTCCTCCCAAGCCCACTTCATCAGCTGATAGACGTCCTCGTTGATCGCCCAGGCTGTACGTTGGAGGCAGTTGATCGCTCGGTAGACCGTAGCCATCTCTGCCTGTGCCAGCTCCGACAGGTGGTTCCGGTCGAAGGTGCGGACCAGAGGCTTCTGGAGGACTTGGTTGGTGTGATAGCCTCCACCGAAGGGGCTGCTCCAGTCCAACGGGACTGCGACACAGGGGAGGTAGTAGGGGTGGAGTTCGATGGCCTTGAGGTCCGCCTCCTGCATCCAGGTGTGGGTCTCGGGAGTGAGGACGACGGCCAGCTGGCTCTTTCGGTTCCTCTGCCCAGAGCTAACCTTGATAGACGTGAAGATGTCACAGTGCTTCAGCACCAGCCCCACCAAGTAGAGCCCCACCTTCATCTTCTCTTCCTGGTTCCAAGCCGAGGGGAGACTGTCCGCACTCTCACGCCCGAAGGCTGAGTAGAGACGCCTCTTCCTCTGCCAGCCGGTGTCTCCCTTCCGGTCAGACACCATCACCAGCTTGTTGAACAGGAGGGGATCATCTTCCCCGGCTGCGGTGAGCCGCTCCTCGTCCTCTAGGACACCGCCCAGCTTCCGAGCGATCTTGGAGATGTGCTTGTCCTTCAGGCTGTCCAGCATCGTCTGGAGAGTGAGGATAGCGACCAACTCATCAGGGAGCCGGATCAGGTCTCGAATGGGGGCAGTCTTGAAGCGCGGGTCCAGGCGGACAACGCTCAGCGCCTCGATCAACAGATGAGTCTGGTCCTTCAGCAGGTGACGGCCCGATGCCGTCTCGCTAAGCTGGCCCATGTCCCGCAGACTCTGGAGACGGGCTAGACCCCTCTCCCTGGTAAGCTGGGCCATCGTGGCCTCGAGGTCTGACTGCCTCACTGATCCCCTGCCTTGCCCATAGTTGTCTCCGCTGTTCCTTGCCGAACAAGCCTCACTCTAACACTCTTCGGGGCAGAGTCCAGCCTCCTGGCCTACTTTTCGGAATAAGATTCCAGAGCCTGGACTGCCTTCGCTGTCTGGTCAGGCATCAGGTGGACGTAGTCGTTGAGCATGGCTGGAGAAGACCATCCCATCCACCGCTGGACGGTTACAAGGTCAACTCCAGCGCGGACAAGGCGGGAGGCGCAGGTGTGGCGGAGAGCGTGAGGGGTTACCTCAGGGCCCAGTCCGGCTGCCTTACGGGCTTGCCGCCAGTCGTGATTGAAGGCGCTCTGGCTGATGCGGGAGAAGTTGGTGGTGCCGTACGCGTTAGACGCAGCTACCGTGAGAGGCACCTCCCTGCTACGGCCTGACTTGGAGTCAGCGATGGTCACGGTTCCTACCCAGTGAGGACACCGCTCCAAGGCTAGGGCCTCCCCTACACGACAGCCGGTCTCTACCAGAAAGCGAGCAAGCTGCCCATGATCCCGAGTCAGCTCGAGGATGATAGCGCTTATCTCCTCCTCACTCACCTCCCTCCGCTTCTTAGCCGCCACCTCAGCCCTCCTGACCTTCAGCTTCCTACCAATCCACCCGTCCTCGAAGGCATCGGTCAGCATGGCCTGGAGACAGCTCATCTTCCTGTTGATCGTAGCGCCGGCTAGGCCGGAAGCTCTGAGGTCATCATACACCCGGTTCACGTCAGCCTGGGTGAGGTCCCGGACAGAGTGGAAAAGGCCCAGCAGCTCGAGTACAGCCTCAGCGTTGGGAACGGCTGTACGCTCGCCCTTGGAGCCTGCCCAGCGTCGGTTGTAGGACAGGTCGAAGAGGTCGGAGACCTTCCTAGAGGAAGGACCAGCCTGCCTCATCGACCGGGGGAACGGTGTCTCCCCTCGCAGCAGTGCAGCCTTCCCCTCCAGCTCTAAGGCCCTAGCCTCGGTCTCGCTCTTGGCTGTTGTTCGATGCTGCTGGCCCTGGTGGGTGAGGGACACCCTCCAACTGTTTCCGCGTCTTGAGATTGACATGCACACAAGCTAGGGCGGGAAGTGTGCGAAGTCAAGAGGGGAACGGAAAGAGCCCCAGGGCGGTAAGGCCCCAGGGCTCAATGGCTGGCAGGTCTCCACCTGCCCTCCTCTCACAACTCAACGCTCAACGGCGATGATCTAGGGTGAACTCGCTTAGGTCGTTCCCCTTGGCGTACTCGTCCAGTCCGAGGCCGTAGGTGATGAAGGCTCCCGTCCTCCGCTTGATTTCGCTAATGACCTGCTCCTCAAGCATGTCGCAGGGGACGGTGAAGTTAGGTTGAGTCCAAGACCCATCGTCTATAAGCGCGAAGATGGTGTAGACGCCAGCAGGAATAAGATTCATCGAGGCCCCCCCTTGCTCCACCAGTAGTCTAGCACGAACAGCCAGAGGCCAAGGCAGGTGGCGAGGGTGATGGGGATGTAGTGGTAGGTCATTGGGAATCCCCGTGCGGGCAGTCATCATCGTCGTGCTCTTTGCCTTGGCAGAGGCCGCAGGGTCCTACCACCTCCTCACCGAAATCGTCGAGGACCTCCACGGCTATAGCAACCTCCTCGCCCTTGGCGGCGGCGATGGTTCGATCCAACACGAGCACCATGCGGGAGTCACGGTCGAAGTCGAGCGCGCCCACAAGTAGATTTCGGCACGACTCTAGTACATCAAGCATCTGCGGCGCAGCGGCGATCAGACGAGCGTTGGCGGCTGTCACCTCGGGCTCGTATTTGCCATTCCCCTGCGCCTTCATCGAGCAGACGATTGACGTGCGGGAGCCTCCGCCCTCTTCCGTTCCAACAGCGACGAACGCCCCGGCCGGAAGCGGGCACTCCTCAGTCGCCTCGTAAGCCTTCCACGGCCCCGGCGTGTGCGTGGCGCTCAAGACGCACCCCCTTCTCCCTGCCTCTCCTCGAGATAGTGCATCTCAGCCATGCGGCTAAGGGCGAGCGGGTCGAGGTCGAGGGTATCGGCGTAGTGGAGGGCCGCTGCCTGAATGAAGGTGATGAACTCTTCGGGGGCCATTTCGGTGCCCAGGTCGATGCGGGAGAAGCCGCGCATCTTGGCGAGGTAGTCCGCGCCTTGTGATTGGATTAGATCCATGTCTTGCCTTATGTCGAGTTGTTGAATGGAGGACCACCTAGCCCTCCACCCAAGAAGCCCCACACTCACGACGAGTGCAGGGCTGGTTATATTTCATGGAGACACTACTGGTCTATTCGTCCAGCGACTCCTTAGCTACCGACACGATGAGCCAGAGGCAGGCAGCGAGGTTGGCTAGAGCCCAGAGGGTTAGGATGGGGTAGAGCATTAGACCTCCCGCACTCGTTCAACATAATCTAGGTCTAACGTCTCTTCTACGGTGTAGTCAGCGTCGAGGATCTCTCCTAGCTCATCGTCTCCTAAAGCTACAGACTCTGCCGCTTCAGGACTCTCGGCGAGTACCTCGACGGAGTGGCGGACAACAGCGTGTCCGTATAGGGTTACTAGATACTTCGGCATCACATCACCACCCAGTAGGTGACACCATCGAAGTCGATGGGCGTGTAGTCGTACTGGAGTTCACGAGCGGCCTGTTCCCAGTCGATACAGGTGATGGGCCAGGAGATACCGTGCGGGATCATGCCGCAGTCTTCGGCCAGATCCTGGGCGTACTCCTGAAAGTAGGCGTCACGGATCAGGGTTGTGCCGTGAGGCCAGTCGGGGGAGTGGTCGGAGCCTTCGGAGGCTAGGGCCTTGAGGGCGTCAAGCTCCGGAGTATCGTCGTCTTCCAGAGGACCACCCTCTAGCTCGGTCTCCAGCTCCTCGATCCTCTCGATGATATCCCGAGAGTCGATGATGTTGTCGGTGTTGGTAGGGGTGGTGGTCATTTGGTGGCCTCCTGGATAATGTTTTCCAGCTTGCTGGTGATCTCAGCGGCCTCTGCGAATAGGTACCCAGAGCCCCCTTTATCGTCGTACCCTAGAAGGGCAGCTAAAACGTCCACACCACAAACGTGATCGCCCCAGGCGTCTTTGTAATTAGCATCGTAGTCTTCGAGTCTCCCGGACGTGTCGCGCAACTGCGCAAGCCTTTGTCCAGGTCACGGGTAGCCGTTTTCAGACTGCCACTCGTCTGCTCGGATGGCGCCGTCAGCCTCGAATGCTATATGCGCGACCAGTATGGCCTGGGCCTCGCTCTTGGTTAGGGGACTGGGTTGTCTGTTATCCATTGTCTTGCCTTGAGTTTGAGTAGTGAGTAGGTCGCCAGGACCACCATCGGCCCCGGCACGATGAGAGTAGCGGGGTTTCGCTAGGTTCCGAAGAGGTCATTTGGAGGATGTTCCTAACCCACTCCACCCACAAGACTTAGGGCCACACGATTCCTAATTGAGATCCAGTCTCAACTACCAAACCCCCATCCAGTAACTCAAGAATGAGTCACCAGATGGTGTATGCATACAATCCCGAACAGCCTGCCTAGCGACGGCTCGACCACGGTCCCACACCCTTGAGGGTGTCGCAAGGCGCGCTAGGCGCACGGGTTAGGCTCGGCGGACCACGTATGATGGGCCGATGGGGGCCGGGAGGGCCCCCCAGGGGGGTAAACAGTGAGATTACGTTGAAGAAGGGGGCTCAGATATGCGACCCCTGAATTGTTTCAGCAGCTGGTCTCTTAGCCCTCGTCAACAGCTCCCTGAACAGCCCTGGGTTCTCCTGCACCAGGTCCACCAGGATCACCTCAAGCAACCTCACCTTCCTCTCCCCCCACTCCAACCCATACATCCAGCTAACATGGTGTAACACCTCATGCAGCAGTGTCTGTGCCTGGGTCGGGACGTCGACCTCAGTGCTAACCTCGATGGCCTTAGGATGCTCAGTAGAACTCCCGTACAGCTCCTCGAGGGGGAGGTAGGTGACAGGAATGGCGGCAGGGCCGATGATGATGGTGGTGGGGAGCATGGGGAGGTAGTCTAGGAATGAGACATATGACGCTGGTGCTCCTTCTGCTTCCCAGATGTGGGAACTGCTGCCTCCTATAGACTCCGTAACACTAGGCTCTTGACATACGTCAGCTCTCTAGTTCTACACGGATCATCCTTATCCTATCCTTCCCCTAGTCTATCCCTCCCTATCCCATCCTGATCCTTCCCTCATCCTTTCCTCCTGTCCTTCCCTTCGGGAGTTCTCAGGATCTACTTAGATAGGTCTTCCAATCTTCCTATAGTACCTGGGGTAGGGAATACCCCCAACCAGAGGAACTTTCTATAGGGGAATACCCTAGGGCTAGATAGGTTTGGTGATGTCGAACCAGAGGGCCTGAATGGATTGTGGTGTCGCCCCGCCGAAGGCGGGCAGGACCACGTTAGCCTTATAGCCCCCGCCATGCCGGGCACCGACCACCACTCACCCCCAGCTTCCCCTCAGAGGCCCCTGTAAGCTCCTGTGAGCCACGTTGAGTCTTTCCAGCTACTCAGAGTCATCTGGAGCCCCTGAGGCCGCACAGAGCCTTACAGGAGCCTGCCCCTCTCTAGGGGAATACCCCTAGTACCCGTTGAACTCGTAGCTGGAGTTCCAGTTGTCCTGGTCAGCCATGTCCCAGCCCTCGAGGCGCATGAGTTCCTTCTCCAGCTCCCTGTCCCGGTGGGCGAACATCTCCTCCTCAGCGTCCCGAGCCATACCCTCGGTGTAGTGGGCCACAGCCATCGCCAGGCAGTCCAGGCGGTCATCGTGACGTAGGGCGCCCTTTTCCCGAGTGATCCGGGTCATCTGGTAGATGAGCTGGTAGTTCTTGGCCTCTTCGACGGGGAGGTGGTCGAGGGAGCGGTAGTCCTTCTTGATGACCTCAGGATCGACGATGAGCCGGTGCTGGTTCATCACGGGCTCGAGGGTGTCGATGATCCGCTGCTCCTTCATGGTGGAGTGACGGATCTCCTCAATGGTTACAGGTCTGTGACGACGGAGGAAGGGCATCAGGAGCTTGCTGAACATGCCATCACCGAAGTTGGATTCAATGAGGAGGCGGTTCGCTTTGTATTGAGACGCTTTCTTGGCGAGAGCTTCCAGAGTCTTGTCTGTGTAGCCCCCGAAGAAGCCTCCCATGTCCAGGAGGAAGAGTTGGGAGTTTAGGGCTCCCAAGATGCAGTAGGTTGTCTCATCAGTACCTCGACCTGAGGGGTCGACAGCCATGACGATGGACTGGTAGGGGAGCCAGTCACCCTGGGTCTGCATGGGCTGGTAGAAGCGATCTCCCAGCATGGCTACGTTGGGGAGGTCCTTGGCTTCCTTCTCCTGGGCAGCACACCAGACAATCTTCTCAGGCCCCGACTCAGGGTTACAGGACATGACGACCAGGTCCTGCACCTTGAGGGGGTAGCGTTGGGCGTCAGAGAGAGCAGTGTCCAGCTGGTACTGCATGGCGAAGCCAGAGCGCCCGAAGGAGGCTTCACGCTCGAGCAGGTCCAGTTCACCGAAGCGGGAGGGCTCTGTGGGGGTCCCAGGCAGCTCAGGATCGTTGAGCAGCGCCAGGCGGATCATGGGAGCCAGCTTGGTGCCATAGGCTTCCATCTTCTCAGGGACGGGATACCGGACAGGCCAGATCCGAGTGTCGTAGCCCCGGTCCCCGAGGACGTTGTAGATGGAGTTCTCGGTGTGCGGTGTGCCCAGGAAGATGACTCGAGAGTCAGGCGTGGGCTTGAGGATGGCGTCGAACTCTTTGACGGCCTCAGCGTTCTTGTCACGCATGACCTGTGTCGCTGAGTTGGTCGACACCTCGATGTCATCACCGACGATGAGGTCAGCCCGTCCACCCGTGATGGTGCCGTTGATGCCGGCAGCGCGGACACTGGGAGCCACGTCTGCGTCGGAGGGACCGACGTCGAACTTGAGGACCGAGGATCGCTGGCCTTCCTTGGGTCTCAGGTGAGCGAGGCAGGGCTCGTCACTGATGAGCTGCAGGATGAACTTGGTGATGTTCTCTGCGTGAGAGGCCGTAGCCGACACCACCAGGATCTTCTTCTGAGGGTCCAGGAGCAGCGTCCAGGCGACGAAGCCTGCGGTGATCCAGGTCTTACCTGCCCCCCGGAACATCTCAATGATGAGGCGCTTAGGGCCGTGCTGGAGGTAGAGGCCGGCGTCGAGCTGGACAGGGGTGGGCTCAGGGAGCTGGAGGTAGCCTGTCCAGAGGTAGTAGAGGAAGTTCCGGAAGTCTGCGAACTGGGGGTCGATGCCTTCAGGCACGACGGGTTTGTTAGCCAAGGTTCTCGATGTCTTCCGGTTTCAGGGGAGTCTCGTCAGGGTCGGTGAAGGGGAGGGGCTTGAAGGACTGTGTCTGAGTCTTCAGCAGTTCCTCGACCATAGGGTCGTCGACACCGTTGTCCTTGAGGAGCCCTCGGACCTCCCTGAGGAGAGCAGCGTTGAACTGGGTCTCAGGGTCGTCCAGTGCCTCGAGCATACGCTCGATGGTCTTCTTATGCAGAGTCTTGACGAGTTCTGCGATGGTCTTGTTACTCATCGGGCGTACCTCCTTCGATTTTGCCGAGGCGGACCTCGAGGGTGCGGAGGAACTCCTGGAAGTCCTCACTGTCGAATCGCTTAGATGTAGCAGCTTCACGGGCAGCCCGCTCACGGATGGCGGCTTCATCCAAGTCGTCGAGGCGTTGCTGGATAGGGGTCGTGAGGAGTCTCATCTCGATCTGTAGACGTTCGTCCAGCCCCTCGATGACAGTCTCCATACGGGAGTCGAGAATCCTCATCTCACGCTGTAGGACTTCGTCCAGCTTCTCGAGACTATCACCGTTGCCCTCCACGATCTGGGCGAGGCCGGCGTGGCCTGTGGAGTGTTCGTGTAGATAGAACCGCTCCTCAGCCTCCAGCTGCCTTTCGTGCATCAGGGCCAGCTTGTCTGTCAAGCCAGTACCGAACATACCTCCGATAGCTAGGAGCACGCCTGCTGCTGAGATCAGAGGACCCCACTGGACCTTAGAGGAGTCCTTGAGTTCCTTGAACCCAGCGGCCATCTGATCGACCATCTTAGCCTGGGAGTCAGCTAGAGCGTGGGTCGTAGCCTCGAGGCGCGATAGCCGGCCTTCCGTGGAATTGTCAGAGGGAATAGTCATACCTATATGGAGTTACCAGCTCCGTTCAGATTGGTAAGCCGATCCGCCCGAAGCTACGACTCCGGTGCCGTCGATCAGCTCGTTGGTGTCGTCCCAGCGGTTCCCGCTGTTCACGAAGTTACTGTGACTGTCGAGGCTGAGAAGACCTTCTTTGAAGTCACGTCCGAAGCGGTTGTCGACCAAGGCAGTGTTCTGGATGGTCCACCCGTTGGACATGGTGAAGTAGGTGCAGTAGTTACCGCCGTTCAGCCAGTTCCGGTACATATACAGCCCGTTGATGTTGGACGTCTTAGCCTGGTTGATCGAGGTTGCGTTGGACGCTGTGCCAGGGATACCGTTGGGCGACAGCGGGTCAGGCATGTCGATGAAGTTGTCCTGAAGGGTGACGTTACCGTTGTCGGGACCGAAGCCCTCTGTCTGGTTACCGTCAGCGTGGGCGTTAGGGTCGAGACCTAGGCGCTCGATCCAACACTTCTCCATCAGGGAGTTCTTCAGGAGCTTGTTCCCATCACGTCCCATGTCATGGACGTAGATGTGCCTCATGGTGAACATAGATCCATCACCAGGGGAACTTCCGGCGAATTGGGTGAGGACAGCGGCTTCACCGTAGTCAGTGATTTCGCCATGCTCGATAGTCAGCGTCCCGGTCACGTTACCTTTGACCCAGAAGCCGTAGTTGTTGTTGCCACCGTCCGCGTAGAAGTTCCGGATGGTCAGGTCGACGGAGAGGTTCTGCACGTTGAACTGGAGCCCCGACCAGCTACGGTTCTCCCAGAGGCCAGTAGGAGCGTTGGCCGCTACCCAGGCATCGTCGATGGTCGTGGAGCCTGTCCAGGGGACGAGGGTCTGAGAGCCGCCGTAGGTCGCCTGGTAGAGGGCGGAGTTAGGTCCAGTGTTATCCGCACTAGGCTTGTCAGACGAAGTGTCTGAGGCTGTGATAGTCACCTGGCTGGTAGCGCCGGGGGTGCCTACCTCAGGGAACAGGATGTCCAGGACAAGGACTTCACCATCGGCAGCTGTCCCGTTCATCGTGATCGGGAAGCTTGCCTCTAGGTCGTGCTCTAGGATGGTGGGAGATGTGAACGTGAAGTCTCCTCCAGACATCGTGGTAAGCCCGGAGTTGACAGTCATAAAGATGGTGTTGTCTGCACTCCAAGGGAGTGAGCCAGTGACGGTCAGGTTCAGCACCCCGTCGATGGGGGCGTCGATGGAGCCGGTGGTCCAGTTGATTACAGGCAGGACGTTGTCCGTAGCTACGGTGACCGTGGATGCCGCCGTGGACCCGATGTCGTAGCCGGTGCCTGAGAGCACGTTGAGGACGCCTGTGTAGGCTCCTCCAGAGGTCGTGTCCGTGACGTAGACCGTGACCGTCGCTGTGGTGTCACCCTCAGCCAGGGCAACCGTGGTGGTCGTCTGAGTGAGTCCGGCATCGAAGAAGATGTTCGAGGAGCCGGTGATGCTCAGGTTGACCGTGGTGGCTGTCTGAGCGGGGACCGTGAGGTCGAGGTCAGCCGTGAAGCTGGTGTCCCACTCGTTGGCTGCGTAGGTGCTCGAGCGCCAGCTGATGGCCGGTTCAGGGAGGACACCAGAGCCACTGGGGAGGGCATGGTAGTTCTGCTCAACCTGGGCCGGGGTCAGCTCAGCATCGTGGAAGGAGAGGCGGTGCAGCTGGCCTCGGAAGATGCGGGGGGCATCGTGTTCGGTGCCGAGGAGGAGCTGGTAGGTGGAGTCCCAGTCCTCGAGGTTGCCGGCGTCCTCAGTGTCGCTGGAGAGGATGTGCTGGGCGAAGGTGCCTGCGACTACGTTGGAGTAGAGCTTCTGACCGACACCCTGCTTGTAGGTAAGGACGATGTGGCGGAGTTCTTCCGTGTTGACGGTGTTCTCAGCTGTAGCGATCTCAGGCGTACCGTCGAAGCTGGACTGGCTAGTCCGGAGGCGTGAGCGGAGGACCCCTTCCTCGTCACCTACCGGCCAGTTGTTCACGCCGATCATAAAGTTCCGGGAGCCAGTGGAGTCGGCTGGGTCGGAACAGTTGATAAGGCGCGCAGGACCGTAGAGCGGGTCCTCGCTCACCTCAGCGAGGCTGGAGATCGGGTCGTGGATGGCTACCCAGCATTCAATGGTGAACTCACCGGAAGCCTTAGCGGCGTCAATGAACTTGGTGAACCCTCGGCCCCCGATGACCTTACACTCATCGTTGATCTGAAGGTACTGACCATAGCTGTTCGATCCCCAGGTAGTGTTAGCCGGGGTTTCGATGGTCAGGTTGTATTGGTTCGGAGTCTGGTCGAAGACCGTTGTCTGAGAGCCGGGGATGGACTCGAACAGGTAGTCGGCCACCATGTCCGTCTCGTAGCGGTTATTGGCCGGAGCGGTCGCCTGGTTCTGGGCGATGAGGATGACGGTCATTAGGAGACGGTGGTGGTGAAGGTTCCTGCAGTAGCGGGGGTAGCATGCTTCAAGCCGCCGCCGCGAGGAGTCCAGAGGACGCCTGTGCAGGGCCAGTAGCTCGAGGGAGCATGAGGACTGAACTCAGTGGCGGAGAGCTGATATCCGAGGCTGTGGATGATCGTCCCCCGTTGGTTGGTCTTGACGCTGTTGAAGGTGATGGGCGTGTTAGAGCTGTCCGAACTGTTGTTCCAGATAGGACGGTAGATGGGGTTGGACTCGTCATAGGCGGCGTCCTCATAACCATCAGGACGGGTCCCGGTCTGGTCGTTACCGTCCGCGTAGAACTGCAGAGGGTCGATGTGGTGAACGAACCAGACGAAGGTCTTCAGCTCCCCCTGGTACTCGATGTCCACGACACCCCAGTCGAAGTCCGTGGGGTGGCCGTTCTTACGGCTCCACTGCCAGTAGGTCCTGCCGTTAGCCATAGGACCGAAGGTGGGGACGTCATTCGGCCCGGTGGTCCATGAGGAGGAGCGGCCAGGGGTACGACCATAGGTGTCATCAGCGAACCGGAGCTGGTGGTCCAGGTCCTGGGTACGGGTACGGACACCGATGGCGTGGAGGTCGTAGCCCTTGGAAGCATCCTCCGTCCCCATGTTCTCTAAGGCGTACATACCCCGGACCCACTCCTTACCAGGGATGTGGAATGTGGACTCACCCTCGCAGAAGGGGGAGCTAAAGGCCATCCGGAGATAACCCATAGTCGTGGTGTCTGGCCCAGCTGAGATCCACACAGCATCATCCCCAGTGGTCGGGTCAACGACCTTAGTCGTTGCCGTCTGGTTGACCGAGACGATGTCGATGCCGGTGTCGTTGCCTCCGGTGAACGTGGACCCGCCTGTAGCGATGGTGTTAGGGCGCATCGCAAGGGCCGGCCATGAGGTGGCAGTCTTGTTGATCTCTTCGTAGCCGCCTGCGATGTCTGAGGAGGACCTCCACAGGTTCTCATCCACCATCACATCGTTGGACTTGGTGAAGGTCTGCGCACTGACATCGAAGCGCGGCTCCGAGTAGGCCACCTGATCCCTCTCGTAGTCAGGGCGGACGATGACCGTGTCGCCTGAGGTGACTCCCGTGGCTACCGTGAAGGTCTCCGTGGTGGAGGTGGTGCCGGCTGAGATGGTGGCTGCGCCCTGGACAGGTCCAGAGGTCTTGTCCTTCATCGAGGTGCCTACACCGTTCTCGAGGGTGTAGTAGACCTTGAGGTCCTCGAGAGGCGCGTAGGAGGCCACGAACTCAGCGTCGAAGGTCCCACCCGTGGTGGCTACCGAATCGGTGTCCGTGGTGATAGAGACCAGCGGAGGCTTCGTGGAGGGTCCGATGAGGACGTGGCAGCGTTTGTACCCGTCAGCGATCACCAGGCCCGTGGAGGACGTCAGTTCGATGATGACAGCCTTCTCCTCGAACCACTTGGCCTTATCAGCCATCAGCATCGGGATGGTGAAGCTGTTCTCGCCTCCAGCGAAGGTGACTGTCTTGGTCTGGGTGGTGGACCAGAAGTCATTCTCCGTGGAGGCTCCGGTGGTGACGGCCCAGGTCACGGTATCCGTGGAGCGGGCCGGCTTGTCTAGGGACACCGTGATGGTGAAGGTGCCCTCATCGTCCTTGACGACTCGAGACCAGTAGCTGCTCTCCTGAGCACCCCCCCAGCCGTACACCCCGAAGCTCGACCAGTAGCTCAGCCTGTCGATTCGGGCTGTAGGGCGGGTAGCCGGGGGGCGGACAGCCAGGTAGTTAGTGATAGGCATAGGACTAGACCATCCGGCGACGAAGTTCCAACGTGGCGTACATATTGGCGTGGGTCCGAGTGTTGGCAAGCATCCCCACCTTCAACCCTCGGGCCGCATCGACGTTAGCGTCATAGTTGAGATCGAACCCGCCTTTGGAGCTGTTCGAGAAGTAGACCTCACCCTGAGCAACGCCCTCGACCCAGACGTTGATTCCGTCTTGGTCGACGGTCGTGTTGTCTGAGTCGGTCGCGGTGTTGCTGTTCATCGTGACCGTAGTGATCGTGCAGTTCATCGGCAACCAGAGTCCGTTGGTTGATCCGCCTGCGTTGGAGTCGCCCTTACGGAGGAAGTTGGAGGATGCTGCAGAGGCTTTACCCCATGTCTCAGTCCAGGAGTGTGTGGAGAGCCACTTAGATCCGGTGTAGTAGTATTCGATGAAGTCGTCGGTGTTGAAGTACCGCTGACCTGTAGCAGGGCTCCCCGGCTTAGAAGCCGCAGGTCCGCTGATGGCGCTGTCTTCCTGCACCGCCTGTGCGTGCTGAGTGACGTTGGACTCCGCGACCCGAGCATCAGCCAGCGTCCCTGTCAGCTGGGAGGTAGCGACACTCAGCGCGGCTTCGTGCTGCGTGACGTTGGTCTCCGCAACGCGGGCGTCTGCAAGGGTTCCGGTGATCTGCGTGGCAGCGATGGACAGCGCGGATTGGTGTTGAGTGACACTGCTCTCAGAGATGCGGGCATCAGCGAAGGTTCCCGACCCGATATGCCCTGTGGACAAGGTGATCCACTTAGCTCCGAAGGGGTCTCCGGTGCCGGCTGTGTCCGCCATCAGGACCTGACCTGTAGTTCCGGCTCCGATGGCTCCCCACTCGGACCCCTTACCGATCAGGAAGGACCCCTTGGCCGGAAGGGCTGCGGAGTCGACATCAGCGAGGTCGTGAACATCAACAGCCCCGATCATATCGCCGTCAATACCGTCGTCCTTGATCCCAAGAGTCATCCGACTGGTAGCGCCAGCGGGGTCCGCCCACGCTCCCTTGACGGGGGTGGTGCCTACCCACTCGAGCCCACCGCTATCGAACAGACTCAGCTCACAGGCTTCCCACTGGGCGCGGGTGGCGTTGTAGGCGAACAGGTCGAAGTTAGCGACACCAGTGAGGTCAGCGGCGACACCAGGCTGAGCTTCCCAGCGGCTGTTGGCGGAACTGTAGACCATCGTGTCCGCATCGGACGCTGAGTCGACCGAAGCCGACTGGACGCCGTTGAGGCCCCCGAGGGTCTTGGAGGAGAACCGGGTGTCGAAGTCGCCGTTGAAGTCAGCCGCGTCGAACTTGAGGGCAAGCTCAGTGCTGGTCTTGGAAGCCGACCACAGCTCAGTGAGGCTGGTGCCTGAGTCGTTGATGACCCGGTGCTCCCCAGCCACGAACCCGTCAATCGAGTCGTGGTTGACGTCGATCCGTACCTCACCAGCGGTAGCCGTGTTGAAGGTGACGCCGCCTCCTCCTGTGAGGGACTTGACCTGGACGTCAGTGCCACTGAGGCCGTCGTTGAGGGCCGCGCCACCTCCGGTGCCAGCGATGCCTTGGACGGTTCCAGAGCCTGCGCTCTCATCAGCCCACTCAGCTCCAGGGGCTCCAGCGATCTTCTTGATGACCTGCCCCGTCGTTCCTCCAGTGAGGTCGACGATGTTGGTTCCATCGGAGATCAGGACAGAGCCGGCAGCCGGGGGAGTGACGCTGAGGTTGGTGGAGAGGACTGTCTCAGGGACGTACTCGTTCGTCCGGTAGATGAGGGCCTGGCCTTCAGTAGCGCCCGTGTTCTGGACATCGGTCAGGCTCTGAGTGCTGGTAGCTCCAGCCCCCCCGGTCTGATCCACCCAAGTTCCATCAGCTTGGAGGATACGGTCGGCAGTGACGTCCCCTGCAGTAGGAGCAGGGACCAAGCCAGCGGCTGAGGTGCTGAAGTTACCTAGGTCGGTGATCGCTGAGAGGCTGTGGCTGTGGGAGGCTCGAGCAGCGTCAATGTTGATCTCGGTGGCGGTGTTGCTCAGTAGACCTGAGGTGCCGGTGAGGGACTTGAACTGGAAGTCGACACCAGACTTCTGGGCGAAGGCTCCTGTGCCAGCACCGACGTTAGACGCCGTGTTGATCTCACCAGATCCACCTCCGCCTCCGCCTGCGTTGGCTACCCAGTCACCATCAGCCTGGAGAACGAAGTTGTTACTGATGTCAGCGGCAGTCGGACCGGGGACGTTACCTGCCGTGTCTTGACTGAACAGGGGGTCAGCGTCAGGAGCTTCAGCTGCCTTATCCAGGGCCTCCTGTGACATATAGAACGCCTGCCGGCTGTCCATGTCCAGAGACCGCTCACCGACAGCCACACCGTCCGCGTAGTCCACCAGGCGGGTGCCTTGTGAGGAGTCGCGGTAGACCCTCACCAGCTGCCCATCAGTCAGGGAGCTAGTGACCGTGATCTGGGACTGGGCTGTGTCGTGGGTGAAGGTAGCAGCGACACCCGCCACATTGACCTTGACGTGAGAGGGGTCAATCGTGTCGAAGGTGTAAGCGTAGGTGGCGTTGCCTCCGCTCGCGGTGTATTCGTCGTAGGAGTAGGGCATGTGTTAGCTGCCACGACGGGCGAGCAGGCGTTGTTGTCGAAGGAGACGGTTCTGGGAGTCCACCTCGGGGAACTCCTGGAAGAGTTGTCGCTGAGCCTTACGGCGGTAGCGACGGAGGACGGTGTTCAGCATCTGGATACGAGGGGAGTCAATATCCGATGTGGATTCAGCTGAGGTCCGCTGGTACTGGCGGGACTTGATGAGCTTGGTGAGGGCTTGGCGGAGGGACTTGTTCCCGATCCTTACTTCACCGTGAAGCTCCTGGTAGCGGTCATAGGCTGACTGCCCCTTGGAGGACTGGATCTCAGCGAGGTCAATGGCTCCGCCCATGAGGGTGGAACCAGGACGGTCGAAGCCGTGGCCTAGGTTCCGGAACTCATTAGCGATAGCATCATTCTTGATTGTCGAGGCCCTGACAGGGTTGAAGCCCTCGAGGATGTAGTTGTCCCCGTCAGCGAAGCCATCCTTAGGCTTGACCTTCTCACCGAGGACGTTGCGGAGAGATTCCACGTTGTCGCTCATACCAGGGACCTTCCTGATGATGGCGTCCCAGATGGTACGGACGTCCTTCATACTGTCCTCGCCGGGACCGATGATGTTTTGACTGGTGAAGTTAGGGATAGCCGCGCTGGCGTAGCGCTTCATAAAGGCTTCCATCTTCTGGTCCGGTGCGCCGGCTGCATCAACGAAGGACTGGATACCTTGGAGGTAGGTCTTGTTGGTGAAGTTGTTCGCCATAGCGATAGCTGTAGCCATCGTGGCGTCGAAGGCCATGGAGTTATCACCAGGAGGAGCATACTTACCGTACTCCGTGATATCCGCCACCGTGCCTAGCATCGTGGCGAACGGGTCCATCCGTGAGTAGGAGACCCAACGGTCCCCGACCTTGATGGAGTATTCCTGCCAGCCTTGTGACTGAAGGAGCTTCCTCTGCTCAGGGTCAGAGGGACCCCGGCCTGTGATGATACCGCTGCCGGCCATTCCACCGACAGAGGCGATGACGCCTACTCCGGTAGCTAGACGGCCAAGGGCCTCAGACTTAGCTCGAGCGTCTCCACCGTTGATCTCGAAGGCGAGACGCTGAGCTGCATCGTTGATCTTGAGGGCAGCGTCAGGGTCCAGCTTGCCTAAGCTGTTGGATGCGTTCATCGGGTTGAACCGACGAGCAGCCTCGAGAGCGATGTTGGTGGGCGTCTGGATGAACGGGAGGAACATCCTCATCAAGGGGTGACGCCTGACCATGTTCTGGATGGAGGCAGAGACACCCTCGAGGTAGGGAGCGTTGCGGTCCAGCGGATTAGAGAAGGTGACGTCTCGGGCTTCCTTCCTAGCAATCTGAGCGATGGCTCCCAGCTCCGGGTCGAAGTTGTCTAGTGCCCATTGTTTCGCGAACTTCTTCTGGGCTGCAGCGCCTTCGATTCCCTGGCTCTTTGCCACCTCCACTCCACGGAAGTAGAGAGTCTCTTGGGAGTAGAACTGGCCGTCCTTGGTGAGCTTGTCCAGGCCGCTCTGAATGAAGTCCGTGAGG
>Ga0316204_10002226_pt1 | contig 45264 bp, 53 predicted proteins | sample 6monrhotite_MG_2_FD_205661 | JGI IMG/M metagenome (GOLD analysis project Ga0316204, IMG submission 205661) | Microbial mat bacterial communities from mineral coupon in-situ incubated in ocean water Damariscotta River, Maine, United States -... | ecosystem: Environmental > Aquatic > Marine >... | reverse complement strand
AAAAAAGTTGCCGGCTTTCTATCACTGGCAATATCACATCCGGAATAGGCAGCTTTGCCAATTCACCCAATGCTTCGGCTCCAAACAGACTAAATAAGAAAGTGCCGTGACCATAACAAAACATGCCGTAGTGGATAGTAAAAAATGGAGCCATAAATAATGGAAGTGACAATTCGACAGTGTGATGGTATGGCCTGACGACGATGCGCAAAATCATGAAAAAGCCAATAATGATATTTTCGCACCAGTATAAAAAAATAATATCGAAACTACTCCACTCCCAATTAAATACACCATAAATAGGTATGGCATTGAAGAAAATGAGTAGTGTTAAAAATGCAGTGCGTGATATTTTCATTTTAATTAAATTATTGTAAATGTAGTGTTGGCATTATTTTTATCGATAGCAATATTAACTTCACAGTAAGCATTGATTGGCATAGGGTCATCACCGCAGCCACAGCAAATAACAATTTCAGTGAAAAAAAATCCGGCATGTATGCTAATGGTTTGCGTCGTCTCTGATGTGCCCAGAATAGTTGCACCAAGGTTGCTTTCGTCCACATAACCGCCCTGTAATGTTCCTTTTTCAATAGGCAGCGTACCGGGTTCGAGGTCAAGTAACTCCTGTTTGACCACTGATTTAAAATCAGGCGTATTCCAGGCGGATAAAGATTTTGATAGCTTGGTCATGATGATTTACTGCAAACAGGGCAGCCAGGGTCTTTTTTTAATTTAAGGCTGCGCCAGTCCATATAACTGGCATCAAGTAATAATAATCGCCCATTCAAGTCTTCACCAAAACCAACTATCACTTTTATCGCTTCAAGCGCTTGTATGCTACCAATAATGCCAACTAATGGAGCGAGCACACCATTACCACTACAGCTTTGGTCTAGTTCACCTTCATCTTTATATAAACAGTGGTAACAAGGGCTGCCTTCAATATCGTTTCTGAAAACGGCCACTTGTCCCTCCAATTTTATAGCGGCGCCTGATACCAGTGGCGTTTTTGTTGTCACGCAGATTTCATTGATTAAAAACCTTGTAGCAAAGTTATCAGTGGCATCCAGCACTAGGTCGGCTTGTGTAGCATGATCGAGTAATTCTTCTTTGCTAAGGCGTTTGTTAATGCACGTGATGTTAGTTTCTGGATTTAGGGCGGTTAATTTTTGCTGAGCGGATTCTACTTTGCTGCGACCTATATCGCTGGTGAAGTGGGTGATTTGTCTTTGCAGGTTACTCAGCTCGACTGCATCGTCATCAACGATGGTTAAATTGCCAATGCCGGCAGAGGTGAGGTACATGGCTGCAGGTGAACCAAGTCCTCCCATGCCGATAATCAGAATATGAGATTGTTCCAGTTTTTGCTGACCTTCTATGCCTATTTGCGGCAACATGATCTGGCGGCTATAACGTAGCAATTTTTCGTCGTTCATAAAAAAACAGATTAAAGGTTAAGGATTAAGGATACAAGAGGGCAGGTGGTTTGGTGTTACAGGTATTTTCGCCAATAAGCAGGGCGGTCGTCACGACAGCCGTGTTTCAGGCGGTCATATCGGTTGATGAAGATATCGCGTGTGCATTGGCCTTTGCTACAGCCTATGTTTTCTTGTTGGGTTTCTTCAGTGTAATAGTACAGTGCGCGTTTCAGTTTATAGAGTAGGCTATTATCAAGATGATAACCAAGTTCTATTAATGCTTCTTCAAGAACTTGTAATGTCAGGATGCGGATGTCATAGCTTATATTTAGTTTATGGGTGTTGCTTAATTCAAGGTGGCTAATGCCTTCGACGTCACTGAAGAAAAACAGTGCGCTTTTAGCTTGTTCAGGGTTGGCGTGTAAACTGCAAAAGGCGATTTCACGGTGTTTGATCAATTCATGATTTTCTTCATCCATTATCTTATTCTAGACGCAGAAAACAGATTATTCTAGCGCTGATTATTTTTGACCAATGCTGACACGCGGCTGGTTACCAAGGTCATTGAATTGCTGGATATTTTTATAATTATTTTGTGCTAGTAGATCATGGACTTGATCTGCCTGATTATAACCATGTTCTAACATAAGCCATCCTTCTGTTATCAGGTGTTTTTGAGCATGGCTTGTAATGAAACGTAAATCATCTAAGCCATCTGCGCCTGCTGCGAGAGCAGTGCGTGGTTCGAAACGCACATCACCCTGGAGTAAATGTGGGTCGTTGTCTGAAATGTAGGGCGGGTTGGAAATAATGATGTTAAACATTTGCTCGTTTAAGGGCGTAAACCAGTCACCTGACAGTAGCGTTAAGTTACTCAGCTTGAGTAGCTCTTTGTTTTGCTCGGCAATGTTTAATGCTGCCGGAGATTGCTCAATGGCCATTACTTTGCTTAACGGGCGTTCATAGGCTATCGCAAGAGCAATGGCGCCGGTGCCTGTGCCAAGATCGAGAATGTTATTGGTTGAGTCTGTGGGTATTTTTTTTAAAGCGTGTTCGATGAGTAGTTCAGTTTCTGGTCGAGGTATCAGGGTGTCGGCGCTTACCTTTAGATCGAAATCCCAAAATGATCGATGACCTGTTATGTGGGCGATGGGTTCGCCATTAATGCGGCGTTGGAGCAGTTCTTTAAACTCTTGTGCTTGCGCATCTTCAAGTTCAAGCTCAGGCCAGGTGTGGAAGAAACTACGATCACAAGCCAGTATAAAACTCAGTAAGATTTCAGCATCTGCACGAGCAGAGTCTGAACATTGTTGAAGCTGTTCGGAAGCAGCAGATAATGTTTGTCTTATAGTATTACGCATGTGTTTATGTAGGAGCGACCCCGGTCGCGAAGTTAACATTCGCGACCGGGGGTCGCTCCTACCTTATCTAGTTAGCAAGTTCAGCCAGTAATTCCGCTTGATGTTCATTATTCAGTGGGTCTATTACTTGAGCTAAATGACCCTGCATGATTTCATCGAGTTTATACAAAGTAAGGTTTATACGGTGGTCCGTTACTCGGCCTTGTGGATAATTGTAGGTGCGTATACGTTCAGAGCGGTCACCGCTGCCTACTTGTAATTTACGATTAGCAGCTTGTTCTGATTGTTGTTTTTCCTGTTCTGCAGAGAGTAATCGTGATTGTAGTAATGACATAGCGCGTGCACGATTCTTATGTTGTGAACGTTCGTCCTGACATTCGACTACAACGCCGGTTGGTAGATGGGTAAGACGAATAGCCGAATCCGTTTTATTCACATGCTGACCACCCGCACCCGAAGCACGAAAAGTGTCAACTTTAAGATCAGAAGGATTGATATCTATAGCCTCAACTTCATCCAGTTCTGGCATGATAGCGACTGTGCAGGCTGACGTATGTACGCGGCCTTGTGATTCTGTTTCAGGGACTCGTTGGACACGATGAGCACCCGATTCAAACTTTAATTTTGAGTAAGCCCCTTGGCCGATGATTCGTGCAATGACTTCTTTGTAACCCCCATGCTCACCCTGGTTTTCACTAATCATCTCAACTTGCCAGCGATTTAATTCAGCGTAACGCGAATACATGCGAAATAGGTCGCCAGCAAAAATAGCTGCTTCATCACCGCCTGTACCTGCACGTACTTCAAGGAAGATATTACTATTGTCATGTGGGTCTTTAGGTAATAATAATTTTTGTAATTCTATTTCCAGGGCTTGTTTTCTGGCTTCCGCATCCTTTAATTCTTCTGCAGCCATCTCTCGCATCTCGGCATCATCATCATTTGCCATTTGACGGGCGCTATCAATATCTTCAATTGTTTGATTGTAATTATTGAAATGATCCACTACCGGGTTTAGTTGTGCATATTCCTGTGATAATTCTCTGAACTGATTTTGATTGGCAATGACAGTAGCATCAGATAATAAATGCCCTACCTCTTCAAAGCGTCCCGCCAGTGTTTGCAGTTTTTCATGTATAGAGGCTTTCATAAAATAAATCAGTCTTTGGTTTGCAGGTTGAAAATTTCCTGAGCAGCACGAATGAGTTCCATGCGTCCCTGGGATGCAGCATCTCGTAGGCTTGCGCTAGGATCATGCAGTAATTTATTGGTGAGTGTATTGGCGAGGAATAACATAACATCTTCTGGTGACTTGCCTTGTTCTAACTGGCGCTGTGCTTTTATGAGGATGTCATCTCGTGATTGCTCAGCTTTTTTCCGGTATTCACGGATAGTGTCCACAGCATTAAGTGATTTTGCCCAGGCAAGGAAGTGTTGTACTTGCACATCAATAATTTCATCTGCCTGAATGGCAGCTTCCTTACGTGTGCGTTGTCCCTCATCGATAACATCTTGCAGGTCGTCAACGGTATATAGGTAAATATCTTCCAGCTCACTGACGTCAGGAGCTATATCGCGAGGTACGGCGATATCCACCATAAACACTGGTTTGTGTTTGCGTGATTTTAATGCGGTCTCCACCATGGTCTTATCCAAAATATGTGTCTGACTAGCGGTAGAGGAAATAATAATATCAGCTTCAGCCAAATGGGCAGAGATTTCATGCAAAGCTATGCCATAGCCATCAAATTGCTTGGCAAGATCATGCGCTCGTTCAACAGTGCGGTTAGCGATGATCATTCTGCCAGCGCCATTATCATGTAAGTGCCGTGCTGCAAGCTCAATGGTTTCACCTGCGCCGATCAATAATGCAGTTTGTTTATCCATGTCACCAAAAATTTGTTTCGCCAGACGAACTGCCGCAAAAGCAACAGAAACCGGGCTGGAGCCAATAGCAGTATCAGTTCTGATTTGTTTGGCGACAGTAAACGTATGCTGGAAGAGTCGGCCAAGTGTCCCACTAAGTGTTCCCGCTTTCATGGCTTCATTATATGAGTCTTTCATTTGCCCCAAAATTTGTGGTTCACCTAAGATCATGGAGTCCAGTCCGGTTGCGACTCGAAACATATGTCGGATAGTATCGTCTTCAGGGTAGGTGTAGAGGTAGTTCCTGAGTTCATCAGGGTCTATTCTATGATGATCACTGATCCAGTCGATAACACTTTCGTGATCACTATTATCAAGTGTGCAATAAAGTTCGGTTCGATTACAGGTCGACAGAATGGCGATTTCATTAACCGGAGTCAGGGAGGCGATTTCTTTTAACGCGGCTGACAGCTTATCTGGGGCGAAAGCAACACGCTCACGCAGCTCGACAGGCGCGGTTTTGTGGTTAATCCCCAGGGTAATCAGTGACATTGGCTATATTTTGTATAATAAATCGGCAATTTTGCGGTAAAGTTGTGGTCAATACAAGTATATAAGGTGTATAAATGACTGACTATTGTAATAAATGCTATGGTAACAAGAAGACCCTATACTGGTTAACCCGCAGATTTCTAAAGGATTAAGGTTGAAATGAGCCTAAAAGTAGAAAATTTTTTCAGTAAATTAATAATTGTCGTTACATCAGGACTTTTTTTGTTTTTTATTCAGGCATGTAGCCTGAATCAAGGCGCAAAAAGCGTAACAGAGAATAATAACGTTAATGAGGCAAAATTAATCCCTCCTCATGTTAAAAAAATTAATACACGCTATAAACAGGATGCGGAGCTTGTTTATTTATTGATGCTTGCGGAAATGTCGGCACAAAAAGGTAAATTATCAACATCAGTTGCTAGTTATTTAGAAGCGTCAAAATTATCAAATGACCCCAAAATTGCTGAAAGAGCAACACGCGTAGCATCTTTTGCACGTGATTATCAATCCGCTATGGTCTCAGCGGAACGTTGGGCAAAACTCAGCCCGAAACATCTGGACGCGTATCACTCACTGGTTATTTTATACCTGCGCAATAATTTACTGGATAAGGCTGCAGATGCTGTTGAAGAAGTTTTAAAGCTAACAAAAAAAAGTAAGATTCAAGGTTATGGCCATCTTATCGCATTACTAAATAATGAGAGTGATAAAGCAGCTGTGTTATTACTCATGGATAAAGTTGTTGCTCGTCATGCGGATAACCCATTTGCACATTTTGCCTACGCACGATTAGCCTTACAGTTTAAGCAATACGAAAAAGCAGCACTGCATGCAGAAAAGACGCTAAAACTAAAACCTGATTATGATGCTGCGCAATCATTGATGGCACGTATTTATATGATGTCAGGTAAAACAAATAAAGCCTTGGTTATCATGGAAGCGTTGATAAAGAAAAATCCAAAGTCTATTGCTCATCGTGCTACGTATGCGAGACTACTGGCTGTCGCGAAACGTTATGATAAAGCCTTAGCGCAATTCAAGCGCGTATTGAAGCAAAAGCCGGATAACGTTGATATTGTTTATGCTATTGCGTTATTAACATTGGAACAGCGCAAACTGAAAACTTCTGAAAAATACTTCAAAAAACTATTATCAATGAAAAAACGGGTAATGGAGTCATACTATTATCTGGGTACGATAGCTGAACAACGAAAGCAGTTAGAAGTAGCGGTCAATTGGTATATAAAAGTTAATCGTGGTGAAAATAAAATCAATGCCAATATTCGAGTTGCTCGTTTATTGGCAAAATTAGGGAAAATAAAATCAGCACGTGAGTATTTACATTCATTGCATCGGAAGGATGCAAGTTTGTCGATTCAATTGATTATTGTAGAGATTGATATTTTGTCTGATGCTAAAGATTACAAAACAGCCATGCAGGTAGCAGATAGAGGACTAAGGAATTATGCAGGCAATGCAGACCTGTTATACGCTCGTTCAATGCTGGCTGAGAAAGATAATAAACTGGATATAGCTGAAGCAGACCTTCGTACTATTTTAAAAACGGAACCTGAAAATGTACATGCATTAAATGCGCTGGGTTATACCCTGGCTGACAGGACAACACGTTATAAAGAGGCTTTAGGTTATATTCAGCAGGCTTTTAAATTATCACCCGAAGAACCAGCCATCCTTGATAGTATGGGCTGGGTGTTATATCGCATGGGCCGTATGGATGAAGCTATTGTCTATTTAAGGCAGGCACTCAAGCGGTTGCCTGATGATGAAATCGCTGCTCATTTAGGCGAAGTCTTATGGGTATCAGGCAATAAAAAGGAAGCTAGTGAAATTTGGAAGAAAGCACTAAAAAAAGCACCAGACAGTGTTTATTTAAAAGATGTATTGAAGCGCTTTAAAAGATAGTGAAACATTTATTTTACCTAGGAACGATGCTGGTTCTTATCAGTGCGTGTAGTCAGCCTAAGCCTGTGAATCAATCACAAAAACTGGCTTGGACGCAGCATCAGCTGCAAATTTCCAAATTACAAGACTGGAACCTTAATGGGCGAGTTGGGCTTTATACCAAAGACGAAGCCTGGCCTGGCGATTTACAGTGGAAGCAAAAAGGTGATCAGTATGATATGCGTATTATTGCATCACTTGGTGCTGGCAGCATGCGGGTATATTCAGTAGAGGGTGGTGTCGTACTCGAGCATTCTTCAAGCGCAGTTCCTCATTTTTCGGCAACCCCTGAGACGTTATTAAAAGAGCAATTTGGATGGGAATTACCTGTGCGGCATTTACGTTACTGGATGAAAGGCATACCGAGTCCATTTGCTGAAGTAACCGGGGTATTGGATCTAAATTCACGGGGGTACCTAAACAATTTAAAGCAAGCTGGCTGGGCTATAAGCTTTAGTCGGTATAAGCAAACTGCTGCATATATATTACCTGCCAAAGTGTTGTTGGAGCATGAAGATCTATCAATAAAAATAGTGATTCGACAATGGACAATTTAAATAATCTAGATTGGCCGGCCCCGGCAAAATTAAATCGTTTTTTGCATATCACAGGACAAAGGCGAGATGGTTATCATCTATTACAAACGGTTTTTCAATTCTTGGATTATTCCGATCAGATAGTTTTTGATGTCAGAACAGATGGCGAAATTAAGTTGTTAAGCCCAGTGAATGGTGTTGAAGAGGAAGAGAACCTGGTAATACGCGCTGCTCGGCTATTGAAAAAAAACAGCCGGACGAAGTTGGGAGTCGATATCGACCTGAAAAAAATTCTACCTATGGGGGGCGGCATGGGGGGCGGTAGCTCGAATGCGGCAACGGTAATGGTGGCACTGAATTATTTATGGAAGCTTGATTATAATGCTGTGCAATTAGCTGAAATGGGTCTGCAACTGGGTGCTGATGTACCCGTGTTTATACATGGGCAATCCACTTGGGCTGAGGGTGTAGGTGAAAAATTTCAGGATGTCATATTGGATGAACCGTGGTTCTGTGTTATTGTGCCGGCCGTGCATGTGTCGACGGCTGAAATTTTTTCTGATCCGCAATTGACACGTAACACTAGTCCCATCACAATATCGGACTTCCTGGAAGGGAAGGGGACTAATGATTGTGAATCATTAGTAGTAAGTCGATATAATGAAGTAGCTGAAGTGATTCATTGGATGAAACTACATGTCGATAGTCAGTCTGCATGTGTTGTACCAACAAGAATGACGGGTACAGGTGCCTGTGTATTTGCCGGGTTAGCGACAGAGCAGGATGCCAAACAGGTTATTGAACAGCTGCCAGAACATTGGCAATCGTTTGCTGCAAAAGGGTTGAATGAATCACCTTTGCAGAAAAAATTGAAGGAAGTGATGCGTTAAAACACTTCCGATACCGTGTAAATGGGGTGTCGCCAAGCGGTAAGGCACGGGGTTTTGATCTCCGCATGCGCAGGTTCGAATCCTGCCACCCCAGCCATATTTGAGTCGCTATAATATTTCATCTGCAAGTGCAGATGAATAAGGTAGTGAGCATAATGAGGTGGTAGGGTTTGAACCGTAAAAGGTTCGACTAATTCGCAAAGCGAATTAGAACAACGGTTTTACGCTGAAAGCGGAAAACCTTGGCCCCAGAGGGGCGAAGGGCGTAGCCCTGAGTAATCCTGCCACCTCAGCAATATTCATAATGAATTAGTATATTTAAATTCATTAGTTTTGATAACCATTTTTTAAGTATAATGCTCCCAAACAACAACAGGGCAATATCGTGGTCACTGATAATTCAATTGCTTCATCCGGTAAAATGATGGTTTTTACAGGTAATGCGAACCCGCAATTAGCCCAGTCTATCGTCAATCATTTAAATATTTCATTAGGTCATGCCGTTGTTGAGCAGTTTAGCGACGGCGAAGTCATGTTCGAGATTATGGAAAATGTCCGCGGAGCAGATGTTTTTATTGTTCAACCGACCTGCCAACCGACTAATGACAACCTGATGGAGCTGATGGTGATGATAGATGCTTTACGGCGTTCATCAGCAGCACGTATTACGGCTGTCATCCCTTATTTTGGTTATGCACGTCAGGATCGTCGTCCACGTTCTGCACGTGTACCAATTACGGCTAAAGTGGTCGCTAAAATGATCTCACAAAGTGGTGCTGATCGTGTGCTCACCGTTGACCTTCATGCGGACCAGATTCAGGGCTTTTTTGATGTTCCTGTAGATAATGTCTATGCGTCACCAATTTTACTGGGAGATATCTGGAGACAAAAACACACTGATCTGATGGTTGTATCACCCGATGTCGGGGGTGTGGTAAGAGCGCGAGCACTGGCAAAACGCCTAGATGATGCCGATCTGGCTATTATAGATAAACGTCGTCCCAAAGCCAATGTAGCGAAAGTTATGAATATCATTGGTGAAGTAGAAGGCCGTAGCTGCGTATTGGTTGATGACTTGGTTGATACAGCAGGTACTCTATGTAAAGCCGCTGACGCTCTTAAAGAACACGGAGCCCAGAAAGTTGTTGCTTATATAACGCATGCTGTTTTGTCTGGCCCCGCCATCACTAATATTGAAAATTCTCAACTAGATGAATTGGTTGTGACAGATACCATACCATTGAGTGCTGAAGCACAGACATGCACACGCGTTCGTCAATTGAGTATTTCTGAATTACTTGCCGAGACTATGCGGCGAATTAGTAATGAGGAATCCGTTAGTTCTCTCTATATGGACTAAAGGCCAAGTAGCTAGGGACAAGGTACCAGAAACTAGGGTTTTGCTTCGTTGTCTATCTGGGTTATATGGCCAAGAAGAGCAATTTTTGAGTCAATTTCTTAAAAAACATCAATTAAATATCTATTTTCAGGGTTTTCACCTAGTTCCTAGTTTCTAGTTACTGGTTATTATTATATAATCCCCGCCCTGTTTTGGCCTTATGTCTTGGTCGCGAGACTTTGGCTGTCATATTTTAGGAGAAATACTATGCAAGAAACATTCGAACTTAATGCTGAGGTTCGTACCGATACAGGTAAGGGTGCGAGCCGCCGCCTGCGTCGTGTCAACGGTGTACCTGCCATTATTTATGGTGCTGGCACTGAACCTCAGATGATTACATTAGCTCATAATGAGCTAGTTCATCATTTAGAAAATGAAGCTTTTTATTCGCACATACTGGCTATGACGGTCGATGGTAAATCTGAAAAAGTTGTTCTACGTGATTTACAACGTCATCCATCAAAAGCACTGATTTTACATGCTGACTTTATGCGAATTGATGAAAAAGTAACATTGAAGATGAACGTACCTTTACACTTTATTAACGAAGACAAGGCTGTTGGTGTGAAAGAAGGTGGTTTGGTTGCGCATCTGGCTACTGATGTTGAGGTTTCGTGTCTTGCAAAAGATTTGCCTGAGTACATCGAGGTTGATGTTGCTGATCTTGGTATGGGTGGAGCTATTCATTTGTCAGAAATCACTTTGCCAGCCGGCGTTGAAATAGTGGCGTTAATGCATGGTGCTGATCATGATCTAGCCGTGGTTAATATTCATAAACCACGAGGTGCGGGCGAAGAAGAAACTGAAAGCACAGATGCTGCTGAAACTGAGGGTGGCGATTCCGCTGAATAACCTCGGTTGTTTTAGTACATGGGTAACACAGTCATAAAATTGATTGTCGGTCTGGGTAACTCCGGGTCGAAGTACGAACAGACCCGGCATAATGCCGGGTTCTGGTTTTTAGATTCTTTGGCACGTGATTATCATGCCGCATTGAGACCCGAAAACAAATTTCATGGCGAAGCCGCCAAAGCTCAAATTAAAGGCAATCAAGTCTGGTTGCTTAAACCGGATACCTTTATGAATCTTAGTGGGCAGTCGATTGCTGCTTTATCACGTTTTTATAAAATTACGCCTGAGCAAATTCTGGTTGTGCATGATGAGCTGGATCTGCCTCCTGGTACAGCTCGTTTGAAACGAGGCGGTGGCCACGGTGGTCATAATGGATTGCGTGATACAATAGAAAAATTGGGCAGCAAAGAATTTTTACGCTTACGTATTGGTATTGGCCATCCAGGTGATAAATCCAAAGTACATGACTATGTACTGAAACAGGCATCACGTGTTGATCAGGCAGAAATAGATATTGCCATTCAGCATGCAGCAGATGTGATTGCGGATGTTGTTACAGGCGAATTAGATGCAGCAATGAATCGTTTGCATAGTGCGACATAATACAATTGAATATTAAACAGGAAAATTACAATGGGTTTTAAATGCGGCATCGTCGGCCTTCCTAACGTGGGTAAATCTACCTTGTTTAATGCACTTACACGCGCAGGAATTCAGGCAGAAAACTATCCGTTTTGTACGATCGATCCTAACGTTGGCATAGTGCCTGTTCCTGATGCCCGATTGGCGAAATTATCAAACATTGTTAATCCACAAAAAGTACAAGATGCTCATATGGAATTCGTCGATATTGCCGGTTTAGTTGCAGGAGCATCAAAAGGTGAAGGTCTAGGTAATAAATTTCTTGCCAATATTCGTGAAACAGATGCTATTGCGCATGTTGTTCGCTGTTTCGAGGATACCGATGTTATCCATGTAGCAGGCAAAATTGACCCGCTATCAGATATTGAAGTGATTAATACAGAATTAAACCTGGCTGACATGGAAACAGTGGAAAAAGGTTTATTGCGAGCGAAAAAACAATCCAAATCCGGCGATAAAGAAATGTTGGCACTGTCAGAGTTACTGACGCGAGTGCAAAGTCATCTGGATGAAGGTAAAGGCGTGCGCTCCATGAGTTTGTCTGATGATGAATTCAATAGCCTGAAAGAATTACATCTATTAACCATTAAACCGACTATGTATATAGCGAATGTAGCTGAAGATGGTTTTGAAAATAATCCTATGCTTGACCAAGTAGTAAAATACGCTGATGAAGATGGCGCTATCGTTGTGCCTGTATGCGCTTCTATGGAATCTGACATTATCGAGCTTGAAGACGATGAAATTGCAGAGTTCCTGTCTGAAATGGGGCTGGAAGAACCCGGTTTAAATCGAGTTATCCGTGCAGGCTATCAATTGTTGGGCCTACAAACCTATTTCACTGCTGGTGTGAAAGAAGTGAGAGCCTGGACTATTCGTGTTGGCGCGACTGCTCCGCAAGCAGCTGGAGTAATCCATACTGATTTTGAAAAAGGTTTTATTCGTGCGGAAGTGACTGCTTACGATGATTTTATTGAATATAACGGTGAGCAAGGGGCTAAAGAAGCAGGAAAATTAAGATTAGAAGGAAAAGAATATATAGTTAATGATGGAGATGTTATGCATTTCCGATTTAACGTATAACTAATAGTTTTATTTGAAAAACACTGTGATTCAGGCATAGTGTAATAACTTATACTTAATAAGGAAAAGTAATGCAGCAGCCAAGGCGTACGAAGATTCTAGCCACCCTAGGCCCCGCCAGTGACAAACCCGGAATTACCGAAGCCTTGATTGATGCAGGGGCTAATGCCTTTCGATGTAATATGTCACATGGAACATACAAAGAACATCAGAACCGAGTGGTTCGCGCAAGAGAGTATGCCGCAAAGAAAGAAACAGCCGTTGGTATTGTTATCGATTTGCAAGGCCCTGAGATACGTCTAGGTGAATTTTCTGATGGCAGTATCGAACTTGTGGAAGGAAAAGTATTTTCTCTGGATATCACTCTAGATGAAGCACAGGGCACGCAACAAAGCGTAGGCCTTACTTACAAAGATTTGCCTAAAGATGTGAATCAAGGCGATCGGTTATTGCTGGATGATGGCAAACTCGAACTTGAAGTCACTGGCGTGACAGAAACAACGGTTGAAACCATTGTCATCGTGGGTGGGCCGCTATCGGGCAAAAAAGGTTTGAATCGAAAGGGTGGAGGCTTAACGGCTGATGCACTGACGGAAAGTGATGAGCTTGATATTGTATTTGCAGTTAAAGAATTGGATGCTGATTTTATTGCCCCAAGTTTTGTAAAAACAGCCAATGATATTGAACGTGTGCGTAAACTGATAAATGATGCAGGTGGAGATCACACGCATATTATTGCAAAAATTGAAACGGCATTGGCTATTGATAATATCGATGAGATTATCGCAGCTGCCGATGGTGTAATGGTTGCGCGGGGAGACTTAGGCGTAGAGCGTGATGATGCTGATTTACCCTCGTTACAAAAAATGATAATCAAAAAAGCGCGTAAAGCTGATCGCGTTGTTATTGTCGCAACACAGATGATGGATAGCATGATCCAAAATCCGGTACCAACGCGAGCAGAGGTATTTGATGTTGCTAATGCGGTACTGGATGGTACAGATGTCGTTATGTTGTCAGCTGAAACGGCTGCGGGTGATTATCCAGTAAAAGTTGTCGAGACCATGGACCGAGTTTGCCGACGTGCTGAACTTGATCATCGTGCAATGCTTTCTCAGCATCGACTTGGCGAGGAATTTGAATATTTTGACGAGAGTATCGCCATGGCAGCAATGTACCTGGCTAATCATATGGGTGCGTCGAGTATTGCAGCTCTGACAGAATCGGGAGCGACTGCATTGTATATGTCGCGTATCTCATCTGGCGTACCTATTTATGCATTAAGTAGTCATTCACATACGCATAGTCGAGTTAGTTTGTATCGTGGTGTTTATCCAGTGGTACATAAACCTAAAGCTAATGAGCACGTATCTTTTAACAAAGAAGTTATCAATGAACTTAAATCTGCAGATGCAGTAAAACCCGGTGATAAACTCATTATCACTAAAGGTGATTTGAGGGGTGAAGCTGGCGGTACAAATGCGATGAAGTTGATCAAAATAAGATAAAAATCAAGTATAAACAGATAGATGTAAGGCAAAAAAAATAAATAAGGCAGGCTTTTTTACTTTATCTAAAAAATCCTGTATCTTACGCCACTCTTCATAATGGCTAGGTAGCTCAGTTGGTTAGAGCACCGCACTCATAATGCGGGGGTCGGCAGTTCAAATCTGCCCCTAGCTACCATTTTCTTATTAAGTTACCCAGCCATGCCGCCTAATGCAGCAATTCTCGGTAGGATGATATTTGCTTTATTGGATAAATCACCTTCAATAAATTCACGTTTAACTGAAGATCAATCATGAAGAAAAAGATGGCCATTAAGCCATTACTTACCTAAAGTAATCGCGGTTTTACAGTCATTATTGATTGTTGATTTGCAGCTTAGTTTGCCTGTGTGAAGAATTCAATATTTATGGTGGGCTTTTTATAAAACCGGTTTGGAAAAATAATAATCATGATTCTGGTGTAGTTTATTTGATGCATTAAGGATAAAAACTGTCGGTACAAAATTGAATTGAGTGATAAATATCAATCAATTATAAAAAAAATTAATACTTTAACTCATGAAGAGAGTGTTTGGGGTATGTGAATTTATTGAAACATTAAAGTAGACTGTATAATAGTGATTTAGCAAACAAGAGATAGTATCCCAGAGTAATTTTTGCTGTTTAATCAAATATTATGGATAGATGATAGTCTATCGATTATCCAATTAATATTTATTTGTATATAACTATATAATTACCTATTATTTTTCACTGGAAAATAATAGGTATCTATTGATGAGCATTTCTGAAGTAAACAGAGAATAACATATGGTAAAACTTAAGACCTATGTTTATATAGATTCACTGCAGCCTCAATTAGCGGAATACATGGCTTCAGTGTCTCAAGGCTTTCCTCCTGTACCGGGGGACGCTTGTTTGTGGGTTGAAGTTTCACCAGGTATGGCCATTCATCGTGTAACAGATATTGCATTAAAAGCCTCCCAAGTAAAATTGACACAGCAAATTGTTGAGCGCGCATATGGCTCAATGGTAATTCACCATAGAGACCAGAGTGATGTGATTGAATCTGGCAGTATATTGCTGTCGAGTATTGATGCTAATGTAAATGACAGAGAGCAATGCACTATTGAATGGCAAGATATTATCTATGGAATGACATCAGATCATTCTGTTTTGATAAACAGACAGCATCGAGGTGGTTCAATGATATTGCCTGGTGATAGCATGTTTATTCTTGAAGCTCAGCCTGCTGGATATATCGTATATGCGGCTAATCAGGCAGAAAAAGCAGCAAACATTACATTGGTTGATGTGCGCGCTGTTGGTGCTTATGGTCGATTAACGTTATCAGGTAGCGAAGCAGATGTTGAAGAAGCTGCAGCTGCGGCAATCAGTGCATTAAAAAATCCTTCGAGGACGTAATTGATGCATAGACAAGAGCTTTTAAGTTTATTGAGAGAGCATCGCACCCGTTTTATGGATGAAGCTGGCTATGTACAGCGAGCAATATCCTATATTGAAGAGCATGAAAATTGTTTCTATCGTGAATTGTACCCTGTGCATGTTACTGGATCAGCGTGGGTAGTCTGTCCTGACCGTAATCAAATTTTAATGATGCATCATAAGAAACATGATCAATGGTTCCAGCCAGGTGGGCATGCAGACGGCGATGCCGATATTGTTCGTGTCGCTTTGCGAGAAACATCTGAAGAAACAGGCATAGAATTATCAGAGATTAAGTTATTGAATTTAAGCGTTTTTGATGTAGACATACATAGCATTCCTGCCATAGGCAATGAGCCAAGACATGATCATATTGATATTAGGTTTTTAGTGGAAATAGACAATAATTTGTTTGTGCCTGGGAATGATGAATCGCATCAAGTGATGTGGGTTAACCTATATGAGGTCTCTCGTTATAATAACAACCGCTCGACTTACCGTATGTTGGAAAAAACACGCCAGCTTCGTAATATGATAGCAGCCTGATGATATAATTATTGATAGATAAAACAAGTCCTTATAATTTTTGGTGCTATCCTACAGCGATGCATGTTATTGTCGGAAACCTAAATTTATATGGCAAGAATAATTAGTTCATATAAATGAAAATATAGATAGCAATCTATCGAACAAAGCGCTTAATTCGATTAGATTTTTATGTAATATTGCATTACCTTCGAAATCGAAATAATGCATAGAAAATATAGGTAGGAATAATTCAATAATTATTGATAGATGGTTATTATTGAGAATGAATTTTAGTTTGATTAAAGCGTGTTTAGCGAGTAACGATTAACGTTATTTTGATAAATCGCTGTTATTTAAAGAAGTTAACTAGTAATTATAAAGAGTATCGTTTAAATCAGTTTTCACATGTATAGACTAGAGACTATGAATTATCAATAAAATATCAATTGGAACCATGAGTAGATCTTGCTCTATGATTCGTGAAAATTAATTAAGTACGATTTTTAGCAACTAAATGTAAAGAGACAGGAGTAGAAAATGTCAGAGAAAGCTTATAAAGCGGGTGTTAAGGAGTACCGCGAGAAATATTGGACACCAGATTATGCGCCACTTGATACCGACCTTTTGGCATGTTTCAAGGTAACTGGTCAGTCCGGCGTTCCTCGTGAAGAAGTTGCTGCTGCTGTAGCTGCAGAAAGTTCAACGGGAACCTGGAGTACGGTTTGGTCTGAATTTTTAACCGATATGGAGTTTTATAAAGGTCGTTGTTACCGCATTGAAGATGTGCCAGGTGACTCTGAATCATTCTATGCCTTTATTGCATACCCACTTGATCTGTTTGAAGAAGGTTCGATTGTAAACGTACTGACTTCATTAGTTGGTAACGTATTCGGCTTTAAAGCGCTTAAGCACTTGCGTTTAGAAGACATCCGTTTCCCAATGGCATTCATTAAAACTTGTGGTGGTCCACCAGCGGGTATTCAAGTTGAGCGTGATCGTCTTAATAAGTATGGTCGTCCATTACTTGGTGCGACAATCAAACCGAAGCTTGGTTTATCAGCTAAAAACTACGGTCGAGCAGTATATGAATGCTTACGTGGTGGTTTGGACTTAACTAAGGATGATGAGAACGTAAACTCTCAACCATTCATGCGCTGGCGTGATCGCTTCGAGTTTGTAGCTGAAGCAATCAGAAAAGCTGAAATGGAAACTGGCGAGCGTAAAGGTCATTACCTTAATGTAACAGCCGCTACTCCTGAAGACATGTATGAGCGTGCTGAATTCGCTAAAGAATTAAACATGCCAATCATCATGCATGATTTCATTACTGGTGGTTTTACAGCCAATACGGGTCTTGCTAACTTCTGTCGTAAGAATGGTATGTTGTTACATATCCATCGTGCAATGCATGCGGTTATTGACCGTCATCCAAAACACGGTATCCACTTCCGTGTATTGGCTAAATGTTTACGTCTGTCTGGTGGTGATCAGCTTCACACTGGTACGGTTGTAGGTAAGCTTGAAGGCGATCGTAATTCAACACTGGGTTTCGTAGATCAATTACGTGAATCATTTGTACCTGAAGATCGTGCTCGTGGTGTTTTCTTCGATCAAGACTGGGGTTCTATGCCTGGTGTATTCGCAGTTGCATCTGGTGGTATCCATGTATGGCACATGCCAGCGCTAGTTAATATCTTTGGTGATGATTCAGTACTTCAGTTTGGTGGTGGTACTCAAGGTCACCCATGGGGTAACGCAGCAGGTGCAGCAGCTAACCGTGTTTCACTTGAAGCCTGTGTTAAAGCACGTAATGAAGGTCGTGAACTTGAGCGTGAAGCACGAGACATTCTTACTGAAGCAGCTCGCACTAGCCCTGAGTTGGCGATTGCAATGGAAACTTGGAAAGAAATCAAGTTTGAATTTGAGACTGTTGACAAACTAGACCTATAGAATTGTTGATGAATTGGGCTTGATATTAATATTGAGCCCAATTACATACAACGAGTTAACAAGATATTGAGGACGAGGATATAACTATGTCAAATTATACAGAGGGTGATTTTCAAACAGCCCATACGCTTGAAACTTTTGGATTTTTGCCAAAGTTTACACAAGAAGAGATTCACGCACAGATTGCATACATTATTGGAAACAACTGGACGCCAGCGATTGAGCATGAGCATCCATCTGCTTCAAGCAATCATTACTGGACAATGTGGAAGCTTCCATTCTTTGGCGAGCGTGACCTTGGTCGAGTTGTAGCAGAGTTAGAAGCATGTGGTCGTGCATATCCTGATCACCACATTCGCTTACTTGGTTATGATAACTATACGCAAAGTCAAGGTTCGGCTTTTGTGGTCCGTGAAGGACGCGTTTAAGGCGTGATTTAATGCCTGTTTAACAGGTAAGTAATGACAACCACAAATATGATGCGATGGGGTTAATAATGGCACAATCAGCAACAAGTAAAAGTGCACGCGAAGCTTCTCTGGAAAGACGCCGTGCTTTGACCACAAAGGGCAAAGCAGCGTTAACCGGTGGAAGAGTAGCGAGCACTCCGCAAACCAAACCAATTACCGCTACTGTGGTAAGTGCACCGTCACAAGCTTCGTCTATGACGGGGCGGGCTGCATCACGTCTTCGTCGTGATGCAATGTCAAATAATGGTAAGGCTGGGCTTGCTGTGACAGATCGTATACGTTCTGCACCTGCCAAAAAGACCTCATCTGTTGCATCTCAGGCGACTCAACCAGAAACGCCTGTAGCTGACGATAAGTCGGCTAAAGGTTGTGGTTGTGGCTGTAATGGTACTAAAGCGACATGTGATACTACACATGAAGCTTCAGTACCCGTTGCTGCTAAGCAAATAATTATACCGAATAAAAAAATGCAAAGGTCTGCGAGCAGTGCAGCTCGCATTGCTTCTTTAGCTCGGCGCGAAGCGATGTCTACGCGTGGAAAAGCTGGAATAAATGTTAATGGTACCTCTGCGGCACAAAATGCTAGAGCAGCAAATCCTGGCATATCTAGTCGTGAGTTAGCACAAACCTTACGTGAAACACGTAGTAACAAGGGTAAATGTGGTAAAAAATCTGAGCCTTGTGGTCGTCAGAGATCAAAAAAGTCTGACAGCGGCGCGGCGAAAGATGCACCATGGAAAGTCGGGGCAAGTGAAACATCACATGGACAAACGTTAACCGGAACAATGGTTGGACGTAGTCACAGCGTTACAGGTGATGAAGCGAGTACTTGTCGTGATGTTACCGGTACTGAATACATGGGTGCAGATTTGTTTCGTGATTTTTGTCAAACAGATGCTGCTCCTTCTGCAGCGAAAAAGGTCAACGTCACAACGACTTCACACGGTAACGCAGTGAGTGGTAACCGAGTAGGTCGTGGTAACAACGTCACAGGAAATGAAGCAGGTACATGTAAGAATGTAACTGGTAATGAGTACACTAGTGCAGAGCAGTCACAGGGTTACTGTGGAGAGTTCGCTAAAAAATCACCTCGCAAAGTCTCTATGGTTGAAACGATGAAAGGCGAAGCGGTTACTGGTACTAATGTTGGACGGTCTGAAAAAGTAACGGGTGATGAGCTTGGTATGAATCATTCATTGACTGGTACGCAATATACAAAACCAGAAGAGATTGGTAATGCACCATCAAAAGTTGGTATGAGTGCAACATTACGTGGTGGCAGTGTAACTGGCACGATGGTTGGTCGACGTGAACGTATGACGGGCGACGAAGCAGGTAGCTGCAGAAATGTTACTGGCGATGATTATGTTGGACAAGAACAATACAACGGTTTTTGCAGTGCAAATGCAGATGCGCCGACAGACAAGAAAGTGGGTGTTTCATCAACGGGTAAAGGTTTATTTGTAACGGGTACTATGACAGGTCGCACTAATAACGTGACGGGTAATGAGCCTGGTAGTTGCAATGCTGTTACAGGTACGCCATACGGTGGTGCAGAGCAATCGGAAAATTTTTGCCAAGCTGAAGACGTAGCTATGGTGAGTGCTCGCAACAGACAGTTAAGAAGTACACCAGCCATGACATTAACAGGCATTCAGCCTGGTGTTGGTGGCGTAATGACAGGTGCAGGTAAAGGTGCATGTGAACCAATATCGGGTACACCCTATGTTGGTGCGGATCAGTTCGCAGACGCTTGTCCTTCGGCACCTGCAACAACAGCAAGTCCGGATTTTCCACAAGCTGTAGATGGTAGTTCGGTAGGACAGCAATTTAGTATCAATACTCCATCAGGAGGTGCGGCTGCTGCTACAGGTTCAACCGGTGTTACAGGTAAGCAAAGTGGACAAAGTCATATAACAGGTCCATTTGGTATGGCGACCGGAAAAGTAACCGGTACTGAAGATGCGCGTTTTGGTAAAGGCAATGTTAACGCAATCGAAATGCGCCCAGCGCCAGTTGCCCAGCTTGATGGCAGAGAAAAAATGCGTATATCAGGTGAAGGCCAGGATACAGGTTTAAATATTACAGGCGATGATTGGGGTCGAGGTAAACATGTTACTGGTACCGAAGGGATGTCAGCAACAAAACGTAACCCAACTATAAGAGCGAATAACTCAATGGCCGCCATGCAAGAAATGGCTGCCATTGCAGAAAAGCGTAATGAAGAAATGGCGTTACCAAATAGCAAGGTTACAGGTAGTAGCGGTAACACTGAAAAAGGATCTCTGATCACTTATTCTGGAGGAGCGCGTGGTTAATTCGGAGTAATCCAATATTAATCACGATTAAGGCACACGATGTTAAACGCACGCAGCAAGCAACAAGCTTCAGGCAACTTGAACCGGATTCAGACCCCACTGGGTCGTCCTGGTGACAGAGGAATGAATGCATCTCATAAAGCAGGGGTTAGTTACTCTGCCAGTGGGTCTATGAAAGCTGCGCATGGGTTAACCGATATACAAGAAAATACGCGGTTATATTCATATGAAAGTAGTGTAAGAGAGTCATTTGATAATATTGTTCCAACGCTGAAGCAAATTTCAGCATTGCAACACGAAGCAGGTTTTGAACAGCAAGCGCAGCAATTAGCGCGCACACAGCTTGGTTTTGAATTGCCTGAATTGCTTTTAAAGAATGCATGGGTTGACCAGTTGGATATGCGCAGTTTATTTGCCTGGAGTGTATTTGAGACTTACCATCGTTTTTGCGATGAGGTGTTTACACGCGATCCGCTTGGTCAAAACAACAATGATGCCGGCTTCCAGAAGTTTATTCAGGAATGTGGTTTTCACATGGTTGATGTGTCACCTTGTGCTGACGGTCGCCTGGCACATGTCATTCGTTATGTTTTGCGCATGCCATACAAAGAAGTACGCCGCCGATCTTATGCCGGTGCTATGTTTGATATTGAAGATAGCCTTGAAAAATGGGTTAAGACTGAGCTGTTACGTTTCCGCGAAGGGAAACCTAATACAGCAGATGCTGCTACACGCTATTTGAAGACTGTGGTTTATCATCACAGTTCGGTTGATCCAAGTCATCAAGGTTGTGCGGCTCATGGTTCTGATACGCAAAAAGCAGCGCAGGGTGGCTTAGATCGGTTAAAAGGTTTCAAGCAGGCTGTAGAAAACACGCATTGTTGTGGAGCTTCTATCGATTGTTTGTTAATCGGCATGGATACAGATACGGATGGTATTCGCATCCATATGCCAGATACAAATGGCGAAATTGATTTAGAAAACTACATTGATAGTTTAGATGTATTTGATACAACTGTTAGCATGAGAGCCAATGAAGCTGAACAGTGGATAGCTGAGCATATTACAAACAAAGGTGGTAACGCACTAACTGAGGGCATGGCTCGTTTTATGTCATACCTATTGAAAAACAATATGTCTCAGGTGGAATATGTACGCAGCTACTACGGTGGTCGTTACGATGATATTGGTCATGCAGAACGTTTTATTGGCGCAGGTATTGGTTTTGAAGAAATACAGCTACGTAATCTAACGTTTTTCTCATATCTCAATACAGTTGAGGAAGCGGCGACAGATTTAGACGTGGGTATTAGTATTTTTACAGGTTTAAATGTTTCACGAGGACTGCCAGTGCCAGTAGTTGTTCGTTACGATTATCATGGCAATGTGCCGGGTGCGCGCGAACGTGCTGAGGGCCATTGTCAACGTGTTTCGAATGCTTTGCATGACCGTTACAGTGAATTGACTGGGCGTGGCTTGATGCACACATTGCAAGTGGTGCGCGATATTAATGGTGCTGGGCAAATTGAGATACTCGATTGCTCAGTAAAAACCGAAGTTACAGGTGCGCACTAATGAAAATTTGCCAAGTATTGAAACCTTTGGTTTCGACGAATCGTATACCAGGCATGGAGCATAAGCACCTGCAAGTAGTTAAGGATGGTAGCGCGATCGCAGTTGCTGTCGACGCAGTTGGCTGTAAGCCAGATGATTGGGTGATTTGTGTAGGCAGTTCTGCTGCACGTGAAGCCGCGGGAAGTAAAGAATACCCGAGTGATTTGACCATCGTAGGCATTATCGATCACTGGGAACCTGAAAACTAGGTTTAGGTACAAACGATGGAAATTATGCAGGTTGAAAAACCACTAGTATGCACGAGTCGTGTTGGTGGTTTAAGAGGTATAAGTTTACGTGTACTGAGAGATAGCACAGGTAAACAAGTAGTAGCGGTAGACCCTGTTGGTGCCCGAGAAGGCAACTGGGTGTTTACATCGAGTGGATCCGCTGCAAGGTATGCGGCATGTGACTTTCGGATTTTAACTGATCTGACTGTCGCAGGCATTATAGATTTCTGGGATGCTGATACAGGTCAGTAAACCGAATAATGGCTACAGCAGTATTGGCTTAAAAGCCTAACTTAAGTAGCTTAATTTTAGTTTTTATTTGAAATAACTAAGTCTACGACTTTAAAAATAGGAGTGTAATAAGATGGCTAATGATAACTATGGTATTGCCTTAGGTATGATTGAAACTCGCGGCTTAGTGCCAGCAATTGAAGCAGCTGATGCGATGACAAAAGCAGCAGAAGTGCGCATGATCGGTCGTGAGTTCGTTGGTGGCGGATATGTAACAGTATTAGTTCGCGGTGAAACTGGTGCGGTTAACGCTGCAGTTCGTGCTGGCGCTGATGCATGTGAACGTGTAGGTGATGGCTTAGTAGCTGCTCACATTATTGCTCGTCCACACAAAGAAGTTGAACCTGTTTTACCTACAGGTACAGCAGATTAAGGTAATTTAATTACCTCATTACATTTATAGGAGAAACAGACCATGGCCAATGATAATTACGGCATTGCTCTAGGTATGATTGAAACGCGTGGACTAGTTCCTGCCATAGAAGCAGCTGATGCTATGACTAAAGCGGCAGAAGTTCATTTAATTGGACGTGAATTTGTCGGTGGCGGTTATGTAACAGTACTCGTACGTGGTGAAACTGGTGCGGTTAACGCTGCAGTTCGTGCTGGAGCTGATGCTTGTGAACGTGTCGGTGATGGTCTGGTTGCAGCGCACATTATTGCTCGTCCTCACAATGAAGTTGAAAGTGTACTTGGTGAAACAGGTAATGGTGCGAAAGTCAGTTAATAGCTGATTGTTAACGATAAGACTACGTAACCATGTTTCATGTGAACGCTGATGAACGCGTATTAGGTTACCTCGGTCGAGCCTTGAGTCTAGAACTCTCTGCTGTACAGCTTTACAGTACGCAGTCGATGTTAGTGGCATCTTGGGGCTTGGCCGACGTTGCCAATATATTTCGTGAAGAGTCACGTGAAGAAATGGGGCATGCGGAACGAATTATAAGTCGAATGTTAGCGCTTAGTGTAGCACCAAATGCTTCACAGTTACGTCCAGTTAGACTTGGAAAAAACCTCCAAGAGTTATTAGAGTATGACTATGCATTTGAGAATGAACTAATAAGTTTGTATGATGATGCTACGCGCTATTGTGCGAGTATTGCTGATACTGATAACCGTTTGTTTTTCGAAGCACTTCTTAATGAAGAAAAAGAACATGCTGATGGATTGACGCAGTGGATGCAGGAAATAAAGTAAACTGAAAAAAGCATCCACCAAATAAGTGTTTATTGATGGAGATGTAAATGAGCGATCAATGGCAAGAACGTAATAAACCAGCTCGTCTTGAGCGGCGTTATACATTCCAGGAATACAGTGCACTTAGTGATTTCCTTGAACGTGCAGCTGAACTGTCAGAACGTGAAGATTTATTTCCAGATTTGGGCTTTGGTAAAGACTATGTCAATGTCACCATTTATGCTGATGAAGATTCAGAAAAACTAAGTGATACTCATCATCACTTTGCACAAGAACTCGACAAGTTGTTTAACGCAAAAGAACATTGAGGTGAGTGAACGATGCCTGTTATTGCTTTGGTAGGCAACAAGGGAGGAGCTGGCAAGACAACATTGTCTGTTAATCTTGCGGCAGGGCTTGCAAAACAAGCGAGTACTATCCTTGTCGATGCAGATCCACAGGGGTCAGCATTACAATGGAATGCATTTTCCAACTCGGATCATTCTGTTAAAGTACTTGAAGCCAGTGAAGAGCTAGGGTTTCAACTCAATGAATTATCTCAGCAATATGATTTTGTGGTTGTTGATTGCCCGCCATCTGTTCATGCAGTGCAAACAATTAAAGTATTAGAAATTTGTGATCTAGCATTGATCCCAGTGCAACCTTCCCCTGTTGATTTATGGGCAACAGTCCATACTGAAGAAGCCGTTCAAAATGCTAGGCAAGAAAATGTAAGCTTAAAGGCTTTGCTTGTTATTAATCAACTTGAAGCACGCACAACTTTGTCACGAGTGGTTCGTGATGCGCTTTCTGAAATTAGTTTACCTGTGGCGAAAACCGCTTTACGCAGAAGAGCGATTTTTAGAAATAGCGTACTAGAAGGCAAGAATGTGTTTGAAATGGGTCGTCGTGGTGCGGATGCTGCGAGCGAAATCGAAGAATTAATTGATGAGGTAGTTAAGATATGAGTAGCGGCAGTGATAAAACTAAGAATAAATTAATGGAAACCATGCGTATGACCAAAGCGGATTCCAATAAGAAGGTTGATGGCGTTAATACGAAGCAAGCTGCCAAACCTCAAAATGATAAGCCTGTTAAGAAAATAGCGAAAAAATCAGCGCCTAAAAAGACCGCGAAAGTAGGTGAAAAATCATCAGCGGCACCTTGTTTTTCATCTCGACGCGTTTGGCCAGATTAATCTAAATATATTAATATTTGTTGAATATGAGCTTTAAATATAGATAATAATCTATGGTAGTATGGACATTTATTTGTTTTTATATATAATTTTAAGGCAAATTTCCCGCTGTTTATGAGAGATGTTGGCATCATTATTATCTTAATCCGTTAAGAGTTTTCTGTTCCAAGATATCTGTAAAATCAATGCGGCAAAAGAGGTTCACGCGCTCACAGAAAATAGCAATGCTAAGCGTAAAATCTATTTGAGCGAACCTTGAAATGTATGACAAAACAGGTAAGCCTTATGCCAAAATCTAACGACAGCAGTTACACGCCACCGGCTGCAATGCCCGATCACCTTATTCGGTATGCCACTTTTCGTCAGTTTCAGGTCTTTGAAGCTATCTATCGCTTGGGGAGTTTTACCCGTGCGGCGGAAGAATTATTTCTTACGCAACCAACTGTATCCATGCAAATAAAAAAGCTATCAGAAGCAGTTGGTTTGCCATTATTTGAGCATGTTGGGCGTAATGTTGAGCCTACGGAGGCGGGTAATGAGTTATATACTGCGTGTCGCAGCATGTTCGAAACATTAGCTAACCTGGAAATGAAAATTGATGATATGAAAGGCTTGAAGCGTGGTCGACTACGCATGGGCGTTATCACCACGGCAAAATATCTGGCGCCTGAAATGCTGGGTGAGTTTAATCAACTCTATCCCGGTATTGATCTTTCATTAAAAGTTACTAATCGTGACAGTATTATCCGCCGTATTCGCGCAAATGAAGATGATTTGTATATCATGGGTCAAGCGCCAGAAGGAGATATTGAAGTTGAATCATTTTCTTTTGCGCCTAATCCACTTGTTTTGATGGCGCCACGCAATCACCCGCTTGTAGGTAAGAAAAATATTAGCTTGAAAGAGATAGCAAAAGAACCGTTTATTATACGTGAGCCGGGCTCAGGTATTCGTGATGCAATGTTCAAAGCGTTTGATGCAGCTGGTGTTCGACCATCTGTACGCATGGAGATAGGTAATAACGAAGCTATTAAACATGCCGTTGCAGGCGGTTTAGGGTTATCTGTCTTATCATTTCATACTTTATCATTAGAGGGTACAGAAGGTCCTGTTGCCATTCTAGACGTAGAGGGATTTCCCATCTTACGTAGTTGGTATATAGTTTATCCAAAAGGTAAAGAATTATCACTGGTCGCGCAAACGTTTCTGGATTTTGTTATTAGTTCTGAGTCTAGAATTTTAGAAAGAATGCAAGCGATCTGGCCTAAACTAAAAAGTATCCTGGAAGAACAGAAAGATGCCAAAGTAACTAAGAGAAAGAGTAGTAAAAAACATTTAAAGGATAAAAAATTGTAAAAGCATAATTACTTATTATTGGCCGGTAACTATGCTATTTATTACTAATATCAATGAGTGATTTCTTTTACACAAAGACATTAAGGCGCAATAAGTTTCTCTTGGAATTTCCAAAGGACTTTTAATTTTCAAGGCTGTTAAAGATATGCAAGTTTTCAATGAGATAAGTTTACAACATAAACGTGGTGATATCTTTGGTGGAGTCACAGCGGCTGTAATAGCACTTCCTATGGCACTTGCATTTGGGGTTGCGTCTGGTGCTGGTGCTGAAGCAGGTTTATACGGCGCAATTTTTGTTGGTTTATTTGCAGCTTTATTCGGTGGTTCACCCACGCTAATTTCAGAACCAACCGGACCTATGACTGTTGTCTTTACTGCTGTCATTGCAAAATTGATAGCAGCTGATCCTGTGCATGGAATGGCAATGGCTTTTACAGTTGTCATTATGGCAGGGATGTTTCAAATTTTATTTGGCTTCATGAAGCTGGGTAAATATGTCACCTTGATGCCCTATACCGTTGTATCAGGTTTTATGTCTGGTATTGGCATTATTCTTATTATTTTACAAATTGGACCATTTCTTGGACAGGCCTCGCCAGGTGGTGGAGTAATTGGTGTAATAGAAAACTTGCCAGCGTTATTTTCTGGTATGCGAGTGAATGAAACTATTTTAGCGGTGTCAACGCTAATGATACTTTTTTTTATTCCGAAGAAACTTAAGCAATATTTACCGCCTCCATTGGTTGCGTTAGTAGTCTGTACAGTGATCTCTGTGCTTTTTTTAAGTGCGACAGACATACGACGTATTGGTGAAATACCAACTGGGTTGCCTGCGCTACAGCTTCCTGAATTTAGTCACTCACAATGGACAATAATGATCATCGATGCCCTTGTTTTAGGTATGTTGGGATGTATTGATGCCTTACTTACTTCCGTAGTTGCAGACAGTATTACTCGCAAGCGACATAATTCCGATAAAGAGTTAATAGGGCAAGGTATCGGTAATATTATGTCGGGATTATTTGGTGGTTTGCCTGGTGCGGGTGCAACTATGGGTACGGTTGTTAGTATTCAAGCTGGTGCGCGAACGGCTTTATCAGGTCTTGTTAGGGCAGCAATATTGCTTGTCGTTATTTTGTGGGCGGCAGATTTAACCTCTGTTATACCGTTAGCAGTTTTAGCCGGCATTGCGCTAAAAGTCGGTATTGATATTATCGATTGGAGTTTCCTGAAACGAGCTCACCTTATTTCTGGAAAAGGTGCTTTGATAACATACGGTGTAATAATCTTAACTGTTTTTGTTGATCTGATTGCAGCAGTTGGCATTGGTTTATTTGTTGCCAATGTAATGACTATTACAAAATTATCAGAGTTACAAGCAAACGATGTTAATGCGGTAACTGACCCAGATAACACAGACCTGGACTTGACGCCTCGTGAAAAGGAAATTTTACGAGCGGCCGAAGGTAAGATCATGTTATTGCATTTACGTGGAACAATGATCTTTGGTAGTTCAAGAGCGATTACACGAAAAAACTCTCAATTTGGCGGCTGTCATACGCTTGTCGTTGATATTACTGACGTGCAACACCTTGGTGTCTCAGCAGGATTAGCTCTTGAAGAATCAATTCTTGAAATGGTCAATGACGGACGTTCGGTTTATATTGTTACAACCAGAGAGCAAGCTCTAGACCGACTTGGTAAGTTGAATGTGCTTAAAAATATACCAGAAGAGAATATTATTGTGGGTAGAGAGGTCGCGTTAGAATGCATTAGTCAGAAGCAAACTGAGATGTCGGCTGCACATAATAATCAAAATGATTCCGTAACAAGTATCTGATTAAGCGAAATATTTAAGTTTCGGCAGTTGGTGAATAACTTGAGGACGTTCAAAAACAAGTTATCACATTAGAAACTGACTTTTCCTCGCATGCTTTTTGTTTTTCCGCGCTGAGTTTTTTTATCCAGGCGTTTTTGTTTTGATGTATAGGAAGGCTTAGAGGTTTTTCGCGGCTTTTTTATCATTGTTGCCTGTTTAATTATCAATACTAATCTTTCTTTAGCGGCCTGGCGATTCATATCCTGGGTTCTATGTTCTTGCGCTTTTATAATGATTACACCATCTTTTGTGATGTGATGGTCGCGCTTTGCTAGTAGGCGTTCTTTATAAAATAATGGTAATGAGGATGATTTGATATCAAAACGCAAATGGATAGCGCTGGATACTTTGTTGACGTTTTGGCCGCCAGCACCTTGAGCACGGACTGCCTGCATATCTATTTCATTTTCAGGGATGGAAACATTGTTTGAAATAAATAACATGGTTTTTTATAAAAGTTGAGAAAAATGTTTAGCTGCCTTGGTTAGATAAAACAGATATAGCGTGGGACATGAAAATTATTAGAGAAATAATTATTTTTTATAATTTTGAATCATTTGTTCATATACGAAGCCATATATAACGAAATGTTCTTGTTGATCCAGTAATTGATATTCAAGGCCATGTTTGAATCTTGTGTCTTCTTCTTTATGGATAATATTACGGATAATGCATGCGACATTAATATATTCTTCTTTTCCACCTACTTCTATTTTTGACGACATTGTAATGATGTCACCAATTTCGCCGAGTGGCTGACTGGCCTCAATCATTGCACCGCTTGTGCTGATATCGTGAATAAGGACAGAAGAGGTGAATCGCTCTTCATCTTCAGCGCCTTCTCTTTCGATAGAGCCAATAAGATTAATTGAAATACGTTCGGCTTTTCGAACAGTGATATGCTCCATCTCTTTTGGGTAAGCAAGGTGTAAATAAGCGTATGGTTTTAGGTTGGAACAGATTATCTGTGTGGTAAAGCCATAAACCTGATTGCCTGTCATCATTCTGACAATGACCATTTGGTCTTCACGGATAAGCATAATGTTACCGTCTACACGAGGGGTCGTGATCAAGACGCTGCGACCTTGTAAATAGCCAATAACTTTGGAATAGTGTCGACGTTTGTGCTCGTCTGCTACAAATTGCAACTGTAGAGAGTCACCAATGTTAATTTCTAGTTGCTTGTCATTATCCATAAGAGTTATTGTTTTTAATGCTATATAATTCTGTTAGCTTAGAACGTTAGTCGTTGAATTTCAATAAAAATTAAGAAGGGTTTATTGTGTTAACTGGGAAACGCCAATTTTTAAAAATACTACGAGATATTTTTATCTTATTTTTGATTATTATGGCGATAGGTCTGTATATGCAGCGAAATGCAGTTACAGGTGTAGCGCCAGCTTTTCAAGGAGCGTTATTAGATGATATTCAGGTAACAAATACACAATTTAGAGGTAAGCCATTGCTGATTCATTTTTGGGCAACTTGGTGTGGTATTTGTCGGTTTGAGCAAAATAACATAAATAATATTGCAAAAGAGCATCAGGTGATAACAATTGCCATGTCATCAGGTGAAAAAGACGTGGTGCAAAAATACATGCAAGAAAATGGATTAAGTTTTCCAGTTTTAAATGACCCTTATGCAGAAATTTCCAAACGATACGGTGTCAAAGGAGTACCAGCCAGTTTTATTGTGGATTCAGAAGGTGAAATTCAGTTTACAGAAATTGGTTATACCACTGAATGGGGTTTGCGATTTAGAATATGGATGGCCTCTTTATAGCAGTATAAGCTAGTTGCCAATTATTATTTTTTTCGACTTCTTTTGGGGCGGCTTTTAAAATGTGAGATAGTTTTAACGATCTCGTCAAACGGGAATTTATCAAGATCAGCATAGGTTTTGATCGCTTCTTCAATACAGGCGAAAATATCTTTAACCCCATTAGGTGTTTCATCTTCTAAATGCATCGCATGATAAAGACCGATCACGCCACCACATTGTGCTTTGATTTCTTTAGCGTGAGGCAATTGTGCTCCTGAGTCAGAGCATTTAAGAGCAAAGGCGGCCTTTTGTCTTATTAACTTCCTGAATGCTTTACAGGTTGATACCGCGGCCTCATTCAGGCAGCCTGCTGCTTCACGGTCAGCAATATTAATTTTCACCAGGTTATGGCAGCCAAATTTTCGCGTTAGCATCGCTTTTTCAAAGCAGCAGCGTACGCTATTAACAGAATGGTAAATGTCTCGGTATTCGTTTTCGTCCATTAGTCGATATAATTCAATGAGTTAGAAAATGATATTCATTTCGAAACTATATTATCTGATGTCAGCTGTTTACATGCAAGTATGAAAAATAGTCAAAATAATTTAATTCTATTCAGTTTTGGTTCAGCTTGGCGGGCGTATTCTGAACATGAAAATCGAGTTAAGTAATAAACGTAACTTGCAATTAGTAACCAAAACGCCTTTAGGAGGTGTGTTATGAAAATAGGATTAAACAGTAAAAGCATGTTAGCAACAGTGTTATTAATGGCTATCTCTGCTCCAACTATGGCAAGTGAGCATTCACGAAAACATGCATCAAGAACGACAGATAGGCATGATGTACGTGAGTCGCGTCGAGCTGATGACCTTGATAGGCGTCATGTTAAACGTGAACGCAGTCATAAACGTCGCGATCACTATGTAAATGATCGTCATTATTATGCAAAAAACAGACATCATGCCCGTAATGACCGACATTATAAAAAATATCGTCGTCATCTAAAACATGAAAGACGCCATGCAAAAAGACATTATAAGAGACATCACGGGCATCATTATAACAAGCATAGTTATTATAGGTATCCATCTTCTTATTCTTTAACATATAGTCCTTCACCTTATTATTCATTCGGGTTTAATTATTTTGACTAATAAGGATGCTAATTTCTAATAAAAAAGCCGGCCTTTGGCCGGCTTAGTTTGTTGCGTGGTGTGATTTATTCTTCGCCGGTAGGTCGAGCTTCGCGTTTGGCAGTGAGTAAACGTTCTGCTTCTGCCGTATTTTTTGCATGTACCAGTCGGACTGTGTGTTCAGCATTTTCTTCCAGTTCTTTACGTCGTTCTCTTACGTTGTCACGGGCTTCACGATATGAGGCATACTCATCCAGTAACTCAAGTTTTTTATTCGGGAAAATATTGTATACAAAATAAGCCATATCGGTTTCCAGTCATTAACAGTAGTGTGGGCGCTATTATACGGAAGCAAAGTCTTAGGGTGAAGGGGTAGGTTATTATTCTTTATAGTGAGCATACCCATGCATTCTACAGGTGGATAATCAGGTGTTAAGCCGTTATTATTACAACCCGATTGAGGTTATTCCGATTTTTTGTGAGGATATTCAATGAGTGATCAAGAGTTTACTAGAGAAGAAATGATATTAAAGGCAGTGAAAACGGTGTTAACGAATGTCGTTAAGGACACTGCAACAGAGCCTGGTTTAAAGCATCCTTTGAATGACACAACGATTATTGGCATTCGTGATTGCCTGGGGTTGATTACTCATCGTGAAATTGAGCTGGCTAATGAATCTGGACGTGAAATGAATATGCGACCACGTTTTGTTGACGAAGTTAAGCAATCAGAAGTGGTTATCCCTTTAGATAAAATTAGTAGAGAAAAAAATAAAGATAAACCCAATTAAAGCTAAGCTTTAATTGTTATATATCAAGATGAATCAATCAGGTTTCATCTTTACGAATTTAGGTTACGTGGATCAGGTACTTTATTTGTTAATACGGTAATTAGCTGGTCTTCCAACTCGATTCTTGTTGCGAGAGCCTCACCTAATTTTGATAGATTTTGTTCCAGGTGAGATGCATCCAGATGATCATTTATCTCTTCATATGTGTCATTGAAGCTCGAAATGATTTCAGTAGTTCGTAATATGCTAGGGTATATTTGTTCTGCTAGTTGAAGTACTTTTTTTCGTTTTTCTAGTTTTTCTTCGATATGACGATAAACATTGAGGTGGGCTTGTAAGGTGTAGTCGACTAGTGTTTCACAGAACTCCTGAAGTATTTCACGCGTACCTTCATCAAGCTGCTCGAAAGGTTTGAAGCTAGCAAGTTCACTGTAAAGTGCCAACATTTGGTTCCTGGTGACAATCAATTCCTGGATAAGTGAATGTGATTGTGAACGTCTTTCGACGGTTGAACTGACTTCTTCGCCCAACATTTTATTTCCTCTGAATATATTGAATCTCTACTGTCTAAAAAAATTGAGCTTTTGTCAATGTTGAGCGCTATCTATATTTGTAAGTTTTTTGAGAAAAAAAGGGTATATTGTCACAAAAATATAGAGAAATGTCCTGATATACTAAATAACTAATTGATTTTATATGGTTAATTACATTCAGGTTGTGTTCAGTTTAGCTGCTGTAATCTATAATCATTGTAAATAAAGGATCAACTTAAGGAGATCGACATGATGAAAAATAAGATCGCAATCATCACATTGGCAAGCGCATTGATTATGAGTATTCCAGCTGCTGCGGACTATAAGGAAAAACATAAACGATATTCACAACGCTTTACAGATACTGCAAGAGTCACTTTTGTTGAACCTGTTTATCGTTCCGTGCGGATTAACCGCCCAGAGCGTGAATGCTGGGATGAGGATCATACGGTAGAGCATCGTACAGGTGGCGGTGACAAAACCGCAGGTGGCGTCATAGGTGGTATCATCGGTGGCGTCGCAGGTCATCAGGTTGGTAAAGGCAGGGGTAACACAGCTGCCACAATCGTTGGTACTCTGTTAGGTAACAAGATAGGTCGTGATATGGCTGATGGAAGTGAAGAACGGATTGAAAGAAGGGTTAATACTGAAACGGTTTGTCGTACAGTCAACAAGTATGTAGAAGAAGAACGCTTGAGAGGTTATCGCGTTGGTTATCGTTATCAAGGCCGTCAGTATGAAACGTTCATGAAACAGCGCCCAGGCAAAAGAATGAACGTGCGTGTTAAGGTTGTTCCATTAATTGATTAATCTTATGGTTATATGAAATAAGGTATAAATGTTATGAAACCGATAAGACAACGATTGCTGATTAAGACTTATTTAGCCTTTATTCTGGTTTTAATGATGAGTGTAGTAAATGTTGATGATGTGCGAGCTGGTGCAGGAAGTCTAGACTCAGCCGTCGCTCAAGTGCAGGCTCAGACAGGCGGGAAAGTGCTACGCGCTAGTCAAAAAGGCTCTAAGTACGTTATTAAAGTGTTGATGCCATCGGGTGTTGTTCGAACCGTCACAGTTCGTGCACAAGGGAACTGAATGCGAATATTGGTTATAGAGGACGAGCCTGCCCTGCTTTTGCAGTTGGAGAAGGGTATAGGGGATGCGGGCTTTGTAGTTGAAACCGCCGCCGATGGAGAGGATGGGCTGTTTCAGGGGCAAGAGTATCCTTATGATCTTGCAGTTGTTGATTTAGGCTTGCCAAAAATGTCAGGCATTGAAGTGATTCAGCAATGGCGAAAAGAAGGAAAAGACTTTCCTATTCTCATTCTAACAGCGAGAGGTCGTTGGCAAGAAAAAGTTGAAGGACTGGAGGCGGGTGCTGACGACTACATGGTAAAACCATTTAGTCTGGAAGAGTTACTTGCACGTGTTCGAGCCTTACTGCGTAGATCTACAGGCTGGTCACAATCTTTATTGTCATGTGGGCCAGTAGAGCTTGATCTGACTGCTCAGACTGTCCAAGTGGAAGGTAGTAGAGTCGAGATGACCGCATTCGAATACCGCATTCTCGAATTTTTGATGTTACACACTGGAGAGGTTATTTCTAAAGTAGATCTGACCGAACATATTTACCACCAGGATTTTGATCGTGATAGCAATGTTATCGAAGTGCTGGTCGGCCGGTTACGTAAAAAAATTGACCCACAAAATAAACATAAACCAATTGAGACATTGCGCGGCAGAGGATATCGCTTTGCACTTGCCAGATCGGCGAGTTAGTCTATCAGGCGTTAGTCATTCTTACGGGTAATACAGGCTTGGTATGTCACTAAATAGACGTTTATTATTATCGGCAACTTTCGTGTTATTTGTTTTTCTAGGCCTAACTGGCTTAGTGCTCGATCGAGCATTTTATCATAGCGCAGAGCAAGGTGTACGTGAACGCTTGCAAGGACAAGTCTATTCCATGTTGGCGGCTGCTGATTTTAACGAGAGTAAAAAACAAATTCAGGTTGCTGAACCCCTACCAGACCCAAAGCTGTCAACGCCCCAATCGGGTTTGTATGCCATTATTTACTCCGCGCCAGAACAGTTAATCTGGAAGTCAAAATCTTCCGTTGGGCAGGCTTTACCGCGTTACAGTACAGCCACAATGGCAGACTGGCATTATGAACAATTAACAGGTAATGCAGGACGTGCTTTTTCGAGTGTGAGTTTTGCGGTTGTCTGGGAAGATAATAATCAAAAACGTTATCAATATAATTTTCAAGTGCTTGAAGATCGTCAGCAATTTGAACGTCAGGTGAGTCAGTTTAGAAATGAGTTATGGGGTTGGTTGATTGGTGTGACGTTAATATTGTTAATGACGCAGGGTTTTATTTTACGTTGGAGTTTAACGCCCCTAAGAGAGGTGGCAATGGATTTAATTAAGGTAAAAGCTGGGGATATGCAGCGTTTAGATAAAAATTATCCACAAGAAATTAGTGGGCTGACAGAAGGGATTAATACCTTTATTGATTCTGAGCGTGCCCAACGTGATCGTTATCGAAATACGTTAGCAGATTTGGCGCATAGCCTTAAAACACCTCTAGCAGTATTAAAAACAGGTATTAATCTAGATGCTGTTAATCAAGAAGATGTTGATGATTTGCAGGACCAGGTTGATCGGATGAAACAAATTGTTGATTATCAGCTACAAAAAGCCTCCGCTTCTGGCAGAGTAACCATGGGCGTTACGACTCCGTTACTGAGTAATGTGAAACGTATTGTGAGTTCATTAAACAAAGTGCATGCAAATGAGGGAATTAATTGCCAGGTAAAAATAGATGCGAGTCTTTTCTTTCCTGGTGAAGAAGGGGACTTGTTAGAGGTAGTGGGTAATTTGTTAGAAAATGCGTATAAGTGGGCAAAAGTAAACATTAATGTTTCAGCCAATCAGAAGAAAATAAATAATAAGAATGTGTTGCAACTTTATGTTGAAGATGATGGTAATGGTGTTCCTGAAGAAAAACGTCAATTAGTTCTACAGAGAGGAAAACGCGCTGATGAAACAGTGAGTGGTCATGGAATTGGCTTGTCGGTAGTACAGGAAATCGTATCGGTATATGGCGGTGATTTCGATATCACTGATAGTGATTTATTGGGTGGCGCCCGTATGATAGTTACAATCCCGGTCGTTTAATAGATGGATGTACTGAAACAATTATTGAGCGTGATGGAGCAGTTACGTGATCCTGAAAATGGATGCCCATGGGATAAAGAACAAACATTTGCATCACTTATACCTTATACACTAGAAGAGGCATATGAAGTAGTTGATGCAATTGATAAAGAAGATTTTGATGAGCTATGTTCTGAGCTAGGAGATTTGTTATTTCAAGTGGTGTTTTATGCGCAAATTGCACACGAAAAAAAATTATTTAATTTTAATGATGTTGCTACCGCTATTTCAGCAAAATTGATAAGTCGTCATCCGCACGTTTTTGCCGATGAAAAAATTGATTCTGTAGAACAGCAAAGCGCCGCATGGGATGAGCATAAAAGAAAGGAACGAGCAAAAAAAATACCAAGTGAGTCTGCTGCTACGAGTGAGTTGGACGGCGTTATTAAAGCACTACCTGCTTTGTCTCGCGCACAAAAACTGCAGCGACGTGCAGCGAGAGTCGGTTTTGATTGGGATGACATAAAGCATGTCTATGCAAAATTACATGAAGAGATTAATGAGGTTAAAGAAGCTGCTGAATCTTTAAATCAAGATGCTATCGAAGATGAAGTTGGAGATTTGATTTTTGCGAGTGTAAATCTTGCGCGTTTTTTGAACGTAGATGCAGAAGAGGCGGCGCGTAAAGGATGCTTGAAATTTGAACGACGATTTCGCAGTATTGAGCGAAAATTATCTGTGCAGAATAAGTCAATGCCCGATATGTCTCTTGTTGAACTTGAGGCTCTCTGGGATCAAGTAAAACGTGAGGAGCCACCAGTTAGTTAAGGCTGTTGGTAAATTTATGTTCTATAAAAAAACGCCTTTATATTTTAGCTGTACTGGTTGTGGTCGTTGTTGTTTGGGGCACCCGGACGATAATGTGATTGAGTTGATTAGTGGTGAAGCTGAGAGAATCAGTCAATTTTTAAAATTACAAAAAGATGATTTCCTGCTGCAGTACGGAGTTGAGCTTGAGAATGGTGAGCACGGGATTGCGATAGGTCGAATAGGGCGTTGTACCTTTTTACAAAAAGACAATACGTGTTCAATCTACGCTGTCAGGCCATTGCAGTGTCAAACATACCCTTATTGGCCAGAAATCATGATTTCAAAAACACTATGGGATAATGAGGCTGTTCGTTGTGAAGGTATTAATACTGGACAGCGAGTTGAAGCGGAGCATATTGAAAAACAGTTATCTCTTTTTTACCCTTCGAATCAGTTAGATAAAAATATTTAAAACCCCTTGTGATGTCATGGTTGATCAAAAATGATGCATCATGCAAACTTAGCTTGTTGCAGGTACGTATTTACTGATCTGGAAATAATAAAAAAACACTATTATGAAGCAAATTATTTATACCTTATTGAAAATAATAACAATTAATTTCATCATAATGTAAACAATAATACTAACTATTTAAAACAGGATGCTGTTATGGAGTCATTGAAATCGGGTAGTGACGTTTTATTTGTACTGTTAGGTGCAATCATGGTCTTGGCAATGCATGCAGGCTTTGCTTTTCTGGAAGTAGGTACAGTACGTAAAAAGAATCAGGTTAATGCCCTGGTGAAAATTATTACGGACTTTGCAGCTTCTACTTTGGCGTATTTTTTTATTGGTTATGGCATTGCATACGGTGTAGATTTTTATGCGGAAGCTCAGGTGCTGACAGACAAAAATGGGTTTGAGCTAGTTAAATTCTTCTTTTTATTGACATTTGCGGCAGCTATTCCAGCTATTATTTCTGGCGGTATCGCTGAACGAGCTCGGTTTTATCCACAGTTTGTTGCCACGATACTAGTTGTTGCTGTCGTTTACCCGTTATTTGAAGGTATGGTCTGGGGTCAGATTAGTTTCTTCCAGAATTGGTTAACATCAAATTATGGTGTTGGTTTTCATGACTTTGCGGGTTCAGTTGTTGTGCATGCGATGGGTGGTTGGATAGCGTTAACCGCAGTTTTATTACTTGGCGCACGTCATGGACGTTATGGCAAAGATGGGCAGATTTATGCACATCCACCTTCAAGTATTCCTTTTTTAGCACTGGGTGCATGGATACTGACGGTCGGTTGGTTTGGTTTTAATGTTATGTCGGCTCAAGCAATTGAAGGCATTAGTGGACTGGTTGCTGTTAACTCATTGATGGCGATGGTAGGCGGTATACTTACAGCGTTATTCGTAGGTAAAAATGACCCGGGCTTCATTCATAATGGACCTCTTGCCGGTCTAGTAGCCGTGTGCGCAGGTTCAGATGTAATGCATCCACTTGGAGCGTTGATTACGGGTGGTATTGCTGGTGCATTGTTTGTTTGGACGTTTACCATGGTTCAGAATAAATGGAAGATTGATGACGTGTTAGGTGTCTGGCCATTGCATGGTTTATGTGGTGCCTGGGGAGGTATCGCAGCTGGTATCTTTGGTGCAACGACACTAGGAGGTATGGGTGGTGTTGAATTAATGCCACAAATAATAGGCACTGTTACGGGTATTGCTATCGCATTAATCGGCGGATTTATTGTTTATGGAGTTGTGAAGATGATGATGGGCTTGCGTTTGAGTCAGGAAGAAGAGTTTGAAGGTGCTGACCTGGCAATACATAAAATTGCGGCTAATTCGCCTGAAGAGTAACAGTTTTCTTTCGATAGATATAAAAAAACCGGGTGTTTACCCGGTTTTTTTATATGCGGCAGATAGTTAGCGTAGGTATATTTTAGTAACTTCTTTCAACTGAAAAATCAGCTAATGCCAGCATGGCATTCTTATATTCAGATTCAGGAAACAGAGTTAGCGCTTCACGAGCACTTCGTGCTTCAGCTCGAGCCATTTCAGCTGTGTATTCAATTGCGCCAGTTGATTTTACAGCTTCCATTACAGCGTCAATATTATCCAGTCCACCATTTTCAATAGCCTGTCTAACGACGGTTGCTTGTTCTGCGGTACCATGTTTTATGGTGTAAATCAGTGGCAATGTAGGTTTTCCTTCTGCCAGATCATCACCTAGGTTTTTGCCCATTTCATCGGCAGTTGAACTGTAATCAAGAACATCATCGACGAGTTGAAAAGCCGTACCCAGGTGCATGCCATATTTCGCCATAGCAGAGACTTGTTCTTCAGTTGCATCAGACAGCAGCGCACCTAGTTCAGCTCCTGCTTCAAAGAGCTTAGCTGTCTTAGAATGAATAACATTTAGATAGCTTTCAATGGTTGTGTCAGCGTTATGAACATTCAGAAGCTGCATAACCTCTCCTTCAGCTATTGTGTTAGTAGCGTGAGCAAGGATTTCCATAACCCTCATGCTGCCGACTTTTACCATCATTTCAAAGGCGCGTGAATAGACAAAATCACCCACAAGTACACTGGCTTCATTACCCCATACTGCATTTGCGGTTTCTTGTCCGCGGCGCATTTCTGAGGCATCAACCACGTCATCATGCAGCAGGGTGGCGGTATGAATAAATTCGATAATCGCCGCAACCTGGTAATGCATCTCATCCTGGTAGCCGCAGGTACGGGCACTGAGTAAGACCAATGCAGGTCGAATACGTTTTCCACCACTATTAATAAGGTAATTCCCTAATTCTCCAATTAATGCAACATCTGAGTATAGTGACTCAAGAATTAGCTGATTGACTGCATTCATGTCATCTTTGATGAGTGTACGAATGTCTTCTATACCTATTTCATTTTGATTTTGTTCAGATTTTGTTTGCATATTGATAGAAAATTAGTGTTTTCTGAAATAAAGAGAGCATAGTGTACAGATCTCGCATAAATCCTGCCAGAAAATTGTCAAATAGATTGACCGAAGGCTCACAAATGGATAGAATTGCCAGCTCTTTTACTTCTGGTCATAATTTCTAGGGTGAACAATATGTACGCCGTAATTAAAACAGGTGGTAAGCAATACCGCTTGAGCGAAGGGGACACAGTACGCGTCGAAACATTAGATGCGGAAGAAGGTGCCTCAGTCGAGTTTGATAATATTTTAATGGTTGCCGATGGTGATAACATCAAGGTTGGCGCACCATATGTTGATGGTGGCAAAGTCGTGGCGACAGTCAAGGCTCATGGTCGACATAAAAAAATCGAGATCATCAAGTTTAATCGTCGTAAGCATTACGACAAGCGAACTGGTCATCGCCAAAACTATACAGAGCTGGAAGTGACATCAATCCAGGCTGGTTAACAGATATTCTAAGAGGCGCGAGCAATGGCACATAAGAAAGCTGGTGGTAGTACCCGTAACGGACGTGATTCGGAGTCTAAACGTTTAGGCGTTAAGCGCTTTGGTGGTGAAACAGTATTAGCAGGCAATATTCTGGTTCGTCAGCGTGGCACTAAATTTCACCCGGGAGTTAATGTTGGTTGTGGTAAAGACCACACATTATTCGCAAAGGCAGATGGCAAGGTTGTCTTTGAAATAAAAGGACCAAATAACCGTAAATTTGTTAGAGTTGATGCTGCTGAGGCTTAATTTCTAACCGAATCGGTTTAAGAAAAACCTTGCCAGAAACGGCAAGGTTTTTTTTTGGCCATGGAAGGCCTTATATCGCGAGAGCATATGGATGTGCGTAGCGATGTCTAACAGGATCTATTCAACTATTGTTTGATCTGCAGAAAGCGCCCATGGTCGCGATTATATTTAAATCAAAACCATGGGTCGTTTTCCACAAAAGATATTTATTACTTTTGGAATATAAAGCATAATTTTCAATATTAATTTGCATGGAATTTGAATGAAGTTTATCGACGAAGCAATTGTGAGAGTAGAAGCAGGTAACGGCGGTAACGGCGTTATTGGTTTTCGTCGTGAGAAATATATTCCTTTTGGTGGACCAGACGGTGGAGACGGTGGAGACGGCGGTAGTGTCATATTTGAAGCTTGTGAAGACCTAAATACGTTAGCCGACTTTCGATTTCAAAAAATGTTCAGAGCTGAGCATGGTAAAAAAGGGTCGGGTGCTCAATGTACAGGTAAAGGTGGAGATGATCTGATCGTACCTGTGCCTTTAGGTACGATTATTACCGATCAGGAAACAGATGAGGTTATTGGTGATTTGATCACGGTAGGGCAGCGAGTCAAGGTTGCGCAAGGTGGTTTTCATGGTTTAGGTAATGCACGGTTTAAAAGTAGTACTAACCGTGCGCCGCGTAAGCAAACAGACGGTACTCCCGGCGAGCATCGTGTTTTACAGCTTGAAATGAAATTATTGGCTGAGGTGGGCTTGTTGGGTATGCCTAATGCAGGTAAATCTACTTTAATCCGATCGATTTCATCGGCACGCCCTAAAGTGGCTGATTACCCATTTACCACGTTATACCCCAATTTGGGTGTAGTGAGTGTTGAGGCGCATCGCAGTTTTGTTGTTGCAGATATTCCAGGTTTAATTGAAGGTGCGGCCGAAGGGGCAGGGCTAGGCATTCAGTTTTTAAAACATCTGTCACGCACCGGCTTGTTATTGCATTTGGTTGATATTTCCCCCTTTGGTGGAACGGGTGACCCGGTTGACGATGTTAAAAAAATAGAAAAAGAACTGGAGAAATTCAGTGATGAATTAGCTTTGCAAGATCGTTGGCTAGTATTAAATAAACTCGATTTATTGTCTGACGAAGATCAGGAAAGCCGTTGCCAAGAAATAATAGACGGTCTGGATTGGCAAGGGCCAGTATTTAAAATATCGGCTATTCAAAAGCATGGTACAAGCGATTTAAGTTATAAAATAATGGAGTATTTGGAGGAAAACAGAGATAAGGAGCAAGATGAAATATAAGTAGAAGAGTAATGCTTGTGTCATTTTCCTAGTAACTATTACCTATATCTTTAAATTAATCATGCGTGAACAAATAATAAAAGCCAAACGTTGGGTCATTAAAATTGGTAGTGCACTACTCACCAATGATGGGCGAGGTCTGGATAATCAAGCTATTGGTTTATGGGTTGATCAAGTTGCACAATTAAAACAACAGGGTCATGAAGTAGTGCTGGTTTCATCAGGTGCGGTAGCGGAAGGCATGAGTCGTCTTGGTTGGAATAAACGCCCTCATGCATTACATGAATTGCAAGCAGCGGCTGCTGTCGGTCAAATGGGTTTGGTGCAGGCCTATGAGTCACACTTTCAACGTCATGATCTGCATACCGCACAGATTCTATTAACTCACGAAGACCTCGCTGACCGTCAGCGTTATTTGAATGCACGCTCAACATTACGATCGTTAATGGGTTTGGGTGTGATCCCTATTGTGAATGAGAACGACACGGTAGCAACCGACGAGATTCGCTTTGGAGATAACGATACGCTTGCAGCGTTAGTAGCTAATTTTACCGAAGCCGATGCGCTGATCATCTTGACCGACCAACAAGGGTTGTTTAATAAAGACCCACGTTCAAACGATGATGCGGAGTTAATTTCAGAAGGCTGTGCAGGTGATCCTGAGTTGAACGAAATGGCTGCAAGTACTGGAGGCAGTTTAGGCCGGGGTGGAATGGCGACCAAGGTAGCCGCTGCAGAGCGAGCAGCGCGCTCAGGTGCGGCGACTATTATTGCTTCAGGTAACGAGAAAGACGTTTTGCTACGTATAGTCAGTGGTGAATCAGTTGGCACTTTGTTAGCAGCAGATAAAGAGCCACTCCATGCTCGGAAGCAGTGGTTGGCAGGACAATTAAAAGTAAAAGGCACGCTGACACTAGATGCAGGTGCTGTAAAGGTATTGCGTGACCAAGGGAGAAGCTTGCTGTCAGTGGGTATAACGGCTGTAGACGGACAATTTGACCGTGGTGAGCTTGTGTCCTGCGTGGGCCCAGACGGCGCTGAGATCGCACGTGGTTTGGTTAACTATAGTGCTATTGAGAGCCAGAAGTTAATGGGTAAAACCAGTGAGCAGATTGAATCGATTCTGGGTTATGTAGATGAAGCAGAACTTATTAATCGTGATGATCTGGTGTTGATTTAGTTTATATTCACCAAAAGTAACAATAATTTTTTGTGGGAAATGAGATATGCTCGCAATTTAAAGCTATTTGCGAGCACGGTTAGCTTCTCACATTAGAGTTTTTGTTGCGTAATCAGTTAGTATTTTGTCTGCCAATAAAAAAGCCGGTTATAAACCGGCTTTTTTATTGGAATTTATAAATAGCTTACAGTGCGCGAACAGATTTATTCAGCCGACTTTTATAGCGTGCAGCCTTGTTCTTATGTATCAGGCCTTTTCCAGCCATGCGATCCAAAGCGGGAACAGCTGCCTTGTATGCGGTTTCAGCGGCAGTTTTATCACCAGCTTCGATGGCTTTAAGAACATTCTTAACATAAGTACGCATCATAGAACGTTGACCAGCATTACGCTGACGATGTGTTTCTGCCTGACGGGCACGTTTTTTAGCTTGTGGTGAGTTAGCCAAGGTATTACTCCTGCTACAAATTATCTCTTTGAAAGACCGCGCATAATGAGGATTTTTCATTCATTTGTCAAGTCATCCACCGTGAAATCAGGCTATTTTTGACGTTTTGTGTGCAAAGCCGTGTGGAAGATATAAAAGGCGGGTATAGTAACCATAGCTAGAACAGGTTAAATCCTAAAATATTATGGTATTTCGCTAAAAAATATAAAAATGAGCCGGAAATTACTTAAATCAACTGCCATTGTTAGTGTTATGACCATGTTATCGCGCATTCTTGGTTTTGTGCGAGACATGGTGTTTGCTCAGGTATTCGGTGCAAAAGCAGCCACAGATGCCTTTTTTGTTGCCTTCAAAATTCCTAATTTTTTACGACGGTTGTTTGCCGAGGGTGCCTTCTCACAATCATTTGTACCAGTTTTAAGTGAAACCAAAGCCCAGGGTGAGCAGCAAGATGTAAAAGATCTGGTTGATCATGTGACTGGTTCACTTGGGTTATTATTGTTCATTGTTACCGTCATAGGTGTTGTTGCTTCGCCAGTTTTGATTACCTTGTTTGCCCCCGGTTTTGTAATGAATCAGGGTGAGGAACAGGCATTATTGGCCAGCACGATGCTGAAAATTACTTTCCCCTATTTATTCTTTATTTCCTTGACCGCATTAGCGGGAGGCATATTAAATACGTATGGTAAGTTTGCAGTACCTGCATTTACACCGGTTTTATTAAATGTGTGCATGATTACGGCGGCTATCTTTATTTCACCAAAAATGGATACCCCTATTATTGCTTTAGCCTGGGGTGTGTTCGCAGCAGGTGTCGCACAATTATTGTTTCAGGTACCGTTTTTATATCGCATAGGTATGATGCCTCGTCCTCGGCTTAAACGAGGACACGGTGGCGTTAAGAAAATAATGAAATTAATGTTGCCGGCTATTTTTGGTTCGTCGGTAGCGCAAATCAATTTACTGCTTGATACGGTTATTGCTTCTTTTCTGGTGGCGGGTAGCGTGAGTTGGTTATATTATTCTGATCGTTTAGTAGAATTTCCATTAGGCATTTTTGGGGTAGCGCTGGCCACAGTAATCTTGCCTAGTCTTTCCAGTCGTCACGCAGAAAACTCACCTGAAAAATTTAGTATGACACTCGATTGGGCATTAAGGTGGGGTTTGGTCATCGCAGTGCCAGCCACTGCCGGGTTGTTTATGTTGGCCGCACCCATGATCATCACTTTGTTTCAGTACGGTGAATTTGGTGCTGATGCTGTTGAGATGACAGCATTAAGTTTGATGGCATATAGTCTGGGGTTACTAGGATTTATTTTAGTGAAAGTATTAGTACCAGGTTTTTTTGCTCGCCAAGACACGAAAACACCGGTAAAAATAGGCATAATAGCGATGGTTGTTAATATGGTGCTTAATTTAGCTTTTGTAATACCCATGGCAATGAATGACATACCTGCACCTCATGCAGGACTGGCATTGGCAACAGCTCTTTCTGCCACGGTTAATGCCTTTTTGCTATTTCGTATGTTAAAAAAGCAAGGTATCTATACTGCTCGTAAAGGATGGCGGCTTTTATTGTTGCAATTGGCTATTGCCTGCACTGCTATGTGTGCTTTCTTATGGTGGTTTCTGGCAGATACAACAAGCTGGTTGCAATGGGGTGCTATGGAGCGTGTGTGGAATTTATTATGGCTGGTTTTGTCGGCAGGCAGCATTTATATAGTAGTGCTGCTGTTAGCAGGAGCCCGTCCCTGGCGCTGGAAGGTGGAAGCATAACCTTTGTAGGGTTTCTTGTTTTTACCTTTACGTGCTTTACCTTTAAACTTGTATTAAATAATTTAACCTAGTTTTTATGTTATGGAATTAATTCGCGGTTTACATAATCTTCGCTCGCAGCATCGAGGTTGCGTTGTGA